>Ga0307509_10000550_pt1 | contig 64103 bp, 69 predicted proteins | sample 10_EM_MG_FD_202245 | JGI IMG/M metagenome (GOLD analysis project Ga0307509, IMG submission 202245) | Populus trichocarpa ectomycorrhiza microbial communities from riparian zone in the Pacific Northwest, United States - 10_EM | ecosystem: Host-associated > Plants > Roots > Unclassified | place...
CTCCGTGAGGATGCGTTCCAACTCTATGAGGCTAGAAAGTTGTACATTAGAGCTTGCTTAGATTTCTGTGTTGCCGCACCCATCTTTCGTGCCTCGTTGGACCGTACCTTGACCAAAGTATTGTCAGACCAGTCTAGGAAGCAGATACGCCTCCGACGCGAAGGCACCGCGGTAGCCGAGAAATATGCAGCTGAGATGGATAGGATAAGGGCTTGGAGTGAGGGCATGGAACAGAGCGATAAAGTATTTCGCAAAGAGCTTCTTATGGCAAGAAAAGAATTGGAAGAGAGGGTAAAGCGAGAGTTGCACCCCGCCAGAGAGTTGGAGGAGTACGCAAGTAGCACAGTTCCTTATCTATCCAGCAAGGGGCCTGGTATTGCCCCAGAAGGCGAAAACATATCAAGTGAAAAACAGGGTTGGCTGTTTATGAGGACATTGACGGGTAAACCAACCCGAAGCCTTTGGATTAGACGCTGGTTCTTTGTGAGGGAAGGGATATTCGGATGGCTCATACAAGGATATAAGGGTGGTGCGATGGAGGAAAGTGAAAAGATCGGTGTCCTTCTATGCAATATCAAGCCAGCATTCCAGGAGGAACGAAGATTTTGTTTTGAGGTCAAGACGAAAGATACCACAATATTGCTCCAGTCAGAAACCCAAGCAGAACTTACATCATGGCTCGCAGTCTTCGAACAGGCAAAAAGGACTGCTGTCGAATCGGCATCCTCTACAACATCAACTCAAGCTTTCTCTATCATTCCACCCTCGGCTCCCGTTCCCGCTACTGAGCCGGCATACATAACAAAAGGCCATGATGGTAATAACGTTTCTTCAGCACTCGCGCCACAACCAATAGGCAAAGATGGTATCTCTCTAAGCCCACTTAGCGTGTCGAGACATCTCCTTGTTCACCGTGAGCGTGGGAACGATGATGAAGCTTCCGGAGTTGATCGTTCATTAACTATGCCTCTCAACCCCCTTGGAAGCGCTTCTAGAGGAGCTTCTTTCGATATTAGTAGGAATGACAATTCAACCCCGGCGGCTTCGGGAGCCCGGGAAAAAATTGCACAGAAGCTGGATATCCATCGGAAAATAGGACCTAACGAGCGAAATCAGTCTTCGGTGGTTCCACCAGCCTCACCAGGTAATAATAATAGTAGCAGTGGCGTTGGTATATCGGCCTTGATCTCCGCGAGCCATAACGCTTTGCCATTCCATCCGCCGGCATCACCCCCAGCTGATGGAAAACCCGCAGATGGGCCTACCAGCCTTGCTCCAGCCACTTTGGTCAGTACGCCGGCACCAGTTACGTTGTCAAAAGCGGTGATGGTAACATCGGGGCAAGAGCCAATAAACGATGATTTTGGATCTAAGGGTCATCGAAAAACTCAGAGTTTGGATGCAACTATTGGGCCCTATTCACCTGGTAGGGATAGTCTACCTGGAAGAAAGGACGAATACCCTTCAGGATATCCCCCGGAGCTTAGGGCTCAAGATAACCATTTTAGAGTCTTATTTCCTCGAAGAAGGCCTAACGAAATGGTATTGCTTGGTGAGTGATGATTGTTTCCCACCTTTTAGTGTCCTACAGTGGCAGGGTTAATAATAGACGCCCATCGGACAGTTTTCCGAGCAACATGGAGCCCAAATGATACACAGGAGCTTCCGGGTCGCTGCTACGTGACGGTTGACAATGTGTATTTCTACTCCCATTATCTTGGCCTTGTGTTTACTAGCGTGATACCCCTCACGTCTATTACTGAGGTGAAAGCTGCTCCTGGAAAGGACTGTGATTACCTATTCTTGCATCTTGACCCCGAAGACAAAGATGTAGGAGTTGAACAAGAAGGACATGAACCGCACATCACGGTCAAGATATTCTTGGAACCAGTAAGGCTCTTGCAAAGGCGTTTGCTCTTTTTGGTCAAAAACGCCAACACGTCGAGCGAAGACGAACCTCCGAAGCTCCCGGCCAGAAAGGTCCTAGAAAGGCTTATCGCATTGGAACGTGAAGTGGAGGAGCGGACTGGGACTGATACTGAGAGTTGGGAAGATGTGGGGTTTGTAGATGTGCATGACGAACTTGAGCGGAGGAAGCGTGCGGGCGAGCTGGTGAGAGTACGGATTGACGGGTAGGTTGTTGCTTCGAGACGAGATCTAAAGTCTGATACTGAAGCAATGTCTAGCGATAATCTAATATCTCATCCAACTACCTCTCAGAGAGGCATTGACAACAGGGTCGGGGGGGCGACTCGCTTTAAATTCCCTTCGGTACCGGTCGTCTACGAACCTGAGGGGATGGATAGAAAAGCGTTTGAACGGGAGTTTGAGGTTTCGCCGAAGGCGATGTTTCACATCATGTTCGGAGACAAATCGGCTGTATTCCAAACATTATACCACGAGAGAACAGCACGGTGTATGCGTTCCTGGCAACCGCAGAACTTTTACGATCTTGGTAAAGTAGATGCTGACTACCTTGCTTGGTTCCACAGACATTCAACAGGGTGCATGGACCCAGCTAGCTGGTGGAAGGATGAAGCGGGAATTCAAATACCAGATCGAGCATCATGACATTTTGCGTAGGTCCCGGAAACTAGCGCTAGCTGCTTGTGTGGTGCTGATAAGAGACATCTAGGGAGATTGCGGACATCAAATGTGGTTGATCATCAAACGATTGAGAAACAGGACGATCATTTGTAGACTCCCAAACTTCCTGGCGATCCTTAAATACATGGGGTATAGTAGGCTAACCTACCCTTAGGTGTTATGTAATCACGGACCGAAAAACACCCTGGCATTTGCCTCACCGCGAGCACTTCATGCTTGTTAGCAAGGTGGCCATCACTCACGTAGCGAAATCAAAGTGCAAATTATCCATCTGGACTGCTGTCGAATGGGAAAAGGAGCCGACGTTCTCAAAGGGTAGGCCATCCTTTCATATTAGAAATTATGGGGGCGGTTTGGTTGATGTAACGTTGGCTGTCGCAGGAATTGTTCACAGGCAAGCCCTCAATGATCTCGACTTAGACGCCCTCGACCTAGGAGATGTCGTCGCAGATCAGGCACGGAAATTAGGCTCTCAAAGCCGCATAGAGAATATTGTGGACGTCTTTGGAGGGATAGGCCAAGAACCTCCGAGCTCCTACTTGACAGTAGGGGGGCTGGACGGTGCGCCTCTCGCCTCAGATCTTGACCCAAGAGCCCCGAGGCTACCGATCGCCCACAGGTCCCTCACACGGATGATGCTAGAAACTGGCTTGAGCTTTCTTGAGAGTGCGGTGTCTAACCTTATGATGTGGGCATTCACGGCTCTGCAAAAATTCTGGGGTATCGCATCGGCGCAGCGCATTATCTTGCTGTTTCTGGTTATATCTCTCTTGAGCAACACAATGCTTAGCTCGAGGTCTACGGCTTCATACTGGAATGAAAGGAGAGCCGCAAAATTTATGGATGCCGTGGGAGTATCACCGAATGGAATTATGTCCCGAGCAGTTTATTTGAAGGATATGGATGAAATAGTTCTTAATGGTACAGATTTGGTACACGATAGCTCTAGCCAATGGTAATATTCACCAAGGCCCACTCGTCAACCCCCGCCCTGCTATTCGAAACAGCACGTACTGACAGCCTTGCAGCTATGTGAAGTTTAGAGAGCTCGCCAGTTTCACTGATATGGACGCAGATGCGGCCCTGGCCAGCAAAGGATTTTTTAGTGCTTCAACTCGTGCCACCGCAAAAAGGCTTCGGCTCTCTAGGCAGCATCTTGGGTCGTACCGCCATGACTTGCTCGTAGCGATGAGAGTTGTCAATAGCTTGGAGAGAGACATGGTACACGCCGAATGGGACAATTGGCTTTTCGAGGAGACATCCAGATGCAAGCAGGCACTCTTTGTTTTAAATAACCGGAAGCCGCCGACTGGAAGTGTCGGCCAGAACAGCGCATCTGAGGGGGATGATAAAGGAGAGCGCAGCCAAGTCACAAAGTGGCTTTCAGAATATTGCGATAGTTGCAATAGAGAGCGGAGTGAATTTGATGCCGGACGACGTCTCGGCCTAGCGTTTCCTTGAAAAATTTCTCTTTTTTTTTTCTTCTCCCCTCTCTCCCTGTATTTTATCTTGTCTAGGTTAGAATTTCCTTTGTTTTATTTTGCGTTGTGCCTGTTTTCCATAGGTCTGTCGGCGATATGGCCTCGTGGTGTAGCACCAGTCCCATCCATTCATTGTTAGGTTCTCAACCTTGATTCCAACCTATCGCCATACCTTATATGATACCTTGTGCTTAAATTTGTCATTCCTCTTTTACAGGAGTTGTTTCTTCTCTTTGCCTTATTTCTGTCCTATAGTAGCTTCTGTACGAGTAAGAAACCTGTACCGCACTCGCACCGCTACACATGCCGCGCCGCTGGATAAAAAGGCCATGTCCTCAGTGGTAGTCACTGTCGTAATGAGGGTTGGGGTTACGACTAGCAGCCTAAGAAATGAATCCTGAGTCTCTAGCAACGCTGACAGCAACTACGAAGTAAACCAAACACTATCCTAACCGTACCAAACTCCTGATATCGTATTGCAAATAGAGAGCTGTCGTAGAGAAGCTCTCTTCTTCTGCTCTTCCATACCTCACTGTACGCTACTATGCCCGAGTCTAGCGTGGGAGCATTGCATCCGGTACTTGTACAGCAGATCAATCGATTATTTTACCGCAGCATTATATCATGCTCCGGGTGAATTCATCTCATCTCCATCTCCGTCGCCACCCTGATGGGAAAACTAATTAGCCAGCCTCATCCTGCAAAAGCATGATCAACCACAAACAGCCCCAATCTCGAAAAATTGGGGAATAAAACCCCAATTTCAATGCACTTCCCTCTCTCTTCTCCCCCCCCCAATCCCCTGAAAAGAAAGGAAAAAACTTTATTTAGACGTGAAGCAATTATCATACCCACACTGCCCTCACACACCGACCGACCGAACCCGGCCGGCCCGGAAGTACAGTACTGTACGATACAATAAACATGCAAGCCTCTCGCAACATACCGCAGACATCGTGCCTCTGCCAAAACCTGCCAGAAATATAAATAACAACCCCATCAAACGGGGCTGGCGGTTGTGAGATTTTTGCCTTTTTACTTATTTACTTGTTTACTTGCTTACTTTTATTTTACTTGCTTGCTAACGGCATCGCACTTGTACCACGTTGCTTATCTTAGCAATTCTGAAACAGGGGGTTTTACAAGTACCGGTACTGTAAGTTAATCGAGCCTCTTTGTGTATTATTATTATTTTCTTTTTTCCTTTTCCTCTTCTTCTCATTCTGGCGGTGCTTTTGGGGGAAGGGAGGCTTATGGTGCTTACTGTACTCGTACAAAGTAATACAAAGTAACTGTAACTGTACGGTACCGTACCGTACCTGTGCTTGTGGTGTGCGATTGTCTGGTTAAGTTAAGCTCCGGTGGAAGATCATTTATTGGCAAAGCTAATCATTAACTTGCAGTACGGTAGTTGGCCCGGAGGGAGGGAGGGAGGGGAAAGGGGGGGTTTCTAAAGAACACAAAAGTCCAGGAATGGAATAGTCTATAGAAGGGATGGAAGTTATTCGTGGAAACATCCATCCATCCATCCATAGTCCGAGGGCTTATTTGTTTGTTTACAGTATTTGTTTGTCCGTCCATCAGTTCGCTTCGCTCGTTCATTCGTTCATCCCAAACTGTGGCAGTATGATACGTGCGTGCTTCTAACCGGTTCACGGCCACGGAACGGGTACCGTAGACGGACGGGCGCTACAGGGACTTTTGTAAAATACTTCGGCGGCTGCGGTGGATTCTATTACTGTAATCCCCCTTCCCTGCCCCTATTAAGACAACTAACTCCACCGAAAGCTCTTATCCGGGCTCCGCGATGTATGGTTAGGATTGTGATTTTCGTTGTTGTCGTTCGCGCTTATGTGTGTGCGCGTGTGTTCTGCGGTTTCGTTTCGGGATGTTTCTGTTTGTGTATGTGTTGTGTGGTTTTTGCATGATTTCCCGCTGGAGTAGATAGACTACCGTGTCGGTTGCGGTAAATTTATATCATAATATCATACTCGAGTACAGTATGTGTGCAGTACGGCACGATCACGGAGTTTGTTAGATTATTGGGATTCGGCTTGGACCGATGTCCGTGCTCCGAAGGCTTCTTTTTTTTTGCTACTAGTCTATATGGGGTTTAGACTATTTCTATTTTATCCCATGTGTTTGGGAAAGGGTGAAAAGTACGGTGCTTTGGAGGGTGAGTCGAATGCAGTGTCTTTTCACTCTCTTGCAGTGCGGTGCTGTGTGGTGGTGGTTGCTGTAAGTCAAGATCTACTGCAACGTCTTTTTTTTTTTTTTTGTGATATGATATAATATTATTAGTATGATATTCCTTTTTTCTCAATTCCTGTCTGCTGGGTTCCTGAATGAATAAGAATGAATGAATCGGTTTATGATATGGGGGCAAGTCTGGGGCCGGTGCCGCGCTGGGTGAGAAAGTCGTCATTCTTCCTATAATATATGATATTTGTATAATAATATTAAATTATACTGTCGTGATCCACCCTATATTAAACCCCATACCCAATCCACATATACCGGTATACATACTCGAGTTCTGTAGACCGTCGTCTCGACTATAACCTTTTTTCCCCCTGACGGTGGATAGTCAATGTCGTTCCTTTTGATTCTTTTTTTTGATTTCTTTTTTTCCTCTTTACCGCCGGACTGGCCACCCGCCTGTCAAATAAACTTCCGCGTCTCTTCTGACTGTACAGTATGTAGGAAGCGCAGTTCGCCCACCACTTGGGCCGGAAGGTGCGAAAAATGGTTGTGGTTGGGGGGGGGTAGGGGGTACGGTAGGGATACGAGTACTCGAGTACCGTTGAAGTGGCAGACGGTTAGTTCGCAGGGATGTTGTGGTACTCGAGTAGTATTTTTAGAAAGCAAAAAAAAAAAAAAAAAGGCACTTGGACCTTAGAGAATCTGATCATAAATCTACTACGGTACAGTATCAAACAAAAACTTGGCTTAGAACTAACCGGTATAGATGTGGCTATATTATGAAGTATGATTGTTTCCCCAATTGCGGTACAGTAAACAAAAAAAATACCCGGTCAGATTAGATCAGATCAGGTACCTATCATACATAGCCCGGTGCCACGATGATGATGGTTATGATGCGGGTAAGCCACTCCATTCCCCTCCCCCGCGCGAAGGACGGCGAAGGAGAATGGATATATTGGAGAACTGGAGGTGCAAAGGTGCCGGGGGATGGGGGATGGGGGATGGGGGGGGGGGGGTTGGGATTTGGGGGAGTTTGACGAATAGGAATTGAAGCGAAGTGAAAGTAACGTGCACGTATCATAATGCTGAGACTGGGAAAGGCGGGGGGGGAGGCGGAGGGGACTAACTAACTTAGACTAACCTAGAACCTAAACACTCGCTGGCAAACTCGTTACCGTATGATACCGCATGTTCGTTATGAGTTTCCCCCCCCGCCGTTCGTTCGTTAACCTATCATATCTGTTTCTTGTTTTCCTATACGGTACTATGCCTGTGCCATAACACTCCAACCCCCCCCCCCTCCACTCCTTGACCCCAGAAAAAACAATTATTTTCCTTTCCTTCCTTCCTTCCTCCCCTTCCGCCCACTCATACCCACTTGAACGAACAAGATAGAGAGAGAAGGGGGGAAGAGAAACGTCCGGACTGGGCAGGTAAGTCTGGTACAAGTACTGTACCGTACAGACCTTTCATATTCCCACCACAGCAGCAACCCCTGTCTCTCGTTTTTTTTTTACTCCAGATTTGAGACAACCGCACTGTACCCACAGATGTGGTGTTACATTTCCAATTTTGGGATACGCCTACTTGTATGGATAGATGGATAGATGGATGGGCGCACGAAAAAGATCGAAAGAGGTAGTACGTCCCCTCCATCACAAAAGCAAATGTCCAAGACAAGACAAAACAACAAAAAAAAACTCCGAAGGAAAAAAAAGAAAAGAAAAAAAAGAGAGAGAAAGCAAGTGACAGGTTGTGGTATGGGTAGGTAGGTAGGTAACTAGATAGAGGTATTATACCGGTAGTGTACCGTCCATATAGTATTGTACATGCTGTTGAGAAGGGATACCGGTAAGTGCAAGCACCAAAGCGCCAGATGCAGGAGTCTGTCGACCCAGGTCCACGGAAGCATGCACAACTTTTGTGAGATGGGCGGATGCAATGTGATGGCGGACTATACTTAACTTAGGTTTGCCATGATAACTAACTAACTTGACTATTATAACAAACACAAACATAAAGTTTGTCGCTCAGGACAGGAGGAGGCAAAGGTGAGGTGAGAGGTAAGAGGTAAGAGGTAAGAGGCTAAGGTAGGTGAGGTGGGGTGGGGTAAGGTAAGAAAGGGAAAAAGGTATGATATAATGAGCGGGTATCATAACAACTATCACTGGAACTGGAACTGTATGTATGTATGTATGCAAATGGGTAAGAGTAATACCATTATCTACGGCGGTTCGCTAGCTATCATACCAGTGTTTATTTTTTCATCTTCATCATCATTATCATATGGGCGGTGGTGGTCGAGTGACTGGGAAAGAGAGAACACTGCCTTGATTGTCGTTGTACAAGTATCATACCGTACAGAATGTCATTTCCACCCCTAGCCTCAATCCGTAGACTACCCTAAATGCAAACAACCCCGGAGGAAGGGGAACTTTTGCACCAAACGGGATTACTTGGTTGGATTTGGTGTGGCCTGGCTTTTCTTTCTCCATATATCTCTCTCTTTCCAAATCACAGTTGGTAGGTAGAGAAAGAGAGAGACATGCACATGGTCAATGTTACGGTCGTAGAGAGTGAACCTCCTCAACCTCCTCCTCCCGCTGGGAATTTTCCTTTTTGGGAGACATGACAATACCGGTAGAAGTCAATCGGTTTGGTGACCGGGGGGGGGCTCTTTTTCTTTCCTTCTTTCTTTTCCGGTGACATTTTTGTTTCCTGCTTCCTCTTCTCCCGCATGTTCCTGGTTTGGGCTTTTTTAGAGCTTGCACCACCACCTCATCACACCCATTGGCCCTGCCAAGCTTACTCCATGCCGTATCGAAATGCACCTGCGTTTTCGCGGTTGTTTCGGGTTGGTCTCAAGCTAATCTTCAACCTCACCATCCATTCGGTTTTCCTGTGTTTTGGGTTGCGAAGCGGGCTGTGGGGTGAGTGAGAAGGGGGAGGGGAGAAGGGGGGGGGTGAGAGCGAGTGATGGGGAGGGGGAGGTGCTAGGGGAATCTCCGCTCTCGTTTCATGTGGGTATCAGTCGATGCAACCCGAGATGTTCACACTACACAACAGACGATCCCGTGAGACTGTGCTGCTCCCGGAATCTCAAATATTTTTCCTTTTTCCTCCCTCCTCTTTCTTCTTTTCTTGTCCGGTTCTCTTTCCTTTTTCCTGGTCGTTGTCACGGCGCAAAATTAGCTCCTTTGGATGGGGGACTAAGGCGAGTTGAGTGAAGCGGCTGAATGGTTCAGGATCGTGTTTCGTGGAGCATGTTGTGGGCTCCCTCTTCCTTCTTTTCATACCTCTCTATTCATTCTTTTTTATTTCATTCTTCCAAATAATTTGTTGTTAGAATAGGGTAGCCTTACCAGACCAGAACGGGTAAGATTAGATTGGTTCGATCTGGGATATTTCCCCGTAAACACTCTTCGTTGTCATCCCAATAGTTTAGTTGCAGGAGATGCCTTGGTGGGAGGAGCATCAGCATCAGCATCGGCAGAGAAGAGGTCGAGATGTGAGGGCGCTGCTCCACCCGGTTATTCTGACGTTGCGAATCAACTACTGTACGGCATCCTAGTGCGATGGGGCGGGACCTCTGACGCTACAGTCTGTGTGTGGCTGCTTTCATCAAAACTGCTAATTCTGCCCTCATACTACAAAATTGCACTGCTTCTGTCTAGGGTAATGTCCCCCCCCCCCCCTACCTCTCCAGAGTAATGGGAAGAAAGGCGAGATGCTAAAAAATAAATAAAATATATAATCATCCCTGGTCATTGAGGAGGCTCCTGCAGATCGGGCTGGGTACCAGAGCCTCGATTGAACCTTCCAGCGGCTCCAGAAAAATCGGTTGACAGGGGAGGTATGGTATTGTAGACGCTGAACCGAATTTAAACTCTTTTTCAGAGTGAAGTGAGGGGGGGAGGGGGAGAGTAACATGGAACATGTACAATACAGCGACCTACTGAGAGCGCTTCGACCAGGTATCGAAAGGGACACTTGGAAACCTAGAGGAAGGGCCCGCCGTTCGTGCTTACAATATAATCTTTTGGGAGGTCATCCTAACTACTTCTTCCTACCCCCCTCCTCTTTTCCATCTATCTCTTTCTCTTGTCCTCCATCGCCAACTCTGTCACTCTTTTCACGAACCAGCCCACCGGTTGGATTTTGTTTAGTATTTTCTTTTTTTTGTTTTTTTCCTTCTTCGTTCTTTTTAGTCCGTTATTTTTTTTTCGACCACTACTATTATATCTTTTTAATTGTCCTCCGAGAGCTGGCCCTCTCTTTCCGCATCCGTGCTTCCGTTCTTACTTCCCTTCACCTTGGTCAACAGGTTGACAACGTTCTTTTAAACTCTTTAATATCTTGCCTTCCTCCCTCAGAGGTCGCACATTTACATTCTCTCCGGCCGGTCCGATCATTTGGCTCTGGGTTTGCTTCAGTATATACATCTACTACCTCCACTGCCACTGCTTGTTACGGCAACGACGACGGGTGCTGCTACCACTACTTATTAAACTGCCATTATTACTACTATTACAACTATTATACCACTGCTACTGCTACTACTACTACTACTACTACTACTACTACTACTACTACTACTACTACTACTACTACTACTACTACTACTACTACACTACTATTACATACCCACGCACAACACATAAACATTCGTACATACATACACACATATACATTTGCAACAACTTTTTCTTTTTTTCTCTTCCCTTTTAGTTTTACTGTACCAGTAAGTAGTTTGATCATTCACCCATAAGCTCTCCTTGCTTCCTCGGCCTATGATTCTGCTTTAGGGTGCTGTAACCCGGCGGGATGGGCAGATGGAGACTTGGGGTACAGATTGAGATTGAAATTATGATCGTGCTAACGGGTGTCTGCATTTTCAGTTATTGTCTTTGTACTACTTCTAGAGGTTGAACATAGATGAACGCGCTCACCATGGATTCAATTCTTGCACAGTGAGTTGGAACTGAGAAAGATGCCCCAAGAGAGATAGAGAAAAGGACCTCTTGCGGTTGCTCTATTTCACTTTGCTGCTGCCCAGCTGGCTAACGATAAAATTTCCCTAAGTAGCCAACGGAGTGCTCCCAAAAACCCTTTTGCTATCTCTCAACCTCCACAATTTAGGCTCTCAAACCTGGCAGATACTTTCCCTCGGACATTCCATCAAGCTATGGGCTCTCCTCTTCCAGAGTCCTTTGCCCTGTGGCCGCCGACCCCTCGCGCGAATGGAAATAGACCTGCGACGGTTCATGAGGCTAGCTTTTCATATTCTCTTCCTGAAGAGTGTTCGGTTGCTACTACCTCTTGGGATCCAAATTGCATGTCTATGGGATTGCCCTCCGAGAACCACAATATGGAATCCAGTGGGGCGGACATGTCCCAGCAATATGAAGACAGCTCATTAGACAGTAGGTTGCACCCAGGGAGGGAGGGGAGGAAAGAGGAAATATTAATATGACTTTCAAAGCGAATGGTTACTGATATTAAAACCTATAGATAATGATTGGAACCGCCCTCGTGGGGGTGACTATAGTTCAGTGCTGCGTAACCTGGACAATGATGTGGACCGTCTGGGGTCCAGCTATGGGAGCAGCAGCAATGGTACAAGTCTACTCGATCCTCACTACCCATACTCCACACAACCGAGAGAGGGTGAGGGTTTGAGTTTGAACACCAACTTCCCTCGCCGTTTGTCAGATGCCGCTTCACTGTCCAGTGCAGATGCGTTAGTATCAGCATCGGACATGCCATACGACGATTACTCTTCATACGAGGGATCAGCCGTGACCGACTACACCCACAGAACACCACTGACAATGTCCACTACCTCCACCCCGCTTTCACCTGTCATGTCACCACGCCAGGCTATCCAGATGTCGGTTCGTAGTGGTAGTCGGGGCCGAGCTTCACCTTCCCCATCTCGCGCCCTAAATGTTCGATCTGCGCCGTATCCTGCTGGAGGCAGGGACGCAGCAAACAAGAGGTGGTCCACCGGATCCTTCATACCGGGGTCGCAGGCTTCGTCTCCGTACGTCGGCCACGTAGATCCGCACTTGCAATCACACTTCCATTCCCACCACTCCTCGCCAACATGCTCCTCCGCACACCCCGCCCCCCCGCAACAACTTCTCCTCTCGCACAGCCATGGTTTCCCCCGAGCAAACGGTTTGCTGCCTAGCTCATACATGGATGCTTCATCGTCACCGCACGACTGCCACTCGCAGATGCCGAACCACCTCTTCGTCAAGATGCTCCAGTCCAACGCAGCGGAGCACTACCGCAACCACTACACTGACCTCACTGAGCCCCCAGATCTCTATGCTTCCCTGAACGAGGAGCAGATCCCGCCTCCTCCGGAGGACATGGACCCCGAAGACCCGGACCTCAAGCCCCACGAACAAGAACTCAGATTCGAGGGTGACCTATACACACCAAGATGGGTCCGCGGTCACGGGAACAAGCGCGAGGGATGGTGCGGGATCTGCAAGCCTGGGCGCTGGCTGGTACTCAAGAACTCTGCGTTTTGGTACGACAAGTCCTTCACCCACGGCATCAGCGCGGCTACCGGGCAGAGGTTCCTGGAGCCCGAATCGGTGAGGAGGATGGAGGGAAATCCGGACGTTTGGGAGGGTCTGTGCCATTCATGCAAAGATTGGGTTGCCTTGGTTAGCAATAAGAAGAAAGGGACCACTTGGTTTAGACATGCTTATAAGGTTTGTTTTACTAAAGAGGTTAAAAAATTAGAAATTAAAGACGAGATGCTAACTGTTTGGTCAATCGATTTAGTGCCATACACATCCTAAGATTAAAGATGCGCCGAAGCGGAGGAGGGAGAGCAGCCAAGGCAAAGCCGCTGCAGCTGCCGCAGCAGCTAAAGCAAAGGTGGACTCCGTAAAGATGAATGGGATGCATCACGAGTTGATGGGATAAAATGCCCTTCCTCTCCCTACTTTCTTTGCCGGTCCCTAGTTCAATGATCTTTTCCACTTCTTTTTTTGCACCTCCCCCTTCGCCAATCTCATTTTTTACGGACTCTCTTGTTTTTTTATTTATATAACGGCCCCTCTTCTACCCGCTTCCCCTCTAATGAGATGGATACGTAGCCCAATTCTTTTTTTTCTTCTCTTTTTCTTTTCTTCCTGCTTTATAACTGGTTCGGAGTGTTCGTTTTTTGGAGATATTTTCCTCTTTTCTTCTCTTTTCCTTCTTTCCTTCTCTTTGATTTTGTTTACGGCGAGAGGGGCATTTTATGTTATGTGGAGAGGGAAGGGAGAGTCATGATTCATCATAACTATTTCTTTTGTCTCCTGGTTTGCATATGGGTTTACGTCCTCGTATCCATTTCTTCATCGAGTGGTTTTCATCGCCATACCCAAACCCCCTCTCCTGGGGGGGTGGCTTTTCTTCCAAATAAAAAAAATACGTATTTCCCGCGAATTTGTTTTATCCCCCCCCCCCCCTCTCTCTCTATGTGTGTGTGTGCGCATGTTTTGCGTGATCGCCTGTGTTTCGTTTCACTTCTGTTTCCAAACAACCCGTGCTCAGAGCCCTTCCATCTTTATTCTTGCGAGATATTGGTCGAGGGTTAAGTTGGAAGGTCGCGGTAGGGTATTTTTCTGAAGCGATTGTCGGTACGGGTCATTGGCGGGGTTTCGGGGTTTATTGATTTTTGTGTTTGTGTTTTTTTCTCTTTTCTTCCCCGGTCTTCCTATTTGTTCTTTAGAGCGGGCTTTTACGACGGATGGCACTTCTCTTTCTGAATTCTGAGCTCCGATTATTCTTGGTTGATTTTCCTTTACCCAATCGCCCTTCATCTGTATTTTCCTCATTATTTTTCAACTTTTCTTAAAGTCAATTGTCCGGTTCTTTGTTCCTTTTTATCTATGATAGACAGAATTTTAGCGGAATAAAAGTCAAAACGAAAGAGAGCGTTGTGGGTTCCCGTTATGTTTTTAAGGGTTTTTTTCTGGAGTTTCGTTGAGTTCGAGTAATTTGTCCATGTTTCGTTGCTGGGTTATGACCCGAGGACTGGGCAGTGTCAGCTTGGGAGAAATTGTTGCTAGAACCTTCGATCAGGCGGGCTGGCCCTTTTTTTTTTTTTTCCTCAACGGGCAAAGCCTCTAGTCAAAAGTTCAAAGCGGCCGCTGGGCTTCCCTTCCACTCAACCCCCCCTCTTCTGCCTGTTCTCTTGTTCTCTTGTCCTCTTGTCACCACCATTCCCTCTTCTCCTTCCCCACCCCACGAAATCTGTATTTCTTACTTTCCCGGTTGATCCACTAGCCGAACCCCATCTAATTTTGCCATTGTGCTTGGCTTCTTCAACCTTTCAGTTTGAGTAGGATCTATTTCACTCCGCCGCCGTCGCCTCGTCCTCGGGACAACTCGAGATTTTGTCAACACTTTTTTTCTTTCGCTTTCCTTTTCCTTCCTCTCTCTTTCCTTTTTGCCTTACACACTAAGGCTTAGTCAATAAAACCGCCCACACATATTAAAACAGCACTATGTCTGCTATGGACATCGACTCTGGGCCTTCAGTAACCCTAGGAGGACCAGGAACATCGACATCCCCGTCCCCATCCCCGGAGGCCCCAGCCAAGACAAACGGCGTAAATGGCACACATTCGCTCCCCCCAGACCCACCTAGGGAAGAGCTCGACGGAGAGGCATACAAACAAGCAGGCAACAAATTCTTCAAACAGAAGGAATACGGAAGGGCTGTCGAGCAGTATTCCAAAGCTATAGAGAAGGAGCCCGAGAATGCCACATTCCTATCTAATCGTGCGGCTGCCTACATGTCAGCGGGAAAGTTTAACCTCGCTCTGGATGATTGCGTACAGGCCGATCGTTATTCCCCGGATAACGCAAAGACATTGTTGAGAATGGCGAGAATCCAGGTGGCTTTGGGGAGGCCGGAGGACGCTTTGGAGACCTATGACAGGATGAATCCCCCGGCTAGCGGCAAGGACAAGGCTCCCGCATCTCAGATGAAGCAGCATATTAAGACTGCCGAGGCTTCGGTAGCTAATGGGACTGCGAGCTCTATGACGCTGTACGCTATTAACCAGGCGGAGGATTTATTGGGCGCCGGTGTCGAACCCCCGAAAAAGTGGAAACTCCTTCGAGGGGAAGCAAACCTCAAGATGAATACTGCGAATTCACTGGGGGAAGCTCAAAACGTCGCAATGTCTCTTCTTAGACAGAACGCACAGGATCCCGATGCCTTAGTTCTTAGGGGCCGTATTTTATACGCTCAAGGCGAAAATCAGAAAGCTGCTCTTCATTTCCAGGAAGCTCTCAGATGTGATCCCGATATGAAGCAGGCTAGGATATACTTGAAACGGGCACGGGAGCTTGAGAAGAAAAAGGAAGCTGGAAATGAGGCGTTCAAAAAGGGTGATTACAAAATTGCCAGGGAGCTCTACTCTGAGGCTCTGGCTGTTGACCCTTCGAATAAAGGGACTAACGCCAAGCTGTACCAGAATCGTGCCGTCGCCAACACCAAGGTCTGTTAGCTCATTACCCTAATAATTGGTATTAGACTAAAAGTACCCTGCTAGCTTCAAAATTGGGAAGAAGCTCTCTCGGACTCTGACGAGGCTATTAAGCTCGATCCGACCTACACCAAAGCCCGCAAGACCCGGGCAAAGGCCCTAGGACAGATGGGCAATTGGGAAGAGGCAGTTCGCGAACTCAAGGCAGTGGCCGAGGCCAACCCAGGAGATAGTAGCATCCGAAAAGAGATCAAGGAAGCCGAGCTAGAGTTGAAGAAGAGTAAGAGGAAGGATTACTACAAGATTCTTGGTGTGGATAAGACAGCTACCGACGCAGAAATCAAGAAGGCCTACAGGAAGATGGCCATGTTACACCATCCTGATAAGAATCCCGATAACGAATCCGCGGCCGAAAAGTTCAAAGGTATGTGGCTATAGTCACGTGATTCTGCAACTGCCACACATGAGACCTTGCACAAAGCTCACACTGACCTGAATGATTGTCCTATAGATGTCGGCGAAGCTTATGAGACTTTGTCTGACGCACAGAAACGGGAGATGTATGATTCTGGTGTTGATCTCCAAGATGATGATATTTTTGGCGGTGGTGGAATGGGTCCGGGAATGGCCGGCGGTGCAATGAATATTGACCCCAGTAAGCTAACACCTGATTGATTGCTTGTTTCGTCCGGTTCAACTAATGTCTTTCGCTCTTAGGCTTATTTTTCAACATGATGGGTAATATGGGAGGCGGTGGTGGCGGAGGTTTTTTCCCCGCCGGCGGCTACTCAGGCGGCGCAGGAGGAGGAGGAGGGAGAAGAGGGCCACGAGGTGCCTCAAGTTACCATGGTTCGTACACATTTTAGGGGGGTGGGTCTATATTATTGCGATGTAGAAAAGTTTGCATGGAACAAATGTGTTGTCAAAACGTTCTTCGAATGCTGAACGGGATTTTTTTTATATATCATTCATCCATCTCTTCCTCTCCCTTTGTGGTGTCAATGTATTTCAAACACGATTCTTGTTATTGAGTCTTAGGTGGCGCTAGTTTCTTACCCGATATTCCTTTTTTGTTGTCTTTTCATCCTCATCTTCCTTCTCTTCCTCCCTCTCCACCCTTCGACTTCTTTACGTCGTTTGTTTGCTCCCCTTCCCTTTTACCATCATATTCAGCATTATTTTTTTCCCACTCATCACTCATCTTTTCTCTCTTCCTGTCGTGTCTTCATCATAGGGTGTTTTTTTTCTGATATAAACATTGGTGGGTTTTGCTATGATTGGTTGGTCAGGTACTGGAATGGCAACTAGGTTAGATGGGTTTAAAATGCGGAGGGGAAACGATCAATACTGTGAAATTTCTTGCCGCCGTTGTTGTTATTGACAGGCTATGGTACGGTATTCGAAAGGCTGGCCCTTCCCTTCATATCATATACAAAATTTAATGGTGATAAGTAAATAATATCTTAAGCGTCTGGCCGACCGAAGAATAACCTAATTTCTTATTTAACCCGGGTTCTCGCCAATTCAAACATCCTCCTCCTCCTTGTTTGGGCCTGTTTCACCTTATTTCTCTTTCTCTCCCCGCCATTTCCTCTTGTATTGCATGCCTGCTGGGGTTAGGGTCCATCGTAACGTGATTCTAAGCCAATCTGCTACAACTTTGCCAGGCGCCCGGGCGGCATCTAAGGAGACCAGTGCCGAGAGGCGAGGTCAAGAACAAGAAGAAAAAAACGCGGCTAGCGGCTCGGGCTTCTTTCGGACCAGAACGCCTTCCTTCCTGCTCCCTTCCTTTCCTTCCTCCTCTTCCCCCCTCCTGACACCCTGACATCCTGTTCTCTTGTATTCTTAGGGGCTGTGTAGAAACGGAACTACATCCCAACTAATTAACACGTAACTAACTTTTTTCCCTTCTTTCTTACACCTTCCTTACCTTACGGGGTAGTCGTCGTCTGCTCTTTGCAAAAACTCTCCATTTTTTCCCTACCTTATCATTTATTTCATTTTTCGAACACTCACACTACACTACGGTTAATAATGTCCATTCAAGATCGCACGGGCGAGTTCCACGCCCTCACAACATCGGCCTCTAAACGGCTCAACAGGAATAATCCGAGTGGAGCGCATCAACGATTGCTCGGGCAGAAGAATAAGAATGGGGGAAGAGATGAGCAGATGGGGAATGGCGGGGGCAGTGGGAGGGGCGAGTTCGCTAGGAAGGCGAGGGATATTGGGAGGGCTATTACGGATACTATGGGGAAGTTAGAGAAGCTTGCGATGCGTGAGTATCCTTCGGGGGTGGGGGAAAAGGGGGTTGATACGATGTGATGATGGCTAATGTGGGCTGGGTGAACAGTGGCCAAACGCAAAGCACTCTTCGATGACAAACCAGTCGAGATCGCGGAACTCACGTACATCATCAAGCAGGACCTCTCGGCGATAAACCAAAATATAGGAGCCCTCCAGGCGCTCTCGCGCCAGAAGAATAACGGCCGCAACGAGGAGGGCGAGCACAGCAAGAACGTTGTCGTCATGCTCCAGGGCAAGTTAGCCGATGTGTCGGTTGGGTTTAAGGAGGTTCTTGAGGTGCGGACGAAGAATATTCAGGCTTCTAGACATCGGACGGATCAGTTTGTGTCGAACGTTAGGCCGAGCTCCGCTGATCGTTTGTCTCACCCAGTCCCCCGCCCCCCCCCCCACTTTTGAGTGCTTCGTTGGTGTGGGCGTAAAGTTAACATTAGTGGTGGCGATGACAGCAACGGTTTTGCAAACTTCACATTCGCCATTGTATTCTTCGCCGTCCACTACCCCTCGGCCTAACCATCAGCCTGATTTATTGTCCCTGGACCCGAACCCTTCCTCGTCGGCGCTATCGGGCCCCGCATCGGCGCAGCAGTTGGCACTGATGGAGGAAGGGTCCTCGGCAAACTCTTACATTTCCGCTCGATCAGAAGCTATAGAAGCTATTGAGAAGACTATCACGGAACTAGGCGGGATATTCAGCCAGTTAGCGCAGATGGTGGGTGAACAGAGTGAGATGATTCAGCGCATCGACCATGAAACGGAGGACGTCGTAGCGAATGTTGAAGGCGGGCAGAGGGAATTACTCAAGTACTGGTCTAGAGTGAGCAGTAATCGGTGGCTGGTGGTAAAGATGTTTGGAGGTATGCACACATGCTCCGCTGCTATATGTTAAGGTTTCGAAACTGACGACGTCCCATATAGTTCTCATGATATTCTTCCTTCTCTGGGTATTAATTAGCTAAAGGATTCTTTTCTTTTCTTTTCTTTTTGTTCCTTTTATCCATCCCTGGCTCTCAACTTTACTTTATCACTCTCCTTCGGGCGTTCTTTTTGTTTTAGAAAAGAGAAGCAACAAAACTAAAGAAAAACTAGCGAAACCGCCTGTCTACCTGCTAAGTCGCATAACTCAATATTAATAATACCTGGGGTATATATATAATTGCCCTTTTTTTCTCTCTTTTTCTCTTTTTCTCTTTCTTTTCTCCTACCTCTCCTTTCCCCCCTCTCTCTCCGCCTTCCCACTACACTCTAGGTTTCTTATAGGCTCGTGGCTTTAGTTAGACGGCGTAGTTCCTCTTTTTTTCCCCTTTTCCTTTTTTTGCTTCTTTCACTTCCCATCGAATTAGTAGGGAGCGGTATGGGTGGGTGGGCGTGTTACTAAACGGATGTGCGTATGTATGCATGTACATACTTATGATGGCTACAGCAAGTATTTCCGCTTATAAAGTTAGGCATAAGGTGCAATTATAACTTATGTCCTATGCAATTGTAGACGTTCTACAGAATTTGGCTCTGTAAGGTGGTGAATTTTTCCCGCGAGCAGAATGGTCCCAAAAACGGTGACTTATGATACTTTTGGTCAATCCTGGCGACCCTTATACTAGAGCCCAATCCATCCTATGCCGGAGCACACACCCGTTAGAACGCTCCTCTCGCCATTGCGGATGCGCTAAGTTACGCTACTGTACTGTACCCGAGTGCTCGAGCGGCCGAATTGAAGCCTGACACTTTTTACAGGTGGCGCCACCATAAGTGTCCGGCTTCAATTCGGCCGCGCTAGTACTCACGTCGCCGGATTGCTCTGTCACTTCCTCTTATGGAATTGCTCATCCTCGGATATCTTAGCTAATAAAGTTGTTGTGAAGCAACTGTTGTGTCTTAGCTCAGAAAGCTCACAACCTCAAGCACCAAGACTACGGTAATCGAGTACGACAATCCATCCGCATCACCCCTTTCCCCTCAACTTTCGATTGTTTGCTATCATCAATTTTCATCCTTTTCATCCTTTTCATCCTTTGACTTTTATCTTGCTTTGACTTCTGTTAAAGAATTGTGATAAGTGAACTGGAGTGACAGGCCTTTGGAAGTTCCTATTCCCCGTCAAAAGAACGCCTAGGGTCTGAGAGACTTCGACAGTACCTTGGCTTGAAACTCTGGTAAGACCACAAGCAGCCAACCGCTAAGCCAACAATTATCACTACAAGAGTGTTCGCGATGCCACAGGGTCCTGGGTCTGCTGCGCATGTTCCACTTCTCAAGAGAGCAGTGGTTTTAGCATTAAACTGGAGGAAATGATTGATCGTCATTGTCAAAGCTTTCGCGGGAAACTTAATAGGTATATCATTCATGGGGGAAATAAGAACTTTGATGGATAGATTCTCGATCACATATACCTGTAACTAGAGTCATAGTCTTGTTTTAAGGTGTCCTTTCACATTTCACCATTGACGAAGCAGGGATCATTTAATAGATTTTATTGGCTAAAGCAGCCGAGGATGAGCGATTCCATAAGAGGAAGTGACAGCAATCCGGCGACGTGAGTACATTAAAGCAGTATACCAAAGTCGAGTGAGACTCTGTGATCGCAATGAATGAATGAATGAAAAACGGGGGGGGGGGTACGGCATTGTGACTCTGATATCTTATAAATTTACAGTTCCTTTCGAGATTATTTCTATCCATCCTCCCCCCGCAGTGCTAGTGATAATGCTAAACTCCCCCACGATACACGGCGCTGAAATTGCAAACTTAAAAAAAAAAACTATGTCTTTGCACTTTTTTTCTTTATATCTATCGAGTGATATAAAGAAATGCAACACATTTTACGAAAGTCAAGTTATGGTGGTATATACTCGAGCACAAGCCCCTCTTTTTTTCGTCAATACGAAGACTAAGCCTATTACGAGGTGAGTTATCATACGATATGATACTAGTAGTTAAGAGGTAAATGCGCCGTGTCGGTATTTGTTACCGTAATCAATGTCCGGGGCAGCGTGACGGACGGAACCGCGCTCCCCCACGAGGGCCGAATTCGGCAATCACGAAATATGGTAGGGTGGTTTCACTAGTGGGTCTCTTTAGCGTGGTGTAGGGAGAGGTATGGTACTGTCGACGCTGTATTTCTATAGCGCTTTGCAAATGTTTTGTCCAAAGGGTAGGAAATGAACTTTTTTTTGTTGTTAAATAGAGTGTTTTGGCCACCCCTCGCAAGTGAAAATCCGAGTTCAAATTTTGGGTTCTGGGCAATAAGCTAGTGCAAGGCTAAACCGAAGAAAGAGTGTATCGACTCTTCTTTACTATGTAAGGAATAGCTCAAGTCAATTTTTGAGCTCAAAATTTCTCCCCCAGGACAGTGGCCAAAACGCTCTAATGTGAGTGGGGTGAACTAGCATTCACTATGTTAATCACGACATGTATTGGGAGAAATGGAGCGAGAAAGTGTATACGAATTTTTTCATAGAATTTACTTTTTTTTATTTTACCTGCCAGCGTATTTTCCGGCATCAAAAAAATCAACTATGGAAATGATATCTGCGAGGGAATGAGATGCCAAAATCATTGACCATGGAGAGGGAATTAGAAATACGGAAGAGATACTTGATTTATTCGATCTCACTTCTGATTCTTTGAGATACCGTAAGAACTGGAATAATTGAACCTCGCGAAAAGACGTCCGAAATTCCCTCTCTTGGATAGGGGGCCGAGCGTATAGCGAAAACTGACCCCCTCAGCCTGAACTTAAGGCAGGAAAAAAAAGAAAAATGAGCCAGACCTTACCAACAAAGGCAACTCCAACGTCCTAGCGCCAGGTTCAATTATTCCAGTTCTTACGGTATTGGATTGTTGGTATTCTCACCCCGGCGACTCTGAGTCTGAGGTCTCAATAGTACATCCATACCTTCATCAACCAGAAAACCCAACTTCAGAACCCCACTGACACCCACTCGAGTACAAGGCCCTCTCACTCACTCACTCGCTCTAATTTTCCAAACACATCTACTCTTACTGCAATTGGTATAGTAGGAAATATTTCGTCACTCTTATTCAACAAAAGAAAAACACCTTTCCCACATCTTGGACAACGGATTTGCAAAGTGCTGTGATATCCTCTTGAATGTGTGCCTCAAGTTTTTCAATTTTTTTTATCGAAAACTTCTGCCTGTTTATCCATATGCAGCTCGAATTTTTCAATTTTTCAGTCGAAAACTTCCGCCTGTTTATCTATGCGCAATACGAGCCTGGACTCCATCGCCGTATCGGAAACATACTTCGCCCCGAACTAGTATATTTATCAATTAGTAAGCTGTGTGGAAGAGGACTGTTGATACTTACCAGACCCAAGATTGTCACCCCTATGAACTTCAGAATGGTTTTTATGTCTCCGAGCGATTTGTCAATGTTCTAGTACCGGTAGGGGTGCCTCGGCCTCCTCCCCCTTCATCCCTTCCCCTCCTTCTCCCCCTCTCCCCCTCTCCCCCGGAGGTGCCGGCAGTGTCTCCCTGAGGAGAGGGGCTCAGGAGCACTAGATCCAGTCGTCCTGTCCGTCCAAGGCGGGGTGAGGACGACGAAGGACGAGACGGACTGCCTGGGCGCCGTCCTGGACCGTCGACGGCCGTCGGCTACAGACGCGCAAAATTGGCTAATGAGACAAATACTAGTACTCATAAAGTTAAGGTTGGAAATAGAAATAAAAATAGAAAATCAAACAAAAAAAAAAAAAAAGAGTAGTGCTAGAGCGGCCTGCCAGGTGGCAGTCGGACTGCCGTCGCCGCCCGTCGGACGACTGAGAAGCCCTGGAGGAGTGGTGACGGGGTAAATTTATTTCGTTGCGGCAGGTACTGTACCGGTAGGATAACTACGCAGATCGAGTACCGGCACCATGAACTCGCCAAACTCACTGCCGGTACAGTACTGTCGGGCATTCAGATAGCCATGCGGTAGATTACGACCGGAGGAGGTTATCTGTATGCTGGGACATGGAGGGCTCCGCGTCATGTATTTATACCTCTTGCTTTCTTGTACCTCTTACGAGGAACAACACCCCCCTCCCTACCTTACACGAGAGACCTCCCACAGTACCGCAAAAACCCTTTGCTCGAGTAAATCCACCATCGGACAACGTAGCTTCAAGCCTTCGCAATTCAAAACAAAACACTCTAAGAAGGAATAGTGTTATCTAGACAGAATAGCTTGGGGAGCCTGAGCTTGCTAGATCTAATTAACGGGTATTTGTTATTTCGCTAATCTACCCAGGTAAGCCTATTGTGGTTTAGATACAGTACTAATTTCTGTTTGAGATCTCCGATGGTGGGTTTAAAGGGTTTTTGCGGTACCGGTATGCAGGTAAGGCCGTCGTGCATGCGGAACGGCGCAGATCACTTAAAAGCCGAACCAGGATTGAAGCGAAATGAATGGGAGCCGCACCAAATTGCTGCTGGTTACAGTACTTAACATGTAATTAGAGAGACTCAGATTTCCCTCCCATAAACTGCTTGTACCGGTAATTAATTTTAGGCTATCAAGCACATGACCCCTCTACGGTGTTCTTGTGTTGCTCCTTACTCAGGAAAAGAAGAGAAGAGAAACTAGATATAAAACAATGGATGGATACAAAACAATTCCTATCACCTACCGCATTAATTGGTTAAACTGGAAATGGCGCTAAAACTCGGGGATCGACATGTGGCGCAAAAACAGGGGATGGCAATTTAAGCGAATATCAAGACTGTCTTGAGTGATATGTTGTGATGCCGTGAATACAAAGTATGAGAAGGAGAAATCTTCCGGGGGTTCGATAACAGTTTTGGGATGGATGTGCCTTGCTTGATAAGGCATTTTCCTCTCCCCGATGAGAATTCTAGAGCTCGAGTCCATTGCATTCACAATGTGCAATAGGATCTCCCTACTGACACTACATTACCCCCAGTCAGTATTCCTTCACCTGAGAGAGTAGGCTCGGTGGAGACCACGGATTAGGGTGATCATGCAAGATATTCCTAAGATAGTAGTAAACTCCAGGCCCACCAAACTGCTGCCCTTTGAAGAAATCATTCTCTTGAAACTCCACACGGTCATTAAGCTCCTTGGGAAGCTCATCGCGCCCTCCACTAACAACTATTCCCATGTCTTGCACAACGCATTTCAAGTCCGGGAATTTCCGCCGATATATACCAATTTTGTGCCCTTGGGGGTAGAGAGGAGGGGTTTCATAGACCCCCACGAGGTTGGAATAGTCACGATAATTGCTTATGGCTGTCATGGCTTGCCCGAAACGTCTGCCCATGGGCTTATCTTGGGTGTAGGCATACTCAAAAAAGTTCTCGTTTGATAAGAGAAGGGTTAGCTGTGCTGGGTTCGTGGGGGAGGAAGGGTGTGGGATACTATTGAAGGCCCGAGTGAAGGCGGATTTTCTACTATCTTTCAGGGGTTCGAAGTTACTTTTGCGCAGAACGTCGGTGATGTGTGGCGCCGAGGCGAACGATTCATCAACCCTGCGGGAAGGAAAAGGTGATGGGTAAGTGAAATTCACGGGAGTATCATATAGAGAGAGGGAATAGTAAATGGAGTGTTAATAACCAATGACCAATCAGGGCTTCAATTCCTGGAGCCCCGATGGCCGCGTAGGCACTAGTGTGCGCAAAATACCCAGGTGCCGTCTCGACAAACACATTCTACAAAGTCAATACTCGCATCACTCTCACTACATCCCCCCAGGGGAAGAGCATATCAGCATATTATCCCCTACTCACTTACCTCTGACTGAGAAGACAAAACTAACAGAGAGTATCATTTGACGCTCCTGTCTTCGTAGCCAACTCCGCCAGGACAATAGGAGACCGATCAAGTGTCATGCTGTTAGGGGGGAGCCTATCTTAAGACTTGCAAGATAACTCAGACGAATAATATTTATTGAGATGGAGATTGTCTAGGGAGGCTGAAATTATGTGCGTGTAGACGTAGGTAAAATGATAAAAGATTTTGCTAGTGTAAAACTTCTTATATTTGATAAGATCTCTTTTCTGTTGCTTGATAATGTTCAAATAGCTGGGGAGGCACCTTGATATTTATATTCCGTGTCTGGGTGGTTGCGGGCTACATCTAGTTCTCATACTAACTAAGTATCTACTAATAATTTCCAGCTTCTGCAAAAAGTACAAACACCGTTTGACCCTGATAATGTCTCTCATGTCACTTGACTCCCGAATCACAACACTATGAATATTTCTGACAGTGCTCCCATGTATCAGTTCATTCGTTATGATTCATCTTTGTCACAATGGAGTCTTGCTTACCATTACATATGTATAATAGTCCCTATGATTGAACCAATAAAGGGTTCAGCTTTGTTATCGAACCTCTCAGGGTTGCAGTTTATATTTGCATCTGTCTACTCTAAGGCATAGGATAGACTTATTCCGATAATTCTACCAATGGCAATTATCGCTTCAAGGACATATCGTTATTGTATGGTTCCGTCAGTAACCAATAGTTACGTGTTGACTTATGTAAGCCCAGGGATGATGGTTTCTCTTAAAGAATCAAACTACCTCTTCTAACAATACTATTCACTTCTGCAACTTTCGCTACAGGAGTCGGAAAGTATTGAACAGTGTTGCTTGACTATTGTCTGTGAAATGTCCTGTGATATAGTGACCACTTTCTGGACCTTCGTCTTCAGTACTCAGTAATCGTAACTGGGGCACCCTATAGAGAGGTGAACTCTAAGGTTGCGACCGCACCAAAACTTAAAGTAGAAGATAAAGATAGAGTAAATAATTTACAAAGAATCAAAATGGTAAAACTTAATATCATTAAGCTGAAAGCTTGACTCAATAAGTTCTCTTGAGGAAAGTTGGTTATCGAAGTAAAATGCCAAACACTTAAACTTAAATAGATATCAGATTTAAGCCTTTGACATTCACCACTATGCCGACCTTGTGCAAGCACCCTGTCCTGCTCAGGGCTGTCTGAGGTCTACCCTCTATCAGGAATTATCCTGCCAGAAGTATCGGACCAGCTCGGGTACGCTTAACTCCGTCAATAGGATATGAGTTTCTGCAATGCATCTCCAATACAACTGCAGGTGGAAAAACTCTTCCTATTGAAATCATGCCAGTGGCTAACTGCCATGGCAACAACTGGAGTTAATACCTAGGTGGTGGACTCACTGGCCCAGTGGTAGTTTCATCTATACAAGCTATGCAGTCCATCATTTAATCTACATGACTACTCAATACGATAATCAGACAAGCCAGCTCCTCCAGTGAGATGTAATCAATGGTTGGCTCAATGAGAGCTATACATAACCAGTCTCTCGGGACATACTCTACCATGACAAGACTCATACCTCTAGAGCCCACTGATAACCCATAGTAATAGTACAAATCAAGAGGAGAAGGTTCCGGCTGGTTACTTAGATAATTGTCCCGAAAGCACTCTGGCCTTCTGGGAGTCCCTAAGTACCTCTCGGAAGACTACCCAACAACCCGTAGGCAAAGATAGACTCCTAGATACCAGAGGAACCATTTATGTGTGATGCTAATATTGGTGGTTACTCATACTCCCCTTATATATCCTGCAATCGACATTCAGTCAGACGGATAGCGATGACGTATACAGTGTTACGGCAGCTGCTCCAATAACCTCTTTTTTCCTGCAAACAAGTCACTATGCAGCTGTCTGCCTATGACGCACCCTCCCAATGCTGGTGCCAGAGGGGAGTGTTAGCTAAACACACCCAAGTTCAATAGCATGTTTGGGCTACCCCTGCTCAGGCGTTTGACCTTTCTGCGCAGGTGTATGTATAACATGTATACATGTTCTTGTAACTGTATACAGGAGCGGAGTGCAGAATTTTCTATGTTTAGTTTGATTATTTTGCTTACTTTGATTAGTTTGATTATTTTGCTTACTTTGATTAGTTTGATTGTTTTACAGCCCCGGATCCATATTAAGGCCCAGTAGCTTGTATTAAGTTTAGTTTTGCATGTTGATTGTCTTATTTAGGATCACAAGTGAAGGAACGGTCATGTAAGCTGACGATAGCATTGAGGCAGTGTTATGGCTCTTAGGTTTCATGTGGGATCACAGGACATGCAGGGCAAGGTGCACTGCCCAGTAATGATCGTGGTTGCAGGATATCTGATTACTATCACTCTGGAGGAACTCTTGTATTTATACCCATCTCCTGACTAGCAGGAGAACAGCTGACTTCAGCAGACTCATGTTTTAAGAATATACTTGGTTGAATGGCGATCTCAGAGTTCCACTTGCCCTTTAACTACTATCTCTCTTGATCATCGAGCCCTCTGAAGACTCCCTTAAACCTAGCACTTGCCGGTCAACCGCTAGCCCTCTATTTTACCTTTTCATTAGACAGGAGTAAACCTGTTACAGCATGTGTGTCCATGAACATCTAAGAGCCCGTAGAATGTGAGGTAATTGACCTCTAAGTTCCTGGATGACATTGCCGGTGAAGGTAGTGTAAGTTGGGTTCCTCAGTAGGGCACTTCAGATTTGTTCTTTCTTTCCCTGTTCCTTCCTTCAATTATCTTACCCTGATGCATTCTCCAGTTATGCAGCATTGTAATTGGTACCAAAAACCTTTCTGATACCTCCTTCATGAGAGGTGCTCGTAAGGCTTCTGCTTCACCTTCCTCTTCCCCCTCTTCTTTCAAGGGTATTCGGTGGTAAAACCACCACCAAAGTACCTCAATTTTGAACTTCGCAAGTGTAGGAGCGCTGTATTAGCTTCCTCACACCAGAAAAATGACCGCCAGCACAGGCTTCAATTCACTTGGATCGGAGTTCTGGCCGTGAGCAGAGGGTTGATTGGCATATTCTCGGAATCGAAGAGTGAAGGCTGCCCGAGTCGATTGTACTGGGTAGCTCTGGTCAGAGGCAGCCGAACAGGTTGTATTCTCTCCTCTGAAGCTTGGATTGGATTCTGCGTATGATCGGATATGAGCTCTAGCTCTGGATTAAGCAAGTATTGAATATTCATCTTTCACGATTGATCACCTGTACGCTACCTACCCACCCACAAGTACTGGTACCTTGGTTTGGTCAATTAAGCTTTAAATCCTTCCTTGACTGACTCACCCAAGCTGAACCCAACCCCCGATTGCTCTACTCTGATGAGTCTTTACTTCTTAGAAGTCATTATACTTGACTCATGACTCACTTGAAGTATATAGATTTGATTTTTTTCTTCTTTTTTTTCTATTTTGTTGTCCGGATCAACATTTGTAAATCAGTTGTGGTTGAAGTAAAAGTGAGTTATCCACGGTTGTGGCTTGGGCTGACAGTGGAACCTCGCCTTTTTCTTCCTTTCTCATCCGAGATTCATTTCCAGTTTAACCAATTAATGCTGTACCGTATCTTTAACAACAAACAGCAAATCAAGATCACTCCACTCACCGACCCCAAGGCGTGGAAAAATCCATCCATCCATCCACCCAGGCTCACACTGAAAACGTCGGTATAACCTCGGGGCCTTACCTCTGCCCAACGAGTCCAAACTAGCAACACGACGCGTCCTTCTCCTAAACTGTCATGCCCACGGTGCTTACACATACATGCATTCTCTATGATGCGCACACCGCGCTCTCCAATATGTTGTAATTAATCATGTCAGGACAGATATCTGGCACGCATATGCTTAGGACCCTTCGATGGAACATAAGAGGGGGCTGTTTGGCGCGACATATTACTGTGGTCATGATACAAAACATGGTTTTGCAACTAAGCTTCTAAGCTGGCCAATCATAATGCTCAACAATGAATTACATAAGGAAGTCTAAGCTCCGATCGGTCACGTTACAAGCTTAGTTGCAAACCATGTTTTGTAACCACTGTAATTTGTCACGCCAAACAGCCCCTAGGTTACCGGTCGTTGGGGTCCACGGTCTTATCAGCTTAGGCAGTGGCGAAAACTGAAAAAAGTAGTTAGGGGAGGGGAGGGTGTTATGTAGAGCCTTAAGGCGATGGTGGATATCATTGGTTTCCAGGGAGGGTTGGGAGAGGGAATAGTATCATATAGTATCACTCGGCATTGACTCCTATTGAGCGATTTTAGGAGGTCACAGGAAGCCTAACTACTAGAATTCGTTGGTATCATTGAAATCAACTGGCATCCGGGTGATTACCTGCCTCCTCCCTGTTCAGGGAATTGTGGATCCTAACGTGCCGGCCCTCCTTAGGCGCTATATCATAGCTTCGCTACTTACCAGATGTCCAGGCCAGGCACCGGTATTAAATTCAAATTCTGGAGTCCTCGTATGCGAGGATGCTTCTCATGTGGGGACCCATACGCTGAACACGTAAGCTTCAGGAAAGGCAGTTATGGGAGAGTCAGAAAGGCTCTCAGCAGTGTACGGTGCACTTCTTTCCAGAGAGTATTCCCTCGACCTTAAGGAATGGGGGTCTGCGCGCCGCCCACATGGGATATGGGGATCTGCATACCACATACATACTCGAGTATAGCTCAAGTATGATACCCGCTACCAAACCCCCATCACCCCCACCCCTACGCGGATCCTACAACTATTACTACCCTACTCCTCCTCCGCCTCCTCCTCCATGCAAACCGTGCTCCTCCGGTACCAAGATTCGAAACAGCAACCCACATCCAGTAGCCCACCTCCACCCTCGAGCAAGCAAACACCGATACATAAAATTATGAGCCCCTGCAACACAACGCCATGCACGATTTGCAGGGTGAGACATGGGGGCTGAAAGTGCAACATTATATTTCAAACAGTTCTAGAACGTGTAAAGAAGTTATTTGGTTACTTGTTTTTTTCTTCTTCCAGATGGGGAGTGGGGGATGGCTTTTGTCAAGAATGGATCTTACTGTACAGTACCGGTACAGTACCTTTACTCGAGTAGTTTAGGTTTGGTGGGGGAGGCGAGGGGAATAAGAATGTGTCACCTAGCTTATTATGCCGAAAGCAAGGTCTCGTGAACGATTGGTGGTGGTGGTGGTAACGCAAAGTAGTTTGTTTTTTGAACGAGTCGCGAGAATCGCTGGAGTCTCTCGCTCGCTTGGCTTCTGGTTTGCTTGGGAAGAGGCAGGAGGTAATAGTGTAGTCACGCTTCCCAGGTCGGCGCAGGTTCGTTAATATGTTGGTATCTAGTCAGTATAATAAGAGGGCGGGGAGAAGTCCTGTGTGTGAGAGATGATAGCCATGAGCCCGAGAGAGGGTGGGAGGATTATGAATTGGAGTAATCTTATAAGGTAATGGAGTACCGGTAATCACCGGTTTGGAGGGTACTGCACACTCCATATACTGTACTGGCAAGTACGTTTGTGAATATTATATCTCGATATGGAGTCTTTGGTAATCATGCTCTTGCGGGCAGAGGATGGCCACTTGAAGGAATGAGTGAGCAAGTGAAGTACGATAGGAGAGTGAGCGTTGAGAAGGTACAGCACTATACAGTACGTTTCACAAAAGTTGGGTGATATAACCAGAATCACAAAAAACAGAAGCTCGGTAGGAGACTCAGCTTCAAAAGGAACAAAACTACAAGGCATGATATAATGCAACGACAGATCTACCCATATCCCCTAACCAAAGCAATGCCTCATGCCACGAGTAAATAAATAAAAACCATGCCAAGCGCCACTCTCAAGGTCGCGGCGCCTTGCAAAAACAGACCGCCGACTTCTTGCCGTATGCGATACCAGTCCTTTTCACAATCCTCACGACATTACAAGCACCTTCCCCATTCTCCACCACTCAATCACTACCACACCGCCAACCACAACCAAGCCAACCTCCAAATAAGTTACAGCAAGCCGATAAGTTAACAACAACCAGCCTAGGAACACAGGAAAATACCCCGCAATCTCACCATAAATACGCACCACCACCACCACCACTACTAGCCCAACCCTTCGGAATTAAACCCGAGTGACGACTCGTGCTCTGCCGTTCCTTTCCCACCGCAGCTTATTCCCCGGCGCCCAGCCTTACCCAACCCAATGACACATAACCTATCACATACAACGTCACCCCGCCGGGGCAATGGGGTTCTTTAGATACAACAAGGCAGCGAAGGGGCTGGGGTGATAAGGCTGATCTGTGCTCCCGTCAGAACACGTGCAGAGTGGATATGGTAGGGATAGTATTTGGGAGATTTGTGTCGGGGATAATCCATCCACTTTTCTCTCGATATTACATTAGACTACCTACCTTACGGCGAAACCAAGGGTGATCACCATCTCATCTGCTATGCTGCACTCGAGTAACTTACCATGGTTGGGGGGAGGGAGGGAGGGAGGGAGAGGGAGTTAACCGACCTACCTACCGGCAGTGGGGCCTGTAACAGTAAAATAAAAATAAATAAAAATTAGAATTATGATATAGAAGGAAAAAGGTTCACTCGTGACTAAGTTCATCACCATGCTTCTCCCCTCATAGTGCTTGGCCGATCCAGCGCGTGGGAAGCTACCCCGCGCGCGTTTCAAATCGTACCAGAGTAGAATGGAGCAGGAATACATTATAAGGCAAAAAATGCTGTACGTGCCGGGAGATTCGCAATCGTACCGCACACCAAATCCCCAGAACCGAACCCGCCCGCGCGGTACAGTACTATACTATACCCATGACCAACTTAGCCTAAGGCACGTCATTCATGATCACTCGTTACTCTGGTGCGATTCGGTATCTGTCCGGTAACCCAATCTGATTTTCAGTACTATACTGCACCGCAATGAACATTGGGAACTTCCAGGCCAACATAATATTATCATGGTGATTCGACAGGTTGTTGGCGAGAAACATTTGTAAAACGTGAAAATATCAGTGGGGGTGAGGGGAATGTATTGCCCCAAGCCTTCCAAGGAGAAATGTTATCTTTTGGATCGTTCCTCTCGCTCACGGTAGACTGGTCCTGAATGCTGTCTGGGAGCTCGGGGTACTCGAGTACCCGCGAAGAAAAGGGCCTTTGTGCTGTGCTCGGGGGGACATCAAAAGCCGGAAATTATTTTTTTGATGATCCCCCCCGAGTACCGTACTCGTACTCGGGATAGTGCTGGTGTCACAATATGCAAAAGATAGATCGCCACTAGAACCAACTCCAAATGCCTACCACTGCATCTGCACTCAAGATAAAAACTGGTAAAAAAAAATCCCATAATAATAATGATGATAATAATATAGCACTATAATTATTTCACAGACACTTGAATATTTTTTTCACCGGCACTTTTATTTTTCCAAAAAAAAAAAAAAAAAAACCTCATCCCAGAGCCCACACACAATAAGGAAACCCCAGAATAACAGTGGCTCGAAAGCCATTATTTCTTGGTGCGATCTGGCTCCTGTCCCATAATCCAACAGAGGACGCTAACAGATCCTCCTCGTCCCCGCATTTCACGCTTTAAATGGGGAGTAGCACAAGATTCCTAAGTTAACTACGACACTTGTTGAATAGAAAAAAGAAAAAGAAAAAGAAAATAGTCCATCACGCGGGAGGTCCGGTTCGGTTGGGGATTTTGGTTAGGCTTAGCTTTCTTGCGGGGTGGCAGAATAATAAGGCGGTGAGGGGGGGGGGCGGGGAGGGGTGGTCATTCATTTATGTGGTTTGGATTAAAACGGGGCTTTTATCTTCGGAGGGTTCGCGTAGCGCGGTCAGTTTGTCGGAGTGGGGTGGGGTCCCCGGCGGGGTTGGATCGGGTCGGGATGCCGGGTTGGGATAAGTTAGTGATGGAAGATAATTGCCGGGAAATGTGTGATGAGGGTGAAATCAGTATTTTCGATGTCAGAGATGGAATGGAATGGAGTTCTGACTACAGTATTGTCTTGTCTTGTCTCGTATGCAATGTGCTAGCACTGTAAGGCAGCGAGAAGGAACTCGAGTATCGCCTGCATGCGGCCTAGAGGGGAGCCGGTTGGTGGAGATTTGGCTGGGCTGTTAGGGAAGGGTGCGTATGGGGTGCCGAAAGTACAGTACCGTACCGTGGCCTTGGAGTGTAAGTGTGCGGCATGTTATGAAGGGGATGGAAGGAGAAAGGCGAAGGGGAAGGGGCGAATCAGGCTGCAGGTACGGCTCGCACGGTAGGCGCAATACTTAGGGCTAGTTTCCCTTAGCTACTACCATACCGGTGTAAAAGTATGTATCCGGAGCATGGCTGTGAGTGGGGGTTTGCCTTACGGTAGGCACGGTTTGTCTGGAAAATGAGGTTGGAAAGAAATGCGGATTAGACCATGAAGTAATGATTCCAATGTTCCCTATTCCAGGAGCGAACTTCGCAAAGAGGCTGAGGAGATGTCACTGCCAAGGTGTCAATCTCAACACAAACCCCCTGCGCTATTGACTTACCGGTGCATGAAGCAGCAGTTCAAACCAGAGTTCGGGTGATTTCTCGTGAAGTTGGCCTCCCTCTTCCCATTCCTTTTCTTCCAAACTTCCACTGCCTACCATCCCTCTCGTCTATAAATTACTAAGCGGAAATTAAAAGACATTCCGATTCAGTATTATGCATAATCTTCCACACGTTGCGATCTCCGGTGTATTTTCTTTTCTCTTTCCCTTTTTGTTTCTTGGAGGGGAAAAAAGGTGCACTACTTATGCACTGGGATGCTCTACTCGTAGAGGAGGGTTTGCGAAAAGAACTGCGTTCGCTGACCGCTTGACCGCGAGTTTCTCCAACCAATGAAAGTAAATCAAGATATTGACTGTGAGAATAGAAGGCATAAAGAGGAGGATGGGGGGGGGGGTGAGCGCAAGAGGCCGAAGGGGAGTGAAATAGTTACCGTATTTCCCTCGAATCTGGACGGAGCCGGTATGAGTCCACCCTTGCATTTTTTCACACTATGGTATCCCCCCTCCTCGTCCTCATATTTTCTCCTCATAGGCCAGTCTTGTTTGAATCCCATCCGCAACCTTTTGTCTAAGGTTTCAAGGCATTTCAAATCTTGGTGGGTGTCCTTTTTTCATAATACCGTAGGGGATTATCGCTATCGAAGGCCTTCTGAGCCACAATTGGGGCAGAGTTGATGTGCGGGGGGGGGGTGAAAGGTGGGCGAGCAGAAATGGATGTCTCGGTTACTGTATTTGAGTGTTTTGTCACACTTTGATGATGGATGTGCAAGGTGCGGGTGACCACTTCCACACATAACTTAACCTAAGCTACAAGTACGGTAAGGCTTTGACGGTCGGGAGAAGCCAGGACCCTCTCCTGCTCCCGTTTTGCTAGGATGGGCTCGCCACGGGTAGGACCGACCGAAAGAACCGCAGTCTGCAGAATTCCTCTCTTCCATCTCTCACTTGCAGGTCAGCCTCTTTCTCCTCCTCCTCTCTTCCCCCCCCCCTTCTTGATCCTCCCTTCTGCTTCACTCCTTCCCTTCCTTCCTTCAGCAAACCCTGCAAAAGTGTACTAGTACATACCGGTACATCTCTATAATTTTCTTTCTTTGTTTAGACAAACCTCTACCCCCCCCCCCCTCTCTCATTCTATCTCTTTCATTTCATCGAACACGTTGTTTTTCAGTGGACATTATCTGGCATACGGTGCTCTGCCGGTATCGTGCATCAATTAGCCTCTGCACCTTTGACTGTTCATCCTCGCTGTCGTGTCGTCCATCTCCTTATTGGACAGCTTTGTTGGTCGGGTCTGGATTCGGCCATGTTATGTTCTGGAAGACGATAAATTCAACCCCGGGGGAATTGGAGGAGAATAATAATAATAATACAATATTCAGTCTCGGGCAAGAAAAGACTACTCTCAAAAAAAAAGGAAAAATAGGGAAAAAACAGACCCAAAAAAGTGCACAACCCCGTTTGCCTCCTACATTGTTTCCGCCACCTCTCTTTCTTGCCTGTCCTTCACCCTTTCCTCTTCCTTTGCCCCACGAAACATCCCTAACATATGGGTTCGTGTCCCTTCGTGTTGCATCCATCCTTTCTCACTCCTAGTGCCGCTGGCTGGCTGGCGTTTCTTTACTTCTAAAATCCTACTGGACAATACATTTCCTCTTCTCCTTCTTCCTCAAACCATACAACAGCATACAAAAGATAAAAAAAAATAGAAAAATATCCCCCCCCGCATCCCCGCTGTCAAGCATATCACCTGCTCCACCCTTAGTCGACTCTAGTCCATCCTCCCTCAACGCCCCGTCCCCGTCCATTTATCCATCGATCCCTTCCCACCCCTCCTCAACTCGCCTCACTCTCACTCCCCTGTTGAGCCGTTGAGGTTTCTGCCGCTCACACACCACAAACCCCCAATATTACACATACCTAAAATCAAGCCCCCATCCTAAGCCCTCCTCCCGTTCCTAATATCACCCGTTATCATATCACTCTCCCCCCATCCTCTTGAAGGTCTCGTGGTCTATTCTCCCCCTCCTGACCCGCCACTCTTTCCATTATCGGCTCCCCAAAAGTTTACTTTTTTATTGCTTGATTCATTCATTCATTCCTTTGCTGTGTTTCCTTGAATTCTTGACAGAATACCTTCTCTTCCTTCGGTTCAGAACAAAACATGCCCAACATCCCTGTTAATTCACCATCCCGGCCAAGGTCGGCACTCAAGCGTCTCCCGTCGTACAGATCCCTTTCATTCTCAGCCAGCAAGCTTTCTCTCTCTCACGTCACGCCGGACCCTGCGAATCGCTACTCACTGAACAAAACTGATGGCTCCTCGAGGATAGAGAACTTTTGTTCTCACCCCATCAGGAGCACCAGTAGCGGTGTTCGAAAGCTCCTACAAAAGGCTTCCCACTCACTTCGCTTCACCCACCGCAATGAATTATTAGACGTTATGAAGAGAGACAAGTGTCCTGGCACGCTGGGGGATGGTGAGAGTGGTATTGTTATAGATGACAAGGACAATGATTGCTTCTATGCTATTGACACTACGGTAGCTAGGAAAGGTCCGTGTGTGCTTTAAGAATTCTTCGGAGGTTATTCCTCTGATTGGCGGTTCATCGCTAACCATTGTTTTCTGTAGATTTCGTCAAGTTCCTCCCCCCCGAGATCACTGCCCATGTATTCTCCTTCCTGGACCACCAGAGCCTAGTAAATTGCGAATCCGTATCCCGTGCCTGGATGGTAGCTGCGCGCGATCGTCATGTATGGCGCAACGTCTTCCGCGCTGAGCACGGTCCGTGGAAGTCGAAGCCCGGGAATGATTGGAAGAAGATGTTCAAGGTCAGACAGGAGCTTAATCTCAGGTGGACGCAGGGGCGTGTTACCGCAAAATATCTCAAGGGACATACCGACAGCATCTATTGCGTGCAGTTTGATGAGTAGGTTGCAGTGTGGAGCTTTTTGCTTCTTCGGATTGGCTGACCTTTGGTGTCACAGTAAGAAAATTATCACTGGTTCGAGGGATAAAACCATCAGAATCTGGGATATTAGCACTGGAGAATGCATTAGGGTCCTCGGCCAGGGATCCCGTTTTTCATCACCACCGCCTGTTGCTAACACCGACATCGCGACACCGCGCATGAGCTCTCCGGACTACCATAGAGCATCGGTCCTTTGTCTCCAATTTGACGACGAGATACTCGTTTCTGGATCATCTGATTACACTTGCATAGTTTGGTCTGTGCACACTTACACGCCACTGATGCGGCTTGCGCATCATACTGCTGGTGTGCTCGACGTATGTTTTGATAAGAAGTATATCGTTTCATGCTCCAAGGACACCTCCGTTTGCATATGGGATCGTAAGACAGGAAGGCTCTTCCGCCAACTTACTGGACATCGAGGACCAGTGAATGCAGTTGCCATTCGTGGAAATTTGATCGTCAGTGCTTCGGGTGATGCCTTGATTAAATTGTGGAATGTGGATACTGGAAAATGTATCCGGGATTTCACTGGCCATAACAGGGGCTTGGCGTGTGTTCAGTTCAGCGAGGATGCTAGGACAATCGTTAGCGGTGGTAACGACCAGGATATCAGAATTTGGGACGCTGCTAGTGGGGAATGCGTCAGGACCCTAGTGGGACATCAGTCTCTGGTTCGCACGCTGCACCTGGACTCCAGGAATAGGCGGATTATCTCGGGATCCTACGACCAGGTATGTTGTCATCTTCCAGCAATGCTCGCTAATATCCATGTCGGGTGCTGACCGGTGAAAACAGAGTGTGAAAGTTTGGGACTTGGATTCTGGGAAGCTTGTACTCGACATTCAGCGGTTCCACTCTACCTGGATTTTATCCGCAAAAGCCGATTATAGGAGAATCATCAGCACCAGTCAGGATAACCGCACCCTGATGCTTGATTTCACTACTGGAATGAAAGACCTAGAAGTCTTGGAGTAGCCACCTCACTCAGGATGTAACCGTCAAATGCGGGCTGCCGGGACAGACTTCAGACGTGGGGGAAAACGTGGGTTGTACGATGCAATGTTTAGTCTCCTTTATTAATTTCTATATTCGGTGCTTTATTGCTCGTTTTCCCAGGTTCCTTTTCTCCCCTTATTATATTCCTTATTACGGTATCGATCTCCCTTTTTTCTTCCTTTTTTATTTTTAACGTTCCTCATCGGAACACAGGCGTACTGGGTCGTTTTCTTGTAATACTTTTCTGGTTTTGGTGGGTGGGAGGCGGTTTTGATATCCCTTGTTTGGCGACTGCTTTACTGTAGTTTTTTATTTTTTTATTTTGATTATATCTCCTTTGATGAATCTGGCAAAATTAGAAAAACGGAGATATTAGAGATTATTATTCTTACCTTTCTTTTCTTTTCTTTTCTTTTCTTTTCTTTTCTGCACCCTTTTTAATCGTACTTCTTCGTGTGATTTTAGGCTACGACACTTGTATCCGGTGGCTTTCCTTTCCCTTTCCCTTCTGTTCCGCTTTCCATCTTTTTAATCCCTTTACACTTATTTGGCGGGGTCCGGTATAGTTTGGTCGGTTAGTGGGTCTGGCATGACCTGGTTCGGTAAATGGCATTGCTATGCTATGGCAGGGCGGCACATACGCTTGCTAATGGCTGACTTGAGGTATATCGTGTTATAAGCTTGTTACGAGTGAAGAGAAAACTTGTACAGTAGGAAGCGGCGAGGACGAGTGATTGGTTATGATATGGGATGATATGGGATTGAGCCGGTAAAGTTATCCTTTGGTGCGTATTAGATGGCACTTGCCCAAGCAATCCTTAAACTGCCCTATCATACATCACCTCGTTATAATATGGATATGATGTTGCTCTCGTTGACTCTTTCACTGACCTCTGTATTCGCTGGGCACTCCTACCGCGGCTATGTTGCTTTCTCTTGCTGCAGGAATGCACACGTGTGTGCCACGTATGCATTCCCGCACTCCGATGATTTCCTTACGTTTACTCCCCTATATAGTGCCTCAATAAAAATAAAAATAAAACTCCTCTGTCTTGTTTGTTTATTTCGCATAACGCAATTCGTACATAACACATCTACCGGTATCAGCACGATGGCAGTGATACTTTACCCATCCAATCCCGAGCCAGCTGGATATGAAAAGCCCTAACCCCTCCTAATATATGGTATGGTACTTTACAACTGCATTTTGTTATTGTAGCTGACGGTATTATATCTTATGATGGATGGGACTCTGGGTCGTAATTACGAGGAGGAAAAAAAGAAGAAGAAAAAACTTTCACTCGCTTCCGCGAATAGATGACTAGCAGAGTTGCGATGCCAACCTTCCCGGACTCTTCTACTTCAAGCTGCTGGGTACGGTAGCGATACCGAGGCTCGCATTACCGACTTAAGTTGGACGTTGTCGACATGGCGGTGATATTCAGGATATAACTTTGTTTCGCGGCGCATCCGGTGGACACTAACTTGTAATAATATTGATATTATTATACTATGATACTGTGGGGTATTTATTGTTCTGTCTGGGCGGTTGTTTGTCGTGCTGGCTGTGGGTACCGTAGGTAGGTAATTTAGATGCTAGGTAGAGAGCGCCTAGGCCGGGCCTTTTCTTTTCTTTTCTTTTCTTTTCTTTTCTTTTCTTTTCTTCTTCCAAATTGGAGGGTTTTCATGTCTATAGTTTACCATTGATGAATTTTCGCGCAGTTTGTTTTGCGCTTTGGGGTTTTTTGAGGAAATGATGGGATGGGGTATATACTTGGTGGTTGCTACTGTACTATCACTTATGCTGCTATCTATGAGTATGGTATGATACGTTAGAATCGGGATTTTGCGAACAAGTAGGACGGGGTGGGGGTCAGCTCGTTGGTTGGTTGGTTGGCTGGGATGGTTGGTCGGTTGGTTGGGTTGGGGGTTTTGTTTTGGTTTTTTTTGGTGATATGGCTGCATGTTGCTTGCAGGTTGTAAATAATGGGTTTGTTTGGGGTGGGTAGCAACTACTAGTATGCGCGACTTGGTTTCTTTTTTGTTGGCTTGTCAAATGCTGTGGTTCAAAAATTCGGAGGCTCTGAAGTCCCTCCCCGCCCCTTGATCGATTGAAATAAAAATCTATACTAGTGAATGGATGAAGATCTGGTGGATCTGAGATTTGCATCTTTATAGCAGATTCTTTTGTTTTGTGACTGTGTGCTTGTTGATTGGTAAGTTATGGCCTAACCTAAAACTGGGTGGGGCCAAGCATCTATGGAAAAAAGATACATATTTTGGGAATTGCCAATTTAATATTGCTGTGGTCTATCTGGTATTGCGCCATATCCTCCAGTATTGGAAAATCACAGTTAGAATACCCAGAACGAATGTTTTACCAAGAATTGATTTCTTTGCCTAGATAGTGATGGAGTTCCAGCGCAAAAAGTGTCATTCTTGGTATAAAAGTGGCCACCGAAGATGACTTTTGCCAGGACACTGCAGCTGCCGGTACTGGGAAACCCATAGCAACCCTTAAAGCGAAAAGAAACCCCACCAACGGAGTGTGTGGGGGGGCTCCATTGATCAATGATCGCCGGTGTTGCATTACGCACTACACCCGATAACCCCGTGGGTTCCCCACTAGGAAACGCATTGACGCGCGAGATGTATCAAGTCTCGTTGAAGCATTTCTGACATTTCCCGTACTTCATGCCATTACTGGCCGGGCAACATCATGGCTTTAACACAGCGACGCAGCAAAGTCCCGAGGTTGGTGGTCCGCCCGAGGTCGCAAAAGCCAACACCACAGCCCCCGCGACCTTCTGACGCTGGTAGGGAGGCTTCAGCCCGCGTGACCAGGCCGTATACGTCCTTTTTACAAATACCATTGTTTGCTCCTTAAGCCGAGCGCAAGGTGAATCTCCGAGTTGGGTGCCAGCCTCATGTAGCGCCCTCCCAACCGGATGAACAGGCCTAGCCAAAATTCGACCGACGTGCGCGGACTGTCCAGCGTCCTCTCGGGCCGGTGGCAATGCTCGAGGCGGCGGAGAACACCGTCTCGCCTCACAAAGGGTATTAACCTTTGCTTCGCGATACCCGCACAGGACCACTAGGCCTCCTGCCCCCGCAGGCCGACCACGTCTAGACCCAACCTTCCCCTGCGTCTTGCAGACCAGGGGGGGCCTACTGGTCTTACCAAGCTCCCCGTCAGACTTTTCTCTTCACACAGGATACGAACCTAAAGCCGAGCCCAGGGCTGACCTGTCCAAATCTCAGCCGATCACACTTACTAGCTTGACCCCTCAGACAACTTGAGTGTATCCCGTTTACGGTCTTTCTGAATATCTGACTACCGGTTCATGGTCATAATTTAAGGCCACGAGGTGGTTTCGCTCACAGCCGTGATACCACTGGACCAGGTGCCCGAGTTAGTCCGCAGACTCCATGCCTTGAGCGCGGTGAGGTCTCTCCTAGGGTCCGCAATACCATGCCGCGTACGGTACTATTCCCAACCCCGCTATGGACCACCAGGGGTGGAGGAATTGAACCCCCATGGGATTCGGTCCGTTGGTAATTAGGGTAACAGAGACCTTACTTGCCCTGTCAGTGGAAGGCGTTACCAGCGCCACCGTATGATACCCCCCGCCCTTTGATACCCCCTCCAATGTCCCCCAATCCTACCATCCCTCTGGTAGAAACCAACCGGACATCTTCCCCCAATACAAGAAAACACCTCTAGTAGACACCGAAATTGTAGCGACAACTGCTTCCTATTTTCATCCCCCGCGCTCGTAGGAACACCGAGGCAACCCTGCTCTCATTTTGAGGGCCAAGAAACCATTGATGATATTTACCGAGGCTAGCCCGGAGCATGACCGGCCTTCGAAGAAGTGTTTTTGTCCGAACCCAAGCCTATAAGCTCCAAATTTGGGCTTAGGGGAGATCGTGATAAAAAAAACGTGGTGTTTTGACCAACATTCACCTTCCTAAATAGGAAGGCAAAATGTGGAGTAAGGAAAATTGGTGGTATGGAGCTTGGTATGCACGAATGGTGAGGATTAGGTACTTATAGTATCTTATGTATATATATATATATATAACAGGTAAGCTCATGCACACCCTGACCAGTTTTCCCTCCCTCGATTTTCGGAAGGCCAGCGAGTTCCGAGAAAAGGCTTGAGAAAACGAGTGAGAACTCGAGATTGGTTTATTTGCCTGCTGCTGGTATTACTGGTGGCGCCAGAGTAGATCGACACATGATAATATATTTTTGGGGAAAAAGTTGAAAGTGGGGATTTTTGTGAATTGATACTACCGGGGGGTATGATATGTGGGGGGGGAGTAGTACTGGTAGTTTGCTTCTATCATGCTTTGCAGCCAGGTCGATTTTTTGGCTCTGTAGTATCGTGTGGAATTGTGGGTGGGGGGCCATTGTGCTGTATCGATGATAGGTTTGAAGTCCAGTACTGTGGCCCTAATTATTTATTCGCCATGGAAATGATAGTTCTGGATGTTTCCCGGGTGGGTTAGTTAGTAAAGCTTTGAACGATTTATCAAAGTCCTCCTCGGCATGTCCCCTCTGGGCTCTCTCTCGGCTCAAAGGGGTCCCCTTAGCCTCTGGAATCACCTTTCCTTTCTGGTTAGGGTGGTGGGTTACGGTAGTTGTAGGTGTCAATTTCTTGTCTCGAGGTATGATATTTTCCTTTCCTTTTCCGTTTTCTTGTTTGAAAGGGGGGTTTTTTTAAAAAATATCGGGGGTATGCTGTGTGTATGCCTTAGGGTTTTATTTAGTTGTGGGATTCATAGGGCCAGCCTATTCCCACTCTTACTGGTATGATATGTTATTGATATATCTTTCCCCGTAGTTGCGGCGTTGGGTTTTTCTGGAATACTATACTATTCTCGTTATATTATCATACTTCTTTCCATCGTCATCATAATTTCACCAGTGAACCTGACAAGGAGTGCTGATATTGTAGAAGAATGGCAGTACACTTCCATGGGAACCTGCTGGATATAATTACTACTATCCCTATAGATAAAACATACACACACTCTCTCTAGTCTTCTCTTCATTACAGTGGTTGGGGGCCCTTGAATTGTTGTAGTGCCCTTCCGGCATGCTTTATGTGATCCACTTGCACTGGACCGTCCTTCCAGTCTGGCACGTTGTTTGCTAGTATACAAAATAGCTTAGTACCCTGGAAAAAAAAACCACAAACAATGTGCCTAGAGAGGATCCTCTGAGATAAAGTGTGAATTTGGTGCTGGGGAGAACAGCTACTAACCCAGCATCATCATAATATCTAGCTTTCTTTTATACCAACACAGCATCTAAACCCTCCCAAGCTTCTAGGCCGTAAAGCACCATACATACATACATACGGGTGCTCACTTATGTCTGTACGTGAGTTCCATCACTCGTACATACCCTTGTACACAGCATCACCACAAGTCATGATACTTTTAGTTTGAATGCGCACCCGATATCGCACGTCGTCCGGGTATAATATCCAGAAATTGCCCCCCCCCCGAGCGGCGAGGTCTTACCAACAGCTAAATGATAGAAACAGGTCGGTGTGTCTGCGCACCTTCTCAGTCAGGCCATCACATTACTATAGAATCACCAGACGACATGATATTATAAAAAAGCCAAAACCTCCGTCTTTCTTCCTTTCCCCCAAAATGGAACGAAACTTCTCATCATTATTTTTACTATTAGAGACAAATTTACCATACGCCTTCTTTTACTCACTTACTTGTACTTACTGTACTTACTAGAAAGAAAGAAAGAAATTGTAAGGTAATCGGCTAGACCTCCCAAACTCTAACCCATTTCCGCTTGTCGTTACCGGAATTAATTAATTCACTTTTCACGCCCGACGTCTCTGTAAACTAATTATCATCGTCACCCGGTCCTCCCCCCAAAAGCAGAATCCCCTCGACTATCATCTCCACCACCACAACCACTGCACGCATCTAGCAGTCCCTACCCGTCCCCCAACGCCTACCGTAGCCCCATCTAACAACGTAAACCACACGCGCACGTTATGGCTAGTGCTTGAGTGTTGTAAGACCCAACTTAACCGCCGTGCATCCGCGGCTCCCGGTGGTGTTGGCGTTCTCTCCCTCCCTCCCTCCCTGTTAGCTGACACTCGGCATGGTTGGGTGACTGGTGCAGGGTTGTGCGGCTGCCGTACCGGGGTTTTGAGTGATCATCGTGATGATGATTGAGGGATCATACGTTGCGACGGAGTGCGTGGGGAGGTGGGGTGCAGTGCTAGTAGGGTATTGTGCAGTTCGTCCGGGGGTTTGGTTCCTGGGTTTTTGAAGTTGCCTGAGGGGTTATTGGATGTTTTGGGGGAGGGGGGTTGGGTTATGGGTAGTTAGATTTCGATTATTCGAGGGCTTGAGAGGAAGACCGGGGGGTTACTGGTGGTGGGGGTTTGGGTATTTGTTTGCTAGCTGATTCTAAGGATGTCTTATCTGACCCACCTTTGTATTGATACAGTATCATACGTTACATTCCTTCTAGAGATAACTTGCTATGGTGTATTCGTACGCCAGCTCTACTGGTTATCCCCTTCGCCTCATAACATGCCATACTCAACTCAATAATCACTACATCATTCCTCTTCCGAATAGCTATCCCATTAGCAAACCCGTTTTTCTCTCCCTTGCCTCCCCCCTACCCCACCACAAAAAATAACCGATCCTCCAACCCACCTCCTCACGAATAATCACTCGCTCTTAGAGATAATCCACTGCAGATTGCCGCATCATGGAGCACTCCCCACAAGCCCATTCACCCGTTTCATCATTCATCGAGCACAATCAGACCAGAACCATCGTCATCACCACCGCATATCTTGCACGATCGTGATCGTGATCAGCCCGCTAGTGCACTTACCATGCCGCGAGACCCCACAAGCCTCCTTTCCCCTCCCCTCCCTCCCCTTCATCCGGCACGGTACGTGTGCTGTACCAGTACACCGCCCGCAAATTCGTGCTCGGTGGAGGGAGGAAAATCTCTCAGCTTCACAAGCTTGCGCATTTATCCCAAGGTAATCTACCGGATTGCCAAAGAATACGGTAGTGAGATACGGTAGGTGAACGGAAAGGTTCCGTGGTTTTGGATGAATTTATTGCCGTGTTGTTACAGTTCTCGTATTTCCACCACGGTACTCGAGCACTGTACTACCCCTCCAGAAAACTGGAGGGGGGGTGGGGGCGGAGCTGAAGCTGGTCAAAGTTATTCTCCGATTTGTAAGTTTTAGTTTTTGTCAGATGGGTGGTGGAAGCTGAAACGTCGAGGGGGGGACATTTTCTGGCGGCGCTTAGTGTAGGTCTGATGATGATCAGCTACCGGTAACGGGGGTTTTTTTCTTTTGCTTCCACCGTGGTATGTGTGAAGCAGCAGGGTGAGTGCCGACCTCCACCCCACCATGAATGATAAGCCGCTTAATTCATCAAAAAAAAAGGATCTTAGACTGCCGGCGCCAGGGCTGGCCAAGGGGTGTTTAGTTTTCTTTATCTGTGGCTTGCGAGCGATCGCGGTATCTGCCCAAGGGATGGGGTGCCGCAGGTTGAGGCTCTTCCTCCGAGGTTTCACGCAGCGCAAATCAACACATGTGTTAATTCATGGCCTCTTATTAAGCAGACAATCACTTTCCTCCTTAGGTTTGAGTGGTTTCAATGGTGCAATAATCGGCAGGTTTGTTACCGAATTTGGTGTAGCCTCACAAAAATATTCCTAGAGACGGTTAGCTTGAAAGGGTCGATCCGGCAGCTTTCATTCAAAACAGAACACTGAATCACCCTGGCACTACGGCAAATGGATATTTTTTTTTAAAGGAAGCCTTGGAGCTCATGGGCTCTGGCTGTTGAGCTACCGTACTCGAGTACCGTGGGGAAGTTTGAGGTTGGCCAGATGGGGTTGGCTGGGGGTTGATTTGCGCTGTGGCGCACACACCACATACACGCCCATTGGGGAGCGGAACGGTTAGATCTTCTTTGACGTTGGGGTTGGTGTGCTCCGCTCCGGTGGGAAAGTATTGATTGGTTGGTTCGGCTTGGTTGGCGGTATTCCCGTGATTCGATGATTTGCTTTGCTCGTTCGGACGTGCATGGGATTGCCTTTTGTTGATGTGAATGACTGACTGTATTGGTAGCAACTGGTGGTGGTGGTCAAGATGAAGATTCTAGGCTGCTCTCGAGTAAAAGAACCTGCCTGAGGAGGGGGGGGGGGGTTTCATTTCTGGTTTGCGGTGCTCTGCTTGGATGATGGGACATGAGTTGATTTGTCCTGTGATTGAATCGTTTGGAGATTTTAGACCGATGGGATGTCATAGGGGAGTGAGTTTGATGGGTTGAAAGAAGGAGAGAGATAAGTTGAACTGACTGAGCGATTGAGTTCAGTGAATTAAAGTGCGACATGGTGGACGGGTGCGCTCCTCCCTCATCAGGAGAGATCTGCTACGCAACCAGCCGTTGGTAGCTGGGCGTGTAGCAGAGCAAGCAAGCAAGCAAGCAGGACTGTAGCCAAAGCAAAAGCAGGCAGAAGCATAGAAATCAGACATACAGGAAAGACAGAGAAGCCCTCGGAGTCCTCTCCATACACCACACCCATCCTACCTATCACAGATCACCTACCGTACCTCCCTCTATCTCTCTCTACCTTGTCCCACCTCCTCCTTCGCCGTCCCCTCCACCTCGCTCACCTCCCGCCTTTTTCCCCCACAAAAACACTTAGGATTGCCTTTCTCTGGTAAAGCTTCTGCTGGGAGCCTTTCCGCGAGATCTTGAACCGATCCTTTAAGTTACTTTCACAGCGGCTACCACGCTGTTTACAGTATTGGTCTCCTATTATCGCACTTTTTCATTCCTCAATCTTCGTATTTCTTTTCTGCTTGTCACTTCCTATTTATCATACAGTAACTCGAGCCCTTCTTCGCCTGGATACATCGTCTATATCGTCGCTCTGTTGTCGGGCATAGCCATACATCCACGCAGGCGGGTGCCGGTACGTCCATCTTGTCTAGTAGGGCCCTCCCCTCATTTATTGCACTCTGTTCCTCTCCTCCTGCCCTCGCTTCATCCTGTCTTCCTCTCCTCTCGTTTAACTCACCCCACCTCTTGTCCCTCCTTCCTTTGCCCACATTCTGTGCTGGCCCACTATCGCTCAACAGTTAGCCCTTGTGTCTTTCGTTTATGAGATTTCCCTTGTTCCTCTCGTTCCTCACGAGTTCAAATAGGTTCCACTAGCCCCATTCCCGCATTGTCCTCTTTGAGTATACGCACGACTGTTATTCCCCTCCCTTCTATTCCCCCCCCCCCCACTCCTCCTTTCCCCCTTCCTAATACTATCGTCATCCTCGATCAGTCAAGCATCCCTGTATTCCCCTGCCGCTAGTCCTTGTCTTTGACCTCTCCCTTACCTTTGAATCCGCCCATCGCATTATCTTGACGAACCCCCGCTCACTCTTCCTCCTTAGCCGACACGTCGCTCTGACATCTTTCCCTCAGCCGTCATCCCGAAACGAAGATAAGAAATCTCACCGGGTCCCTTTCGTTTAGATTTGCTTTTCGATATACTGTATTTGCTATTATCCTTACCAACCACCTATTACCTGCCCTCTTCTCGACGTGCTGTCAATCACCGGAGCAATTACCATTGCAGCTACCGATCTAGATCGCAAAGTCACAACACACTAACGAAAGTTCAACGAGGGGCAGGAAGGAAATTCCCGGAATTCTAATCTTGCAGAAAAAGCTGTATCCGATCCCTACGACGTGAGTTTTTTTTTTCCTTTTTTCTCTTTCCTTTTTTACCTCTTTCTTTCTCTCTCCACTCTTTTTTTCCCCTCGCTGCTCCTTTGCTGCTGAAAGGCCCGTGCCTCTGAACTGACCCTCCTTCTCTCAAAGCTCCCCCTCCAAGACACCCCTCAACATTGTGGTCACATATCCAGTTTTCCAACACCCCTCTGCCGAACCCTAAAGACAGTCGACTTCGCTATCGTAAATACTATCCATGTCGGCACCTACACAGCTTCTGCGACCAATGAATACCCACAATGGACCTGGACCTAGAGTCCCCCGCCTGGGCCTTTCGATCCCGCCTCAAGCTAACACAAGGCCTGTCGGCGTCCCACAACTAGCTGGCCCTACACGTGGCCCCCCTCAGTTACGTCTGGCTACTCCCGGAAATCCTAATGCCAATGGAATTCAACCGGTAGAGCAGAGACGCGCCCAAGCATATGCTAGTCCGGTGAATACCGTTAGCAATCACTACTCGGCTTTAAATTATGCTATGGGGTTGAAAAATCAAGTGCGGGGTTCTCCAGAGACTGCTATTCCACGAACAGCTAGTCAGGAAGGTGCAAACAAGAAGACTATTAATTGGGACAATGATAATTTAGATGTGGAGGACCTTGATGATGAAGGGTGGAAGAAGGCTAGTGAGGACGGGAGGATCGTAGAATTGGGGGGGTTGGGTGAAGGAGCTGGGGGAGCGGTTACTCGCTGTATGTTGAAGGGCGGGAAGACGCTCTTTGCTATGAAAGTACGCATAATTTCCCCTTTTCTCCCGATGCGGGGTCGAGCTTGGCGTAATTTTACCCACTGGTATCGATTACACGCGATACGAGCGTGGTTTGGGACTTGTTGTGGGCGCCGGAGAGTGCTTATTTAGAGTCTACCTTTTTTGCTGACTTGGATATTGACTCACAGATCATCACAGCAGATCCTAATCCCGAAATTCGAAAACAAATCTTCCGTGAATTAAGTTTCAACAAGGAATGTAATTCACCTTATATATGTAGGTACTTTGGCGCATACACAGATTTATCCTCCGCCACGATTTCTATCGCCATGGAGTTCTGTGAGGGTGGGAGCCTGGATAGTATTTACCGAGAGGTGAAGAAATTAGGGGGAAGGACTGGAGAGAAGGTTTTGGGGAAGATTGCTGAGGGAGTATTGGAGGGGCTGACGTACTTGAGTGGGAGAAAGATCATTCATCGAGGTTAGCTGGCCCCGCGGAGGTTGATATGCCAACCCGAGAGCTAACTCTATTCGATAAAAATTAGATATCAAGCCGTCCAACATTTTACTGTGCAGAGATGGACAAGTAAAATTGTGCGACTTTGGTGTTTCCGGAGAACTCATTGGATCCAAGGGAAATGCGGATACCTTTATCGGAACTTCGTACTACATGGCTGTAGGTTACCTTGTGGTCGTTCTTGATGTGTTGAATGCGCTAATGGCTTTATTCAGCCCGAGCGAATCCAAGGGTTCTCCTACACCATCACCTCCGACGTCTGGTCTCTTGGCGTTACCCTTCTCGAAGTGGCCCAGCACCGTTTCCCATTCGGCGAGGAGAGTGATAGTACTAATGCTCGGTACAACCTTATTGACCTTCTTACCTATATTGTTCAGCACCCTATTCCGGAGTTGAAGGATGAGCCCAATCTTAAGATTAAATGGAGTCATAACTTCAAATACTTCATCGCTTGCTGGTATGTTGGTTGATTTCTGGCTTGGAGGTAACTGTGCTAATCGTATACTTTGTAGTCTCGAAAAGGACACCCAGAGACGTGCTAGTCCATGGAGGATGTTGGAGCACCCATGGATTATGGAGATGAAGAATAAGAAGGTCAATATGGCCAATTTCCTTTCCCAGGTTTGGGACTGGAAATGAGAGGTGATGTGGGGTTTCAAAAGTTTTTTTTTTCTTTTCTGGGCGCAAAATTGGGAAGTGGCTTTTCATGTTCAAATTAAGGGTGTCCTGTTTAACTATTGTTTGTAAGACGGGAAGAGGATAAAACATCTCTCCCGCAGTCAGCATAAAGCTTTGCCTGGTTACCTCCCTTCTCATTTTTATATCGCTTTTTTTTCCCCCCTTCTACCATTGGATTATTTTTATATTGCATCAGGATGTTTTTTTTTCCCACCATTTTTTCATGATCATGTGTTTCACGATAGGAGCGGAGTGGGAGGGACTCTTAGGGAGTCCGTAGTGGTCTAGATATAAGATTTTTATAGTGTGAGAAACTAGTTACTGGGTCCGGATGGCCTAGTGCCGGGTTCTGTACTGTGCTTGCAGGAGTAGCCTACCCACTGTATCCAAGTACAATAGCTGCCGTCATGTCGGCACTTACCTATCGTTGAAGGCCCTCTTGCACGTTCGCTCGAACTTGTGGTAGCAAGCGGGAAGGAAGGGAGGAAGGCACTTGTTTAGCAGCCTTCATCCCTCCCCTCAAGCTAATTACCGTATGATAACCCCTCCTCTATGAGAGAAACCCTCTAAAAACCCTTCAAGTGGAAGAACTGTCTAGGCGAAAAATTAAAAATAAAATAAAAAAATAAAAAAAAAGGAACCAAACCATCATTTCCCTTTGCAGTATGAGTTCCCCTGGAGCCTTATGCACTCACCACTAGTACTGATAACATCAACCGCGGGCACTATAGACTAGGCATGGTATGATAATATCATTATAGGCATAAACGAGGGAAAAGCAACAAGGCGAGTTGACAGGCCGTACCGTACAGTACAAGCTAGACTTTTTTCTTCTTTTTCTTTTTCGAGCACTGGGGGACCTAAAGCCACCACTTGTAGGGTGCATTCATTCATTCATTCACTCCGTAGAGGTACTCGAGTATATACCGTGGTGAATAGGGAGAGTATTGCAATAATATCACTTGTAGTTTTTCTGGAGTTGCTGGAGAGTTGGTTGGTTGGTTGGTTGGTTGGGTTGCAAAACGGTGATAGTATTTTATAAGCACTGCATAATATACAAGTATCATAATAATAATAATAATTATTATTATTATTATTATTATAATGGAAGGAGTATGTTGTAATGGTAATAATGTTATTACGATGGCGAGAATTTGCCTACTATATTCTTGGGTAATAATAATAATAATAGTATCATAGTAGGTTTTATTTTTTATTTTTTATTTTTATTTTTTGGTGGAATGGTGTACTGTATAGTGCCGTATGATATCCTCTATAATACTTGTATTATGCTAGGTAGAAGCTTTGGGGTTGGTGGTACAGAAGGAGGCGGAGGAGGGGGAGGAGGCTTGAATGATTGATTTTTGGTTTATCATAGTGGAGTGGGGTGTTGTCGCAGCGAAGGGAGGGATCCCCCCTCATGTATTCTAACTACATGACTAACTTGGTGGACCGTTTCACAGTCCGGCTCGGTGATGATGGCATGTCGACTCGCGAAGAAGTAACTTAGCTGGCCATCATCTTTTTAACGGGGGTGATAGATGATGGCCTTTTGGGGGGATGTATGATATGATATGATACTGTGTGGACGAATTCCTCCTTGCCTTGCTCTTGTGATATCATACTAAATTTTTCAAATCTACCGGTACGGTACGGTAACTTGTACCACCATATTCACAACCCCTCCCCTAATGTCTCTCTGTGGGGAGCTTGAGGGGTTTATTATATATTTTCTTCTTCTTTTCTGTTAATAGAGGGTTATTATCCACTTTTCATAGACTAGTAGCAGTAAGTGGATAGGATACGGTACAGTACTAACGTCACTCACTATATGTAAATGAGGGCCTATAGTAGGGGATGGGGGGTGGCCACTTGTCACTGGTTTTTAAGCTGTGCTTGTATGGGGTATGTACTGTACGTTACTCATAAGATAGTTGCAAAAAAGGGTTTCTTTTCCCATTTGCGGGTGATGATATTACCGTGTGTCTCTGTCGTGTGTATCATACCCGTACTGTTCGGATATTTTAGAAGGTCAGTCTGATTGAATTGCCTTGAGGAGGTTTCGCCCTGTGCTTTCGATGGGGGAGGAGGGAAGTGGGACTGAGGTTATTGGAGGATCATGGGTTCTTGATGGATACTAGGGGGGGGAGGGGGTCTGGTACTAGCGCTGGATAGACATATGCTCCTCTCTGTGCTCATTAAGCCTTTCTTTGTTCACGTTTGATTTGAATGTATGATGACTATAATAATAATCCTATGAGGTTAGGCATGGTGCTGAATAGCGGTGAAAAAGTTCCTGTCATTTCTCGGTCTGATTAAGTTGATCCGGGTGACTGGTCCTATGCCCTGCTAGTATGGCCTTAGGATCCGCTCGTATAATACAGCACCAGAAGCTGTGGAGGGAAAAGTGTGTAATCCCCTTGGCCACAGGGCAGCTTGTGTGCAAATATCGAGTCAACCGTGGCTCTAAACTTTAAAATAGTCTAGTTAACTGCAAACTGCCGATTGAAGGGATTGAAGTGGAGAGGTTGCATACTCCCCTCCATGGCTCTGGCACCATGATAACCTTTATTTAACCTTCTTCTACCTGGCCTTATTTTGCTCTACCGATATTGTGTGATAACTTATCTATCACGTCACAATGCCTGCACGGTATCGCCCTTTCTCCACTTTTTCCTTCTGGAGGTTCGGGGTTGGTGGAATAACGTTGAAGTCACCCCGAGGCTTCAATATCTCATCACAGGTTTCACTCGCTATATCGTACGTTCTATAAGAGTGCGGGCTGTATAGAAGTCAGGGATGGCCGGGGGAAAGCTAAAGTGAACGAGCCAACTACCGCAGAGGTCGGAGAGGGTGTAGATTTGCTACATTGGAAGGTGAATTTGTCAGGGTGCGGCGCAGAGGAAGGAACACCATTTGGCAGAATTGTATAAACCCCCACGCCAACCAAAGCCAATCCGATTCATCCGAGAACCCACCGTACTGTAGAATCTCAAACAATTGAACCGCGTGCCAGGAGGCCAGAAATTTCCTTCTTTGGCAATATATGGCAAATGGGGAGTTATTTGGCACCTCTGAAAGATGTGCACAAATAAAGAAATAAAATAAAAATACTGGATCCCAACAGAGGAGGTATCACAGCTGGAAAGACATACGGTACTGTCCCCATTGGGGGCACTACGAAACCGGGCCGGTGACGGATAGGGATATTTGACGGGCGGGAGGTGAGTTCGTTAAAGCAGAGTATGTATTATAACAAAGATCCGCCCGCTAATGAACGCTGTTCGCATCCGGCCGTTTCTTTGTGCCCCCACGTGGAGACTCTAACTCACGATTCAGTCATTTGAGATTTTACGGCACTCCAGATGGAATGGGTACGATCAATCTCTAGAGCCTGCTGTTAGTATGGGCCTGCCAGTTGAGAGGTCCCCTTTCCTTTTTTTCTTCCTTTTTGTTTTTGAAGGGAGAGAAGAACGAAACAAAAAAACAAAAAAACAACATCAGCAATACTAATGGGAAAAGTAAAAGGTGCTGCTGACTGCATCCACGGAACTTACCGTAAGGTATGAATGATATTAATAGCGGGCTTGAAAAGCCGTTGGAGTGATCTTTGACCCTTCCCCCCCCCTTTCTTACGCCAAGACGGCCGCGTCAGCGCTTCGGTCACTCGACGATTTCCAACGTACCCGAATGTCTTATTGCCAAGATGTCCAAATTTCCACCTCAATGCGCCAATCTTGGCGTCAAGGCATCCGGGCACTTTAGTTGTCAAGAGCAGTGGTGGGCAGTGTAACTTTATCACAAAAGGTTCGGTTGGGGCCGTGATAGTTGTTGGAGAGATGATGGTGTTGACGATTTGATCCGTCCATTCGTGGTGGCTGGCTGCTATCAGCGCCAGCCCCCAGTCGAAGGAGGTAATGCAAGTTTTGCGACTTTGGTTCAATTCAATACCTTGGCGCGCGTGTAACGCTTGTTTCTCTTGCGTACGCATTCGGCGGGACCCACGATACGGTACTGGAAAGCTTGGCACTCCAGGGTGGTCTTCCTCGGCCGGGGTCTGGAGTGAACCCATCTTGAAGCAAAACGCTGAATAACTGGACCATGTGCTGTGCTGTTGAACATTCTGTAGTTTGGGGAAGGGGTGGAAAGGTGGGAAGGTGGGAAGCTCTGTCTGCCCTCCAAGAGAGACATTTGAGAAAGGTAGAAAAAAGCCTGACGCTACCAAGAAGGGTCACTCTAGAGCCCTGGCGTTTAGTCCAATATTTGAATTTCCAAGGTATTCGAACGAGAATACCGGTACTTATAGACGGCTCGATTGAGTTATGAGTTGATTAACCGATTGATTGATTGATTTTTATGTTCCGTTTTGTTTTTTCCTCAGTCAGGGGGAGAAGGGAGTTCTGTCGAACTCTTGGTACATACTGTGGCCAGAGCAAACACCGTCCTCTAAGTAGCCGAGAAGGCCCTAGAGTCAATCAGAGGAGATTGGACAGACTTACCCTTCATACCCAGCACTGTAGACGATAGCCTCGTTCGTTAAAACCCTATCCATTACCTGTATATCCGTATGATCTGTCACTTCTTGGTTCGCTATCGTACTGTAGAACATTCCAAGATTAGGAATATAGCCTTGGACGAGAAAACCTATAATCAATTAACCCCGGGCCCTCCATAGAGTATAGGGGTTAGGCATGGAAAAGTTATATATCATACGCAGCAACCTGCTTGTCAAGAGGTGCAAACCTTCCATCTCCGATCCGTCAATTATATAACCTATCTTCAACACTTTCCAGGGGGAGAGGGAATAGAGATCCCATCAGGACAATATTTCTCGGGTGTACTGTACCACTGCTACTCGCACTCCAGTCATGCACCATACCATTCTTTTATGCCTGACCCTTATCTCCTGCGGGGCTGCGGCAGTGAAGCGTTGGAGATGCCGTGCCGCCTCTCAATGTTTGAGACTGGATGACTAAGGGGGCTTTTTGAACAAACTTCAGTACTGTATTCCTCAGTTACATCAATCCAAGGGTGGTCAGGTGGCTAGTATTAGCTATGGTCCGAAACATACAAATCTGCGAAATTTGAGTTATCAGCAAAGGTGAGCTTATTAACCGCTGTCCTAAAAAGTGATAGGGGCGGCACAAGATTTTCAATGTCGTGCTGGTTCAGGAGATATCATACTTGTACCATCGGGGGTTCGGCCTTCATATTGCACCCTACCCCAATAGGGCTATAATGGTACCGGCGATCATATCATACGTTCAGAATCAGTCACATAAACTCAGGAAAGAAATTTAAACTTCTTTAATATTCGATGGTGACCGTGGATGGCATGTGTTACTTAAAAATCTGGTGGGAAATACCCTTTTTTGGAAAATGCCTGGGCAGGCTTCAAGTTCCGGGGAAGATTTGTTGAGATCATGTTCATTACCATATTCGGCACTACGAGAAATCATATTTCACACAAATCGTATTTTCTCTTCCCCACATGTCTTTAACACCTTCAAAAAAAAAAAGGGAACAGGGGAAAAAACAGAAAACAGGGAGGCAAAAACTAAGATAGAGTGAATAGAGCAAATGTCAATAAATACACCTGGATCCGGGTCATTTTCGAGGAAATATGTATTTCAGATTTTTTCGGGGTTCCCCCTTTCACGGCCGCGCTTCCTAACCCATGGGTTGAAGAATAGTTTTCTTGGCTGCGGGTGAAGTCCGCCCTTTTGCTGGTGTGGGAAACATTGAGGGTATTTTACAGAGAGGGCCAAGGATTGGCAAGCATGGAAAATGTTTTCTCAGTCTTCAGCTGGTATGATATGACGAAAGGCGATGGGATGGGGTGGTGAACAGGGGTAGTGGATTTGGCAGGCAGAAAAGTTCATCAAAGTAGGGTAACAAGAAGAAAAGATGGCTCTTTCTGCATCCTGCCCGTCACCCGCCGCCTTTCACCGTGCCCAGGCTGGGGACTGCAGCTCAAGTGTGCTATCATATCAGTATGATACATGTTTTGTATTTGTCACGTCCAGAGAAAGAACTCCCCCGGCCATACTATCTCTGGTAAAGACCTCAGGTTCACCAAATGCGATTAACCGCACGAAAAGGCCCCGAAATCTGCACACAGATTATTATGGGATATGGCGCAAACTTTTTCTTTTTCTTCTTTTCTCCCCTTTCTTCGATGGATGGCAGGCCGAGCGGCCAGTCGCCCGCTCAATGCTCAAACCATTTGGCCGGATGAATGAGGTTGTGGTGTCTTGGCGGCTGGGCGCCAAGGATACCAAGCCAATGCCAATGAATTTCGAAGAAGGCCAAGGAAGTGCCAAGCTAAATGGCCACTATTATAGGATTAGACGCCAAGAGACATGACTTGGCAAAGCTGTGTGGAGACCCGAATCCATCGTGCCCCCCCCCCAATCCACCCACCACTCCTCAGCAGGCACAGTAGAAGACATATCACCAAGAGGAAGTGAGTGCCTTGTCAGTATGTTATGTCTCTTTCCCCTTCCCCTTCCCTTTTCCCTTCCCTTTTCCCTTTCCCTTTCCCTTTCCCCCTTTCCCCCCCAATTCAGTCCCACTCGATCCAATCCAATCCAATCCAATCCAATCCAATCCACTGATCCCACCCCCCCTTCCCTCGCTGTTCTTCCTGTAGTAGTCGCCTTCCTTCCTCCGGTGCTGCACCTCTGCACTGCACTACTACAGCGACGGTACCTATACGAAGTCAATCCGGCGAGTGAAATAAGCTGCCTGCTGCTCCCTGCCGCTGTTTCGTGCATTCCAACTACTTGTACTGTACGGTACGTACGATACAGTACCTCTTCGTTATCAAAAAAGTCGGTGATTCACCTCCTGTTAGAAGAAAAAAACCCCCACTGCCTAATAGCACACAAACCTATCTTTTTTTCTTTTTTCTTTTTTCTTACTCGCCCTCATTAAACCTCAACCTTACCGTGCCTTCTCGTTGTAACGTAACCCTAAGATTTACGTGCTTTGCCTACCTGACACATTCCTCTTTCCTCTTTGCATTTCGTTGCCATCAGTTCTCGTTCTCTCTCCTTAACCGTTCCTTTCCGTCAGTTTGAGCCCACCTTCTTTCTTAACGTTCACCAACCCCACCCAAAGACCTCGACTTTTCCCACCCACCGCCACCACATCACCCATCTTCAACCTCCCCACAACAGCGTCCCCATCCTTCACTACCCTACACATATTCAGTTCCTTCCTTCGAGGGAGCCCAGCGAAATAGCCACAATAGATTCCATCAACTCCATCCTCCTCGACCAATACCACTTCGTGGCGAGCTCGCTGCCAACCTCCGCTCAAAACCAAAGTTCACCAAGCTCAACCAAGCTGGCTGTCCCCCAGAGCCCGGCGACGGCGGCGCCCGTTGCCCCATCTACCCCCGCCGTCCCGTCGAAGGAAGACACGAACCTCGCTTGTCAATGGACTGCGTGTCAAGAGAAGTTTGAGACTCCCGAGGATCTTTACGTATGTTGCTCCCATCTCTTTTTGTGTCGACGTTGAGGCAAGCCTTGGCAGACATGTTGTTTAGGGAATTTCTTGGAGAAGAGGGTGTTTTTGGAGCGCGGGGGAGAGGAGGGGTTTTTATCCTTCCTCTTCAAAGTCTCGGCATCCTCTTTTTTTTTTTTTTTTTTTTCCCCTTTCCCCTCTTTCTCTCTCTCTACACTATCGCCGGATTTTTTTTTTTCCTTTTTTTTCCCCCCCTCCCTTTATAGTTTCTCGCTAACGGGGTTTTCTCCCTCGCTTCGCGCGGGTTTTTTCTCCCTTTTTTTATTTTACAGAACCACCTTTGCGATATCCATGTCGGGCGTAAGAGTACCAATAATCTCTGTTTGACTTGCGCTTGGGGCACTTGCAGAACTACTACTGTCAAGCGAGATCACATCACCTCACACATCCGTGTCCACGTCCCACTTAAGCCTCATAAATGTGAATTTTGCCAGAAAGCTTTCAAAAGACCCCAAGATCTGAAGAAGCATGTGAAGGTAGGGGAGCTCTTTCGCTAGCTACTTGGAAGAAGAAGAAAAAACCCTTTGTTTTACTTGCTATTCCTCCAATCCTCGGGTTCTCCGCTGACATCGCTTTATCGGCGCCATGTTCCACAGACACATGCGGACGATTCTGTCCTGCTCCGTTCTCCTGAGCCGGATGGGTTAGGTAGAAGGGCGTCTGCTGTCCACCAAGCTCGGGTTGGTTCATCCTTCATCCCCCTTGTTCCTGAGAGCGGAAGCTTATTCCTTTCCGTACAGGGAGAGAACGTTCATGGTCAGTATACCACTGGTGCGGGAATGCAACGTGAGTTCTGTTACTTTTTCACCTTTCTTTTTATTCTCTTTGTCAATTGGCGGCGAACTTTTATACTAAGATCCTTCAAGCTCTAGCTGCGACTGCTGCGCAGGCGTATTACGGTATGCATTGCATTTTACTGGATTATCCTCGTGCATTTCCTGATATTTCACTAGGTCTCGGCGGATATTATCCTAGCCCCAACCAAGCGCCCGGAGCCGCTCAAGTATACTACTACAACACTCCTCAGGCTTCCCAGCAAGACATGACCCAAGCGGCGCCTCTTAATGAGAATAAGAAGCGCGTTTTCGAGGGAATGGATCAGTTCTTCGATGACGCCAAGCGACACAAGCTCCAGCCGGTTTACGATGGAGCCATGGCACAGAGGCTCTCTGCATTGCAATTTGTTCCGGCTACCAGTGGGGAGGGCGTTGAGTTCAACGGTCACCATGCCCCTACTGTGACTGCATCCCCTTCGGGCCAGACTCAATACACCCTCCCATCGCTCCGGACAAAGCAGGACCTAATTGATGCCGACAACTTCCTCACCCAGTTGTCTGCTAATGTTTATGAGAACCCTGCTGCGGCTGCCGCAGCCGGCGTTCCGGCCGGCGGAGCGCATTTTACTCAACAGTATCGCACTAACCAACCATCTTCCCCGCATGGTACCCCAGCTACCCAACCGCAGCAGCATAGTCCTAGCCACACCCCTGTTGCGCATGATACTACCCCGACCGCTGCACCGGCCTTACCCGCTACTTCTAACTCGACCGGTACTCCCGCTTTGACCCCGCCTAGTCAACAACACTCGACGCCTCCTACCGTCTCCCCCCAGACTTCGGCTTCGATGTACCCAACCCTCCCAGCTGCAGTCACTAGCAGTGAGATGTCTGCCGGATATCCCGCCCCCGTTTCCACTGCGCCCGCCACTTCCCTCGGCCCAACTTTCGAATCTGACCAGCGCAGGAGGATTAGCGTCGGCGTATTACAGAAAGCATCGAGATCTTCGGAGGATACCGACGTTGATATGGGAACTGATGATATCTTTGGCAGCCCAAAGAAGAACGAGATCAGCAGTAGTCTCATCGACCCCGAGCTTGGCGCCTTGTCTGGAGAGACGATGCAGCAACAGCAGGAGACCCCCCCAGCAGCAGCAGCAGCAGCCGAGAAGGACGAAGTCGTCTCATGGGAGAGGAACATTGGTGTCATCAATAGTCTTCGCGATTACGTTAAGGAGCTACTGAGGGAGGAAGACGAGAAAGAGAAACGTGGTGAGGGAGAGGACCACATCATGACGGACCATGATGGTGGTGTCGACGGATCGAACGCAGACCAGCAGCCACAGGAAGAGAACGCAAGCGGTGAGCCTGCCAAGGGAGAACAAACGGATGCTCAGGCTCTCTACCCGGTTCTACGAGCTGTCGCCGTAGCATAATAACCTTTTTATATTTTATTCCTTCCTTTTCCGACGATCCATAGCGGGGTCATGAAGTTATGATGGCCGTATCAGGAAGGGTGGGAGGGAGCAGTGGGGTACGAGTCAGGCTTCGATTTCATTTTATCCCTTTTACTTTTCTCTTGTTTTCAGCCTCTCTCCTCTTTTCTCAATTACTGCTGCGATGGCTGGGGCTTTCTCTTCTTCTGCTTTCCTTTGTTCAGCTCTGTTGCACCTCCTTGCTTCAACCTTCTCTACCCTATCCTTCTAAGTGAATAGGTTAGAAGTTCTGCGCAAGCTGATCGTCCGTTCAATCCCGAGGAAATAAAAGACAAAGAAACAGGCAGGATTCCCAGTAAACTACTTACACTCTTCGTCGTGAATGTCTGTTCTTCCTTGTTTGCTTGCCTACTTGCTCTTTCTGTTTCCTAGACAGAAAACTACGAAAAAAAAAACTTTTCTTTTTCCTCTTCCTCCTCTTCATCACAAAATGGAATGCTGTCTTGTCCCTCTTGCTCTCTCTACCGGTGCGCCTCCGCTCCTGGTACCTTGCCCTTGACGCCGTGGCTATGTGTTTTCCTTACCTTTGTTTTTTGTCCGCTCTAGTCGTTTTGTTAGTTACGGGTTATTACTTTCTTGTAACTCTTTATTTCGGTTTTATTTTCTCTATTTGTTGTGTGCTGTGTTGAATGAACGGCCGTTTTGTGCCCTCTAACAAGTCCGGATTTTTTTTTATTTTTTTATAATCGCAGGTTTTTGTTGTGTGGTTGTAAGCGACACCATTGTGCCGTATCTTGTCGTAGTGTAGAATGGTATATATATCGCGACGGATCGGGGAAGCAGACGCCAAGGTTAAGTTAGTCCGGAACCCGAACGCTCTCGATGAATGGGTCTTTCTTTCTGGTGTTAAATGCAGGTTAGCCTGTTGACTGGAGAAATTCCCTGGACTCCCCCTATGATACTATTATTTTTCATATACCCAACCAGAGAGGGGCACGGTATTTACGGCCGTTTTTGTATAAATACGATGGTACATACCCACACGGATTAACCCCCCACTCCCCTCTCCACCCCACCCCACCCCCCTCCAGGTCCGAGTAGACAAGTGAAGGCTAAGCAGCAATTGATTCATTCAGTCCTTCTGCCGCGAGTTTATTTGTCAGGGTTAGACGATGTGCGTATAGATGCCGGGAGAGTGGAGGGGAGGGGGGAGGGTGAAGGGGGAGTAGTCCGATTGTGCAGTGCCGGTGTGTTATGATGGTTGAAACTGCGTTCGTCCGGTCCCAAAGTTTTTTTTTTTTGGCGTCGTGATGGTCTACCGTATTGCTTGACCAGACCACGGTAGTTTATGTATGATATTGTTATTGTTATGATCTTGGCGATGCGAGAAACGTGCTACTGTAGTGTACTATATACATACCCCCTCGGGTTTTCCCATAATAGTAAGGCATGATGGATACAAAAATTCCGATGCTCAATTAGATTGGCTGTATAATACTATGATAGAAACAACTGATTTTATGATACGACAAATCATGTCCTGCACCCCGCAACAAAATTCTGATATGAGGAGGAGGAGGAATGTATTTATGGGGATATTGTTTAGAATTGTGTGTTGGATTTTATTGTTGGCAGTTTATCCGGACAAATGTATCATACTCGAGTACTAGTAGTGGTATGTACTATGCTATGAAGTAATAAAGTTATCATACAACTTGAATTGTTCATGCAAAATCCCCAAAATTTGGCTGTTATATCTTAGCGGGGGTTTTTCTTTGTATGTCTGTCGGAATTTCAGATCCTCCCCCCCAATACTGTATCATAGATTTTGTTATATATATATGATATTATGGCCAATTCCTTGTATGATAAGCCTGGTATGGTGTGGTATTTTGATTGTGGTACTGGTATCATATGATAGCAGTTGGGCTGGCTGGCAAAATGTCAGAACATAACGAGCAAAATACCATTGGTTACTCCAGGGGGGGGTATGTTTAATAAATGCGCAGTAGTGCCAGGGCCCTTGGAAATCAGCATCGATGGAAAATGACAATAATTCATTTTGCTTATATAATACAAGACGGGATGGATAGTTGCGCTTGGCTGGAATAAGTTAGCCTGGAAGAGGACCATATCCTGGCCCATGGGACTGCTAGTATCATGGTTCGAAGCCCCACCATCTCGATATGTTGCTCTTATCGAAAACTAGAAAAACATAGAACTAGGGAGGGATGGCTTCTGAGAGCTTTCTATGAGGCCATATATTATTATTATTCTTAACCCAAAGGTGTGGTTTTGGTTGGTTGGCAATTTTTCGAAGGTTATTTGTGTTGGCTCTTTAATTCTCAAGTGGCCGGCACTACACCACACGAGCTTGGGGAAGAAAATAGTGGGCCAAGGGCAGTCAGACAGCAGAATCGGAGAGGGTATAATATCGACCTACAGGTTTGGCAACTTCGTTTTGGGGACACCAGCACTCGTGCTGCTAAAGGCGGTAGCGATGCCAATTGTGTATCGTATGGATGGAGTATTGAATTCGGGATACCAGTACTCGTGAATCGATATATGGCGTGTGTGCCCGTGATTTTCAAGAGGTCTCTTCGCTGCTGGGTTGGCGACTTGAGTGCCGATTCGAGAATGGATTGGCGGTATGTTTTAAGAGATAGCCGGAGCCCTTGTTCCCATACGGAGTTCGTTGAATGGTGATTTCCTCCGATATCACGGATCGTTCGTGTATTGTTATATACTACTGAATTCAGTATCGTATACAATAAAGTCCTTTTTTAATTCGTATTGGTCCGATGATGGCTGGTAGCCTCGGGCGTGCAGCTTGAAAAGTAGATATCGTTTCTACTCTACCAGTTACCCCGGGAGGACTGGTGACCCTGAAAATCCCCTTGTTGCCATACGGTATCATTTATCATACTAGAGAATGGCGGTCATAGGGTGTCGTTGCAAGGAAGTTGTGATTCCAGAAGTTGTGGAGGGAACCCCGGGCCGTTTGACGGGAAATTTCTTCAACCCACGCGTAAGATAGGCAATTCCCGGAGGCAGGCACTGCACAGTACCGGTACTATCGGTACTGTAATCGAAGCTGCCGGCACTCTATGCAATGTCTTGAACTTTAAATATTTTGGGCGGTCGATCATCGTTCCGAACGAAACAACCTTGTTTGTTGGTACTTGTACCGTAGGGAATGGCCTTGTCACGCTACGGTATCTTCTTCGCTCGCGTGAAATTGCTCATGTCGCGTGGGACTGAAATTACGTTCCCCTAAGGTGCGTCACAGCCGAAACGGGGGCAACTTCGATCCGGCGACTTGGGAGCGCCCTGTAGGAAGAAATGCGGGGCTGTATAATAATATGATTATAAATATTTCTGCCTTTTTACTCCAAACAAAGCAGGAGCTTCAGAGATTTTGAAGAAGCAAGCTTCTGAGGAGTTTTAAGTATAAGGTCAATTTGTGCTGGAGCTAATTTTTGATGATCGGCTTGGAACCTTGTTCATTGGCGAGATTAATACGTTTGGTATCCACCCCGAGATGCTTGTGACTGCTAGAATTCATTATCCTCCGATTTTCCTTCATCCCTACCCGTAAGTACTCTAAACCCTCCTGATTATGTACGAGCACCGGCACTGTACGACGTACGAGAACCATACCAGTGCGTGTGCGGGTGGGAAGCCTGCCTGGTTGAATGCCGGCAACTAGTGCCGTATGTAAGGCTCTCGGCATGGTGTTACATCAAAGACCGGAGGTTAGGCAGAAGAAAGGAAGCGTCGTAGAAGCACTTCCTGCGGATCATTTGTCATAATAACGGCTTCTTCATGTGCCCGGCATTCACTCCTATGGCATACTCGAGTATCATACTCGAGTATAACACTCAAGCTCCAGATACCGGTGGTAAGGGGGGTGAACCTTCAACTATCGTGTTGCACGAGTAGAGGCTTCATCTAGGAAAGGATCGAAAAAAGTACCGTACAGGTGGCTGATGTGCCGGGACTCGGGAGTGTGTGTGCTTTGTCAACGGTGCTTCCGCCGTACGATACCTATCATATCATGCTTGTGGTGGAGTGCTGGGGGGTCTTGGAGGTTATGGGGCTGCAGGACGCTTGTCTTAGTCGTTGGGGTGGAATGGCTGAGATGGTTGGGTGTGGATGTGGGTCTGATGGCGTTTGGCCTAGCCTATGGCGCGAGAGGATGATAAAGGTGAGTTTGTGAGCCTTGTTCACCCACCAATCGCGATGCCTAAACCTTGGGTTGTTCGTCCTAGATGCCGTGGAATCTATAAAAATTTGGATTGTGGCTTGCGTGTGGGAATGGAGTTCAAAGGTGTGAATGGATATGATGAACTCACCCTGCTCACCTTCTGCGCCATAGCATCATTGTCCGCATTTGTGACAATACTAGTGCTCGTACCGTGCTGCGGAGTGCTGGAGGCATTCAGCCCCAGGGTTGAAAAAGTTATCTCTCGAGTGCATTTGCCGGATTCGTATTACAGGTAAGGAAAAACGGCGCCACACATATATGGTCCGAGAAGGTGAAAAGGGTGAGCTCGTCAACCCTGTTCATACCATGAACAACCCACCAATGATAAAAGCCAAACCATCGACTATTTGTCTCAGGAGCCACAGAAGCTACGACTCGAGCTGTGGCTTGCGTGTAAGAATGAATTTAAATGATGGTGTTAAATATAAATTTTCGGTACTAACGACCAGGAAGCATACCCATCCGGGTCCTCTATCCTACAGCAGTACATGTCCACGAGGTACGCCAGCTCTACCTGCCTAGTCCGTAGTACATATGGAAAAGTACCACCCGCGCGACGCATAGGAAACCCCGAGCATCCGACTAACATACAGCAATCTTCAAAATAAACCGCCCAACTAGGGCACAACAAAAGAAATCCACCACCCAAACCTCCTCCAAACACAACCCCCGCAAGATGCCAACCGACATTCCTTGCGTGTCCCCGGCAGACCGGTCCCGCAACCCAAACAATTTATTCCACGCCTGCCCCTTCGCCCAATCGGGTCCCCAGGGCACCCCAGCCACATCAACGCCACCACCGCCACAGCGCCATCTGGAACCAGTCCAACGCCACAGCGGTAAAAATCAAGCCACCCCCTCAGCTCGTGCGGAGAAGGTGGCGCCGGGATAAACCAGGGAAGGCCCACCACCCAAAAAAAAGGGGGCGAGACCCCGGAGTTGAAATCTATCGTCGGGCCAAAAATGGCCCCCGT
>Ga0307509_10000551_pt1 | contig 64085 bp, 55 predicted proteins | sample 10_EM_MG_FD_202245 | JGI IMG/M metagenome (GOLD analysis project Ga0307509, IMG submission 202245) | Populus trichocarpa ectomycorrhiza microbial communities from riparian zone in the Pacific Northwest, United States - 10_EM | ecosystem: Host-associated > Plants > Roots > Unclassified | place...
GCCCCCGCGGCGCGGCGCGCCCCCCCCCCCCCCGGTAGGTAGCTGCTACAAGACCCCACAAATTCCTTTGCCCTTTTTCTTTTTTTCTTTTTACGAAGGTATCGCCGGGCTGTTATGACCTCGATCGTCCTTGTCATTGAGGCACTAACTGAAGGGATTAAATCTCGCCGCAAACCCGCTAGACACGGGAGTGTCCGTCAGGCCGCTGGTAAAGGATCATAGATACTATATGCGACACTTTTGGGCAGACATGGGTCTAGGGTATTTGTCCGCCCTACATCCTTGGTTATCGTAGAACCATTGATTCTCCAATCTATAGGAAAGGCTAAACCCGGGTGAGAAAAGCGAGCTGAATTGTAAGCACTATTCCGCCCAAAAACAACATCAGCTACAGGCCCCATGGGAGTTCCTGGACAAAAGGGTGGATGGAAATAGATTAGCGTGGGTAGAGGTTTGTGTCTCAGGAATGAAGTCTTAAGGATGTGGGGTGACATGTAGTTATCCTTAGTTAGTCTGTAGAAAATTACTAAGGTTTCCTCCGAGAGGTCGCAGTGAATTGGTGTTGTAGGCAACCGTAGTGTTGTACAGTCCGCACCGGTATTGCAGGGGGGGAAGAGCACGTAACAGTACGACTACCGGTACCCTACTGTAGAAACGGGTCTGGACACTAAATACCCTAATCAGATTTTTTTGATGAACAATCCTTCATGTGAGCGGGCAGTGTATTCAAAACTACCTTGGAATAGGTAATTAAGGGACTTTTCCATTTCATTGGTTCCTGGCAGTGGGTTTGGCTGTGGCGCAAGAACCAGAGGCTTGGTTAGATTTTGCATTCCGGCGACCAAGGAACGAATCCACTGCTGAGCCTCCCTCTTCCCTTCTATTAATGCAAAGGCCAATACACATTAAAAATCCAGTATTTCTCACATAATATTTCTTTCATGATACACGACTTCCCTGCGAGTCCTCGTAGGAGTGCTAGGTGCTGGCCCATTTCTCCCGTTTGTCACCTCCCCACCCTCCTCGAAAGAAATGAGAGTTTTCAAACCCGCTTATCACTTGCAGCGTGCACACTAAGAGTAAAGGCAACATATGTGACATATCGCGCCTTGCGTTTCAGATCCGGGCGGGCAAATTTTGCCAGATCTACCAAACTGTCGGCCCTCTCGCTTGTGCGGGGGTGGTGTGTCTCTACTGTAATATCATGCATGTCCCCTGTTGGGGTCGCGGTGGGCCTCTCCCGAACCACTGACAACCCATATATGCCCTGCTAGTTTTTTTTTGACGCCTAAACCCTGATAAAATATCGATAAGCCACCGGGGTCACGGCTCCCAGCTATATTCGTTACTTGACAATGGCTCCGCGACCTATTGCCTTAACATGACCTGACCTAGCCGAATCGACACTCGAGAGCCCTGAGAGCCCCCCTGTTCTACACCATGGTAACACCGCTCTCCATCAAGCGTTGTGGATGACCTACAGGATATTGTCCTTGAACACAGGTAAATTTACTAGACCTGCATCCAGAACACTAGACGATATCCTGTATTACGATACAGCCTGGAGATATCAGACGAGGGCGTGTTCGTGTCTATTCATGGGTTAGGATGTTTGGTAAGGGCAGGAAATGGGCCCGGACATCCTAGCTAGTGGGAAGAAATAGGAGATAAAGTGGTGAAGCAGCCCCCATCAGCTAAGAATGGATATTAGTCGTCCCTGCCCTACTCATAGCGACCCTCCCACCCAATCACAGTTATTCCTTAAGTAAAATTGTTTCTAAAAGTCAAGAAGTACTATGTACCAGTGGACCACCGCATTCCAGTATGTGAGTGATTATAAAAAAAATAAAAAAAATAAAAAGGTTACGCAACTGTTGGTAGTTTGTTTTTCCCCTTTCCCTTTAGGGTGCGCCCTTATTTGTATGCGCTGCAGTATATTACCCAGTACACTGCAGAGAAGATCGTATCAACAACACTGTACTCTGTTTCCGCCGCATACCAGGCTCTGAATTACCGATAAGTAATGATGACAGGAGCCAGCATGTGCCAGTCCGGAAAGGGATAATAGAGCCTCATCTCTCGTTAAGCCCTAACCGCCGTCGCACTAAGCCACTGTCCCAAACTCACTTACATGCCTCGTTTATTAGCTCAAGCTCACAACAACTTGGAGCCTTATGGCAAACTTATACTCGGAGTTTCTGGAGCCGGGTGCTCCGGACGAATTAATTCAGGATGGGGCTAGCAATTCTAGCTGTCGATGCCAGGAGATTGGGCCTCCGGGGGATTCCAAGCTTATGGGATGCTTGGACCTACTCTAATCAGGCCCTTGCCTGGTGGGGTAGGCACTAGAGAGTTGGCCAAATTGCGAACCTAATGTGAGGTGAGAGATCGCATAGTGGACTGTGGTGGAAGTTTAGTTGATACCAAAATTTTGTTTATAACGATAGGTATCCTAATGATCCGCAATCACTGAGAGTTTCATCCTACGTTTAAACTTTCCCCGAGAGCTACTGTGTTGAGATTGAAAGTTTGTCGGAGAATGAAAGGAATCCCGTCTATAGTTTACTAAACGGCGTCCGAAGAATTAAAGCCCAACCCTACCTAAGACATCATATATCTATTCTGCATCTTAAGCGCATAGCTCAAATATCATCCAACAAAGCCCAGAAATGCTGTGTTATATCCGCCTAAAGCAGGGCTCGCCGGCCCTGTAGGGCGAAACAGGGTAAAACAAACCGGGTTGATTTTCTATTATTCTCCTATCTCTTTCCCCCCTGATCACACCGGGCGCCTGAGAAAAACGGCCCGAGTGACTGTTGGTGAGTGGAAATATAGTTTGACCTATCAACCGAGTGCTCAGTCAACCCAGAATAGGCGCAGGCTGCAGGCAAGGCAGCCGGATATGGAGTGCTACGGCGTGATGGCCGAGTCATTGAGAAGAAAAGAGAATCTGATTCCACATCTATGACTTTTACAAAAACTCTACAAGGAACTGGTGGAGCTAAATTTATGCATGGGAAATGTTCTCCTTGCGAAACCCAAAATGGAATATTTGTGAGCGCTGCCCGGAGACTGGGGGGATATTAGCACGGCTACTCATGGACCTTGGATATTAGCTATTTCTTTTGGCCTCTGGACCGTCTAACTCTAGGAGGGTGCCTAAGTAGCGGCAGTAATCAATACCCCCAGTTCAAGACCCATTTTTTTTTGATCCTGAATGAGGGTATCTAAAGAGTTGTAGAGATATTGCTACAGCTCTTGAACATAGTCAATTCTCAACCTGTTGCCACACCCCATGCCAACACATCGGAACCAAATGGAACTCCCGGGGAGATGACCAATCTAGCAGCTAGTCCCACACCCCCAATGTCAACCCCCTCATGGACTATTATATGAATATGCATACAAGTAGCCATGAATCTAGGGGTTCGGAGTCTGGGTATTATTTTGCCAATTGAGCTGTGGCTTGTCTAGTACAGGCTATTCTGCGTAGAGGAACTCTGAACTTCAGCGCAAGGGCCAAAATGTTGGATGGGTGGTCATCAAGGGCGGTGGTTGATTGCGAAATTGCTGATTGCAGCTGTTCGCACATAGGCAATATCTGCAAGAAAACTTCCAGGATAATATGTTGCTGGCAAGGGATAAATTCCCCTACTTGCAGGTTTTGTAAGAACTAGATTGTAAGGTTGTTGTGTCCCAAAGGGACAAAAAAATGATATTTTTACGTGTAAAATGCACAAGTGACCATGAACTGTGCCACCTTACTGAAACCGGGAATCTAGCGATGAGAGAATATAGAACGTGACTTAGCGCATCCTCAGACAAGATTCAGTCTGTTCCGTCCGACCTATACTCCAATACGAAACAATCGGTCAACTACTTTACTATCCCGCCAATTGCCCCATTCAATCCCAATACAGCACCATCTATCCTTGACCAGAATTAGTACCATTCTGTCCTCTATTGAGTCATAGGCTATGTGGGTAATTGAGACATCTACGTACATGCTAAGGCGGGCGACTTTCCGGAGGATTCGATTGTATTCGTAAATATGAGTTTTGGAAGGTAGCTTAATGACGCGGCCGCCGACAGCCGGTTCAAACCATCTACCGGTATCCCCTCATTTTCCCTACACTGCTCTTTCTGCCGGCTAGACTCTCAGGAACCAGACCGCTGTTAAGAGAGGTTTCGATTCTCGATTGGTTGCTACGCCCTAAGTTACACGTCTCGATTACTCAAGTGGGCCGGGGTGACTCTAAGAGAAGACTGTATCATACTTTACTCTACTCTAGTACAGTACATCAGCTCGATCCAAGGCGGTACAAGTGCTCCGAAACCCCGAATTCCGCCTTTTTGCCTCGCCAGCATCCCGATCGCGTCTGTGGTTACAAACAGTGCATTCTTGAGTAATGAAGCACAGTGAGCCGTCCGTCATACTGATAACAACGCGGCAAGCCTTCATCCTAACGCGGCTATTCTCCCGCGGTCCATGATGCCGGACTCTGCGGAATTTCTCCAACCACCACTCGTCAAGGCCATAGTGCATCCCCACAGCCTCGCTATTACCTGGAGATAGGGTTATGCGTCCCGGGGCTTCGGCGGTTGATTTGCTTATGTTGGTATGATAGGATTATGGGTTGATCTCATCCGAGGTTGCAGGCTTGGCGACACTTGTGAACGCTGGATCTGAGGCTGATCATGACGGCACAAGTCAGAAGTGAGTTTTCTTTGACTTTGCCTTAGTCAAGATCCCGTTTTCGCTTTCTACCAGTACAGTACATCTACTGTATTGTCATTACCAGAAGCGCCTGGGTTATCTGGGCGTTGATTATGATATGATAACGCACGGATGCTGTGGGAGTGTGCAGGTGGTACAATGGATGAATTATGGTGGCATTGGATGCGGTGAGGCTCTTGCTAAGCCATGGTGAAGTTGCGGCTGAAAATACTTTATTTGAGCCGCAACGGCAACGCATTCGGGCATTGAAGTGATGAGGGCGTCGGGCCTCCCGTGAGCCTTTGACACACTTTGTATTTGATGGTGATTATGTTTCGTTGTATCTGATGCTGGATTTTTCTTTTCTTTTTCTTTTCTCTTTTTTTTTTTGCGATCCCAGGTAGCGGAAAGTCCAGCTCAGTTAACTAATCAATGACAGTGAAGCACAGGGCTGCGGCTTAGATTACCCGAGTGACCTTTCCTGCAGGTATTATCAGTCGTAAGGGGGGGGGGCATCTGTCCTCTAAGCAACATGCGGTTCCGATTTTCTTTCCTTCTCCCCACCATGTCACAATCTTGCAGTATGGATAAACCTCATCCTGCTGCCCTAAATGAAGAGCGCAATTCAGGCTTTAACTAAGAGGATTCGTTCAGCATGACGGGCTCCCCGACTGACATCGCTCCCGTCAAACATCCCGGGAGAGCTCCTACTCGAATTCCGGCCCTATGCCGGAGAGCCTTAAGCTATGTTCTGGGCAAGCTGTCCCTTTGGCATACGGAAGTAATTGCTTACCTCAGCTACAAACCCCCAAACTAACATCCTTCACCCTCCGCAAAGGCATATGTCTCACGGGTGAAAAGTGATTCTAACATGGTCCAATAATTCCTTCTACGCATGAATACAAACATTTTTCTAGAGAGAGAGGGTTAGGAATGGATTGATGTGGAGGGAATCCTAAGGTTGATTTAAGACCCTTTTTTTCCCTTTGGGATTGAGGCGAGGGTCCGCCTGCCCATGGGCGTGTATAAGGGATGGGGGAATTTTCTAGAGAGTTAAGAATCCGTAGTTAGGCTAGAGCGGTTGAGCTGAACAGAACTAAACCAAGTCGGTAGGGGTGAAACAGAGCTGCTTGCTGGGCGTGCCGGGCTGCATCCTCGGTGGGTATTTCCTGCTACTGCTACTGCTGCGGGTTCTTGCTTTGTGGGTAAGCCTTTCCTATCATGTCTTCCTGCTCTCCCTTGGTAGAATGTAGAGAAACTAGCTAGAGTTTTAGCGCTACCCATTCTCTATGACCGCAGGGTGGGCCTGACCATAGACCCCAGCGTTCCGAGGGGTCTCACTCGGCTTGCGTTTCTGGTCGTCTTCCGCCTGGTATTAAGTGACGGGTGTGTTTGTTTTGTTTTGTTTAATCGCTGGCTTATTCTTCTCAGGTATGGCCAGGATATTTTTAGTATTATTCTCATTTACTCCAGTGATCGGGGAATTGGAACTGGGTTCATGGAATCTCACGCGGCGCTCAGGAAATCCAGGCTTATCATTTTCACTAATGCTCTTTTCTACTTTACCCGATCCCTCTAGAGCCGCTTCCGCCCAACCATCTTTGATACTACAGTAGGAAAGCTAATGGATTATACGGATTGCCGGCGAGCGGTCCAAAGGGATCAATACAACTCGAGCAGCTGGGAATGGTAACAGGAGTCTACGATATTGGTTGCTATGAAGTACATAGAGCAAGGGTCGGAGTGCTGATATAGTCACTCCTATACAGGAGCAATTAGGAGAGCGACAAAAGAATCTAGATTCGTGTCTAGTGAGTGAAGGAAAGTAGATGGAGATGTAATAGGGGTTATTCCTAAAAATAAACGCAGGCTATTGGGTCTTTTGTAGAGAGTCAGCGAAAATAAGAGACAGAAAAGGAAATGACATGGAAGAAAGTGTAGGAAACTCCACCCCAGTCTCTCTCATCTTTAATAGTTTAGATACAAGCCGAGTGTCATAGTCACTAGCTAGTGCTAGACTGCGCTATCTCCAACGTTCCACGTTTCCACTATCATAGTCAGACTGATATACAGGTGCCCGTCAAGAGATACCTGAACGTTTGTCTGAATTTAGTATGGGCACTCGGATGCGCACATACCATCTTCCATGCAAATTCATGATTCCTGTGTTCGGGTGTTCCTTGAGGGGTACTTGTAAGAGTTTTCCAAACACTACATGGCTCTGGTGCGGCGTGAGACACTAGCTCCAGTGGGATGCTTCAATAGTTGCTTCATCGGTGCCATGTTTGCTCTAAAGCACGGCGAGCGTCTTAAATGAAGAAAATATATCCTGTTTGGGTGGCTGTGAGAGCCATTCGAGCTACGGTTTTTTTGGGGAAGCGGGAGTTGGGTCGGTCCATTGTTGGGAGAATACAGTAGTTAAGGTGGGCTTACTTCTTTCCCACCATAATAACAGTGATGTGTTTAATGAGAGGCTGGCGTTCAGTGTCGTGATTCAATAAGGTTTGGGTCATGGTTCCAACACAAGTGTTATTCCCAGATGGCAAGCTGAATGTAGTAAGAGCCACAATTGGGGCCTTTTAGTACCTATCGAAGTAGCAGCGATCGCGATCAGAATTTTAATTTCGCACCGGTTGGGTTTTGTGCGTGTTTCATCTCCATCACGTTCTATCACCCGACTACCGAAACGTAGGGCTTTAGCTATGTCGATAACAGCCCTTCAATAGCGATTCCCTATCGCCTCTCGGATCCTCTTCGCCATAATTATAACTAGTGTCTCGGCGCCTTCTGAACCTCGGAGGCTCGACGCTATATTCTGTTTATGCTAATCCCGGGTGGGTTCGGAGGTATGCTTTTGGACGGCTGCTCAACCGCGGATGCGAGGGGAGAGGCTACCCGCGCGATTAGTACGCTGAAAAATATGAATACTCCTGATCCAGATACACAGACTAAGGAGCGGGTTATCTTAAGGCGATTCGCTCTACCTGGCGTTTGGGATAACTTTGTGTTTAAAGGCGCGTTCGCCTGTGGAAAGAGAAAACGTTTAAGAGGACTTTGATCAGTGATTCGAGTCAGATATTCCAGCGTCTTGGTGGATTCAATGCCGTTGTTTACTACTGCTCTGGGTATTCCAGGGAAATCGCCGAGCATGAGCTGCCAAACTCACCTCTTCATGGTGATGTTCGGGAATTCAATCTAACAAGAACAATGTCGCTCACTGTCGATAAGCACTACCGTATATGCGCTTCGACCCCTCTCTCTTTCGTGCTTGTCGAGCGCCGGAAGGTGTTTTTTTGGGGACTGCCGGGCAGACTACCGGTATGATATTCGCACTTGCATGCCCAATTCCCGGAACCAGGTTCGCTGCACTCAGATTGTCCTTGTTTACCGCTGAATTTAGTGCCGCTTAGCTTAATATTAAGTATAGTTTTATTTCCCTCTAAAAGTCTTTTGACGGGACTGGCGAGTGACTAGCTATGCAGTACCTTAGATGCCCCTTGTGATTTTGGGTCAATTGAAGACTAGAACTAGGGCAAACACAACCCGTACTTCAATGGACAGGATCTTTAGTAAGCATATCCCTTCCGATAGCTTGTGTGGAATAAACGGCTGATAGCAATAGGCTACCAAATCGCCCAAGAAATACCTGTAGTGATAGTAGGCGTCGTTTGGAAGACATATTTAGTCTCCACCATTTCAATGCATCGTTCTTCCTCATAATCTGCCGTCCCGGTATTGAGGCGGTAGGCTGATCACTCGAAAAGTGAGAGGTGGTATTTGCGAAAGCGCGCGCCGGCGGCGAAGACAATGCCAGAGATGGACAACGATCAGGCCAAACGTGTGGCAGCCAAATTACATACTCGGGGTGATGGTAAGGGAGACGTTGAGAAAGGAAGCCCTGGGGCGTTAAGGACCAGCAGTGATAGCATACCCGCCGAGAGACGAATAAATGAGTTCGCATTGCGTGGGGAGGTCGTCCGTGTGGGTCGGGTGCTGAAGAGTTGGTATAACTTATAAGGTTGGTCGGGCTCGAGGGTAGGGAGGGAATCGGCGAAATACCGCCTCCTCCCTCCTCCTCGCACTAGCTTTCTTTTCTCCCTTTCTCTACCGGCACTCTGACGGATTGTGATACCGATAAGGCAGGTCGAGGTGGAGACAGAACTCCTTTGAATTTAGATGTGGTCTAGATGTTTGCATCGGTTGAGTGAGATTCACTAGATCTGATGCCGGTAACCCTATCGGAGGGCGGGTGATCACCACAGCCCGGCCCGATCAACTCCTCTGGGACTTGTAACAACTGTGGGATAGAAATGACATGCGTTGAGTCATGCGCGCGACAACAGATTTTTCACCCGCCCGCCACACTGCCTCGCAGCTGGGTGATTCGTGGGGTGGTTACACGGAAACTATTCTTCTCGGGGAGGTTTGTGAGAAAAGAGTGAATGTCGATGCGCTTACCGGCACTCTCTGATCTAAGTACTCACGTCATCTTATGCTCTTGTTAATCTGGTGAGGGTGAGGCACGATGGTTAACCCCTTCCTCCCCCCCCCCAGCTTCAGCCCGCCCGATTGAGGAGTAAGCTCAGTAGAGGTCTTCATTGTAACTTTTTTGAGACCTTTCCGGGTAATTGCCCAGTAGTATTCTTCTTAGGAACTGAATTGGCTAACATTGCTATGAGACGTACTGTACTAGTAGGCTGAGTACTCGAGTACAATACTGTACTGTACAGTTGCTTTGCTTCTGCTTCTCATCTACAAACGCCTCTCGTATCGTAGCCAGACGGAACGCCTAACTGAACACTCTGAAAAAAAATATCCGTATCAAAACGCCCGGAAACTTTTCTAAAGCATTAAACCACCAATCATGCTCTATCCCCCCTCCCCCGCGCGACATAGCCCTCTGCCTATCTGTTCCCCAATCCATCCAACCATCAGCCCTCTCGGGCCTGCGAGTGCCGTAAAACCGCACAAAATCAAAGCAATAGAACCACTGAAACTCAGCCTTGCGACGGGGAAAAAGAAAAGAAAAAACACTCTCCAAGTCGCCCTTGACTGAATAAAATCTGTTCACCCCTCCTCCATGCTACTTTTCCTACCCATCCATCCATCCACTCATCCATCCTTTCTTTGTTCACCAACACCCACCCCGCGGAGACGAACACAACACTTGAGTACTCGAGTACCGGTACTGTCCATCTATCAACTAAAGATAGGCAAAAAGAAAGAAAAAAGAAAGAGAAAAGGGATGCCCCGCCCACGAGAAAAGTCGATAATCCGCTCGGGCATATCCACGCTACTACATAGGAGCCGTTCCTCCTCCCCTTCCTCCTCATCCACCTCCTCATCCACCTCCACTTCCTCCCCCAAGCGAAAGTCCAAGGACAAAACGGCCCTTAAGCGGTTCACTAAAGCCAAGAATGTGCATGACTTCCTGACTAATAGGACCCCACGTGCCCTCTATGAGAAGGAAGCTGCGACATTGAAAAAAAATGATCGGCAGAAAAGTGGTAGTAGTAGTAATAATAAAAGGGAGAGCTTCACGGTGCTTAGAGCCCAGGTCTACAAGAAGGGGGAACGCAACGACTTTAAGTACTCGCCCTTGCTAGCTGCTAGGGTCCCGGTAATAAGGGTGGACCCGCCGGACGATATCCCGTTCGAGCTTAAGGTTAAGGAGTTGAGGATTGATAATGGGATAGTTACCCCGCCGGGGAGTCCTATTGAAGAGGGTAGCGGTAGTAGCGGTAACAGGGGGCCGAAGTTAAGGATGACGATCCCCAGTATCCCGCCAGTGCACACCCCTCCATCACCTCCCGAGTCTCCAATCTTGCTAGCTAGCCCTACCCGTCCTCCACCGCCACCTCCACCATCACAGAAAGTGGCGCAAGGACACTCCCCGTTCCTAACATTATCAGACGACATCATACTCAGAATCTACACCCACTCCCCTACCCTATCCACCGCCACGACCCTCTCCGAAACCAACAAACGGCTGCACACACTATACGCCTCCACATCTCTCTTCATCCTCCAGAAAGTCCTATCGAGAACCACCCCGGCCGCCCACCGCTTCTTGAACATTCTCCAGACATCATACACACCAGCAACATACGCGGAATACCACTCCGTAGCAACCGACACCGTCCGCACATTCTCCAATCTAATCTCCGCCCGTTGCGAGTACTTGTGCCCCGGGAACACCTTCACCACGGAAGAAGCGCTCTTCAACGTGTGGTCCTATTGCACGCTGTTCGTCCCGCCCTCGTCCTCGCACGATGCACAAGAGGAGTGGCTGCAGAGCAGCGGCTTCTCGAAGGAGCAGGTTCTGGATATGTTGAAGGTCTGGAACTGCATTTCCGTCCTGCTACAGCCATTCCTGAAGGAGGAGAGGCTGGCCAGGATGTACGGCATTGTGACGACGCCCAAGGATGCGGAGGGCGCGGAGGTGAAGGTGCTTAGAGAGTTGGAGGGCTTCGTGGAGGGGTTGCTGGTTAGGGGGTTGGATACCCTCTTGCCCATCGTGCGGTGGGGCGAGGAGGAGCATAACCAGCGATATGCGATTGTCGTGGCTAAGGGCTTGAACAAGGTTAGGAATAATGGAGCGGAGAGTGAGAGGTTCTTGAAGGAGGTGGCTAGTGGTGTGTACAAGCGGATGTGTATTTCTGAAGGGCAAAGCAAGAGCGGCGGGGGGATGGTGGGGTGGGGGCCCACTTTTGAGGAGTAAATTAGGTATGATAGATGGTCTGTTAAGGATAACGGAGCGAAAAGAGGGGTCCCTTTGTATTTTCTCCACCCTTTCCCCCTTTTCCTTACGAATTTTGGGATGGAGTATCTAGTTTCTTTTGGGAATCGGTGTTTTGGCGAAGTTTTTTCTTCTCTTTTTCTATCACCTTTGGGCATACCTATATTTCATGGGCATTTGTGTCTGAACCTGTTTGTCTGTCAATCTGGTATCAATAGAGCTTCTCGTTCGGCAAGCCATTGTGCAAACCTTTGTGCCCTATCACTAGGATAACTACGTGAGAAAACTACCATGCCGGAAAGGAGACGGAAAGGAGAACGAATTATCGTATGATTTAATGTATTGTAACCCCCCAAAATAAACAAGCAAGTATAATAAATAAAAGGGAATCGTAATATCTCATACTATCCAATCCCATCTAGCCCATCTAGCCCAACCTATGATGGATATGCACAAATCACAAAAGAATCCTCAACGCCTCGTTTATCCTCGCCATACCCCGATCCACCCCCATCCAACTAACATAAACACCCACCAAACCGCTCATCTAACCCACATACCTGACTAAAGGCGGCACCCTAATAGGGATGTACTCGAACTTTGGCAACTCTTCCGCGCTCCTCCTCCGCTACCTAAGGGTGGCGGAGACGGTGGTGGGGTAAGCACATCTCCGTTTCCTGCGCTCCTGCGCTTAGGATTTTTAGGTACTTCCTGCGATCCCATCGAGGTAGATGTGTCGAAACCGAGGCTCCGCCGACTATCCTTGAACCAACCCTCAGCGATTCGTGGAGTTCCGCTTGAGCGAGGGGTGGGTAATCCGGTTGATGCACCGGATGAGGGGATCGCCGGGAGTGGTGTAGATGGTGCTGTGACCGTTTGTCTGCGTCGCCTATCTCACCACGCATTAATTAATACTCGGCTGACAGGCGTAAAGGAAGAGAGAGGGAAGAACTTACGAAAGCGCAACAACTCCCGCAGCTGCTCCCTCCCACTCCTTCTTCAGCACTTTAATCTCCTCCGCGCTCCCTAGTGGTGCCCCGCTACCCCATACCGCCCTCCCGCCCCCCTCCCCAATTTCCAAAACCCGGTTCTGCAGCCGGGCCGCGAGCCTCAAGTCATGCTGGAGATCGTCCACTTCCTCCCGCACCTGCAAGGCCTCGCTACCGTACTCCTCCCACCAGGAGCTATTCTTCCTCACTGCCTCACGGGTAGTCCTTCCACGCGAGGGCGCGGACGCAGCTGGAAATGTGCGTCGATGCGGAGGCGGCGGCAGGAGTGAGGGGACTTCGGTTATTTGGCTGGGATCCGGTGCTGGTGTCGGGAATGGCTCGAGGGAGTGTGCGAGGAGGAGGAGGAGGGTTGAGTGGTAAGTTTTTCCGGCTGTGTGGAGGGGAGGTGTTGGCGGGGTGGGTTTGGAGGTCCAGATTGACATTTTGCGAGCTTTTATAGATAGCAGCTGTTAGTGGTGGTAGCAGTGGTGTTCTGGCGTTGACGGAGGCGAAGTGGAGGTGATGGTGCGTGAATTATCGTGAGCGGGGTTCCTCTCGTCGGTGGTGTTCGGCTCGTCTGTTTGGTTGCTACGGCGAGGATAGCGGTGATGTTAACGGTGCAGCAGTATGGTGGTAGTGACAATCTCCTCCAGTGCTGTAGATAAATGGCGATCTGGTTATTGAAGTCGATATCCAGCCTAGTGTTGCTTTCTTATTTACCTCTTCCAGTATACCGGTACCGCGTTTGTACGTGTACAGTGATGCACGGTACTCCACCGTCGCCGTCTTTCCCCCACTCTTTATCTCTCACGGATCCCCTAGCGCGGACACAGTAAGTCCTCTAGTTGCTGTTAGAAAAAAAAACTAAGACCAAGCCTCTTGATAAAAAAGCTCCCTTCCACCCTCCAAAAGAAAATAATATTTTTAACCGCCCCTTCTTTCTTGCTTTTCCGCCTTTGTTGGTTTCGATCCACCCGATCACATGAACAAAGTGCAAGCACTGGTGCGGCTGTCAGAAGCGAAAAGGGATGATGAAAGATGAGGGGAAAAAAAAAGCTTCAAGAAAGAGGCAAAGTCTTGCTTCCTTCATCCTCTCTTTTCACTAACAATCTACCTCCGGGGTTGGCGTGGAGGAAGAGGGTAATTTATTAATCTTTTCTTTCTAAATAGAATGGTTCCGCCTGTGCGGGGCACTTGAAACGGTGGGGCCTTCTCGGTCATAGGGCGCGGGTTTCATGATTGTAGGGACGGGGTTATCGTATCGCAAAGAGGAAATGGAAGGAAGATACAGTATTAGGTTATGCCGGCAGTGTAGGGTGTTTTTGGTGTGCGTATATTTGGTACTAGTGATGATGATGATGATGATGGTGATGAGGGCAAAAGCTATTGAATTTAACGAGGATATCTTTTTGGTCCAGTTTAGGGTTAGAACAGCGAGGTATGATGTCAGCTCCAAGAGCGGCTGAGTTGAGATAAATACTAGTACGGTAGCATTCCTCAACTTGCAGGAAGTGTCATATGTAAATTTATCATATCATAGGATATCTTGGTTCCTTTAGGGTTATCACAGCGCGCAAACGTTCGATAAGGCTCCTCTACAGAATATCGAATTACAGCTACCCCGCAATGACCCTCGCTCTATTAGTCCCTAAAGTAGCTAACAGTCGTTCGGAGGGGGGATAAGACAGAAATTCCGCTGACGGCCAACATTTAAAATTCCTCTTCCCCCCACCAGCACCCAGCACATCTCCTACTGCCACGGAAGCCAAACTCCTCCGCTCGCCCCCCCCCCCCCCCCTGACAATCCCACTAACTCCCATCTCTCCCGCGGGCACCAAACCCGCTCCCAGTCTCCGGCGGCGACAGCGAGCACAACAGACCGGCTTCATATAGCTCGCCGTGCCACCCGCTCCTCCGCACTCACTCCGCTTCGAGGAGATTCTGGTAGAGCACAGATTCCTAGAGAGAGGGCTGATAGCGGGCGCGGGCGACGGAAGAGCAGCTGGAGGACAGGGATAGGGCTGAACCCAGTAAGAAGACGAGGTTCTCGGGGATTACGAAGAAGACAGTTAACGGCGGCGCACAGGCCAGGGATAAAGCCGCGAGTGTAACGAGGAGAGTTGGCGAGGCAGTGAGTGGGGCAGCATTCGAAGCAGGGGAGTGGGTTGGCGAGAAGGCTGCGGGGTGATGCCCGCATCCACTACTGGTACGACCGAAGATCTAGCAAGGGTTTGCTCAAAGAGGCGGATTCCCAAGGAACCGATGCTGTGAGTGTCGCTGCGGATGGGATCGGTGAAAGGTTGGTTCTATTCAGCACCTCCTCCTTCAGAACCCGTATTCTCCGATAAGCAAGTCCGGACAGTGCATCACACATAAACTAACCTCGGCCCTCACTACCAGCACCTCCAACATCGCTGAACACGGGAAAAGCGGCGCGAGGGTTGTGTTTACTTTAACCCAACCTTTAAAATACTATGTTTGCTGCAGTGGATAGGATGCGCGCGTGAGGGGTCATTGTATGGTATGGGAGGATGGCAGAGGGTCATAGCCTGTCGAGCAGATGATTGATTGATTGATTGATTGATCGCATGCATGTAGGTATTTAGGCATCATTGGTGCTCGCTCGCCAATTCCTCTTGCTTCTATTTCCCCTTCCCAGTGGTTGCGCTTTGGTAATACCGGTATTGCGCTGTTGACCGACAATGTGTATCATTCTTCCAGAGTATTAGTAGTGGCAGCGAGAAGACCCCGACTTAACCTACAGTAGGCGCTCTTATCTTAATATGCAATAAAGGACATGGAAATACTCCTGGAATAGAATGAGAAAGACCACCAAAAAAGCGACCCGGGCAACGAAATCCATCATCTCTCGGGAATCCATAAGCTTAGGAACTCGAGAAACAGGCCCCCAGGTAACCAGGACACCGCGGACAAATTATTGCCCCAGATTTTTTGATATCTCATGCACTAGCGTTTTAGGATTAGAGTACCCGGGTTATTACCCCCACCAAGGGTGCCGGTACTGTACCCCCGCGGGGCCTACCAAGCAAGCTATAGTGGGAATGCTAAGGTTATATATAATACTATTGATGGTAGGGTGTTTACTCCAGTAGCCTTGCGAGTGAAATGCTGAGATAAAAAATACTCAGCGTTAACACCACCGTAGCGTTTCCTGCCTTCTCCGTGTGCTACCCGCGGCGGGAAGGTCTCGATCACAGCAGCATTGTGGCACCGTACTGTGCTCGAGTACTTGGTGACACTGGTGGGGTAACTTTACTGTGCGATACAGTACTGGTAGTCTACGCACACTTTCACAAGTGCTCCGCCAAGTTGCCACAACGTGAAGCCCCACTACAACCCCGTACTGTACTCGAGTACTCGTGCATTCCGTCTACCAGTGATGGCACTTGTCGCCTAAAATAGATGCTGCTGCCCCCCCGGAGGAGGCCCCGCCCCGAGCCACAGTCCTGGGCGATTCCTGGCCTTGATCTAACCGAGCTTCAGGTTCATGATACCGGTAGTCTACCTTGCTCCGTACTAGTAACTTTACCGTAGAGCTCGAACATTGTCAGCCGAATTGAGCCAGACCATCCCCGGCCTTGCTTTCTTACTCTCAGTCTATCTCGAGCGCCCAAGATACTGGTCTAACCGATGACAACTTAAAACTCTAGTAATCAATTTTCAGTCAAGGGAGAATACTTTCCAGATCTCGCTATTTTCCTAACCAGATCTCTAAGGCGCAGCACATGAGGGGCTGAAGGATAATAGCATTCTCATTGTATTTATGATTAAAATATTCCTGACTAATCGCAATATATGTTTCCAAATTCCCCAGTATAAACCAGTAAAGGGAAAGGGTGCTGCAGTAGCAGTAGTGTCAATCTGTGAGTTGTTGCCCCGGTCGTAAGTACAATTTATTTAACATTTCTCCCGAGAAGATTCCGATCCAATATGTAAGGCGTAAAAGGTACAGGTGAAATATATATATTGCAGGCCTGCTGCGAAGGTAGAGTGAGTGAGAGGGGGGGGGGAGGGGAGAGAGGGGGAGAGAGAGAGAGAATGTGTGTGTGTGCGTGTGTTTTGAGGGTTGGCTGGCTTTAGCACCCGGCAAGGTATCGTAACAAGAGACCTAATATCATTAGTCGGGTAGGCTAAGGGATATCCCCAATGTTAGTACTTACCAGGTTCTGATTTCTTCGATCTGGGAGCGGAATAAGACCGCGTTGGTGGGGGCGGGGGCGGCGGTGGTGCTGAGGGTGTCCATATTGGCAGTGATCGGACTGATGCTGATTGTGGTGCTGGTTGCTGCGATTTCGGTGGTTTGGGGAGGGGTCTGGCTTTGACGAGCGTATTCCTCGGAGCTTTGGGCGGCTTTGGGGGTTTGAATGAAATAACCGGCCTGACATTCTCAACTGTAATCACCTTTTCGACCGGTCTTTTCTTTTCTTTTCTTCTCGCTTTTGGTTCTTCCTTCGATTTTGCCTTCCGCGCCGGTTTCGCCTTTCCGACAGGTTTTGGCTTTTCCGCAGGTTTGGTCGTCGGATCAACTTTGGGTTTCTCGTTTGACTTTGTCCTTGTGGGCTTTAGTCCCGGACTAGCCGGACCTGAGCTCTTGAGGAAAAGCTCAACGTGGCTCACGATACTTAGAAATAGTGGGCTTTGCATGGATTCTGGCTTGCATATCTGGTGGTGATCGCAATTTACTACATCGATGACAGTTTCTTTCCGGCAATTTGTCACCGCATATTTGGGCTCTACAATCTATATACCAGCAATGTTAACTCACGACCGTGTGCAGTCATTCGAATGAGTATATCATACCATTCCAATGCCACCCACTCGCGCAGTCTCGCGAAAGCATAAAACTTGCTTCCTGCCCCAAACACTGTTGAACTGTTCCGCCAATGTGGCAAGCATCGGTGACCGATCTCGTAGCACGTGGAGGAACTCGGATCGCGGAAGGAAGGCCTGGCTTAATGCAGTTGCCATGAAGAGCCTCTGCGCCCAATATGACCCGCGATGAGGTGTGCCCATGAAAATTACTGCGGGGGCAGTGGAGAACAGATACGACCAGGACTGTCCCGGACTTGATGCAATAATCATAGCCTTTGTACCCAAGAACCCATCAACAAGGGGTTTGTTACAAGGGTGAGAGCGTAGACTGACCTTCTTCACTACAATTCCTCCAAGACTGTGTGCAAGAAAAATCACAGGCCGCGTTGGTCTGTCGCGATTGTTGCTTTTCCCTTTCTGATCCTCATTGTATTAGTCTCAAGATCTGTGAGTGAGTCTGTGAGCCAACCTTTCGCCCAACACCATCAGCGACCAGCGCTCTCAAAAGTTTCGTTGCATGGAGTGACAGATCATCCTCGGAGCCCAGAATCGCTTTCGCATTATAACCATAAGTCCATACCCGACCTTTAGGGATAGCTTCCGTAAGCCAGGGAGGCCAGAACTCGGAGTGCTTGTTTGTAAATGTGCGGGAGCGGTGGCCACCGAGCCCGTGAATGAATACTAGATCTGCGGAGTGGTCCCCATCAGGATCAGAAACAAGAGCAAGTCCTAGATCTGCAGACATCCTCTCGGTGACAGCTAGAGTTGAATGATCGTAAGAGTAGGGAGAGTGGAAAGCGGGGAGAGCTCAATTGCAGATACAGTGAGGCTGGGCCCCCGAACTTATTGCCTTCTCGGCTAGTGGGTCAATCTTGGTATACACATTTCCTCAATTTTGAGAGGGGATGTTCCCCTGGCACCTACAGATGAACGATTGAACGAAAATGCTCTGCAGGAGCGCAGATAGGTGAAATATCGCAGCCAACCGTCGTGGTCAGTTGGGGAGTAGAGCGGTGGGGCGAAGCCCTGCAAGCAGCCTAACGACTCGCAGGGCGACAAAACACTTCTCGAGAGACCAACCGCAGGGTTCCTCGTAACCTAGCTAACTAGGATTCGATGTTTTAAAGAAATGATTAGATGTGAGCAGTTGTTGGACAACCTCTGAGAGCCCAATAGACTTTCGGGCGCTATCCGCCCTGCCATTGATAACACATTTGGTGATTGGTTGAACAATTTTGTGGCTCAACCAATCGAACCCCTCGGAATTGAGTTTATTTTATCGCACAGGTACCGATGCCCTCTGATTGGACGAAGCCTGGAACAGGAGAACATCGTTTTCAAGCAACCCCTCACTGGGGACCTTGCAGATACTGGTATGTTGTTGATACGTGAGTTGGTTACGAGAACTATGGCACAATACGGTAGTCTGAGAATTCAGAGACCAATAGTGGGGTTCCGCTTCGCTCCATAAGGGTTGGGATCAGAAACCTGTTTCCGGCAAGTGCCAGAGAACCACACAGAGAAGATGATCCCGGAAACCATTTTTCCTTTTAGGGGGTTTTTTTTTTGGAACTAAGCATCCGAAAAAGGCCGCCATCCAAAACCAGAGACCTGCCAACTCTGACAGATATTCGAGAGACCCCTCAGAAGGTCGCGCGATTTACAGTAGCATTAGAGTACGGTACTTGTAGAGTTGGCCTACGGTAGCACTGCCTCACCGGACAAGCAGTACTGTATCCGGGATATCTTCACGGGTGCTGGATCCCTAAGAGAAATAAAGTTATGACCGGTACGGTAGCCTGTTCGATTCCTCTACCGGTAGACTACCGTATGACTCGCCACTCTGGTGAGTTGGTTATTGGGGGGATTTGGAATCTCGAAGGTCTTTTGTTAGTGGCTTCAAGAATCTCAAATCCCAATTCATCATTGCTAGCAGCTGGCAAAACCCCTCTCTTCAACAACGAGGGAAGCCCAGCTTCTGAAGTTAGGATATCTTAGGGCGGATAAAATGATAAGTAAGAATTAAGGCGTGCCGTAGATAAGCTCCACGACCACGACAGGGGAATGGGAATTTCTTCTCCTTCTAAGCTCCCTGGTACTCGAGTGTCGAGAGATGGAGCCCAACGGCGCCAACGCAGAGATTCGGGTAGCTCCGCCAAGCAGTCCGAGCACTTAATTAAGCTTTAACCTATGAACTAAAGGGACAGCTCATTACCTGCTCGAAAATGGAAGCTAGATGAAGCCAGAAAGACTCAACGAAGCGAACGTCATTCCCTGCATCTAGAAACTGGGGTAGCGAGGGGAAAATTGAACGCATCGGAGACAGTCTTTCCGCCTGCCTCTTCCTCCAAAAACCAGGCACAAGCGAAGGGGATTCTTTTCTTGATTTCCGGGGAACTAGAGCCTGCCAAGCGAGAGCAAGCGCTGGCAGGTTCTGTCGGGGAGCCCCCACCATCGTTACGTTGGTAGTGCGGGGTACCAGATGAGATGCTCGGGCGTTTGGGCCAGCTGTCCATGCCGAGTGATCCCGGCCACCCGTTCCCCTCTCGCTTGGTTTCATGCACAGAATGCGGCAGACAGTGAGTTGATGCCACAGCAAGTTTCGGCGAAATCACTGGAAGACTTTCGAAGACCATCTACGTGGGTTATTCTCCTGGCCGGCCTCCACCACCTTCCAAGAGTCTGCAGGATGAAGTTTCAGAGAAGACGGCACATATATATAGATATGGCTATGCTCCCCCACTCCAGAGTGGTGTGCTAGGGTCTTCAAATGTGTGTACGGGCTCTGGGCACCGTTAGATGCTTCCAGCATATCATTTCATAAGTGGCCCTCGGGGCACCCGATAGAATCGAATGGAAGAAACTGAGCGGACTCGGTGGATTTAAAGCACCTGGTCACTACCTTCGATGACGTGGAAAAGTGGAGAGTTGTGGTGGCCCAGGGACAACCTAGGAGGAGTTTTCTGTGTCTCCGGTCATGTTACTAGGGATCCCCTTCTGAAAAGAACTCAGGCGCAGGTTAGGCCTTCGAGGAAGTTGGGATTTACGATAATAAGAGGGAGAGATGGTTTTGGTCGGGGCTTTGGGCAAATTTTTCACCATTCGTCGCCCGGTCGTGAGATAAGGAACAAGCCTCCCCCATCCTCGTAACGAATAGAGATTCCGCCATCACCAAATACCGAATATACGGGAAGCTTGCCACTGGGGTTCGCTCCCATGGTTGGTTTATATGGGTTCTTTGATAGCCTGCTTGGTGTATACTGTTGATGGCTATCACTTCACACCACTCATTACTGAGATTCGCTTCCAAACCGGGCACTTCTCATTACTCACCAGAATTAATATCCTTTTAAGGGTCTTCCAATATCCTCTCTCGTGCGCGGTTAGAAGACTCCTAGAACATTTTTTGTAAATACATGTTCTACCCCACTTCTAGGACGAGATCCATGTATCTAAGCGTTACGGGTATGGGTTTTGGAGAGGTTAGGGATGACAGGGCTCGAGTGCCGCTTGGGAAATCAGGAGGGGATGTCTCGAGAATTGAAAGAGAGGAGTGGAGGAGGGAATAGCTGATACTAATGGGGGTACGGTATTCTTATGTAGGGCACTGGCTAGCCATGGTCAGGTATACGTAACCTTCTCGTCCAGTTGCTATTAGGCGGAGAAGATTTGGCGCAAGACGTATTGTTGGTATTATGGAATAGTCGGCGGTGGTGTTGCGGATGCATTTATTATAGGGTGTGAGGTGGCTTCCTGTGACGGGCTTCCAGTATCCCTTTGCGTTCTGGGAAAATTGGCACAACGCACCCATCTAATTCATTTCTCTATTCATGACTCTCAGAATCATAATGTAAGAGCTGTGGCGCCTCTACGGTCATGTACGGGATACGCCCTCGTTTTTGATCACCAGAACGACAGCCCTTTCCTATCCTATGTGGTCAAGAAATTTGTTTTAGTGATGGGAAATCCATCCAGATGTTTCCCTCACCTTTTACCTAGGAGTTCGGGAGCGATCATAAGTGCTCTGTTCTGGCTGAGCACTGAAAGGGCTAAAGTTATGCAAAATTCGAGGTTAGTTTCAAAGACTAATAGGATGACTAACGGCGGGGTTCTGCTGAGAACACCGTTACTTGATACTCTCTAATGCACACGTTGGCCCAGTGCTATTTGAGGTGTCACAATGCTGAGCCAAGATGGGAGATCCTCTACTCTGTCCCCTTTTCCCAATATCTCTTGGCACAACCTCCTAAATGCAGTGTTGGTAACTTGTTAGGCTCCGAGCACGGCACTATAGAAACGAAGTGGGCGAGAATACGATTATTACCGTATCATAGTGTTTTAAGTGTTGTCACTCTTGGTTTGGCGTAGGATCATACCTAGTACGATGAAGTCAACTGAACACATGATAATTAAGGCGTAAGGTCAAAGGTATTGAGTACGGTATCCTTAGCTAGGGTCAGAAGATCTGCTCTTGTAAGGGGAACTGCAATAAGGGTCACCTAAGTGTTCTAAATGGGTGAGTAGTTGGGCACATATCCAATACCAAGGTTTCTAATTCCGGTGCATGCTTTTGGTAACAAGCCTAACCTGGATTTATTACCACGATTAGGGCCCGCCAATGTTGATTGTAGTAAAACCCTCCAGAGCCCCACCCTTACCCACGATGACACAATCCCTGCCCGGTAGAGGGGGGCTTAAAATGCTCTGTTATCTCCAAGGTCCCATCCAATTTCTCTGCTGTAGGGAGGATAAGTATACGACTGGAGCTCCCTACTCTTCCCCTGCAGGATGGCCTGGGGTACGAGTTTGCCTCCTGCATTTCCTTGAGAAATGGTCTACCTATGCCAAACGCCATGGAGGCAGGTGTAATTACGGAATTAGTGTTATGTCCCTGCTCCGAACCCTTTCGGCTTTTCCGAGTAACCGTTTCTGAATGCAGTGTTGGACAAGAATTCTTGAGGCAAGAATTTCGAAATATCTCATATAGTTGGAACTTGTGGGACGGCCTCCGTCTATGAAAGGTGCTAGGATAAGGGCTGCATTTGGTACCGACCCCCTCGCCCCCCCTAATATTTTACTGATCACGTAGGAAGCGGTCTGGGTCATTGGTATCTACAGCATTAACTCAGCCCGCTACCTCTTAACAGAGAAACAGGCCAGCTAGTTAAGAATACACACCGCGCCCAATATTCAACTAAAACACATCCCTCATAGATTGTCAGCTTAAAAACCTACGCCTGAGCCTTAACTAGAAAGCGCGGGCGAATGCGCCCACCCTGGCCCACACGACTTGCCTACAAGAGACCACGCTCCATATCTTGACGGTATCTCCGAAAATCACTACCAAATACACCGGATTTATTACTTGTCATGTGGAGATTCCCGGGAAAGTCGAGTCAACAGGAACGTACATAATACATAATACTACTAGAAAACGCCGTAAGAGATGCAGGTTGTGGAACAAGACTCACATATCATTTTTTGAGTTAGGTCCTGTTGAGTGGAACTCAAGGGCCTTTTACGGAAGGTTCTTCGAAAATATTTATACGAGATATCTCAGATGAAAACCAACAGATAGCTAAGCTTGCGACGTGTGTTCCCAATCTCGTACAGCCGATTTCGGGAGATACTTTGAAGGTTCGGACATCTAGCTTCTGCAGGGTGTCTAGAAGCCGTCACCATCTTTGCTCGGAGTAATAGCTCCAAAATACCCTTGCTTTGTTTAGGAGATAATGGAGGATGAAGCGAAGTTTCTGCCTTCTGATTTTAGAACACTTTTCTCATATGGCGCGGGCCCATCTTCTTTTTATCTATCCTCGTTGCTTGGCCCCCCTCTACATAAACCCCAAGGATCTCAGAGTTCAAAAAATTCAAGTCTAGTTGAAACTGCCGGGCCATCTACCTTTCATATAGTGCGACATGGCCGTTCCCGTATTTTGGACCACGGCGCCGGGGCTCGCCCTGGGAGTCTGTCTAGCAAGTTTCATAGCAACTATAATCTACTTTGCCAAAGGAACCTCAAGAGGCAAGGACTTTCCTCCGGGACCACCTACGCTGCCTATTCTCGGAAACATGCATCTTGTGCCGCAGGAGAGACCATATTTGAAGTTTACAGAATGGGCAAAGCAATATGGTGGTATTTACTCAATCAAGATTGCCAAGCAGACCATTGTTCTCATCAGCGATGTCAAAATTCTCAAGGAGTGAGTGCATGCCCTACCAATACTTTTAGAGGCGACAGTTTCTAATTTGCCCCTCAGATTATATGATAAGCGTGGGGCAATCTATTCCTCCAGGCCTTTACCTCACATTGGCGCTGAGATCGTCTGCCCGGACCAGACTCATATCATCTACATGCCATACGGCGAAACCTCCCGAAACTACCGTGCACAGTACCATCAGTTCATGGGCCCCGGGAAGGTGGAACAGATCCTGCCTTGGCAAAGCGCTGAGTCAACACTCCTATTAAAGAAGATTGCAACAAGTCCGGATAGATACTACGAGCATACTATGCGCATGGCGACGGCTGTCATCTTGGAGTCAGTATTTGGTGTCTTGCCAAAGGATTACGACGACCCAGAGGTCACTGAGCTTTGGACTGTGCAAAGAGAGTTCTCGGAGATTTTGGCATTGACAGGTCCACCAGTCGACCACTTTCCGTTCTTGAAATGGCTTCCTGACATCGTGTCACCCTGGAGAATCCACGCCCGAAGCGTTCGCGCCATGCACAGAAAACTCTACTTTAGACTCCTCAACCTAAACAAGGCGAGAATGGAAAAAGGAGAGCGATATGGAACATTTGTGGAAAAATTGATCGACGATAAGCCCAAGCACGGCCTCAGCGACGAGCGAATTGCGTATGTTTGCGCAACTTTGGTGAGGGATCCTAGTTAATATAATTTTTGAGTTGGAATTAACCCTTTTTAAAGATGGAAGCCGGGAGCGACACTACTGCATCCCAAGCTCTTGACTTCATGATGGCATTGCTAGCATTCCCAGATGTTCTCAAGAAGGCTCAAGAAGAGGTCGACCGAATATGTGGAACATCAAGATTGCCTACTCTTGATGACCGTGATCAAATGCCATACCTCGAAGCTTGTGTCAACGAGGTACGTAAAGTTATCCGGCGTCTGTATGCAAATCTAACCACTTCCCAGGTTCTTCGATGGAGGCCTCCGCTACCATATGGCGCCCCCCATCTGCTAATGAAAGGTAACTCATCTCACTCAAGCTTTTACTATACGCAAGAAAAAAAGGCATCTGACATCGGAGAACAGACGACTGGTACGAAGGTTACTTCATGCCCAAAGGAACTATCTTATTCCAAGTCCAATGGTAAGCCGTCCTATCCACCCACTTGCTAAAATACCAACGCAACATAGGGCAATGAACATGGATGAAAACGTCTACGAAAAGCCTCAAGATTTCATGCCGGAACGCTACATCAAGAACCGTTTTGGCACAAAATTCGACGCCGAGAAGGACGCCGAAACTGGCCGCAAGGAGCAGTACGGTTTCGGTCTCGGCCGAAAGATTTGCCCAGGTCAATGGTTTGCCAGGAACACACTTGTGAGTTATCCACCCCTGCCTAAGGTGTATAGGTTGTGATGCTGATTGCCGCCCAGTTCGTCCTCTTTGCCAAACTCGTCTGGGCATTTGACATGAAGATCCCCACAGACCCCAAGACAGGGAAGCCACTTCCTCTCGACACAGACGTGCGCACAGCATTCATGGACGGGCTTACCACCACACCCTTCAAATTCCCGATCGAGTTCAAGATCCGATCGAAGGCTCACGAGGAGGCCATGAACACTGATCTTGTCGCCTCGGACAAGATCTTTGCAAAGTATGGTGGGGCTACGGTTTAAGTTATATAATTACTTTTCTCTCTATATGCATGAAGTGTTGGGTGGTCAAGTTATATATAGTTATCTAGAATGCTCACTTTTCTTTCTCTCCCCCATCGCATTAAAAGTTCGAGTTGGGTTAGTGGATTTCGTGGTATCACACCATTAGGATTCCATCACATCTCTGGTATCGGAAATGAGTGATTTGTGATGTTCCTGCGTTAGTGGTAATGAGATGTAAAGCGGGCTCGCGTGCATTAACCCATCTGAGAACATAATTGCTATTCGCTGTAGTAGTACCGGCGTGAGCTCCAGCCAAGAACCTTTTAGGCCCCACATTTAGCGCCCTAAGGTCTAGTATGTGGAGATGTACCGTCCTGGAGTTTCTCTGAATGAGGTGTGGAGACGGAGCAGCAAGAGGTGGCGCCTTTACATGTCTCCTGTTCGTGTAGTAATTTTTTGTGATTGTGGCATTTGAGAGGATGTTTTATGTCTAGTGACTAGCATCTGGCATCCCTAAAGAGTGAGTTTCTATGATGCTACCACTCATTTCAAAAGGTAGCCCACGGTAGAAATATGTTGACCTTAACAGGATGATGGATAAACTTCGGTATTACGATATCTCAACTGGGCGCTAGAAGGAAGTGCCTACAAGTAGGTATTAGTTTGATTATGATATGATACCTTGATCGGGATTTGTTGTGGTAAGGGTAAATGGTGGTTAGGGTTTTGAAAGTGATCCACAGCCAAGATGTCTCTGGGTAACCGCTTCTTGAACCCGCCTTAGTAACTATCATATTTCTTATCTTCTTGCGCTCGTATAGATATCTACTTAATGCAACTGCTACCTCTACCTGCAAACGCCAATAATACTCGCCATCCCACCGGAACACTCCCCCCTTCCCGAAATCGAGAGTCCCACCAGTACTATTTTACAGATCCCCGCTGCTAGAGCCCGGTCGGCAACTTATCCATAATACCTTAACCTAACAACCTAACTTAGCACCCACTCCACCGACCCACCACCACCTCCGGTCCTATTAGAAGAACAAGAGAGAAGGAAGCCCTCGTTATTTCTGTTTTACCACCTTGCGTACACAAGTCTTCACTACCCCGGAAGCGGGGGTGCTGAAATAGTTTAAGGGTTGGGTCCCTTTGTGGGGTGTCTTATGGTGGATGGGCGGATTTTTTTTACGAGGTTTTAGTTTCTAGGTTTGGTTGGGGTTTGGTCGGAGGTGAGGAGGACGTTATCGTACTTGTTGGTTTTGGGGGGCCGGCTATAAGGTGCCAAGGGATAGTGCGAGCGGGAGATCGGGGGAAAATATCATACTCAGTATGAGATAGATGGGTGGGGGTGGTTATGCTTTCCAAACACTCCTCGAGGCATGGACATCGTGACTTGGCCTTCCGAGGATGTGCTAGGAGGATGATATGTGATTCTATTAGGAAACAATACTTCTTTTAGGCATTCCTACTAGCGCGGCAAGCACAGAAAATACTAGAGCAATCCCAAACCCAGGCCTCCGGGAAGCGCCCTCCCATAGCAGAGGGGTTCTCGCTCCTCAAGCTCCGGTACACAAATCCTCCCCAACCCATCACCGGAGCAGCAAAGCCGCACCATCCCACCCCTTCTCGAATAAAAACGCAATCCCATCCTACCACTTTTCATTGGTCACCGCCGACAGCTCCCAACCCACAACCCATATATAACTTCAATACCCAAGCCAAGGAGCTCTCCCCAAACGCTCTATCCAGATCCCTTTATGGGGGTGATACTTCCTTCCTTTCTTTTTTTATGGGATATATTCACTTCCTCGAATTCTCTTCTAATCTCCGCGCCAATTAGCAATGCAGAAATGGTCCCTCATCCGAGCCCTTACTCAACTCACTTTTGTTGCCAACGCCCTGGCGGTGGTGGCCGTTGAGGGAAAAGCCCTTGACGAGGCGCATTATAAGAATCCACCCAGGTGCCTAGTGGATTGCTTGGGGGAGTGGGGGGTTTTGGAGTATCCTAGGGTTTGTTCACTGTGTTTCTTTCCAGGCTGTTTTTGGTTGGGAGAGTGAAGTTTGGGCTAATTGATGGGGGTTGACAGTGTAAGCCGAAGAAACGCTATCGTGACGAGACCTTCAATGCTGGGGATTTCGTTGGGGACAGGAGGGTCGCAAGTTGTTTGTGCGGAGATTCGGGGGTGTTGACGAGTATTGGAGAGTGTGTATATTCGAATGTGAGCTTAAGGTGATTTTTTGGTTGGTGGTGGAAGTTTGAACTGATTGATTCGTAAAGTGCAGGCCGAAGGAGATGTAAGAATTGGGTTCTTCGATTCCTGGGAGATTTAAAGCTCACAGATTACAGCTTGGATTCTCTCAAATGGGGGGCAAATACTTGTGCGGCAGCCGGGGCTCCAAGGAAGGATATTGAAGGTATTTTAGACTTTTAATCCTGTGTTAGATAGGGTTGTGCTCAAATCGTATAGATATCGTGAAAAACCTGGAAGGAACGATCCGCCGTCAAATATCCTGGAATTCACTAGAACGCAGCCATATTTATATGGGCGAGAATGCATCATTGATAAGCCACCACCCAACACTATACACTAAGCATAGGCACAGCAAACCCACCATCATGAGGGTATCCACAACCACAGTGACACAACCGCTCACCAGCACGGTATACCAACTGCCGGCCACAAGCACACACACTTCCACAGTAACATGGACAACAACCACCTACGGACTTACGGCTACGGAGACCAAGACTGTGACCGATACTGCAACTCGCACCATCACTATAACACCGAGGCCGACGACCACGATAAGTGCACAAGTGAACACTACCATGACGACAAACCTTACTTTGACACTTACAACTACTACAACGCATACCGCTTCGGCAACTCTGGCTCCCCCTCCCACCCACGTCGGCATTGATCCTCTCACAAAAGAGCTCAACGGCCCATCTTGTCTAGCAGACTGCTACAACAACCCAAGCCTCGCCGGGTGGTTCAGTGACCAACGATACAGAGGGGACGTGCACCCTGAGGTAGGTAACCCACTATGGGGAACAACCTCTGAGAGAGATAATCCGCCCAAGCTAACATTCACCGAAAAAAAGTGCGTGAAAATCTACAACAAATTCGAGCAAGCCGGCTTCGGCGTACGAACTTGGATTGAAGCAGACCAGGCAAAACTCACTCGCTGCGCGTGCACCCACAGGACCTGGGTGAAGGCTATGTCGGAATGTGGGCTTAGGGAGGTACGCCACACATTTCTCCCGGTGGGCCAACGAGGGCGGAAAAAGCTAATGTTGAGTAGTGCGCACTCGATCAAGTCACTATCCAGCAAGCTGTGGTCTTTGGATATCAAGTTTGCTCGAAGAAGGGGCTTATTGAGTTTCCTTATGCTGATGGTTCACAAACTCCTTTACGTCTCCACTCCTAACCACTGCTAACAAGGGAATTACACCACAGGTCTGGTGTCATCGCTGGGTATCAAAGTCCCCGCAAACGTCACTCTCCCAGATCGTGTCACCATTGCAGCGGATGGCGTTGGCGGAGCACCCAGCTTTCCAATGCTGGACGAGGATGGGGACAGAATGATGTTTGGATCCACCGCTTGGAAAATACTTCCCGAGGGTTCCAGATTTGCACTTGCACTACTCCTCACTGCCGGTTTTATGGTTGTACGGTGAACAGGCGTTGATGATTGCTGCTGCTTTGTTCCAATAATTCCTCACCGGAATATTTGTAAAAACGGGTTTTGCTTTCCTTTTCTAAAACATCCCTGCTCTTATCGTTTCTTCATATGAATGTAGCCAGTGTAGATAGATATGCGTAATTCGCGACTTGTTTTTCCTTTACACATCTCCCTCCCTCTCTGTCTTGCACTTCCTACCACGATCCCCTCCTTCTCTTCCCCAAAACCAATCGCTCACCACATCATCCCGTCCGTATTATAATCAAAACCCCTCTTCCCTTCTCACCAAACCTACCAAGCAAATATGGGCATATCATAGTATACAACATAATCCCACTGGATACCCACCCGGCTCCGGTTTTTGAAACCTAGTTTACTCCCACTTACCGTGACCCGCAACATAACCGGACCAGAACCCGGTGGGAGCTCACAGAGCGATAGAGAGACAGACACACCGTACAAAGAGTGTCATGCGAGGTTTACGCCGGGTGGCAAAACTTAAGTATGTTAGTACATGAATGAGTAAATTACCCGAGCATATGAGCGGAGGGGAAGGAGATGTGAGGTTGTGATGCTGGGGAGACTGCATGGCAAGGTGACTGTCGCACGGAACAGATATCATAGAGCATGGGAGGATAGGAGAGTGAGAGCGAGTGATTGAGGTTAGGGCCCTCCCTGCCCTCAAAAAAAAAAAAGAAAGAGAGAGAAAGAGAGAGAGAGAGAGAGACTAGGGTGTGAAAAATGAAATGGTGGGAATCGGGGGATCGCATGGTAATTCAATTAACTAGAAGTTGACTCGGCCTCCCTGTGGGTGTTTGAGATCGGTCATGGCGGAGGGCGGTACTGTACTCGAGTACAGGACAGTACCGGTACGGTGGATACGTACGGCACAGTGCTCACGGAACCGGAGCCTCGTTCATAGGCTTAAAAAGTGACAAGGGCAAAAATTGGCTTATGCAGGAACAGTGACGGACATACCGGAATGCTGCCATCAGGGTTAGGTTTGATTCAAAGTGATTAAGGTTCCCTGGAAATACCGTCACAACGGGATGGCGCTAAAAGCAAACATAAAAGCTTGTGCTCAAGGAACGAAGCCCCCCCTCAACCTTCACACTAAACCAACCAACCACAATCCTTCACACCAAACCAACCAACGACAAACCTTCACACTAAACCAATCAACGACAAATCAACAAAAGTTCAAACTTCTCGGTAGGGTCTATGCCTACAGTATTTTATTGGGATAATTTCCCCCTCGCTAACTAGACTTGTCTTAGAGCTCACGATAATGGAGCAAGATCCCAATCAGCTCCACCAACCAGAAGAGTTCGGACCACAGCCTGACTTCCCTGCTCTCGCCCACCACATGGACGCGGCCATGCAGCAGTTCATCAGAATTCCAAACATGCCCATGTTTGGGCAAGGCGCTGTGGTAACCCAATTACTACTAAATATCCGAGAAGACCTGCGACAGCTGTATGAGCATAACGAGAAAACCCAGACTGCTGTCCATCGGATGGAACAAGATATCAAGGACATTAAGGTCGATGTCCATAAACTGCAAGTTGACAGTCGTGAACTTCGCCAGGATGTTAATAGAATTAAGGATGATATTCAACACATCCGGGCCGAGTAAGTAAACCTTGTACTTTTTTATTATTATTATTTACTTCTTTTTCATTTGGGACCCTCTTGTCTAATTCCTGAATAATTTAGGAATGCTTTACTGCCATACAGGCTATACAACTCGGGAGCTCGTGAAAACGAGCAACTCATCTTCCCACAAACCGTCATGCTTGCCTATCCCCCACTTCCCCGCACCCGAGCCGAGCTTGGCCGCTTTACAGGCAAGTACAGGTTCATAGGTTAACACACATTTGTCTAATACTAACAACTATATAGAAATGCAGTGCAAAGCAGCTGCCGCCCATCTGGGGCTGGGGGAGCTCCCCGAAGGCATTCTTGTCCATGAGAGGGTCAGACAGCTCGCCGAATACCTAGGGGCTGGGCAGTTCTTCTACCAGCACTAGCCCCAAGAGTGGTCCGAATTTTCTTTCTTTTCTTTCTTTTCTTTCCCTCTCTTTTCTTTTCTTTGTTGCCTGCGGCCGGGTGGTGTTTCCGCCGTCCAGTCTTGTTGTTTCCGCCGTCCGGTCTTGTTTCCGCCGGTCTTCTTGTTTCTGCCGTCCGGTCTTGTTGTTTCCGCCGGTCTTCTTGTCCTCGCTGTCCGGTCTTGTTCTCTCCGCCGTCCGGTCTTGCTGTTTTCGCTGTTCGGTCTTGTTGTTCCCGCCGTCCGGTCTCGGGTGGTGCTTGTGGGTGGTGTTTTCACTTTCTAGTCGGCAGAATCCACGACTACTTGTTTGTTAGATGCAATTAATCACTTAAATTAGACCCTCCTCTTCTTACAGTGATTTATGTCGCCTTTAAATAGAGTGTGCGAGGGATGAATCTGGGAAATGATGATAGTGGTATCATAGCTTCTTCTCCCTTCCGCCTCTTTTCCTCAACCCATATTCTAACCCTTTAGCCCTCCGTCCAGTCTTTAGGCTTCCTACAGTAGGGGGCGATACTATGTTAGCATATTGTAGTATCGCATGCTTAAACTTTCCCCACTTTGTTTCCCCTGGCGTGCGTGTACTGCCTGCTAGAGCCGATACCTGTGCTAGAGAGGACATAGTTCATTCAGTCGGACTTACCTTGCCTACCGTGTTACGCAAGGGTTTGTATAGATGCATCAAGGATGCGTATCAGCCCTTTGACGAGATTTCACCGGGGAGGGAGATATTAAATGGTAGTGGGGGGGGGTGGAGGGTGGATCACGAGTGTGGCACCGAGGTTCGCCCCCTAGTTAAGTTACCCGTGGCAATATGCTGGCAATACGTGACAGTGGAGTAGGCAGACAGTAGAATCCTGATATTTTTTTCTATATATGGTGCGTATGACAGGAGCGCCGGTTTGATAACTTTATTACAAGTACAAAAATAAGCAAATTTTGACTGGTCTGGCCCGGCCAAGCGGGCCAAGCGGTTTCTGACCCCAGGCACGGAGGGTCGGAGGGGAAATAAGACTAAAAACGTGAAAAGTGTGAAAATGAGAAGTAGGGGGGGGATGGGGAATTATCGTGCAAGAATCATCATCAAGTCTTTCCCTTCCTCCTCCCCCTCCTCCTCGTAGGTCTGGGAGGCTTGCTTCTCTTGGGGCCCTTTTTACTCGTTTTGGGCTTTTTGGACTTTTTGGACTTCCGAAACCAACCACCAAACAGTTTCTTCCACCATGATTTGCTCTTCTTCTTCTTGGGCTTCTTCCGCTTTAACTTCTTTGTCCTAGTCTTTCTCCGCCTCCCCTTTCTTCTCCTTCTCCTCTGTGACTTTGTCAATGTCTTCGGTATTTTCTGCTTTTTTCGGGACTTATTCTTGCCAGAGGTACTAAGACCCCAACCCTTCTTCCTAGTTGTAGAGACCGCGTTTGTATTCTTCTTGCTCCTGAAGAGGCTCCACCCGTTCTTCTTTTTCGCAGTGACGGAATTCGGATTCCTATTTTTCTTCTTGGAAAGACCCCAACGGCTCTTCCTTTTCGGAGTGACAGCATTTTGATCCTTCTTCTTCTTCCTGAAAAGACCCCAACGGCTCTTCTTTTTTGGAGTGGCGGCATTTGGATCCTTATTCTTCTTCCTAAATAGACCCCAACCGTTCTTCTCTTTCGGAGTGGCGGCATTTGGATCCTTATTCTTCTTCCCGAAAAGGCTCCACCCGCTCCCTCTTTTCGGAGCGACGGCATTTGGGTCCTTATTCTTGCCAGTTAACTTATCCCACAGGCTTCTACCTTTCCCAGATTTTCCCCCCTTTGGCTTCTCCCCAGTTCCCTCAGGCCTAGATGTCTCTTCCTCGACTGCTGCACCGTCCTTGGGAGTTTCTCCCCCGGCCCCTGCTCCCTCCTCCGAGGTGGGACTCTTTTCTGAGCTCGATTCCTTTTCAGTATGGTGGGAGTCATCTCCAGGAGTTTCACTGTCCGTACCAAGTCTCTTCTCTCCGCTAGAGCCCTTGGTTTTGCTAGGGCCTTTTTCACTCCCCCTGCTATGAGACTTGTCTTTCACCTGGGGATCAGAACTAGCCCCTCCCTCTCCAGTCCCGGCTGCGGCGTCCAGGTCACTCGTACTCGAACTTCCTCCTAGTGCCTTGGATTTCGCTGGTGTGGATGCATGTTTCTCGTGTAAGGGTTCATCACCTGCGACTGACCCAGAGTCAGTTGCCAAAGTCTCCGCGGGGTCGCTTGACTCTGTTAATTTAGATTTAGTCCCAGAGATCGAAGACCCTTCATCGGAATCCTCGTTAGAGTGGGGTTTCTTGGATCTGGATTCCCCACTAGATTCACCAGTGGATCTAGTAGGGCCTGCACTGTTTGAATTGGGGTCGCTATGCTGAGACCCAGACACTGCTGGCTTCGCAGGGTGATTTTCACTCGTGGCTATATCACCTTCAGAATTTCCATCATCGGTTGCTGTGGAGGACCCGCCTTCTCTTGTGGATGAGGTTTTGGCAACTTCAGGATCACCCCCGTGATGCTTCGAGCTCGATTCGCTCTCGGTCGGTTCGATTTCAGGGACTGTGCCATCGGTATCTACTGGTGGCGGCGACCTAGGGTCAGGCGAGCGGGGTAAACTAATAGAGTAAGCATCCTCCATAGCTAAGATATAAAAGAGGCGAATTACAAGTATCTTCTCTCGTGATGGCCACGGGCGTCGATATCATTATCGTACGGGCTTGAAAGCCGGGCCCCACCTGACGTGCGAACCACCCGACCTACGGCCAAGGTCGAGGAGAGGACTGCTAATAACGTCCAGCGCCGCAGCTGGAGTATGTGCATTTCCAATCAAGTACCTGCATATTCGTCAGGAAAGCTCAGTGGCGCACGAGATGTATACTCACTATAATACATGGGGGCCCTGTAACTGGCCTAGCAAAGGAAGGGACAAAACAATATAAAGGATACCTGTATCCTATGATTTGACATGAGACCGCCCAGAACTTGGAAGAGCAGCCTGTCCTGACGGCCGTTGAGATTCTATGGGCCGAGCGGCTGCTTCAGTATATAAGCCCGCTGGATGGACTAGGCCACGGAAGGAGTGGACCTTGCCAAATATCCCCGGTGGGATAGACATTACCGGGGATGATCTTCTTGTTGCATCTAGCAGTAGTGTTAGTCATATTTAGCCTTACACGGCCCTAGAACCGGTGGCATGTATGAGATATGATGTTCTCTCACTTCGCCAATTTCGACTCTACCCGTGTAAGTGAGTGGTACGGGCGTATGGACGTATCGAAAGTATTTTTGTTTTCCCTTGCCAGATTCTCCCACCGCTGCCATTTCCGGCCAACAGGTCGATTTGCGCATAGTTATGCACAATTCCGTGAGAGGCGGTCTCCGAATACCATACAGTAAGGTATGAGATATACCGGAACCAAAATATTTCCCTTGGTTTACATCTCCGAAAAGCGGAATTATAGTATCAATAGCCAAGCCCAGTTCTGGGTGTAGTGCGGACCAGAAGCTGAACACCAAGACCATTTATTTCCGGCGGGGCCCTGGTTTAGAGTGTCCTGGTTTAGAATGTGTATGATTTTCCATGAGGACCGGTGTAGGCGATGCTTTCCGGTCTATTCTGACGGCCCGGTCACAGCATTCCCACGCACCAAAAGCCACTTGTTCGGCCACCGCCCATGACCGGAGCGGTGGAAATAGGAGGATTATCATAGTAATGCCGCTCCGGAGTGAAAGATAGGAATAATTATATCTTCCCTAAGCTAGTTCAGGGATCTCTTTGTCCGCTAATTAGACCGTCAAGAGTTTTGATGGGCAGCTAGGAAGCAGTGCCAGAAGCGATAGGGGGAAGTATGAAACCCCTCCTAGCCACAGAATGAGAGCAAGCTTAAACCACCACGATTTTTAGACTCATTCACCATGTTGGGGACTAGTCTATTTGCGCAACCGTGATGGAAACCTTTTTTTTTTTTTCCTGAGAAGCAGTGTAGTGCTCAGAATAGGGATGTTCAGCTGTGTGTGTGAACTTGAACTTGAACGTTGCTTGGCGTTATAAATGGACTAGCCTGTTCATGGAGAAAAAAAAGAGCTTCGGCGGAGCACCAGAACCAGAGCATCCACAATAAAATTTATCATCCGGAATAGTCACCTACCGCTAGCCTGTACGGAATCACTCTAAGCCAGTTAGCTACTATGTTTACACTATTTACATTTTGAAGTTTGCACTAATTAGCACTGATTTATGAATTGTGCATATTCATGTTTTAGATCATACAAGCGTGGCCGATAGATAATAGCCGTGTGCCTTATCCAGGAGCACTGCGACTAGGACCTGCACCAAATTTTCTTATTAGACTCACGTGACGGTTATATTTATCGGCCGCCCTCATAGTCGAATGAAGACCCAACGCGCGCCGCGTGAAGCACGGAAACACTAAACGCGTCTTCCCAATCCAGCCTGCGCACTATTCATGAAAACAACTCGCACCGAACAGGGTGGTATGGGAAAGAAACAATTAGGCTAGCTACGGTACTTAATAACTTTTGTTAAAAAAAAATAAAAATAAAAACAAGCATAGTTGTATCGCATGTGGACATTGCTATGACATTTGCCGCGAGCTGAGAGACCAATATTGTATCGCAAATCAGCTCTTGAGGAAGGATGAAGGAATCATCGGCTAGTGGATTGGTATAACGGGTGATGGGTAGCGTCTTCGGGGGTATTGAGTTTTTTCGAGGACTTGTCGGGATCCTCAACCTCATTGATGTTCTCCACTCTCCTCCTTCTCTGGATCCTCTCCCTCCAGCTCTACCTCCTCCCCTTCTGGTTCCACTTTCCACTTCCCCTCCTCCTTGTCCTCATTCCCCCCCGCCTTGACCCCACCATTTGACTTCTCCTTCCCCTCTTCCTCCTGCTGCCTCTCCCTCTCCCTCTTTCCCACCCACTCCCTCTCCCTTCTCTCCCTCTCCCTATTCTCAAACTCCTCCAGCTCCTTCTCCTTCTTATCAAATTCGTCATCCTCGGAATATGTCATACGCCACCACTTCTCACCCTCCCAATCGCTAGGCTTCCGCGACGCAGCCTCTACCTCCAACCCCCCACCCCCTCCCTCACCATTTGCCTTCCCCCTCCTCTTCTTCTTTTTAGGTGGACCTTGCGTAGGCAATAGCTCATCTTCCCCCTCCGCCCCCTCCTCTTTCTCGGCCGAACAGTCGTGATTGGGGCGAGCGGGCAATCCCGCTTTCCTCGGGCGCTTTCTCGGACCGTAGTAACGTCGAGCCGGGTTTTGGCTGCACGGAATGTCTTCTATATCGTCTGATTCCAGGGTATCTAGGCGGTCTAGGGTATCATCCGAGTCGGGGTCTATAGTTGAGGGCTGTTAGCGGATTCAGGAGTCGAATTCTAGGGTAAGAAGAGGCGGGAGAAGGAACCTTCATCGTCTTCTGAGGGAGATGGAGGGGGTGAAGATGCTTTGGCCGTTGACGAACTAGCCAAGGAGGAGGGAGATGAAGGAGGAGACTCCATTTGATCCAAGCGGAGTCGTGGGTATCTATTTTGTGTTGGGATGGGAGAGCAGATCTCCATTTTTGGTCTGGGTAGCGGGAGGTAGCTGCGATGTTTGTTGTGTGTGGAGGGGTGATGTGGGAAAGAAAGGGAGTTTGGTTGGTGGACGGGTGGATGGAAGAAGGAAGGGGAGAAGTGGAGAAAGGGAAAGAGGAAGGAGAATAGAAACAAGAATAAGAAAAGCCTTTGGGTTCGAGTTCGTCGTATCTGTTGTACCCTATTGCCGGGTTGTGCTCGTTTAACAGCAATTTTACAAAAGATAAGCGTGTTCTAAACAGTCTTACGGTAGGGTAAGGTGCTGGCCAATGAGGTCAAAGCTCCAAAAGCGCGGGTCTAACAAAACAATAGACGTTAAGTTGGGCACTAGCTATCAGTAAGCATCGAGACACTATAGCCTTTGATAATGGTATCCCGAAATTTTCTATACGGTCCTATGCTTTATCTCGACTCTGCCGGTAAGATTTTCAAAATGGTTGTTGAGCTTAACTCTCGTTTCAGCTAAGGACGCACCCGGTGCTCACAGCCTGCGTCGTCATCATACATACGGTAATAAATTTATCCCATGCTCGGGCGACAGATTGTTCCGTGGGTGCCTCTCCCCTGCCGATCAAGTCGATCTGTCCCGGTTGCGAATGGACGGGCCAGGACGGCCGCACGGTACATCTACTCGAGTAAATGTGACGCCTCGCCATTCACTATTCCCGACACCCTCCTTATCCCCCCACGGCACAGGTTACAAGTTACGACCCATACCGTGGGTCTATTCGGGTTTTCTGAAACCATGGAGCTCCGATAGAAGGAACCCAGAGCGTCGCCATCATTGTGCTGGGGAGGTATATTAGTGTATGATAGGATAGGCGGCGATAGGTGTTAACTGTTGAGACTTCCTGAAATCCTAAAATGTGTAAACGAGTAGCTTGGGGGGGTATATAAGGGAAGGGGGAATGAGTGCTTCGTACACGATAGGTCAAGTATCATACTTGGACAGATGAATGGATAAATATAGGGTAGAAGTATGGCATAATACATTACTGGCAGTGATAAGAGTTGAACCATATTTTGTAAGGAGAAAATGATAAGGTCTTAGGCGCTGGTCCCCTCTCACCACTCATCGATTAATATCCGAGTAAGTCACTGACGAATACCATCAGTGGCTGGATAGAGTACGAGTAGGGGAGAGAATGAAAAAGAAAAGAAAAAAAAGCACAGACCATACTCTAAACAGCCAAGAAAAGCACAGGATAATCTCCCGACAAGTGGTGGAGAGCCATGACAACTTAGAGATCTCTTGAAGGCGAAGCCACAATAACTCAAAGGTCACCCGCTATGGGAGTATCTCCTCCCAGACAGTGAGGCACCGGATGAGCCAAAACCCGAATCAAAAACCTTATAATCGCAGCATAGGAGAAGAAGGACGAGAGTCTTTCCAACTTAGCAGGTAACTTGAAGCCACCCATAGCTTAAGCCGTTATCATACAATGGTATATAACGTGTATCACTACCAGCAATTATGGGGGGTACACATCGGAAGAAGGGGTAATGGGAGCTTGACAATACGGTCGGCCTGGGATATCGGGAGGGGATAATTTAGAAACTGCCTCTAGCAGTAATCGATCCCTTTTGTACAGTACTTTTTCAAGCACTCAGATTTCTACCTATTAAGTCGTAAGTAGCGCCACTTGAGGAGCTGTTGCTCTCTCCTTGGTGGCCACGGTCCCAATCGGTGAGGTGACAATCAGAGCAGCGGATTGATACTATTATGAACCTAGTGTCTGCTAGCTAGGGGTGTCACTTACGAACTAAAAGTGTGTGGAACCCGGGAGGGATGAAGGGAAAGAAACGCTGTTGTGATGCTGCGGCCTTAGAAAAACACACCCACGGCTCAAGCAAACAATGCAAAGGTGCAGTACTATACCATACCGGTATGGTATTAGTACGGCATTGTGGCGCCGAGGTCAAGAGGACGGCGTGACGGGGGATATCCTCAGGTAAAAGCTCGAGTAATTGGGAAAGACGCTGGGACGTCTAGAATTTCCCCCTTTAGATTAAAGGGAAAACACAGCCGAAATATTCCTCAGCTGAGGCCAGTAAAGTGGTAGATATAATACAACAGACCTCAACTCCAACCTCGTAGCCGGTTTTTAGCAACATTGAAACCAGGATCCTAAACACAGCAGAGAAGTCGCCATTCTGAACATCGGATTCCTGTGCTTATGTCCCAGGCTTTGACCCCTGCCCCTTGGGTCCGGTAAAGCGATTGAAGCGGCCGAATTATATAAATTATCCTCGTGTGATGATAATCCGCAAGGAGGAATTAGACGACCGATATTGCGGGGTCATAAATCCCGTATTCACGATTTCATCCAGAATCAAGGCAAGCCCTACGAGCCCCGTACTTCGCACTCCGTCCTGGCACAATTGCAGTTGTCTCAGATGTTACTTGTACTACGCGATATCGCAGAATCATGACATGTACCGTATCTACACCTCTACCGGTTACTAATAAAAGTATCATACAGTAGCTAGCCCCAACATTAAGCCATTTATAGTTCTATCCTAAACTCGAGCTAGCCCACCCCTACTGCCTTGCCACCAATCCTATAGGTGCCGGCGTGCAGTGTAAGAATCTCGAGCGATGAAGCACTATAAGAACTTGAACGATTGGGCCCAGAGCAGGATGTTGAGGTTGCCTTGGCCGTTAAGGCCTAGCACCCCTATCTAAAAACGAGAGCTTTGGGCGTCCTAATTTGAGGTTCAATTATTTGAGTTCTGGCCGTACGGAAATTCCTCCGGCAGGACTACCGGTATTATCGGTAGAGAGGCTTTCAGCCCCCCACGCAGCTCCCACGAAAACCACATGCACCCGCATCCCCCACCCAAAAACGGTTGAGACGCTCTTAGCTGATTCTGATCTAGTTTTATTCGCCAAGTCATAATTTTATTTAGAGAAAAGGTGAATGATGGAAGAAAACAGTACAGGGAGTAGGGGCCAAGTGAAAATAAGACAAGAGCTATGGTAGGTGGAGGTGTGAAATGGAATCACGCCCCCATCAAGAGGCTCAAGTAGATATTCCAGCCCAAGGCAACTAAGCCCCCAAATAGTACTCGTCGTTCCACAGGGATGAAGAGGAAGGCGATTATTGAGACGAAGGGCCAGAGCTTGTAGGATGCTAGCGATAGAGGAATGAATTCCTAAAACACCTTCGTTACTTACTTAGGCCATGAAGAACATCTCGCCTTTACTATAAATGAGTGAGGGGGGGCTTACTGCTCTCACATACTGAACCACGCCCTCCATTGGCAATCCGCGGAATCCCGCCATCGCCGCAAGAAACAGTGCATTGTTAACCGGTCCGCCAAGGAGTTGGTCAAGAAGAAACTTCCTAAGGGTATTCGATTTAGACACACGAGTTTGTCTAATAGTATTCCCGTTCTTCCCCCCCGTTACCTTGTCGTCGGTGGAAGCGGGAACTTTGGCAGGGAATGCCGCTTCGAGCCATTCCTGCCAGATGAAGTTTGGGGGAGTAGATAAGAGAGCGTAGAGTGCGAACTGGTATGCTGGTGTGAAGTCGAAAGATGGGGATGTCTAACAAGAGAGAGTTTTATCCATTTATTAGCTTTCACCATTTCTTTCCTCTTTGCGGAGTACTGGCTGATGTGAGTGTGGGAATAAGCGGGGTACATTTAACTTGTATGCCTGAAGGGACTGGGCGAGAAGGTTTGAAAACGCACTCAGCAGAGCGGCTTGTATCGAAGCGTTGATGATGGCGGACATACTCTGAAATTCCTTGGAAGAGAAAAGGGCTGTTTGTTTCTGTGCAAGAGGAAAGAACAGGTCTGGGATAAAGGTTGCGGCTCCGAGAGAGCTGCCCTGGAATATGCCCAGGACTGGATGAAAGGATAAGATATGATTCGACGCAGGATCCCACAAACAATGACCTTTATTTTATAACAAAGGGACATTCAGGCAGAATGGATGGATCGGGGCGATTTAACATCAGCCTTTTGATCGCCTGAAGAATTCCTCATTCATTACCGTACATAAGAGCAGCTCCTGGTTCCTCCTGCTCAGGCTCTCATTGGCTGTTGGCTGAATACCGTATTATCTGGTTTAACTGGAAATGAGTCTAAGGTAAAAGGAGGAAAATGAAGCGAGGTTCGACAGGGTAGCTCAAGCCACAACCCCACATTACTCACATTTACTTCAACCACAACTGATTACTTCAACCTCGACTGATTACTTCAACTTCTACTGATTCAACCTCGACTGATTCATGAGAGGTGATTCAGTCAAGAAATATCAATACAAAAAATAAAAAAATAAAGAAAATGACTGGGAACCAGTTATGAGCAAAGTGGAATGACTTCTGAGAGATGATTGACAAGGTTAAACTAATGAATCATTAGATTCTGCCTGTGCTAGTCAAGGGAGAATTTAAGGATACATTGGCCTGACCTTTGTATCAGAAAGGCGGTAGCAGAAGAGAAATTGACTTCAGCAAAATGGATCTTCAATCGCTTCTAAATCCATTGCCGCAGCAGATATCCAAAACCTGGGGCCTACCGATTCCCATTTCCAGAGACACGAGAGAGGTGGTACGAGTCCCTCTGGCACAACTCCCCCAGGAGCCAGTAGTGCATTCTTTAAGCACGAGACCATCCGGACCCCATCTGGCTATCGCCCCGAAGCCTGGACCAAAAGCCAAACCGATTGCGGACCGGACTGGAGCAGATTTCGCAGGAGTTAGGAGGCGCATACAGCGCACCTACTCCCGCGAGTTTAAAATAGAGGTGCTTCGCTGGTGGCTTCATCACCAGATACCTCAGGGGGAAGCGGAGAGAGAGCCTGGAGTCTTGCGTGTGCCATTGCTGAAGGAGGTATCAGAGCGATATCTGGTACCAGTGACGACTCTTCATAACTGGAGAGCTAGTCAGGATCAGATAGTTAGTGGGAGGAAGGGGGAGAGAAGAAACAGATCTGGGGTGAAGTCTTGTCGTTGGCCAGAACTGGAGTCAAATCTCTATGACAAGTATCGTAAGAGGAGGGAGGATCGAAAGGCGGTGCGCAGAGGATGGCTTCGCCGGGAAGCATATAAAGCATTTGCCGACTGCTATCCGGAAAAAGACCCTTCCGAATTCCCTTTCTCCAATGGCTGGCTCGCTGGTTTCCTATCCCGACATTTAATTACCCTTCGATTCACAACAAATAAATCGCAAAGAATTCCGGAAGACTACCTACAAGCTATCCTCTCCTGGTTGCGGTTCAATAGAAGGAATTCACAAGTTCGAAGTGGAACTGGGGATGAGGAAAAGGTAGTAGGCCGGTACTTACTTGATAGTATTTGCAATATTGATGAAACGCCCCTCCCATTCGAATATCTGGATGGCCAGACATATGCCGATAAGGGGAGCCACTCTGTCCAGGTGAAAGCCAGCCATAGTGGCTGGGATAAGCGACAAGCCACGCTTTTGCTAGCCATCTTTGGGAGTGGGAGGTCAATAATCCAGCCCTTGATAATCTTCAGGGGCAAAGAAAGATATGAGGGGCGACGAGGGGAACACTTTCAAAAAAAGAGGGATGAGGAAATGAAGCGATACGATCCCCGGGTAGAGATTAAGTGGAACGACTCTGGATATGCCAATGCTGGCTTGTTAGTGGATTGGATTCAGAAATCCCTGGTACCTGTTCTTCCCCCTGGCCCACGATTGCTCGCATTAGATGTGGCCAAATTCCACTCTACCAATCAGGTTTTATCCACCTTACGCGTCAATGATATCCTCCCATCAATGATCCCTCCTGGCTGCACTGGACTAGTGCAGCCACTAGATGTTTCGGTAAACAAGCCCTTCAAGAGTATTTTGCGGGATATCCTAGACGACCTACTCGATGACTACGAAGTCAGACACCAGCTCGATTTGCGTGAACTAAATCGATTAGATTCCTCAGCAATCGGAGAGCGGCGAATCCTTGTTACTCATGCGGTTGCCCAGGCCTGGGAACAGTTTACCAGCAGCCAAGCCTATAAGGAGCTGATTGTTTCTACATTTCGTAAACCAGGACTTACGCTTCCCATTGATGGCTCTTGTGATGATGAGCTATCAATCAAGGGCATAGATTCTTCACTTCTACGGATTGGCGACTGGAGGGAAGGGGGACTAGGGGGGGATGAGGAACTTCCGGCTTTGTATTCTGAGTTGCCCGGGCCAGTAGAGGATGAGCCTACAGATGTGGCAGTAGAATATATTGACCGGGTTTGAAAAGAGAATTGTCAAGCACAGTAAACTACCACAGCTCTTGCCTCCTGTTAAGCATGGCAAGAGGTAAGTGTCAAGCTGGGGAACTTGAACTTAAAGCTTCCGGAAAGATCAAAAAAGCATTCCTATACACCGCCTGCCTCCGCCTTCACAGCTTATCACTCGCCTTTGTCTTGATATTCGCTTAACTCGCCACCCCCTCTTTTTGTGACACATGTCGATCCCTGAGCCTTAGTGCCATTTCCAGTTAAACCAGGTAATACGGTAGTAGTCTTGCCAAGGATGAGTCTTGAAATCGCTTCCTTTTTGGCTGGAGATGTAGTTCAACCGCTAAGCCCAAGCTTTTGTGCTTAAAGTTACTCTTTCATCCACCAGTTAACCTTTTACCCTTTTCAGCTTAAACCTCTAGAACTGTCCCGGCCGATCGGTGCTTGACACTATACCAGCTGACCTTTCCTCGAAAAGCGTACCAGATACCGTCGTACCCAATTCAAGTACCTTGGGAGATATCTGGGCTCATGGGTTGCCAACTAGGTTGGTGAAAAACCGCCATTTTGGGGCATTAGCGAAACCGGCAATGCTGTAAGGTATACGGAACACCCTAAGTATCGAGTGAGGTAGTGGGCGACTCTCGGGGTGGGGAATATTTCACAGTTCAGAGCCTTCTTCACCTCTGCCCGCATATACTAGAATCGGGGACCTAGATGGGAATATTGGCCATACAACAGTCACTGACATCCGAAGCCTATCCCAACACTATAATCTAGGATCCAGATCGGAATTCACTCTCTCCATCCATGATTGATAGATCGACACTCTTATTTAACCGCCCAGAAATGGCGGCGCAGGCGCAGTGCGAGGGACTAGACCAGCTGTAGACGGGACTATCTGGGGGTTTCCCGGGGGGGCTGGTAATATTTGCAGGGCAGTAGGTCCTTTTATCAGACTTATCGACCCCCCGCCCAGTGTGTGAGCTCCCCCGATCTCTAGAGAAAGCAAGCAATTGTCCAATGACAACATATTCCATTTACAGCAGAGCAAATAATGAAGCGGTAGGGAGATATCGTGGCAGTAGAGGGAAACGAGGGCAGTACCAGTGGAGAGGTGCTGGGGAAAATGGTCGTGTTAATTATTTTCCTATTACTTGTATAATGCCATATAATCATCTCCGAATGTTTCTCGAGCCGTTCCCGATTATATCATTGAAAGGCTTTAAGATAGGCTGCTGAGTATAGGGCGGACCGAATGATCAGCTGCGAGGAAGATACCGCTAGCGCAGGCGTAACATACGAGTAAAGACGTTACGTGGGTAAACATGGGTTGTATGTGTAGGTAGCCCGGAATTGATGTGTATTCGCGGGGGTGCATTTCTAGTTACAGTAGGAGAGACACGTCTACAAGTTACTCGTCACCTTCCGTCCTACCATCTCATATTTCCCTCTCCTCCCTCCCACAGTTCACCAACCTCGCCGCTTCTGGGTCTTTGGCGGATATTTTCTACTTCGGCATTCTCATCGAGTACTCTGGTTGTAAAGCCTTCCGGCACTCTGAGAGTGCACAAGATAGATTATTGTCCTACACCAAAGCCATTTCCACCATGGCACATATCTCCGCTTGGCAAACCTTTGCTCTTCTCCCTCCGGCTCCTTTTCCGTGTGGCTATTTCTGGGATACTGAGGAGATTAGGCATCAGGAACATCTGCATCGGGTTTCCCATGCCCAGTTTCTGTATTCCCATCGTACGGACTCGCCTGAGGCTATGAGGGTCTACAAGGACTTTATTAGCGAGCAGAATGCTTGGATGGCCGAACAAGAAGAATTGATAGAGCGAGAAGCCCAGGTTGCTATGAAGGCTCGTATGGACCGTGCGTCCCGATGGGCCGAAGAGTGGAGGCGGCTTGAAGGTGGTGAGACAGTGGAGGATGTTCTGATGGTAAATCACGCATGTTCATTGGCTCGATGCAAACATCTAATCTCGCCCAGAAGACAGGGGCAACTCTTATCACGAAATCACCCTTTAGACTAGGGGATCCTGTCACTTGTGTGGATACAGATCCGATATCGCTGGACGATGGTTCTACGCCCAAAAGCATCAGTACCCTGAATCTCCCGGAATCTCTTGTTGATTGGGAGCAAAGCAGGAGTTCGTGTGAGGGACTCCAAGGGCTTGAGCTTAATTGCACCCCAGAGCATCTCCCTAGTTCCGGCCCGACGGGCGGGGCCACTGCCACAAGGATGCAGAATTCGGTTTCGGACCCTGTGGGGATTACCCGGGAACTGCCGCAAAATCCCAACCGACAAATCCTGTTCAAACCTCCAGGGCAAAACAACAGCCGTGGTAGTGGCGTCGACACTCGTGCAGAAAGGAACAGGTTTGTCATCAAGTCTATCATCTCCTTTCCACCTCCAGGCTTAGGACCCTCGAAAATGAGTAAGGTCGAGAACTTTGCCACTTCCAAACTCCCTCCCGCTATGACAAGTTTGATACAGCAGGGTATAGGCTTAGCCGGGGGCGAGGTTATTAAGATATGTTCGCACAAACGCTGGACCGACGGTGGAGACCTCCTTTATGAAATTCTCTGGAAACCACATGATCTAGATATTCCGCCATTGAAGCTCTGGGTAAAATCGGGTGATTTCATGGCTGCGAATAAAAGGGTCATCTTGGATGAGTATCACTTACGAAATAGACTTGGGATCGTGCATTGGCGGAATCGGCTGAAGAAAAGGCTACGGACTTCTGGCAGTCTTGGTGTAAAGGAGATTAAAGAGGCATTGGACGAACGAAAGCGCTCACTGGTAGTCAGGGGGAGGTACGATGACCGTGCAGCAGAATTGCTGGGAAAGTGCAGATGGGTGATGAGGGGTGAATGGCAACAGAGGGGAAGAGGGTGGGCGGCTGGGATTGAGGTTACCGAACGCTGGAAGAGAGCCTGGCAAGACGTAGATGAAGCAGAAAGGAAGATCGGGCACAACCTTGAGAGAGAGGAGGCGTTTGGAGGCGTAGCGAATACTGGCGGAAATGATATCTTCTGCTTGACGGAAGCGGAATTGAAGGAAGTGTCATCCCTAGCGGTGGCTCGCACCTGCAGCTCTTCAAGCTTCGAACAACTTGACGCGGGGCACCTGATAAATCCTTCACGCGACGACGACTCCCAACTGATTTTAAGAGACATTCACAAGATTACCAGAAAGGATGAAGAAGAATGGAGAAGTTTCTTTGGATGTATAGATTATTTGGATCCAGTCATGGTCGATGTCACTGATTCTTCTACAATCGGGGGAATATCAGAGCCAGGAGGAGCCACCGGAACCTCCCCGGAGGCGGTCGAGACATGGCGTATTGGCCACTCTGAAAGCTTGACTCCGGAGGCTCGGAATATTAATAAGACGAAGGGAGAATTCATCAACCTCCTTAAGCAGGATCGCTTCACCAGAAAATCTAGATCAGAAGCCACCTCTGCTCCCGTGTCTGTGCAATCGGTATCCGAGGCAGGGTCTTACTTGGTGCATGAGCAGGAAACGTTTTTCTCACGTTTGTTTATCAAAGATAAGCATCAAAACAACCCGGTGGATGCAGCAGATACAGTCACCTATAAACCAATTTTACAACCCTCTCAGGTAACGGAGATGTCTGGAGACTTTAGTATGACCTCCGCCGTAGTTAGCACACCCCTTGATGGGGAAACTAGTGAAGGGCACCAGAAATCCGGGAGTGGAACGCCGCAGTTCGATTGCACGACAGCTCAAGAGGAGGTTAGGAGGAGTGAAGCTCGTACTCAAAACTTTATTAGTGGCGGTCCTAGAGGAACTATCACCAGAGACGTTGCTGTACAGGCATCCCCTTCCACCAATTCTTTGGCAGGATTGAGGGCTAGGCAAAGTGAAATAGCTTCTCAGGGCACAAAAGCCATTAGGGAGCAATTGGACGACGACTGGCGTGTGCGGTTTCTTGAACTTTTTTCACACACGCCCGGTTTGACTAATTTACTTGCTGGGCCAAGAGCTTACTCGGGTGACTGTGGTTCGACGCAAGTCGCAGAATACGTCCACAGTCCGGTTGCATCTTTTAGAGGCGATGTTGTGCGTATCTCATCGCTGGATGGGGAAGAAGCTACAGAAGAGGATTCGAGGGGTGACACTGAGCATAGGAAGGAAAGTGGCCCAAGCCACAAGAACCCCGAAAGAGAATTGGAGTTCGAGAGTAATCGAGACCGAAATCCGCCGCAAAGCGTAGCGCTCCCGCAAGAGGCGTTGTCGTCGCAGGGCGGGGTGCCGCAGGACGGGGTGTCGCAGGACGGGGTGTCGCAGGACGGGGTGTCGCAGGACGGGGTGTCGCAGGACGGGGTGTCGCAGGACGGGGTGTCGCAGGACGGGGTGTCGCAGGACGGGGTGTCGCTACTGCTGACTGAGGTTTGGTTGGTTCAAGAAGCAGCTCTAGCTAAATATGAACTGGCTATGCGAACCTTGAACGAGAGCTGCGAGAGAACGAAGGCGAGGGGGAAAGAGCTGAGGAGTAAGAAAAAAGAAGAGGGGCTCACACGTGAGGAGCATAGAGAGTATAAGAAGTTGAAGAAGCTGTTGGTCCGATACCGGGCCACGAAGTGGTTTTTGAGTAAAATCGGCGTTCTCCTTGGACATCACAGGCCACAGCCATGCGCCTCGCGGGTGTTGCCAGGGCTTTGTCAGATAATCTGATGAAATGCTGGGTGTTCTGTGTACCGTACTATATGAGTATTGCCTCTGCTTCATTGTATGGTCGTTTGCCTTCCCCTTTCTTGTTCTTGCTGGTGCCCGATTACTGCTTCCTAGAGGTCGCCTATTTGTCAATCTTTTGGCTTCCTTAATCTTCTTCATGTCAAAAAGAAGGAAAATGGTTTATGGGAAATTGGGTTGGAGAAGTTTTTTTTTTTTTTTGAGATCCCAGTTTGTTGCTGCCGTCCGGCACCAGTACATTGCGGATGATTGTCCGTCAGTGTGGTAGTTTAGTTAGGAATGGCACTTGGGATGCATCGACACCCCCATCACTCATCACCCTCTCTACCGTGATCCGTGAACCGCGCTCATCCCATGAGCTGCAGACACGGCGCTCGTTAGGGCCAAGACGTACCCGAAACTAGGGTGTATGGTGGGGGATTAGGAGGGCCGCACCATAATAACCTCGACAGGAATCGCATTAACTTCTGGCAATAACGAGGACGCCGGCAAAATTAGCTGTGTTAGGTTCTCGGGAAATCCTGTCGACGAGTGATCTTGCGACCTTCACTTCATGAAGGGTGGCCTTGATGGCTAGATTCTGCTCCAACGTGTTCATCAGCTCTGGGGTCTGTATCGAGAGGAGCATCTGTCTATGCTCCTTTCAGGTTCTGCCGGGGGATTTTGAGTAGTAAGGAAGAAAGCGAAGCAAGAATGGGGACTCTGGGAACTAAAAGCTACCGTATGCAAGGAGTTAGGACTGCAAACGTTAGACCATACTAGATTAGACCATTTTTGGTATGGGCCTTTGTTTTTCGCCCAGTATGGAACTGGTAGGAAATGATAAGAGCCATTAACTTTACACTTTCAGAACTGCCCACCATACCGCACTCGGGTACGACGTACTGTACAAGGGTAGGAACCCGTTAACCAGGACAGGAATGTATTTGGCTAGTTAACCTTAAATAACTATTCCATAACTTCCTGCCTGACCTTGTGCCTTACATGTATCATACGGTACTGTACATAAACCTCACACAAGAAATTGAAAATCCAAGATAAGAAATCGACAGAAAATTGGGGTAAACCAGAAACGCTGCTAAATTTAGAATTTTTTTTCGTGCTGGAGGACAATTGTGTTTTTCCTTCATGCCTTCCCTCAAATTAGTCGGTAAATTCTCTTTGTGGGAAAATGCCTGGTTTGGGACGCTGTTAAGAAGGGTTGAACACGCTTGCTAGCCTGTTTGACACGATAATTATACAAGATATTGTGTTTTCACATAGTCTAAATTGTATTTCCGCTTTCAAAAAAAATCTAAATCTAAATATTCTATTAAAATATACTAGATCTGAGTGTTTTATTGGAATTCTTTTCTTTTCCTTTTTCTTTGTGATTTTTTGTAATTGTTTTTTCTTGCTCTGAAGTTCAAGTATACAAGCGACCTGGCGAAAGTCTGATTGAGGCTATTAATTCAAATTTCGTACTAAATACAGGGAGCATTCCAAGCTAATGAGGATTTTCTTGAGCTTGTCCAACTACCGATGCCTATTATATGTTTAAAGTGTGGCGAATTTATCTCCTTCTTGCCTTCTTGCTGGCTCGGTTGCCTCAGTTTCGCCTTAGCTCCAATCCGACTTTTGCCAGATTATTGTATTGAGTATGATAGGGTAGGAGTAAATTTGCTTGAGAACAAGTATTATTTTCTTGGCCGTGAGTGAAACGATGCGGGATTGGCTGATACAGGTAGAATGCTAGCATATACCCGTACTCGAGTAGTTCACCTTCTCCCAGCAACTGACTAATCCTTCCCCAAAAGAGAAAAAAAAAAATGAGTCCTCCCTCTTCAGCTCTGGCTTAGTTGTCAGATTCTCACCACCATCTCCTCTCTCGCTCCACCTTAACCTTTCCCAAACTTCTCCTTCGCGGAGCCAGTTTTTCTTCTTTCCACATCTCCACTCAGTTTTTTGTTCTAAAAGGTTATCCCTCTTTCTCTTTCTCTTCTTTTCATTCTCGGTTCATAGACTTTCGGCTCGTTTCGCCGGCTTAGACTAGATTTCCGTTTCTCTGCCCTTTTTCTTTTTTTTTATAAATTTTTTTATTTATAACATCCTTCGGCTCGCTTCCCGCATTTGCGTCGCCCTTCTGCTCTACCGATACCAGAGACTGTTTGTTCTCGATCCCGCTATCACACGAATCGTTACCTATGCCGGGAGTTTTGGACGCTGCGAGTCCTTCGACCGAACAACCTCCAAAAATGTCGCTCACGGATACCGCTATTTCTGACTACCTCACGGCTGTCTTTTCCGCTGATTCATCGCAAGGCTCACTCGATGCCGCCCTAACTTTATGCAACGCCATCCTCTCAGACCCTACCACAGCCCACCGTTCGTTCCCCACTTTGTTTCCCCCGCTAGCTAAGGCGGCCGCGGATAAGAAGTCGGGTACACGACGTGAGTCGGCTATGATCGTCTACGGCGCGCTGTATGAAAGCTTTATCCCCAAGTCCCCAATAACAGAAGTCTTGTTGTTGAAGGAGACTCTACCCGTTGTTTTGGACGGGCTTGCCGATAAAGGTGCTGTTGTTCGCGAGGCCTCACAGTATGCTATCGATGCAACGTTGGGGCTTTTGAGGGAAGAGGCTTTGGTTGTCGGTCTTGTTCGGGTACTTATGGCATATGTCGGGGGTTCTGGCTCCAAGTGGCAAGGCAGGGTAGCAGCACTACAATTGATTGGAAAAGTTGCGGAGAAGGCTGTCACGAGAGATGGGTTTCTTAAGGAAGTTATGGGCCGGGAATTGGAGGCTCTGATTCCCGTGGTCGAAAGTGGAATGCATGATCTCAAGAACGAGGTTTCGAGGGCTGCTGTGAAGACAATGACAAGCTTGGGCAAGTTGCTAAGTAACGATGATGTCGCTCGGCACATCCCGACTTTGATCAAAACCATGAGTCACCCGTCAAAGGAGACTTTACAGAAAGCTATTCACGATCTTAGGTATGCGATCTGTTTGTGTCGATCGTCTTGCTATTACTAAACTCGTTATCTAGTCAAACCACTTTCATCGCAATCGTCACCTCACCAGTCTTGTCTCTTCTAACTCCTCTTCTCGAGCGGTCGCTCTCATCACCGCAGACCTCCCAGGATGTTCTTCGTCAAACAGTTGTCGTTGTTGAAAATCTTACAAAGTTGGTTCACGACCCCGTAGAGGCTAGGGAGTTCCTTCCCCGCCTTCAACCGGGCGTGAAGAAGATCGAAGATACCGCTGCACTTCCGGCTGTTCGCTCGTTGGCCAGAGATGCGAACGCTACAATGGTCAAGGCTATGAGAGTCGGTACTGGGACTGATGCTCCTTTACGGATATCCGTTGACGAAGTTGAAAAAGAATTAATTGCGAGGGTCGCCGTCGAAGGCGACAAGAAGAAAGTTTGGGAGCAGGATGGGGTAAGACGATATATCGCAGATATGGGCCGTGAGTGTATTGTGGCTCGCGAGTTCAAACGGATTCCTGGGTGTACCGCGGTTTACCTGGAGCATTTCATTAGCCAAAACGATGCTAGGCGGGTTGCGGCTGAAATTGAACAATGGGCAAAGGACGAGACACTCAACCGATTCGGCAGCGGGATCGAGGAAGTTGATGAAGAGCACAAACATGAGGTCGAAATCGTCAACGCTGACTTCTCCCTTGCCTATGGTGGGATGATGCTTCTCACTCATACAAATTTGAAGCTTTACCAAGGCCACCGATACGGTCTCTGTGGAAGAAATGGCGCCGGGAAATCTACACTCATGCGTTCTATTTCTCAGGGAAAGCTCGAAGGATTCCCCAGCAAAGACGAATTGAGGACTTGTTTCGTCGAGCATAAAGAACGTGATGAGCGTGATATGAGCATCGTCGCGTACATCCGCCTTGCGCTCGAAGAAAACGGCGACAAGAGTATTAGCAAGAGGGAGATTGTCGCAACTCTGAAGAGCGTCGGCTTCGAGGGCGAGCGAGCAGAAATGAACGTTGGCCAGCTCTCGGGAGGTTGGAAGATGAAATTGGGTCTCGCAGAAGCTATGCTGAAGCGGGCTCAGGTCTTGTTGTTGGACGAGCCGACCAATCATTTGGATGTGAACAATGTCCAGTGGCTGCAAAATTACCTCAAGTCGCATACGGAAATCACTAGTTTGATCGTCTCCCACGATTCAAAGTTTTTGGACGAGGTTTGCACTGATATTATTCATTACGAGGATAAGAAGCTAGTTTATTATAAGGGCAATCTTTCCGAGTATGTTTCCCTCCAAATCTTGGCCCGAGCCGGAGCTAATAATATGTGTTAGATTTGTGAAGAAGCGGCCGGAGGGCAAGGCGTATTACTCTCTTGATGCTTCCAGCGTTTCGTTCAAATTCCCCTCTCCTGGCCTCCTCACCGGCGTCAAGTCAGCAACTCGCAGCATTATTAAAATGACTAATGTTACCTATACATACCCCACCGCCACCAAGCCATCACTTTTCAACATTACCGCTTCACTGTCCCTCTCGTCTCGTGTCGCTATTATTGGTGGTAACGGTGCTGGGAAATCAACATTAGTTAAACTACTTACGGGTGAAATGGTTCCACAAGAAGGGAGGGTAGAGAAACATCCCAATCTCCGAGTTGGTTACATGGCGCAACAATCTCTCCATCACGTGCAAATGAACCTCGAGAAGACCCCATCACAGTACCTCCAATGGCGTTATTCCTCAGGGACCGATAAAGAAGTTGCGATGAAAGACACCCGTTTACTCTCGGAGGTGGACAGGAAGCAACTAGAGACGCCGATTGACCTCGGTGACGGCCGGGGACCGCGGCGTATTGAGGCTCTCGTTGGTCGCCAAAAGTGGAAGAAGAGTTTCCAATATGAGACTAAATGGGCCAACCTAATGCCAAAGTTCAACACGATGATCAGCCGCGAAACACTGGTGGAAAAGGGATTCTCGAAACTGGTCCAGGATTTCGATGATGCCGAGAGTGCGCGCGAGGGTCTTGGGTATCGTGAGTTGGATGTGGCGTCCATCGAGAAGCACTTTGAGGATGTTGGGCTGGACAAGGAGATCGCAATGAACAACGAAATTGGTGGTCTTTCCGGCGGTCAGAAAGTTAAAGTTGTTATCGCAGCAGCCATGTGGCCGAAGCCACATCTTCTTATCCTTGACGAGCCGACGAATTATCTTGATCGGGAGTCCTTAGGCGCATTGGCTACCGCTATTAAGGAGTTCCGTGGAGGTGTCTGCTTGATCTCCCACGACGCGCAATTTGTGTCCCAACTCTCCAACGAGGAATGGCATATTGAAGCTGGGCGGATGGTTAAGAAGACTAGCAACGGCAGTAATATGAGCCTATCTCTTCCTTTGGATCTTAGTTCTCGCCCTGGTAGCTCCGCGGTCAGTCTTGCGAGTTCTGCCGTTAGCTCCGCCGCTAATACCGACGCTGAGGATAACAATGGCGAGGGAATGGAGTTTAAAAGCGTCAAAAAGGGGAAGAAAAAGAAGTATACCCGTGCTCAGTTGAAGGAACGAGAGGTTAGGAGAAGGTTGAGGTACTTGGAGTGGTTGAATAGTCCCAAGGGGTGAGTGCATATATTCCATCGTCTATCAATTGGTTCTGCGGACTAACATTATATTTTTATATAGTACACCAAAGCCGGCCGACACTGATGACGAGTCTTAGCGGGTGGTGGTACTTTGCTTTGTTTTATTTCTTTGTTTTTTTCTTCTCCGACAGGTGGGCTAGAAAAACGTTATAGATGGGGAATGATGGGATTTGTGTTTTAGTCCTTTTGCTTTCTGGGTTGCGTTTTACTTTTCGTGCTAGGTAGCCTAGAACTTGAGTAGATATTCGGGCAGCGAGTGTGGTTAGGGTGGGTCTATCGGCGAAAGGGGGGGTACGTTCACACGATTTGGTTCGTGATTGGTAATGAAGAGTCGAAGTAATAGTAGTGAATATAAACGGAGAGAGGCGATAGAGAAATGGGAATGGTAAAAACCTGTAGCCATGGCACGATAGGACAAGAAAGTGAGCGGAGCAGGAAGAATAGAGGATGACAGGGGATGATGGAGAGCGGGAAACCGTACAGGAGGAGGTGAGGGAGAAGCGGGAGGCAAGCATCCAATGCAAGTCGCGAGGGCCTTGAATAGCTATGAGAAAGTAGAGAAAGGGAAGCGGAATTGGGAAGAAAGAAAGCGAGGATACCTGTATGAAGAGGGTGGTAATTGCCTCTGGGTTTCCGGAGCTTTAGCGGCAGGATCCAGTCAGGAAAGTCCTCGCTGATCCTAAAGTTAAGCCGCACCCCACTATCCCTGGCGGCCAAAATCTAAGGGATCCGCCCAGTCCAATAGGTAGGTTGGACAACGGGTTAGCTCTCGGTAGAAGGGAATTTATCGTAGAACTCTTGGAGGTTCAGGCGGGACAGTGAGGTATAGCATGCGGATTATGGAGATCTGGGATACAGGGTCTGTCTACACTCGGGGGAGTTCGAGTGATATTACATGGCTGGGTCAATGGGGAAAAAGTCTGGTGCGCTCGTGGCTACTGTTCTATCATAAATTGATTCTCTCACTCCCTTTTGTTCACTAGGGGGATTTTTAGGGATTTTTAGGGATTTTTAGAAACGGATATTAGAACCCAACGAAGATATGTACTCGGTTCGTGTAGGGTCGTTGCTGCTTTGGTATCGGAAGATCACCCAACTTTCACGAAGACTACTGAATTTGGGCCGTTTCTTCCGTTCGATCATAAGTAACAATGACTGCTCGTGTTGAGGCTGCGCAAAAGCTCGCTGTTCCGCTTCCGTGCATTTGAGCTGATTCCAACAGTTATGTTGGAAATGGAAGCTGAATGGCCGAACTTGATGCGGAATATGCCCGCCCTCTGAGGCCGTATTAGCATACGTACCGTACGCACTGATGAAAGGACCGCGCAGGCTATAAAAATACTTTCACCCCTTGTTTTTCTTTCCTTCTGGTCATTTCTCGCCTTACACCTCCTTCCCGCGCACAACTTTCCTCATCTCTTTCCTTTTCATCAACTTATCAGAATCAATCACCATCTTCATCTCCCATTAAATCAAAATTTGTGCCTTTATATATATAAGCCTTTCGACCCCGCTGCGTAAAACCCTCTCCATCGATCATTACCTCCGCAGCTATTATTTTCAAAAAGGTCTCATAAACCATCTGCCATAGGGCAAACGAGTGACATCAAGTGATGTCCGCTTTCCCGCTGGTTCCACAACTACCCCCCCCATTCTATAGGCTGCCCTTCCAACCAGCAGACACGTCATGGCAGGTGGGTGAAAGAATTTATAAATTACCTAGAGTTTGCTGGTGTACTTTCTCTCTTTCAACTCACTCGGTGGGCCATCCACTACCACAGAATCTTCACCTCTGATCTGCTCGCAAGAGCCTTACTATGTCCTTAAATTCTTTCGGTTTGTTCAATAGGGAAGTTTAGGGATATCCTGTTTGCTGACTTGGTGTTACAGTTCAGTGTTCACAAGCGCCAAGCCCGTCCGTCTTCTGCTTAGGACGGGACGCACACCAGATCGGAGACTCTGCCCGGGGCGGACTGCAGGGCCCTATAGGTGTCTCACTCCGAAATACCGACAGATGACAGTCAAGCCCTAAGGATAGCGACCGGGCCCCGCAGAGCCCCACCGGAATATCCCATTTGCACTGAGACAGAAGGCCCCCCCAGTCAACCCCTAGGACCGCCGTCATTACGAAAGACAGAACCCGTGCCATGACGTTCTTACCCACCCTGCACTGGACGCTCGGGACTATATGCCCGCGAGGGCTGCGATGTGAAATCCGTTTTTTGTAAGGAAATTCAATTATCAGCACTTTCTAAAAGGCGAACTGCTATAGGCCCCTCAGGTCACTAACTTAGGTGATTCCTAACCAAGGGTATACTTGAAGGAAAAGGGGAGCGGTCTGCGTCACGCATATGGCAAAGTACGTGGTACTATGTCAAGTGGGATATTGAGGTGCCAACTGGTATAAAGATGGCCCTACCTCCGTGCTCCGCTCTTGATCATTTCGGCACTATTATCTATCAGCACTACTATATTTTTTTATTTCTACTATATCACCTCTGGCCAAAGAGAACCACTGCACTAACCGCCTCCATACCAATCAACACAGCAATACCCACTCTAATCATCATGTCCCACCAATACTCTCCTTCGGCGTGCGGTAGTTTTTCGAATATCCCACTGCTTTTTCCGCTACAGTCCATGCCGCTAGATTTCGTCCAGCCACCTATCGTGTAGGTACCTTCTTTCCTCTTTCCTGAAAGTCATAATTGACAGAGTGGCGGGCCCCGGAACCCCAAGATCGTATACCGTGCGGCCCGGGAGGACCCTAATGAGACTTTAGTCTTTTGGATGTGGATCGGCGGTGACAACGAAAGGAAAGAGCGACCGATAAATGAAACACCAGGATCTCACACACAAAATGAACGCACGCTCAGGAGCGGGCAAGTTCACCTCATTCAACAACTACTTGTATTACAAATAACTAACAGCAAAAACAGGAGTATATAGCCACAAAGGCCCTATCCATCCATAAGCTACCACACATGTCGATGCTATTCCATGTAGGATGCTCCCCCCACTAGCTCACTCGCAAGCTAACAAAACAAAGACAAACTCCCACTACCCATAGGCCTGGGACCTCTAGTTCTTGCACACCGCCCCCACAACGTTCCTGCTTTCTTTCTGGCAGGTGTGTCATTCAAGACATGCACATGGAAATGACAGTGTCATTGTACTCAAGGGGTCATACCTCCTCAATAATAAGTGTAGCAGACTTGCGGCAATCATAAGGATGCTGTATGCCAGCGATAGCTCCACTTGCTTACTTGAAGGGAGAAAGGGATGAGGCTCAATAGTTGGCCTGAAATTGACCAGGTTTTACCGTCTTGTACAGTACAAGAATTCATATTACAATTGGGAAGTGGCTTTACTATATTATTAGTAACAGAAGTAGGTTCTTCAGTGAAATACTGGTCTCTTCTTCAGGACTCAAGATTTTAGCACAATACTCGATTCCGTGATGAAACTCTTATCCATTATAGCGGAGTAAGGGATGGGGAGGAAGTGCATACTAACTCCCTTAACCATTCATTTGCTTCCATGAAAATCTTGAACCCCTTCCAATTCTAAGCTTCAAAACGATCCTGTAGATAGCTCTCCTACTTTTAGTCTACCTAAAATAATCAAAGCGAAGAAGTTATATAGTCCCGCTCCACAGCCTCCGGCACCACACTCAACAAACACATTTCCTTACCACTGCCGAGTTTTCCCGTCCAGTTTACAGAATGCAGAAATAGTAACCTACCCAAACACAGTAAATTCTGGGTAAAAACTCAATCCGCCGTCATCATACTTCTTAAAGTATCATACCGTAAGAAACCGGAATAATTGAACCTCGCACTAAGACGTCCGAAATTCCCTTTCTTGGATAGGGGGGGTTCAAGCGCAGAGCAAAAAAAAACTTCCCTCAGGCCGAGCTTAAGACGGGAAAAAAGGAAAAAAGAAGAAAAAAAGAGTAAGACCTTATATATAATACCAGCAAAGGCAACTCCAGCGTCCTAGCATGAGGTTCAATTATTCCAGTTCTTACGGTAATCACAATTCCTCTCATGGGCAAACACTGTTGCAAATTTCACCTTTCCGGGGATAATAACTGCCATACAGATAACAGCCGTTGGTCAAGTTTGCCCAGATCCCAGGGTACCTTAGAAAAAGTGTTGGTGAAATAGCCTTTTATGTTAAAAAAAGTTAATTTTATATCATACTGGTTGTATTTTACGGGCCACAGAGAATTTTCCAAAATAACTTCCCGTATCTTGCTACGATGGATTTTTCCTGCTGATCAATTTGGTAAATAATTGCAATGGTCACATTTTCCTAGGGTTTTGAGTATCTCGAAAAGTGGCATTTTATCATATAACTTGCGCATGACCCCTTGGAGGAGTGGTATCATGTTTGCCTCAACATTAGCGTCAGTTTGAAGACTTGGTTTTAAAAGGCCCATGTGTGCAAATCTTGTAACAAAACACCTTTGCTGCGATAGCGATAGTTGTATTAATTTGAAGACAACACAAGAAAGCAAGCCAAGGAAATCCCCGTCCCCAATTTTTTTTCCCCCTGCCATTCACCCCGCACAAGCACAGAATGCAACTTCTGCTCCCTGCTCCGACAGCACTGTAGCTCCAATCGCACCCCCCCTGTAACCCATAATGGCTCTCTGCTAGTAGACTCCTAGACTCATACCCTGTCCCCACCCTCCGCCGACCGGCCCCTGAGGGCGTTGAACTCGACTTGAAGGGTGTTTAACTCGACTTGAAGAGAGGCTTGGAGAGCTGCGGCCTGGTGAAGGTCCCGTTCCAGATCAGCAACTCGTTGCTCGAGAGCGGGGATCCCTTCGACAGCCCTCTCCAGCTCAGCGAGCCGCTGCTGGAGAGCTGGGATCCCTTCGGCAACCGTCTCTAGCTCAGCGAGCCGCTGTCGGAAGACAGGGACCCAGTCAAGGTCCCTCTCGATATTTGCCATCCGCTGCTCGAGAGCCGCCTCCCGCAGGCCAGGACCGTCAATACGGCTTCGGATCCACTCGTCCGCAAGGAGAAGGAAAAGCCCCACGAAGAGAGTAACCAGAGTGGCCAATGGGGAGCCATCCACGGTGATGAAATCTGAAGAATTTTGTAGGGCAAATCAGTAAACAGGATACTTTGAAACATCTCAATTTCAAGTACAAACCGGCACTCCATGGTGTCATGGTGAACGTGTGGAGAAAGAATGAGTTTGTTTTGTTTTGTTTTGGATTATTAAGGGAGAAGAAAACTGACGCTTGGTGATATGGGGAAGATGGTGTTGAGGGGTGGGGGGGGGGGGTGGAGAGTTCGGAGAGACAGGAAACAAGCTTGCTTTGGGAAATTCACAACCAACGCATATTTCCCCTATCATGACGTGTCCCCTGGCTGGAATGGCAACTCTGAGAAATACCTGCAGTAGTTACCCGGCAGCACAATTTCTGCTGCAGCTAGCAGCACTGTTGTCATCCATGCCATCTATTATTCCTTCCTTGCGGGTGGACGATTCTCCTTATACCCTGTGTATTAACCCAGATGTTCAGTCAAACTCATCAAAAGATCCACTTGGTGAACTGGATATCACATTGGCGAATGATGCCACTGTGGTTCTGGGATACTCCAGCGGTAAAGAAAGATTTGCCATGCCCCAACCAGGCCCCCCCCAGCTATGAAAGAAGCAAGAAGCCAAATCTGCGAGTGATATACTATGAATATGGGAAATATTTAGAGAATACAGCTACTTGGCACGAGTGTTCGTGACACTAAGTCGGAACCGAATAAAACATCCCACCCGCTCAAGAGCACTTCTATTTAGGAGCTCCGCAATGAATTTCTAAGAGATTCGCGATGCTCTGATCCTTTCGGTGGATCCTATTTTCTTCTGAAATGTGGGCTGTCTCCTATCAGTCCCCATTTACTGTCTTGATGCAATGTGGGTGACACTATATGACGTTCACGAGGTATGCTTCTATTCTCTACCTATACTATAACCCAAAAGAAACCTAAATAATGATACAGAGAAGAGAAGAAGTAACTTGAAACGACAAAAGAGCAACCCAAACCCGAACACACCGCTTATCCAAACCATGCAGGTTTTTGAAACCTACATCGAGGGTAAAGCAATGAGAAGGAAAAATACAGTGACAATCAGACTCCCCCGTTCTGAATCCTACTTAGGTTGGGGTCATAAGCACCTCTTGGGCCCTCTATTTATCCAGTTGTTTAGTAGTTGCGGTAGCTTTGTTAGAGATTAGAAAAGCGTACCGTGTCTTGAGAACGCCTTCTCATCAACTCCCCATTGGCTCACAATACCGTCCTCAACTTCCTTCCTCGTCACACCAACTCTTTTCTCCGGCAAGCCCATACTAACCAAAAAGTCGACGGCGTCTTTCCATTCTCTGCCCTTCCGGTCCTTGCTCCATTTCAACTCCTCAGACATAATATCAATGACTCCCGGAAGCGCCTCAAGGGCTGCCTGAACATTCAGGAATGCAAGTCGAGTTCTTCGTGCGATAACGTCGACCGCTGTCTGCGCATACTCATGACGAACGGCATACCTTACCTCCCCATCAATAAACGGGTAAAGGGTGGACAAGCGTTTGCCACGGACAGGGAAGCGCTGCTCTGTCGGGGCAGAGAGCGCAGCGACTGTCCACGCGCGATCTCCGTATGCACCCGCAAGATGTTGGGCGACCTCAGTTTCCACACCAAAGTGCTGAATGAGATTAATGAACAATGTCTTGCTGTAACCATGAGCCCCGATCAGTCTCAATTGATCTGTTTTGCAGTTGCCATCAATGGTAACCACTCCTTCTAGCTCTGGTATGGTTGGTATGTGATCTACGCGGGCCCCCGGGCCCGTTTTGAGATTGAACCGTTTCACAGCTTCATCGACAGCCTCCTCAGCCATCTGACGATAGGTAGTCCATTTCCCTCCGGCGATTGTGATGAGCCCACTATCCGAGACATTGATGAGATGGTTTCGTACCAACGACTCGGTGTTTTTAGCATCGGGATCTTTGACAAGTGGACGAATTCCGGACCAAGCCGCGAGGACATCCCCACGGCGGACGTTAATATCTGGGGCCAAATAGCGGCGGACCTCGTTAAGGATCCAGTTGATCTCCTCCTCTCGGGGGAGGGGGTGGGGTGTAATCGTGGCTGGAGCATCGGTGGTGCCGGCGATGGTGTTGCCCTGCCATGGGAGGAAAAAGATTACACGGCCATCAGAGGTACTGGGATCGATCAAACCCTGAATTCTTATTTAGCTGGGAGCTGATAGTCTATGGAGTCACAATCTTGCCATTCGAGCAGGCGAGTAGTATCCCGGGAGGACAATGTGCACACCACTGCTCGGTGCAACAATTTCTTGTGTTGTTTCTCCTTGATCAAGTTTACGAATGCTGTCTGTGAAAGGGCCTGTAGCGTTGATCACACCCTGTGGAAATTCAGCGCTGTAAGGTTCACAAGCTGCAATTGAGTAAGACGTGCTTCCATGCATACCTTGGCCTTTACCACAAATTCGCTCTGTCCGCCACCCTCCCCTCTACCCAATATCCCCCCTCTTGGTTGGTGCAGAAGGTCCCGAACCCTAACGCCCGTAACTTTGCCAGTAGCAGGGTCTTTTATCAACTCATTCACCTCCATGTGGTTGGCGATTGTCGCACCGTAAAGAGCTGCCGTAAGCGCAATGGACACATTCATGCGGGAGTCATTGTGGGATCCATCTATCCCAATGAGTCTTTAATCAACCGAAACGGAGGGGAACCACGCGAACCGTAGTACACCAAAGCACCCGCCAGCCCGTTCCCTTTCAACATGGGGAACGCCTCCAAGGCTCTACCTCTGGTCAAAAAGTATGAACTCTCCAAATTCTCTTTCCCAGCCAAGAAATCGTAAACCTTAGTTCCAACCCAGAAATACGGAGCCTTCCACCATTCATAAACGGGCAGCATGATAGGCAAACTCATGCTCAAGTGAGGGGCTGTAGTCAGGAATACTGCGCGTTCCTTCAGTGCTTCTTTGACAAGTTGATACTGACTGTAATCCAATTCCTTTAGGGCTTTCTCAAGATAGCGCACACCACCGTGAACGAGTTTAGTACTCTTACTACTTGTTCCCGAAGAAAAATCGTCGCGCTCCACCATGGCCACCTTGAGGCCACGACTAGCAGCATCCAGAGCAATTCCGCTACCTGTTGCGCCGCCCCCTATGACCAACAAATCGTATTCATTTCCTTCCGTCCCAGCTCGCAGTCGATTGATCTGGTCCTCTCTGGTTGGTAAGGGTGGAAATTTTGGAGGGGCTGGAAAACCACGCATCGCATTCGGACCTTCGTCTCTCTTGACAGAGTATGTGTGTGAAGCGGACCGAGATCGGTATAACTTGTATGCAATAATGCCACCAATACCCGCGGTGGTCCCAATAAGGAACGGTCTCCTAAGAGCCCTGATCGAAGAGCGAGCTCCGGCCATTATGCTTGCCAGTGACTATTGGTAGGGGAGAGAATATTGGTGGATGAATGGAAGCGGGCGACGAGAGAGGAAAAGAAAATAGCAGGGGGTAAGCCGTATTGTACAGTACGTATTGTGTCGGCACGAGCAAGAGGAAAGGGGGAGGGATGGTGGGGGAAGCGAAGAATGATTACTGTACCGGGAATGCGAGAATAAAGTAAGAGATCTGAATTTTTTCTTCTTTTTTTCTTCCCCTGCCACGTGAAAAAAGAGGCTCAACGGGAGGTCAGCGAGTTACGTCACTGGGCGAATTCCCGACTGATGATCTCCCACGAGTACGGCACCGGCACTGATACTCGAGCACTACCGGTAAATTACTAAGACCTTCTAATATACTCGTAGGTACAAGATTTTTACGGTACAAATGGTGGGGAATAAAACACAGAATATACAAGTATCATAGTTCTTATATTTCTTGGTGTTTGAAGCTCACGGTCGGGATGCATTTTGGCGCTGAGAAGCCTCTATACCTCCCTCAACACTTAAGCACTCTCGAACTGACCAGGAAAAAGTTCTCCAGCTCCATACGGTACTTGTCCTTCAACTTTTCTATCTGTGAAAAGGGCGAGATCCCGGGCTCTTATTTGTCCCTCATCAGCACATGACAGGGCCAGCACGAGTGATATTTTATATATCATACTCGAGCATTACAGTATTGTTCTTGGACCAAAGTCCAGGAGGAAGAGGCCTCCAACAAGAAAAGTGGTTCAACATGAACACAAGCCCTAACCAGCTGATTTCACAAATCCACTCACTTGAAATGCGATCATCATCTCAAAGGTCGGGTGATTATTTGTGCTCGAGTATGAAGGCTATTGGTTGTTGAAAAATTCTTCCCCGAAAATTGTTCGGCTCCACAAAATCAACCAATCAAACAGACCTCACCTGACTTCCCCCGCGTCAGTCGCGTTAGATCCCGCCCATACGGTAATAGCCTCCCCGCTTTCACTGTCAGGCTCATGACTTGAAACTTATTCGCAAACCAGGAATCCTCCTTCCCAAGCCTCAAGATCGGGCAAGAAATCAGCCCGGATATATCACTCACTGCACAGGATACATTTATCCAATGTCGCGTGAGATACGAGCACAGCAACCCGAGGACACATATCCTACGAATAATCCGAACCAACCCCCGAGATGGCCTACAATCCCGCCACTGGTCACTCAGTATATCCCCGAGGCGCCTAACATCTCCAATTCTTCCATTCCACAGCTTGTTACAGCGTATGGCTCAATCACCTCTATTTCTAGATTCTTCTGTTCAAGGGATGGATGCCTTGCCCTCTTTTTGCTTGGCAGGTTGAGGGGGGTCGACGCACTCTCTGCTGTACGAGTACCATACCTGTAGAGCACTGGTAAGCTCCAAGGCACTATGTTATGGTGGCGCTACCCCAGAAATTTTCCACCCTCGAAACGAGGCGGACGGTACAGTACAGTAGCATACAGCACGTGGGAACCGCCGCCGCCCACTGCGATGGGGGAACGCACAATGGAATCTTGTTGCTGAAGGAACGAAGCTGGCCCCAAAGGGAGCGGGAGATTGGAAACTCCTGGTGGGCCGATTTCTTTTCTAGAAATCTCAAAACGATATCCCAGCTTCCATGTGCAAGACGGAAATTCCTTTTTCACGGCCGACACAAGATCTTCCCACAGAGGGGTTCTACTAATGCCCCATGCATTATTTCGCTCACCCCCATGTACCGCTTCAACTGCTCTCACCAATCCAATTACACCAACCTAGCCAGGATTGACCTCATCAAGCTGCTTAAAATCCATCTTCGCTGGATTACTCTCTAACGTATTTGACCTAGTTATGGGACGCTGCCTAGTTATGGGACACTTTTTAGATTCAATGTCCCATGAATAAATAGATGAATAACTCAACCAATACTAAATGAAATAGTCTGTCAATTCAAATTCAGATAGCTAACATGTATGCAAAGATAATCTATATATTATTCTGTTCCATTGGCAACAGAGCAAAAGTTATAGTAGAATATGTTGAGAAAGTATTAATTTTCAATATGGTGAATAATTTATTTTATAGAAAATTGATAAAAAATGGTAAAATTATTCTGTTAGCTAGAGGTAGTAGAAGCATATCCTCACTTAATCCTACATGTCGCAAAATATAGATTCAGGTACTGAATAGACCAAGTCGTTAATTTCAATAGCGGTTGTTTGACTTGAAGAAATGATTTTGTTTTTAGAAGAACAAAGATCTTAATATCTCATTCAATACGAAATCAAATATGCTTTAGGTTCATTATTATATAGCTGATATCATTGTGAATAGGCTCTATAAAATATTTTGTTAATTTGACTAAGTTGTATAATAGATATACTAATTTGAATATAGTATATTGTAATTTGCATAATAGTACATTTGAAATATTATATAAGATTTAGGAAAAAAAGTAAAATTATTCTATTGATTTAGTGGTATAGAGACACATCTCCAAATATGTGTAACAATCCTACTCGGGTGTAGATTAGTGGTGCAACAGGTAACGAATTACTTACTCTAATATCTTGAACTATCTTTATAGTTTAAGTATATTAGGATATCCGAAAGTGTTCTTCTTTCCGAGATT
>Ga0307509_10000552_pt1 | contig 63963 bp, 77 predicted proteins | sample 10_EM_MG_FD_202245 | JGI IMG/M metagenome (GOLD analysis project Ga0307509, IMG submission 202245) | Populus trichocarpa ectomycorrhiza microbial communities from riparian zone in the Pacific Northwest, United States - 10_EM | ecosystem: Host-associated > Plants > Roots > Unclassified | place...
TTAAGTTTTACCGCTTGATTCTACTTTGAATTATCTTTATCTTTATTTTGATCCTTACTTCTACTTTGAGTCTTCGGTGCGGTCGCAATCTTAGGATCCGTCTTCCTACAGAGTGCCCCCGTTACACGATCAGTCTTCCTACAGAGTCCTCCCCTTACAATAGGGCTACAGCACTATGGCCCGATCCTTAAATTAAACAAATCCTAAAATAAAAGCTATTAGTAACCATGGTGCTTGTACTGGTTACAAAGAACCAGATCAAAAGGAGTATCAGGATGCGGTAAGCAGTTTGAATACTATTGTGATAGCTACATGACCGGATATCTCTTTCACCTTTGGAGTATTAGGAAGATTTGCATCAGATACTAGTAGGAAGCATATTGTGATGGCCACTAGCATTATTTGATATCTGGAGCGGACATTCGATCTTTGTTTAAGGCTAGGAAAGTGGAGTGAAAACAGTGAGATTAGAAAATCCACTGTTCTGTACACTAATTCCGATTTTGCAGCATATTCGAACTAACTGTACCCCACACCCTTTATGCTTGTTCAGGATAGATTTAGTCAATAGTGCCATAGCACTTGAAGAAGCAGTTGATTCTAGCACAGAGTACGGCTAATGCTGACCTTATCACAACAGCTACCTATTACCCTAGTGGGAATAGCTTACCTAATATTTAAGTCAGAGGTATATGGCTCCATACCATGACCATATATCTGAACCTATGCTCCTGAAGTTATGAGCTTCCTAGAGGCATCTGGAAGACGAGTCAGACCCCTAGATGAGAGCACGTTTCAAGATATGCCTAACTGATTGGAACAATGTTTAGAGAATACTACTCCTCTCATTTCTAGTTGCATATGCATAGTGCTGCATAATGCATTGATAGCTGGATATCAGAACTGATTACTCCATATTCCATATTACTATTGGTATGTAGGCAGTTGGACCGCACATTCATATATAGTCTATCATAACGAAGAGATCGAAGACTGTCGACTGGCGGAGTGGGGACACCCCCAGATGAAATAGCAGTTGGGCAGATTCTCTACGTTGAGCTGGGCAAGCTTTCAGAGGCAAACGGTGTTCGCACTTTGTTCTGACAAACTGAATTCTTAAGAAGATAATTCTTAACTAAAGAAGTCAAAGTAGCATGAACATTAGTATAAATAGTAGGCCTCTCCCCCAGTGGTTAAAGAATCATCAAGCAACGGAGAAGAGACCTTAACAATATAACAAGTTAGCGAGTTATTTTTTAACTCTTTGATATTTGATTATACTTTATTACTTTACTTTGACCAAACGATTATCTACGAGCCTTCCTAACTATTAATCTGTTGTCTAGAATATCCTTGGCCTAGTGAGCTCGGAATCCTACTGTGTTAGCTACCCCGTAACACGACCATTAGCGACTAAGCTATGTGGATAACTAAGATTAATATCGAATTGCATACCTTATCAAAAACATATGCGAAGTCTTATATCTTACTACATGTCTACAGCTACAATCCGGTGGATGTTCAGAATGTGAACATTGAAAAATATTAGACGAAGAGCAAGACTGTCCGAGTAAAGTTTTACTGGTTTGTCAACCAGGTCAACAACGGTACAATTACTATCACATACATATCGACCATGGTGATGTTGGCAGATGGTTTTCCCAAGCCCTATGGTAGACTTAAGCAGGAAGAGTTTCTGTTGAAAATGGGCCTAACTCGAGGATGATCGAGAAAAGGCAGTTGCAGGGATCATGTTGGACTTGAGGAAGCAGATACTTATTTCATTTATTCTAGACGTCAAGATAGAGTGTGTAGTAGTATTAGTTGTTTTATTTGTTCTAAATAGATGGATTGATGAAAGGATAAATGGAATAGTTTCTGGTTATGTCTTTCCCTTGTTCTGAGTACAGCAGTACTTAGGCAGAAGGGGATCATATATGAAGAAGAGATTGATAGGTATGGCAGATGATAGAATAATTGAAAGAGTTTGATTATTCTTATATAAACTGATGTTTTGATTAGTTCATTTTGGATGAAGATGAGCGAAAGAAGTTTTTGATTCTTCCTAACACCCTTTAAGTTGAGCCCTAGTCTAGTTCGACAAGTTGACAATTACATGCAGATTATACCTGCAACAGGAATCATTTACCCAATTTGTTTAGAATTTAGGACTCAAATATTTCTTTAATGAAAGTTTTAAATGGGATGCTCTTTCATCTCAGTTGTAGCATGCTCTGCCTCAAGGAGCTATTTGGAGTCTGTCTAGTGAAGAGACCACCAGGGTCTTCGATAATCATCCCTACTATGTTCTCTTCAATGGCAGTAGGTTCATATGACAATAATCCTGCCCCTGGAGTCTATCCTTAACCGCACAAGAAGTGAAGGTATTGAATATGAAGAGTGCTTGGAATGCAAGGGTTGAGCCTTGTTGGAATTGGGACAAAAGCATTGTTGTTGTAGATATTGTTCTTTTAACCTGATGCATCTTGTACTTGACAAGGGATTGGTAATCAAACGAGAAAAAAATACGTGTTTACTATCAACAATTCTCAGAAGCAAGTTAAGCGAGTATGGTTAACCATATACAGTCATAGGTGCACTCTATCGGAAGATAGATTCTAAGATTGCGACAATACCTAAGCCTTAATATAGAAGTAATAATCCAAATAACAAAATGATTACACACTAGAAACAAGCAGTGAAACTGAATATCATTAAGCCGGCAAGTTTTACTCGATAAGTTTATACAAGGATGATTGGTTATCAGAAGAAGGTCTCTCTCATTTTAGCTAAGTAGAATAATGTAACGCCAAAGGACACTTGTCAACCATTGTGATGTTTTGCAAGAACCCTGCGCAGCTCAGTGCTGTATAACTCATGTGCCTACAGTGGGTTCACACCAGAAGGCAGTGAGACAAATTGGATATTAACTATCTCCACTAATGACAGGTACTCACAGTCAGCTCCCGAATCCGCCAGACTACTTGAAAGAGAAACAAACATCACACACGATGACCTCCAAGATAACAAAGTATCCTTATTGCAAGTAACGTTATCAACAAGCCACTGCATACGAAAACACCTTGACACACTGCATCTTAAATATTGTTCTATCCCTCATTCTGATTGTAGACACGGCCTTCTCCACGGCACAACCTGCTTTTGTTCGTGATAAACCTGAAAACATGACCTACTCAAACTACGAATCTGATGCCAGGCTCGAGATCGCCAATATCCATACAGCAAGTGGTGAGATAGATGATATGCACAATGATTTAGACAAAGAAGATGTCTCCCACCCACCAGTTCGCGCACGCACTTTGGGTCAAGAAACTATTCCTGGTGCCGGCAGACCACTTGGCGACTTTGCTGGCTATAGAGACCTCAATAAGGCCATGACCGATGACCCTTGGAGTCCTTTCTCATCTGAAGACAACTTTAATTTGGCGAGCTAGTTTGTCCGGAGCAAGGTACCCAAGTCGCAGATCGACGCGTACTTTGCTGAAGGTTTGAGCGGTGCAGATAGCACATTATTCCGGTCCGCCTACACCTTGCAACAACACCTTGACAAACTGAACCCATTTCACGAATACTTGCTGTGGGTGGAAGCCAGTATTGATGATGGTCAATATGAAACAACTTTCTCTTATTGAAATATTATTAACTGTGTCTGCTACCTGATCCGCCAGGTCACGTATAGCTCAGATATAGTTTACCCACCTATTCGAGAATATGATTCAAGTGGGGAGCAATTAAATTCAGAGATAGATATGGCAGACTGGTGGTGGGATATACAGGTATGAGATAGGTCATGACTGGTCTTGGGAGAGGTGTTTTCAGGGCTAACAGCCCATTCTGTTCCTTGGTAGAAAGCTTTGCCCCCTAGGTCAACAGTGGTTGCCATTATCGGATTGTCTGACCAGATGCATCTTACGAATTTGTCTGGAGATAAGAAAACCTGGCTAGTATACATGACGATCGGCAATATCCTTTCCCAGACGAGAAACAGTGCTGCCAAAATGCCAATCCTGCTTCTGGCATTCCTTCCAGTACCCCGAAGGTTCACTGGGAAATTTGCCATTGCCAACGAAGCCTAGCGGCAGACAAATGCAAATAACCTGCGGGCTATCTTTGATCTTATCCTGGCATCATTACAGCCAGTTGCCCAAGAAGCAATGGTAATGGATTATGGGGACGGCAAAACAAGCCTTGGTTTTCCCATTTTGTCAGCCTGGATCACAGATCATGCTGAGCTTGCAGCCTTGCAAGGAATAGGCAGTGTGTCATGCCCCTGTGAGATTCTGTGCAAGAAGCTCGATGGGGATCTGCGGCAGATATATGAGACCCCCGACTATATGTGATATAGGGGAAAGCCTTGAGGCATGAGCCGTGAGAAGTGGCCGGCATTGAAGAATACTTACAGCCGTTGGGCATCAAAATAGGAAATAATGTATTCATTGGACTGGATCGAGTAAGCGCGGGAACCTACACCAGCCGGACATCTTGAAGAACATTTACCTTGGCTTATTCAAACATATGATGATGAGGGTGGAAGGATTCCTGAAACAGCATAAACGACAACTGGTGTTTGACAATGCTAGGAAAGAAATTTCTCCTGACCCCAGATTCAGCATATCTCAAAAGGCCTATCTCGAAATCACACAATGGCAGAGAAAGAAGATAGGCAGATTGACTGCAGCGGACTTAGTATTTTTTAAAGGGAAAGGTAGGTTTATTGCAAGGGGTAAATCGGGGAAACTTCAAGTTGGTTTAGACGGATAACGAATGACTCCGAACACCCAAGCTGCCAACCGGTATTCACGGTTTAACCTGTGAAACATATTCTTTGTTACGAGGATGCTAACCCTATTATAGGCAGAGTGAAGAGATTTGGAAGCGCCTTGACTGGCAGGTCCCAGCTCGAATGCGGCATTATTGCTACTTAAAACCTTATCTGAAGCCTATCTAGGGTATGTCTTTGTGCTTTGATCACATTACTTTTCAAGATATCAATATTCAAGTTTTTACAGTGTACAATCTTACCAACTCCACTAAAGTCATCCTCATGCGGCCTATACAAGCTGTCTCTTTCCCCCCCCCTCCATCTTCTCCTACAACCCTTTCCCAAATCACAATCACATCTTCAATCCGCCAGCCCATTCTCACAGAACCCACGGAGCTTAGCACAACATTTCACTTGTCCGCAGCACCACTAGTTTATTCTCAGCTCATTTCAGATTTACCTATCTGCATTTCCCTAGCTAATAACCTTCTCTCGCAGCATCTTACCATTAGCAGAACTCCCTTTACCTTTTGCTAGGCCCATCCTATTTCTATTTTCAGCTCTTCCACAATCCTTCATCCTCAAACGTACCAGCATCTGCTAGCGGCCATCTTTCATCCGCTCAGTGAACTTTTTTGTTTAACAATTGCCTGTTTCTGATCCAGCAACCACCCGGTATCCCGACCAGCATTCCATTAGCAGCCTTGAAGGTTGAGCTCACTTTTGAAAAATCAAGTGCCTTTAAAAACGCCAGTCATGTTAACAGGTGTAAGCACGTTTGCGGCTTCCCCTACCGACGAACCTTTGGTCAAGAGGCTAAAGCCTGGCGAAATGTTATGAAAAGTAAGATGGAGCTAGCCAGGATGCCGGGATGGAAGCAGAGTACAGCCGCCCAATGGGCAGCCATCCAGGCATATGCTATTACCCGCCGGCATGTTAGACAGACGTTAGGACTCTGGCAGGCTAATAACCTCCATGGTGAATGTTTTACCGAATGCCTTGACCTTTTGCCAAAGGACATAGCAAAAAAACATCAGCATATCTTAACAGACATGTTGAAAGTGCACCCTGTTGCCACTGTTGGGGTTGTGGACCCCGCCCCCGCCGGAAATAATCGCAAGTTGGCCCTCAGCGTCGGCCTTAATGTACCATTTATGCTAATAGAGCTCGTGCTGGCCTCGCCGGTCCGCACTCGGTGCGTCTCTTGATGGATCAGCTATCCAAAGTGTGCCCAAGCAGCCCACTTTCTGCCGGGATGGACAAAATCCAGTGCCGAATCCCTGAAGATGTTTACTGGATGGCGCTAACTGAGTCCACCTTTGTGAACCAGCTAGCAGGCATAGACAGAATCTTGTCACATGAATTCAGATATCATATGTGCGTTAGTGGGATGAGACAAGGCACACGTTTGCTGCGAGACGATCTTGAGGAGCCACCGCTGCTTGCTGAAATGATCCGAATCAGCAATAGTAGGCCAGTCCGCATATTGTGGTCCTTGAATCTGTCAAACGAACCAATGGATCTGCTTTTCTGTGGCCATGGCAGCACCAATACGGAAGATAGCACCCCTGCTCCTAGTGACCTTTGGTTTGACCCACGTGATACATCAGCAAAAAAAGAAAGTGACACCTGGACGCACCCTGTACTCCCTGTATGTCAGGTGGTTCAGGCGCATAGAACATAAACTAGCATCCCGGGTGTAAGGACTTTTACCGGGTGCTGGTGGACAGGGGTCCTTGCCATCTGGATGCACCAGAGGCAACCATGGTCTCAGAATAGACCGGATGCCAAAAGGTTCTCCGGACTCAACCCGATACCATAGTAGCAGAGTGGAAGTACTCAGGTGTGCACAACTCTACCTTCAAGGACTTTGAATGAGTTAGTGAAAACTGGGGAGAATATCCAAATTGTCCAGAAAGGTCCACCTTGTATTACTCATGTTTACTTATTTCAGTCATTTAGATACTAAAATAGCAATATATTTATTAAAGTGAATCTAGAAAACCGTAGCACTCGGTAGCTAGCCATTTGAAAGTACTTGCCCGGAGAACTAAAGTACAAAGGTATTGATAACCCTTAAACCACTGGTCGGACAGCGTCCAGGCCGAGTGCGTTGGATTTCCCTCGGTGAGGGGAATTGAATGGTATATGTCCCTAAGCGTCCACATAGCTATAGTTGTCAGCAGGGAGAAAATGGCTGATACCTGAGCGGGCAGATGTCCGCAAGAGTCAGGAAGGGTCTCATGGGAGTCCACTCGCAGAGGGAAATTGAATGGTATCGGTCTCGAAGTGTCCACATGCCTGTAGCATCCAGTAGCCAACAATTTGAAAGTACTTGCCCGGGAAACTAAAGTACAAAAGAATGGATAACCCTTCAACCAGTGGTCGGTCAGCGTCAAGACAGAGTGAGTTGGATTCCGCTCAGCTAGGGTAATTGAATGGTATTGGTTTTGCAGTGTCCACATAGCTATACAGGTCAGCAGGGAGAAAAAGGCAGATACATTAGCAGGAAGCTGTCCACCAGAGTCAGGAAGGGTCTCATTGGATTCCTCTCGGCAAGGGGAATTGAATGGTATAGGTCTCGAAGTATCTGTATACCTGTAGCACTCAGTAGCCAACCATTTGAAAGTACTTACCAGGATAACTAAAGTACAAAGGTATGGATAGCCATTCAGCCACTGGTCAGACAGCGTCGAGACAGAGTGCGTTGGATTCCGCTCAGCGAAGAGGAATGAATGGTATAGGTCTCGAAGTATCCGCATGCCTGTAGCACCCAGTAGCCAACACTTTGAAAGTACTTGCCCAGTCAACTCAAGTACCAAAGTATGGATAACCCTTCAACAAGGCGTCATACAGCATCGGGACAGGGTGCGTTGGAATCTACCACATCAGCAAAAAAACTCGATTTTGCATCCACACGCATCTGAACGCACCCTGTAGTGGAGTTTGCATCTGGTCAGCCTCCTGTGCATCCCATGAATCTAGTTTTAAACTTCAGAAGCCAAAATGGACATGTAAATGTTGTCCGTTAGGGCTGAAAATTCATGTTTGTCTACGTAATTGTTAGATTAATCTTAAAATGAAATGGGTTTTTTGATTACAGAACTTCAAAAAAATTGTCCCACAGAACGCAGCCAGAAGATGCAGGGTGCGCTGAAATGCAAATAACGCAAACTGATTTTTTTTGCTGATGCAGCTGAGGGGAATCGAATGTTGTAGGTTTCCAAGTGTAGGTATGGCTATCAATATTAGCCGGGAGAAAAAGGGAGATACCTGAGCGGGCAGGTGTCTGCCAGAGTCGGGAAGGGTCAGATTGGAGTCCGCTCGGTGAGGGGAATCGAATAGTATAGGCCTCGAAGGGTACGCATGCCTGTAGTACCCAGTAGCCAACAATTTGAAAGTACTTGCCCAGGGAACTAAAGTACACAAGAACCGATAACGATTCAACCAGTTGTCAGACAGTTTCGGGACTGAGTGCGTTGGATTCTGCTCACCTAGGGGAATTGAATAGTATTGGTTTTGAAGTGTACACATGGCTATACAGGTCAGCAGGGAGAAAAAGGCAGATACCTTAGCAGTAACTTGAAGATATCCGCCAGAGTCAGGAAGGGTCTCATTCAAATCCGCTCGGCGAGGACAATTGAACAGTATAGGTCTCAAAGTGTCCACATGCCTGTAGCACTCAGTAGCCCACAATTTGAAGATACTTACCCAGAGAACTAATGTACAAAAGTATGGATAGCCATTCAGCCAGTTGTAACGACCCTACAGATAGGTAGCTACAGTAAACTAGACTCAAACCTGTATGGTATACCGTATGGTAACCATATTGAGGATAGGCCAGTATACTTAGTATACTACCGGTAGACATAAGTTGGAACAAGTGTCTACAAAGTGACTTGATGACATAGGGTTAGAGAGGATAACCTAGTAAACGTTGCACAGGTCTCCGGAACAACATTATAGGTGGTTACGCGGACTCCCGAAGTTAATAAAGGCATAACAGGGTGAAGTTACCCTACCTTAAAAACATGATTACCCTACCTTGGGGACCTAGTTACCCTACTGAGATACCCCAGTTACCCTACCTTCACCAACAAAGTCATCTGTGGACTTAGGGGAAAGTTAGCCGACTATAGTGAGGCTCGTATATTTTCATAAAGCCTCTTCGAATGGTACGAAACGGACTACTGACAGAGCAGGAGTGGTCCAAACCTCCTGTAACATTCAGGGGATATTCCTAACACCCCCCTGCGGCCCCAGCGTTGGTACGGCGCAACAGCACTGTACAGCTGTGTAGTAGTGTACTTCCTAGTAAAGTGAGATCTATAGGAACACTCCCACAACACCGTATGAGTTGTGGCCGTCCAACCGACCAGAAGTTGTTCGCAGGATATATAAGGGGTGTGAGGGTGACTGCCTCCTGGGGCACGAACCATCTCGCCTCCACCTCCGGCGATTGAAATCTCAACACCACGGGAAATTATCGTCACTTTCCCCCACCCACCTCTCTTCTCCCAAGATGGCTACTGCCTAGGAGTTGACGTTAAGCCATCTTCCCTCGTCCTCTGTGGCCTCGGTTTCCCCTCCTTGGGGTTCTCGTTCCTGTACATCATTGACTCCCGCTCATGATGTTCGGTTATCCCCCTTACCCCGCACTTGCTTTGCATCTCGCTTAGCATTTTGCACCGTCGGAAAGCTTCTCGCTTTGCTCACGGTCGGCCTTACGGTAACGGACTCTCGGTCGAGGTAGGTCTTGACTTGCTGGGCTTGTACCTCTGATGGGGAAAGCCTCGGTTAGTAACATCACTGTCTCGCACGGTTTCATCATCGTCCCAAAAGCCCTTGCTATGGCCGTTTGTCGGTTGTGGCTAGCCCGGTCGCGATCCTTCCTCCTCCCACCTCCCGGTTCCGTCCGCTGGCACCATACTGCCCTATAAGCTGGCACCTTACTGCTAAACCCCCCCCAGGCTAGCACCCTACTGCTCCCTACCGGCTGGCACCCTACTACTACTCACCGGCTGGCACACTACCGCTACTCTCCGGCTGGCACCCTACTGCTCCTCCTCCGATTGGTTGACCCTTCCTCAGTTACGCCTAGTCGTGGTATAGCACTGCCTCCGTGGCTATTGTCCAACGCCTTGGATCCATGTAATGACCTGCACGACCGCACGAGTGGTTATAGTGGGCCCACGGTTTCCGTGTTTTCCCTTGTCGACAATCGTCCATCCACCCCCCTCATGCCCGTGTTTCAGGTCTTTGAACAGGCAGTTTCTTATATTTTGGGGAGCCTGCGGAAGGGTTTGGGTCTTTCTACCGGTACGTTTCTATGTATTGTTTCCTTACGTGTCTGGGGTATATTATCTTAGGTGCTAGGCGGGGGAGACTTTTCCTATGGACTCGGGGTCTTTGATTTTTCCCATGAAGAGGTGAAGCGGGCGGTGGTTTTGCATTTATAGGTTTTTTTCTCTTCATAGCTCACACTGCATAAGGCTTTTTGTACCTAGAAACAAATAACGCATGATTACAAAAAAAGAAAAAAAATAAAATAAAGACTACCTCCTGGGGCGCCACCTGGATAACACCTGGGAACCACCTACGGGCATACTTTGACCTCCGGGTAGTTGTATAGTTAACAGTAGAGGGTGTGGGGCTAACCGGGGAAGCTGCAAGGCTTCCAGGACAACCACCTCAAATCCAGTCCCAGGCTACCCCGTGAACTGTAGCATTACCATGGGTTCTTAGTGGACTCTAGAGGTGTGAGTCTTGTCGCGATTTAAGAGGGTTCCGCATGGTTGACTGTGGGTAGCGCCCATGCAGTCAAGCAGCAGGAGATTTCTTATTGTTGGAGTATGCAGTCAGGTTTAGAAGCTTAGTATAGCCAAGTAGATTTCCCAATGGACTGCGTAGCTTGTATAGACGAAACCACTGCTAGACCCGTGAGTCTCAATGGATATTATCTCTACAGTGGGCATGTCGGTCGGCCACTGACATGCTACCGATAGGAAAGGGTTGTCGCTCATGCAGATGTAGTTGGAGAGACATCACCGGAAGCACTTCCTATTTGTGGAGATAGTTAATATCCGAGCCGTCCAACTGCCTCCGAATGCTAGCTCACTTTAGGCAGGTGAGTTGGACAGCCCTGAGCTGAGCAGTGTGCTTGCAAAAGGTCAGAATGGTTGACCCATGTCCTCTGGCTTTACATTATTCTACTTAACTAAAGGGAGAGACACCCTATTCTGATTACCAATGATCCTTGAGAGAACTTATTGAGTGAAGCTTTCAGGCTTAACAATATTAAGTTTTACCACTTGATTCTACTTTGAATTATCTTTATCTTTATTTTGATCCTTACTTCTACCTTGAGTCTTGGGTGGGGTCGCAATCTTAGGATCTGTCTTCCTACAGAGCGCCCCCGTTACACCAGTGGTCGGACAGTATCAAGACCGGTGCATTTGAATCTGCAGGTCGAGGGGAATCGAATGGTATAGGTTTCGAAGCGTACGCATCGCTATAGAGGTCAGCAGGATGAAAAAGGCAGATATCTCAATAGGTAGATGTCTACCAGAGTCAGGAAGGGTCTTATTGGAGTCCATTCGGCGAGGGGAATTGCATGGTATAGGTCTGAAAGCGTCCACATGGCTATAGCGGTCAGCAGGAAGAAAATGGCAGATACCTTACCGGGCACTAGCAGATGTCCGCTTGAGTCAAGAAGGGCCCCATTGGAATCCACTCGCTTAGGGGTAATGAATAGTGTCAACCTGGATGAAAGAGCATGCCCCTCTCCGAAGGTTGATAATTTTCAATAGTTCCACTGATTCAATCATGAAGCCTGATGCAAGGTGTGAAAGACCTTAGAAACCATTTGCGAGTGTTATTAGCAGTGATCAAATAAGGGGTATGTTTTGGGTGGTTACCGGGACAATAGATGGTTAGTCATCCTATGTTAAGATCATTTTTCGTCTGAAGAGCCTTTAGCTGGTAATGAAGTACTCCGTTGTAAGTAGAGGTCATCAGGGGCAGGGAGAGTTCCTCAATGAAGATCTCGATAGGTCACTTACCTTGGTATTCTTCAGGAGATTAGGGTGTGAAATAGACCATCCAGGTGCACTGGGTGGACAGCATGTGGGTTGTATTGCCCCCAACGGACTAGGATGCAACCATTCTGCTGGGGCCCTCTCAGGGCAGGCTGGGCGGACAGGATGCTCCCGACCGATTTCCTGCGTCCGAACGCAATACCTATCCATTCAGAGTAAAAGCTTTTTTTGCTGATGTAACCTGGGTACCACTTCAGATGAGGAGTGGCCTGGTAGCGATGAGGAGCCGAACTCTGACCACCACCTAACAGAGTTGTCTGCTGCGGCCGCAAAGTGAACCACCTTATCGAGGACCACCCGGAGCAGCAATACACCAAAAGGAACTGGGCGAACACACCGCATCAATTGGGCGGACTTTGGGAAATCCGAGCTAGAATCTGATGTCGCTGCTGATTGGGCCCTCTATTTTGCAAATGCAGCGATCCTAGCCCCACATTCTGGCGCTACATTGTCTCCTGGTAAACAATCTTCAGTCCCTTGTGCTAACTTAGGCACTCGTGTTTTGAGTTCTAGTAGACAAAGAGGTCAGAAGACTAACCTAAAGAAATCACCTAAAACACCAGCAAATAACAGTGGTAAACTCAACCTGGCAGTCATGCAAGAGGCTGGTGAGCAATACAGTTCAGATGCAAGTTTGGAACCTCAGCGGAAGGTAGCCTGCCAGATGGGGGCAATCGATACCAGCATTAAGGTTGAACTAAACACAGTAGATGGGGAGCTTAATCTGAGTCCGTGACCTGCCAACAGGCCTGGTCCTCCAAACAGTCCCCTGCCGTTGGCTCACAATCTGCGCCATGCGGCCTCTGCTCCCTCTATGCATACAGAGGCCCGAAGATCAGCCAAGCTTTTTTTGATCCTGGCCTCAGGGGGCCAGCAGCCTCTCAACACAGTAGCGACCTAAGTTCGTATGCCTGGCAGAATCCCTTCCCCCTCCGATCTGGCTACATGTCATCCGTCTGTAGATATTCTGGCAGCCAGAGAAGCCAGAAGAGAATTAAGCCAGGCCACCAACTCCCCAACCAACCCTTGTGCATGCTCTACACCTACTAACTTCCTGTTACGACTACCAGGTTTTTCATCCATTCTGTTGACAAGGTCTACGTAGTACCACCAGCAGAAATGGGCATCGGGAGCCCGCTCAAGTCTGTTTCTGTTCTTGCTTACTAGCTCTGCCAACAAAGCTCTCCTGCCCTGACCAATGCCGCTAATGTCCCGCTACTGCGGGTGCAGGTCCATTTCAAGCAATTTACACATTCTAGACTGCGATAGACACTTCAAGTTTTCTTTTTAGTGCTTGATTTTTGGTGTTTTCATTTTTGTTGCTAAAGTTTGTGTTTTTCTTGCTGCTTCCAGACTATTTCTGTTTAGATTAGCCAGCTCTCTCTGGGCTGCTTGCCCTGCTCAGTACACTTAATTTGACCTACAACTATCTCCTGCAGACATTTCCTGAGGGTGTTTTTCATTTAGAGTTTAGCCTTTAGAGTTTTGCGTGCTATCCTTCTATTTTTTTCCCACACATTTCTTGTTTGGATTAGCCCGCTGCAGTTGCCCAAACCCAATGTTGTCTACAGACCCTTTCTTCCACTGGCGATTTTGCATTTACCGGGTCAGCTCCAGGGACCTGCTCTTGGAATCTTTGCACATCATTCTTTTTCTTATCCAGATCTTTTTTGTCCTGAAATATGTTTTCTCTTCAGGCTTTAGAGATTTGCGCTTTAGATTTGTGCTGATCATTCTCCTTCTTTTGTAGCCCATTTTTTATTCGGAGTTGCCCCTTTCATCGCTGTTCCTATCCTAGCTTTACATCTTATATCCCATCCGTTGAGCCATGGCGGCAGCTTTCACTTTCTGAGATTAGCATTCGGGCTCCAAGCTCTAGCCTTACCCACATTTGTTACTGTCCGCTTGGCAGATCTAGTCACACTAGACTAGTCCATAAATACTGATAAATCTTTTTTCATCACCTTCAAGAATATCAAGTACCAAATACTTGTGTTGCCCCAGTGACATAGTGGCGCGCTCAAGTTGAAACTCGACTCTTCTGGTGCAAATTCCTATATCAGGTATGAAGTTGCAATTTCGATGCGCGGGTGTCTGCCAACAACAGCAAACATACAAGCAAGGGATGACGTAAACTCTGTTAGTTCTTACGGAAGCCAGATGGACTATTTCTATCTTCCAAGTTCACACCCCATATCATGCCTTTAGCTACATACCAACAGAGGCTTCCTGACACCACCTGCTCCCCAACATCATACACAACAATTCTATTTTATCACTATCTACCTGCAGACTATATCACAACAACAGCGGCCGGTTATGACTGACTGAACGCTTTAATCCAGTCAGGAAAGGCAAAGGCAAAGAGAGGTTCTCCGCGGACATTTTCAGAGATCCGGGTCCAGGAATAGATCAACTATAATACCATCACCCAGTGTTGAGTCTGTTACGGCTAGGTCCGCTGTAGGTAGGAGGAGGGATACTAGCTAGAGCTGGCTTCTTCATGACTCGAGGTACCAGAGCCTGTCCTTAACTACAAGCAGCAGGTCTTGGAGTCGGCGAATGAGATTCTGGACTCTAATGATAGGGAATATGAGGGAACTAATAGCCAGAGTGAGGAGAGTGAGGAGGAGAACAAGTTAAGCCAGCATGGGGATGATACGGATCATCCATCACCCTGGGGAGCGTAAAGACCAATTGAGCCTGAGTTTCTTAGCTCGCAGTGCTCGATACTGACAATCGCCCCTGGGAATACTCACAGTTCCAGCAGGAGGATTAGTTACCCCAGAGGAAAAAAGCCTGCCCTAGTACGTGTTAGCTAAAATGGTTATACATCTGCAATTCCCTCTCATTCACCCACAGTCTTAAATCCACTTGCAATGCCAGCGATAACCCCAAGGCACCCAGATCTAACAATGCTGGAATTTAATAGAGGAGGAGGACAGCAAGCCAGCAGCCCACGAAATATAGCCACACTGCTTGAGTGTAGCATTCTGGCCAACGCTAGTGATCTGATATCGGACCGGACGATCTTTGTCAATCCATCTTCAGACCCAATTACCCTAACCGAGGAAGTCCCCACATTTTCGAGCGAGGCCCAAACCCAATAAGCTTTTCCCAACTTTACTGATGCTACTCCAGCGTGAAATAACCAGGTAAGTTACCCTTAATCGATAACAGACATCCCATCCCAGCCTAAATGAAGTGGCCGCTGGTTCCTGATTTGCAGAGACAGGCAAAGGACAGCGGATGCAGATCGCCGTATCTGCATATAGTAAAAAAGGCTATAACAGAAATCTATAAGCTCAATATTAAGGATCCTACAGCCTGCACACAAAGAGTGGAATACCGACTGGAGGAGGATAGGTTCATTTGCCCTCCTTGCAGCTATGAGGTATATTTTTCACTTTTGTCGGGATAGTCTCTAATCGCTGTGAGACTAAATCAATCTAAGCCAGCTGAGAGCCAATCTCGCTTAGATTCGCAGCACTGCAGATTCCGGGCACGATATTTGCTCAATATTATTCTGGCCCGAAAAGAAAAGGCATGACAGAGGAGGGTTTTCTACATAAGATCAATAGCCGGTTTATCTGACTCACAGCAGCCATATTATGACATTCATAGTGATGTTGGTGGACTGGCATCTTCATCGATAATCTGTCTTTCACACAGGCCAGTTCCGGGGGTAAGATAGACTCTGCGTAATTGCAGGTTTCAAAAGTGTTCATATCGGCCAATGGCCCTCCTCTCTGGATACTTTTGAAAACTGCCATTACTCAAATTGTAAGAAACGTTAGCTAATAGATAGACAGCCATACTTGAATATCAGACACAATCGTGGGGCAAAACAGAAAGAGTTTGGCCAAGTCGAAAAATCCAGCAGATAAGGATGACATTAGAGGGCAAAACCGCGAAGGAGCAGGGAAAGCGGATGGAGAGGATAGTGGGATATGATAATGATGAGAACACATTGAGGTGGGAGCATCAGCAAAAGAAAAGAGGTTACAGGCGGACGCACCCATGCTCCCTGTGGGTCCGGCGAGCCAGGCGCATAGAACTTAAACTCGCGTTCTGGGTATGCGGTCTTTTATTGGGTGCTTGTGGACAGGGGTCGATGCTGCCCGGACGCACCAGAGGCAACCAAGGACTCAGCAGGTACGCAACGCTGAAAGGTTCTCCGGATGCAGAAAGGTTCTCCGGAGGGAGAAAGGTTCTCCGGACGCAGAAAGGTTTTCCGGACGCAAAAAGGTTCTCCGGAGGCAACCCAATAGCATAGTAGAATAGTGGAAGTACTCTGGTGTAACTGGCTATCATCGGATACCTTTTAAGTCAACAACTGTCCCTTCGAGGACTTTGAATGAGCTATTGAAAGCTGGGGAGAATATCCCAATTTGCCGGAAAGATCCATCCAGTATTACTCATGTTTACTTATTTTAGTCATTTAGATACTAAAATAGGAATAGATTTATTAAAGCTTGTCTAGAAAACTGTAGCACGCAGTAGCTGACAATCTGAAAGTCCTTGCCTGGAGAACTAAAGTACAAAAGTATTGATAACCCTTAAACCAGGGGTCGGACAGTATCCGGACAGAGTGCGTTGGATTCCCCTCAGTGAGGGGAATTGAATGGTATAGCTCTCGAAGGGTCCACATGGCTATAGAGGTCAGCAGGGTGAAAAAGGCAGATAACTCAGCATGCAGAAGTCTGCCAGAGTCGAGAAGGGTGTCATTGGAGTCCGCTGGCCGAGGGGAATCGAATGGTATAGGTCTCGAAGCGTCCGCATGGCTATAGAGGTCAGCAGGATGAAAAAGGCAGATACCTCAGCGGGCAGATGTCTGCCAGAGTTGGGAAGGGTCTCATTGGAGCCCGCTCGCCGAGGTGATTCGAATGGTATAGGCCTCGAAGCGTCCGCATGCCTGTAGCACCCAGTAGCCAACACTTTGAAAGTACTTGCCAGGGGAACACAAGTACAAAGGCCCCGATAACATTTCAACCAGCAGTCGGACAGCGTCGGGAGTGGGTGCTTTGGAATCCGCCAGTCGAGGGGAATCGAATTGTGTAGGTTTCAAAGCGTCCACATGGGTATAGAGGGCAGAAGGATGAAAAAGGCAGATATCTCAGGGGGCAGATGTCCGCCAGAGTCGGGAAGGGTCTCATTGGAGTCCGCTCGCCGTGGGGAATCGAATGGTAAAGGGCTCTAAGTGTCCGCATGCCTGTAGCACCCCGTAGCTGACAATTTGAAAGTACTTGCCCAGGGAACTCAAGTACAAAGGTTTGGTTAACATTTCAACCAGCGGTCGGACAGCGTCGGGAGAGGGTGCGTTGGAATCCGCCGGTCGAGGGGAATCGAATGGTGTAGGTTTCAAAGCCTCCGCATGGCTATAGTGGCCGGCAGGATGAAAAAGACTGATATCTCAGCGAGCAGATGTCCACCAGAGTCAGGAAGGGTCTCATTGGAGTCCGCTCGCCGAGGGGAATCGAATGGTATAGGCCTCAAAGCGTCCGCATGCCTGTAGCAGCCAGTAGCCAACAATTTGAAAGTACTTGCCCAGGGAACTCAAGTACCAAAGTATACATAGCCATTCAGCCAGTGGTCGGACAGCATTGGGACAGGGTGCGTTGGAATCCGCCGGCCGAGGGGAATCTAATTGTATAGGTTTCGAAGCGTCAGCATGGCTATAGAGGTCAGCAGGATGAAAAAGGCAGATACCTCAGGGAGCAGATGTCCGCCAGAGTAGGCAAGGGTCTCATTGGAGTCCGCTCGCCAAGGGGAATTGAATCGTATAGGTCTCGAAGCGTCCGCATGGCTATAGAGGTCAGCTGGATGAAAACGGCAGATACCTCAGCGTGCACATGTCCGCCAGAGTCGGCAAGGGTCTCATTGAAGTCCGCTGGCCAAGGGGAATCGAATGGTATAGGTCTCGAAGCGTCCTCATGGCTGTACAGGTCAGCAGGATGAAAAAGGCTGATATCTCAGGGGGCAGATGTCCGCCAGAGTCAGGAAGGGTCTCATTGGAGTCCGCTCGCTGAGGGGAATCGAATGGTATAGGTCTCTAAGTGTCCGAATGCCTGTAGCACCCAGTAGCCGACAATTTGAAAGTACTTGCCCAGGGAACTCAAGTACAAAGGTTTGGCTAACATTTCAACCAGCGGTCGGACAGCGTCGGGACAGGGTGCATTGGAATCCGCCGGTCAACGGGAATCGAATGGTATAGGTTTCAAAGTGTCCGTATGGGTATAGACGTCAGCAGGCTGAAAAAGGCAGATATCTCAGGACGCAGATGTCCGCCAGACTCGGGAAGGGTCTCCTTGGTGTCCGCTCGCCGACGGGAATCGAATGGTATAGGTCTCAAAGCGTCCGCATGGCTATAGAGGTCAGCATGATGAAAATGGCAGATACCGCAGCGGGCAGATGTCTACCAGAGTCGGGAATGGTCTCATTGGAGTCCGCTCGCCGAGGGGAATCGAATCGTATAGGTCTCGAAGCGTCCGCATGGCTATAGAGGTCAGCAGGAAGAAAAAGGCATATACCTCACCGCGCACTGGCCAATATCGGCTGGAGTCTGGCAGGGCCTCATTGCAGTCGGCAAGATTCAGGAAGGGACTCACTGGAATCCGCTAGACTCAGGAAGGGACTCATTGGAATCCACTCACTTAGGAGTAATGAATAGTGTCAACCCCGATGGAAGACCCTGCCTCTCTCCGAAGGTTAATAATATTCAACAGTTCTACTAATTCGATCATGAAGCGTGATACGAGGTGCGAAGAACTTAGAAACCATTTGCAAGAGGTGTTAGCAGTGATCAAATAAGGGGTATGTTTTGGGTCGTTACCGGGACAATAGATGCTTAGTCATCCTATGTTTAAATCCTTTTTCGTCTGAACAGCCTTTACCTGGTGATAAAGCACTCCGTTGTAAGTAGAGGCCATCAGGGGCAGGGAGAGTTCCCCAATGCAGAGCCCTATGGGTCACTTACCTTGGGTTTCTTCAGGAGATTATCGTGTCAAATGGACTATCCAGGTGCACTGGGCGGACAGGATGCGGCTTGTATTGCACCCTATGGACTGGATGCCACCACTGTGCTGGGGCCATCTGAGGGTGGGCTGGGCGGACTGGATGCTCCTGACAGATTTTCTGCGTCCGGACGCAATGGCGATCGGTCTGAGGCAAGCGCTTTTTTTGCTGATGAGTTTGGCTGTGATACAGAGCTGAAGGAATTAGAGACGGCTGACGGCTGCACGGATTCAGGAAGATATAGTCAGTGCGAGCCACAGCGAGAACATTGCGCAAATCCAGGAGCTCTAGTTGGTGCAGCGCAGTTCTGAGAACCTGGGTTAACAGAATTGCAGGTTGAAGAAACTGATCGAGAGAATAAAGACAATCGTTTTATCACCACTCACTGATCGTGTATATATATGAAATAAAATCAAGTTTGATTACACATGCCAAAAGGGTCAGGAATGATCAAACAATAGTAGTGTAGGGGCCAGGCAGGTGTGCTGGAAAGGCATTAGAACGAACTGGGCAGATAGTTATCAGTCGTGCAAGCTTGATTAAGCCATCTAGTGGGCAATTGTATGTTCAGTAGGTATGGGAATGTGTCGGGCCATGATTATAAACTGGGCAGGCTTGGTTACATCCTCTAGTGAGTAGTTGTGGGTGAAGAGGCACCGGAATGTGTCTCAGGGACTATTTGAAGCCAGGGAAGACGGTTGGAGCCCGCAAGCGGACAGCAAGAGTGGGGAGGCTGACAGCGGACAGCAAGAGTGCGGAGGCTGACAGCGGACAGCAAGACTGTGGAGGCTGATACCGAGAGGAATGGTATAAACAAGATAGGATCTGGAGAGCTGAGGAAAGAGCCTAGCGAAAGGGCAAGAGGGTGGAGAACCTCCCCCAAATATGGGAGAATACAGGGTGGGATCAGAGGGTGAAGGAGCAAGGGCTGCAGGTGTTGGGAGAAAATAGGGCGAAAAAATGAAGACTGGAAAACGTCCACCGGATATGTGAGAAGACTGAGGAAATCAGGTACTGGGGGAGAAACAGAGGTGATGTTGGAGGGGTTCCTGATGAGAGACAGATTCAGAAACAGGCTGGTGACAAAGTTAAAGGCGAGAGGGTATCATGGGAGGAAGGCTGATTGGCGGGCGTGTCTGAGAAGGGGGCTGGTATATGAGAGGTTGCGGTTGAAAGGCGTCCACAAAAGGGCAATATGGGAGCCTGGACATTATGCGCGAAAGGAGGAAGAGGCTGGGCGCTGGAGGCAGTATTTCTGGGGGGGGGGGGGGGTTTAAGGCATCTGGACGCAAAAGGACCACATCCAATGCATCCAGACACTGCCTGTGGCGTCCAAATACATAGGAGGTGGCCCTTTCACTTCCAGACGGAATAAACCCCTGCAGACGCACCCAGAACTCGAGTTTACATTATAAGCACTTGGAACGTCTCGCGCTCAGGGTAAGCTGGAAGAGATGGAGCGCAAGATAATTTCTTTGCTGATGTAGCTTGCGTTCTAGATTACAGACAATGGAGAGACTTCTATATACTTTATGAAATGACTAGCACTACCCCAAACAGCCATTCTACGACTACAAAGACTATCAACAACTGCCAGTAGAAAGTGCCTTACCCCCCATATAGAATCAGCTGTCTCACCAAAGGCATAATCCTAAGATAGTGCTTTATTGAGCCCAAATCTTCAACCAGACAGTGACTATGAACAACACAATGTAAAATTTCTGGAACAATCTACTCTGACCAATCACCAACTCCTTCTACACATCTAATATTACTATCAAGTTGGCAGAAGCGTGCCTAGCACCTATCAAACTGTTTATAAAAAGGGGAAGAGAAATGACAACAATTAGGATTACTACAGTGATTCCAAGCCACAAGACTCAGAACGCAACAACAATGCTAGCTGGAGGCTCTCTCTTTGTTGTAGACTACAGGTACCTGGTGAACAGGAGACAGGCATTTGATAATAATAGGGGAGGCAAACGGTCAAATGTCTGATACTCAATCCTCAGGACATGAGTGCAAGCCCAACTACTGATGGATAAGGTGGGAGTGATTGTAGCAGGTATTTACACTATCAGACATTTCCTAATAAAATCGAACTGACTATCCATGATTATGGAATATTTAGCTGAGTCCTAAATGAATGCAAAGGATGCAGTTTGGAAGAGGATACTGAAAGAAGATGGACTGGGAGTGCCTGCCTTACTACAAATATAGACCACCCTACAGGGAATACTGGTTCTTCATTACTCTTTCAAAGTTCGAGGCAGGTAGAATATGTAACCGGTACAGGTACTATGGTTACTAATGGATTTCCTTTAGGATTAGTTTGGTTTCAGGATACGAGCCTTGTGGCTGTAGCCTTGTTATGCAGGAGGTATTGTTTGATACCTAGTTTGTTTTATGTTTGGTTTCGGCATACGAGGTTGTGCCTCTCCCTGATTGTGTTTTGGAAGTATCATTTAATACTCTGGTCGTTTGAAGTTTTGTTTCAAGGGATCGTTTGATACCTTGAATGTTTTATGTATTGTGTGATGGTATCGACTTGATACCATAGTGTTTTAGGATACGAGCTGTGCTCGTAGGAGTAAGGCTTTAGGAAAAGCCGGCCATGTATTTAAAGGCTGCATCTTTTGAACTTAGAAAGAGCAGACTTCGACAGACAGAGTTTTCAATATACTTGGTTGGATAGTTACCTGTTCAGTTCGTCACAATAGTGAGAAGCTTCCAAACAGTTCAAGACCTTAGCGATATGGTACACAGTGTTATGTAACAAGCTTTCGGAGCCTCCGCTTGATCAATCCGCCTAGGCCACTCTTTGGCTAGGATTTCAATTGCACAACCCAGGATGGTTTCTTAAAGGTTCTCAGTGTACCAAGAACCGATAAGGAAACATTACATTTTTTTAACTTCAACAAGTCAGTTGGAAGTTATATTGGTTAAGGTTTGATCTACCTTAAGGAATACCGACGACAGCTATCAGCAGGCTATATGAAATAGCCAGTAGCAGAGTGCTCTGGGAGTACTACGATCATCACGAGAAAAACTGACAGCAAAGGTTGCCCAGCATAGGCGACAAACTCAATAAGAGATCAGGCAGGACGCTTGATAGAAGCGAACTTGCAAAACCATCCGCAAGGTCGATATCCAGGAAGGCTAAGGCGCAAGCAAAGAAGGCTTCAATCTTTAGTATCGACGAGGCTAGCAGACAACTAGCAAGGGATGAGGCTTCTCACACACTCAAGGAATCTGAAAGTGAAATAGCCAAGGAACGAACGGCCACACCAGGTGCATTTCCTAAATCACCAGCGAAAGGGAAGCAACCTCGACAGTCAACCTCATCCAAGGACGATCCAAGCAGCTCTAGTAGCAGCGAGTCAAGTGACGACGAGGACGACAAGATGTCTGCATCGGGAACCACTGAGGTCCCTGATCGATCCAATGCACCAAGGCTGACTATGAAGATCCCAGAAGCCCGGCGGTTCTCCCAATCACGAAAAGATATGCACCCTGGTGCATTTGATAGATGATATGAAGATGTTCGAGAATACCTACTGCTACATGGTATTACCTCAACTACGAGAGGAAACGCTCGATAATATGGCTTCTACATAAAAGGTAGAGCCAAAGACACATACCGACATGCCCTAGAAGAGTTCGGAGAAACGACATCACAAGAGACCAACTTATTGGATACCTACGAAAACAATTCCAATCATCAAGACATACGGAGGAGCTTTACCAGAAGTTCCTAGAGGTTAGACAAGTCAAGGATGGAGTAGTAACGAACATCTCAGATGTAGCAACAGACTTGCTCACCTATCGGTCCAAGTTACCAAAGGACACTCTCTCAGATTATGTATTCATGCAAAGATTCTTCACTAGCATGCATATCAAGCTACACCAGATAATAAAACCCTGGTTTGACGATGAAGAAACCATAAACTCAGCAATACGATATGCGAAATGACAAGATTCCATGCTAAGAGGAGTCGGAGCATACAAGAAAGAATCAAAGGAGAAGTCACATCACAAGGACCGGGGTCAGAGCAGCTCGAAGCCTAACTATCAGAAGAAGGTTAGCAACACCGTTTCCAAGGAACGAAAGGCAAGCGGTGCCTGTTTCACTTGTGGAAAGAAAGGACACCTTTCCCGCAACTGTCGTGATAAGCAGGATGAAGGGAAGGGGAGAGCGGTCAAGAAAGAATCAACCTCAAACAGCGCTGAGGCTGAAACAAGTGCCGACGAGGTCTACATCAATGCGATGGAAATAGAGACCTACGCCTTATCAGGCAAAACAGTACCCAGTACGGCCAAGGCTAAGAAGGCTTTAGAAGGAAGATAAGGATCAATGGTCACGATGCCAGAGTACTGTTCGATACAGGAACTATCGGAGAAGACATCCTTAGCGCAGTATTTGTCACCACCCACGGCGTGGAAACCAAAGCGTTAGAAGGAGAACTTCAGATTCTTATGGCCATGAAAGGATCACAATCCACAAGCAGCAAGCAATGAGTAGTGAATATAGAGATTGGAAAAATGCATACCAGAAACAACAGAATGATTGTTGGCAACCTCGCAAAGTATCATGCCTTGATCGGAATGGAATTCCTTTCAAGAAATCAGGCAACGATTGAGTGTGGGAACTCGACGATACTTTTTCCTAAGTACAAGGTTAAGGTAAACTGCACGCCAACTAGTGGACTAGTAAGGGCAGCAGCGATAGCAACCACCGAAGAGGTTATGGAGATGTTTCCTGAGGTCCCCCCAGACCCAATTCCGGAAAGACTACCACCATTGTAAGAGTACAATCATCGAATCCAGTTAAAGGATAAAGAGAACCTTAAGACGCAACCAACATTCGGAGTTCCTGAAAAGTATGAGCTCAAGCTGAAGGAATGGCTTGCCCAGAAGGAACGAGAAGGAGTCATATATCGGAAGGAAGTTCCTGGCGCAGCACCACTGTTTGTCCAAGGAAAAACAGATGGCAGGATCAGACCCCTAGTGGATCTAACTGCACGAAATAACAACACAAGAAAGGATGACACACAAATCCCAAATCCAAGAACAATCCTGAATGCTCCAGGATGATCGAGATATCGCAGCAAGATCGACTTGAGTGACGCATACTTCCAGACAAGAGTGGAACCAGAATATGAATACCTAAACTGTTTCAAAACACCCTTTGGAGGATTCGTCAGCAAGGTGATGCTGCAGGGTGATATGAACGCACCTGGAACATTCATGCGAATCAAGTCACATCTAATGAGAGATTATCTTCGAGAATTTGTGTCGGTTTAGATTGACGACATACTCATATTCTCAAACAAGGAAGACGAGCACATGGAGCACTTCAAGAAGGTCAGCACGAAGCGGAAGGAAGCGCACTTCTTCGCCAGCAGAAAGAAGTCGGAGTTCTTCTCACCTAAGATGAATGTGCTAGGACATGTGGTGGACGATGACGGACTTCACGTCTCGCCTGAGAAGATCACGAGGATAGGAGAATGGACGACACCTAAAGATAGGAAAAAACTGCGAGTGTTCTTAGAATTGGTCAACTATATTAGCCAATTCTTACCACACATTGCAACGATCACTGCACTCCTTACCGATCTTACAGGAAATGCAGAGTTTGTCTGGACACCAACTCATGATACAGCATTTGAGAATACGACGAGGCTTGCAGATGATGATAACGTCGTCATCAGACCTATTAACCACGAATCTGGAGTACCCATATGGTTAATAACGGATGCGTCAGACACAAGAGTTGGAGCCTGGGTTGGTCAAGGCGAAACACCTGAAACTGCACGACCAGCATCCTTACACAGCAGGAAGTTCACTAACACGCAAATGAACTATGGGACAACGGACAAGGAGGCACTTGCCATCATGGATGCCTTGGTAGCATTTGATCACCTCCTTGCAGGCTATGAGTTTACGATTGTTACAGATCATCAACCCCTGATGTATCTGAGGAGGGATCGAAGACCGTCTAGGAAGCAAATGAGGTGGCGTACACACCAGGCAAAGTATATGGCAAAGATAGTTTACAAGTCTGGGGCGATAAACTATTTAGCTGACGCACTTTCCCACCTTTATCGACATGATACTGGACCAGCAGAATACGCCCAAGACCCTACCGAAGAAACAGAAGACCTCAAAGCTACCAATACCCACGAGAACTCCCCCCATACCTTATTTGCTGCTTCATTCTTTTCTGATACCATGTCACGCTTTGAACCCCTACGCACTCTTGGAGACCACTCTGAATGTGGCTCTGATTGCAGTATGAGAGAAGGCAACGACTGGGAAGATATGGTCTCCTCTGGACATCTCAGCGAAGAAGAATTGAACCACTCAGCGATTCATTGGACAGCATGCCACAAAGCAGTGTGCGAATTCCGTAACGAGAACAGGCTTGCAGGACAAGTCATTACACCTGAATCTCCTGAGGTGGCGACAATGAGAGCGAGATACTTAGCGGAAGGCAATAAGAGTCCCAGACTCAGAATTGACCTCAACAGAGTCAGAAAATGACTAGCTACGGCACTAGAACATGACAATCCTCTTGCAGAATGCAGAGAATGCGGCCGTCATGATCAGAAAGCCCAGGATGCCTGTATGGCAAAGCGACAGAAACCCCTCTATGGAGGAGGCTTATCCCACTACAACAGAACAGTTCCTACGATCGTACCGCCTACCCTCTCGCAGGATAACCGCATTCTGTATGATGTCTTCGAGGATGAAGGAGACACCTCGTGCCTCGAACTGGTACTTGATGAACGCGATACCATTCAAGTTACCACTGAGAGGCAGAGCATGTGGAGAGAACAACTAGTCGATGCCTATAAAAAAGATGGGTTATACAAGTTAGCTCTCGACTCTGAAACAACGGCTAAGGGAGGAAGGATGAAACACTATCGCATTGGTGACGGACTGATGTTCGCTACTACACGCAAAGGACTTCAAGCCCTTTACATACCGAAAGGCCATGCAGCAAATGGTCAAACTCTTCGAGAACTCGTCATATTGGAAGTCCATGATAAAGGACACCACAGTGTAGAAAGGAATCTCAGATACACTACCTAGTACCTTTACTGGCCTGAGATGAGGAAGGATTGGAGAGATTACGTAAGGTAGTGCGAGGACTGTCAGAGGAATAAGGAACGGAATGCGTTGCCCGAAGGCAATGCCCAGATGATGCCGATTCCTCGGGAGATTTTTACATCTTCTGCTATCGATTTAGCAGGACCTTTCAACAAGAGTAAAGGACCGACAAAAACCTCTGATATGGTCTTGGTAGTTGTGGACAGGGCTGTTGGATTCACCTGGTTCATCCCCACTACTTCAGATGCGAATTCAGAGACCACCCTATCCTATCTTCGTCACCACGTATTCACGCCCCATGGCACACCTACGTCGATCGTTAGTGATGCAGATCCCAAGTTCACTTCACGTTTTTGGCAACAAAGTATGAAGTCAATGGGAATCGAACATATTAAGGCAGTGCCTGGACATCATGAAACAAATGGGCAAGTGGAACGCAAGATTAGGGAACCCAAGACTGCCTTGAGAAACATCACCATCAAGCGGCAGAACAATTAGGTGAATTCATTGCAGGATATGGCTGCATATACGAATGCTGGACATTCTGATACCATTAACATGTCACCATACAAAGCAGTGTATGGACGAGACTACGCCTTATTTTTCGACCTATAGGATCGAAGGCACTGCTGTCCCGGCATCTGAGAATTATCTTAATCAACACCAGGAGCTGAGGTATGACGCATATCAAGCGCTCAAGCTAGCTAGGATCCGCAGCACCAGAGTTGCATCTAAGAGGAGGACAACCCACAAACCCATCAGCATTGGAGAATTCCTGATGGTGTATGGCGACAGATTTGCGACAGAATCTGGAAGGAGTAAGAAACTCGAACCACGATGGCAAAGGCCTTTCCAAGTCCTTGCTTACGATGAACAAACGCAGAACTATACTCTCAAGATGGACTCAAAGATCTACTGCAGGAAGAAGGCAGTTTTTCACTGTTTGATGGTTAAGAAGTTCTTCCCCAACGAAAACGGCAGATTCCCTAAACCGACTCATGCCAAACCCGCACCCATCCTTGTTGAGGAGATGCCCGAATGGGAGGTTGAGGAGGTGCTAGACCACCGTGAATGGTATGGCAAGGCCCAGTTTCTTGTCAAATGGAAAGAATACTCCATTAGCGACAATAGTTGGGAGCTATTGGAATATCTCGAGAATGCGATGGATCTTGTTCAGGCTTGGTGGACTGATAACATGCCTGGGGATGAGTTTCCTGTTGAAACGGGATTTATTACGATGTCCTATACCCCGACGACGCCTAGCTGGACCCAATTTGAGGATGAAAGGCCTGTTGCTAGTGACTTTTTCAAACCCTATTTCGAAAGTGAGTATGACGACTCTGGATCTGAGGATTGTGGAGTTATTACGAGTTGGATTTAGGTTTAGTTTGATTGATGGAAACAGATGTTTTGTTTCAGGGGTGTAACCGGTACAGGTACTATGGTTACTGATGGATTTCCTTTAGGATTAGTTTGGTTTCAGGATACGAGCCTTGTGGCTGTAGCCTTGTTATGCAGGAGGTATTATTTGATACCTAGTTTGTTTTATGTTTGGTTTCGGCATACGAGGTTGTGCCTCTCCCTGATTGTGTTTTGGAAGTATCATTTGATACTCTGGTCGTTTGAAGTTTTATTTCAAGGGATCGTTTGATATCTTGAATGTTTTATGTATTGTTTGATGGTATCGATTTGATACCATAGTGTTTTAGGACACGAGCTGTGCTTGTAGGAGTAAGGCTTTAGGAAAAGCCGGCCATGTATTTAAAGGCTGCATCTTTCGAACTTAGAAAGAGCAGACTTCGACAGACAGAGTTTTCAATATACTTGGTTGGATAGTTACCTCTTCAGTTCGTCACAACAGTGAGAAGCCTCCAAACACTTCAAGACCTTAGCAATATAGTAAAAGGTTTTATCTAACAACCTTTCGGAGCCTCCGCTTGATCAATCCGCCTAGGCTACTCTTTGGCTAGGATTTCAAGTGCACAACCCGGGACGGTTTCTTAAAGGTTCTCAGTGTACCGAGAACCGATAAGGAAACGTTACAGAATACATCAACTGTTAGCAAACAAAGCTATCTGAAAGCACAGAGAGGCTGGTCAAACCAAGATCAAAACCCACTTTACAACTGATGCTCATAGGACGATTAAACCTATAGGCATATTATTAAGAAATGCTCGGCCCTTGCAAGTAAAAGGCAATTGAGGGATTCAGAGATTTTCAATATAGGTAGAGATTCAATGCTATGGAAAGGAGATAAACAAGGGAAGGCTTTAATCAAAGAGTTTTTCACACATGTTGTGAAAAAATTGATAAACTTTCCGGTTCAGATCCAGGTTCTTCCGCTTATGAGAGATGTTGATTTGAGTTTATAAATTGTTTTTGGCCTATAATAGGTTATGATGGATTAAGGTGATAAGGTTATTATTATTTATTTGTTTAAGTAGATGATGATGGGTTTTTTATGTTTTTTGGTTTTTCAAGGCCATAATTTAGAGTGCATGCTGGGATTTTCCCTTTCTTTTTACAAATAAATTCAGGGATTCAACAAAAAACAAAACAATAATACCTAGAGGAACATATACCTCCCTCGAGGTCTCGAGGGGGCTTCTGCTCGTGTTATCGTACCCACTCCATTTTAGTATATCAAATACGTCAGACCAATCAGGTTAAGAAATTTTTCCCTCCGCCGTGGTTACCATCCCGGTATTTGATTCACAGATCGGCACAAGAGAGACTGGACGATAACCCTTCATCGTGTGGATAGTAGGCTGGTCCACCTCAATAGGCTGTGCAGGATAGGCGGACGAACACAGGTAAACTTAAAAAATATATACGCTGCCGGTACCGATCCCGCAATGTTTTTACCACTCCCACTCCAGGAGCTGTTCTCTCCACGTGAGAGCCATAGGACAATTTACCAGAATGTACTCACTTCTCTCCTTTTAAATTAAGCTCAGGCGGGAGTATCATTACTGTGCACCACACCCTCGCATATCATTCGATACCAACCCCCCACCCTCCTCGTTTTTCCTCTGGTGTACAGTACTCAATTCGTTAACATACCCGATCAAATTTATTCCACTGATACCAACCTGGCTTCCATTTGAGTACCGTGCTCGAGCACAGCCCATCATTACTTCTTTGGACATCACTAGCACTACTAGTACTTATATCTGCCATCGAATTTATCGGCAAAAGACAATCCATCAGTTACCCAGCAAGCCAGCAAGCGATCTGCCCACACAAACAGCAAGCACCCCACTTTCGCCTCACCCCAGCATAAATTGAGAAAAAGAATCCTGGGAGCGACGGGATGCAGCAACGCCACAGCGGAAAATGTTTTTTGGGTGCATCACCAAGTTAAATGAGGAAATGAGAGAAGGGAGGGAGGAGAAAAAATAACATGAATAAAAATAAAATGCAAAGTAGAGGAAAGGAAAAAGAGGAAATCAATGTTGAGAATTGTGGGTTCCGGTCTGTACCCAGAATCCTCAATAAAACTTTTGATGGAAGAAAATTTTGGGATCTCTCCACATTCTAATCATACCCAAGCATTATTATCTCTTACCACAATACCACATGGAGCCGTATGTTCTATTACCGGTATCAGACCTGTGTTCCCAGAAACTTGTTAATGAAAAGGTGAAGGGTACCAGTCTAGGCTAATGTGGTCTGGCCTTTTCCACCTAGATCCCATACCAGTTCTACCAGCCCTCCAAGCCCTGGTATACTGCCCTATAACTTTTCCACTCCGATCTTAACTTACATCATCATTGCATTTTTCTCCAAACCTTCCTCTTTCATCTCCCCTCCCTTCTCCCCATTCTCCCCCTTCCTCCCTACTGCTAACCTCTCTCCACCCCCCCCCCCTAAGTGTCAAACTAGTTCTTTTCTGTAGTCATCGAAGCCTAACGTTGGTAATTGAAGGTCTCCTAGCCTCTCACCCCTCAGTTTCCCTTATTTCCCATGTTCCTAGCTTATAGTATACGAAGCGGACATATGTACAATATATTTTTCTCCCCCGAAAAAAAACCCCAATACGAGTTCTAGTAATCGGTATGGGATATTTCTCCACTGATCTCTCTCTTTCGGACTTCAACCGTCTCTATCGCTCGTTCGCGCGTGTCTACCCAGTAGAAGGAGTCTCTATTCTCATCTTCTGTACTACTTTTCTCACCTTGCCTTCCTCCCTTCCACCTCTCTGCTCTAGAAACTGACACTATTCGCCGAAATTTTTATAATTTTTACCATGACTGGAAGAGTACTGGTGCCGCGATTCTTCTCTAGCTCTTGTCCTGGATATACATGCCTGGGGGATAATTCTCTGGAATATCGCTGCAGTCACTTGACTTCCCACAGTGCTATCTTGACGACTTTCCCCACAGTCTTCCTCGGTTTTGGGTGATACCTGGTCAAAAATTGTAGTTGTTGTGCTTCCAGGACCTCTCCCCACCAGACATACAAGGCCAACGAAGGTAGCAGAAAGAGGAAGGAAAGGACAAAAAAAGAAGAAAGCCAAAGAGGATAGAGACAAGATCTCGAGAGTATCTCGCCCTCCGTTTGGTTATCTCTCTCTTCATCTCTCTGTCTCTCTCTCTCTCTCTCGCCTCCTGCAATAGTTATCTCGTCGTGCCAAATGACGTTCTAATTGCCTCCTCATCGTCCCCAAACATCCACTTTCTTGCTTTTCTCTCTTTGACCTCTGTGTGTGGGAGGGAGAAGAAAGGGATTCTTTGGTATCGAGGTCCCCACCTGCGAGCCAAACTTGCCAGATACTCAATAAGCCGGTCTAGTCCGTCACCCTCAATCAATACCTTCTTTGGGTCCTTTGTCTTTCAGTCTCTGCTTGGTATTTCCATTCAAAATACGCGGGTGTTCACTTCTCCTCACTGCCCCTAGTGTTGCTGCTGGTGTCTGGGCGAAACCCCCCTTCGGTCAGAATCGCTCACTCACTTCCTGCTGCTCCAGTACCGCTTCGCTTCCATCGCCATTACAGTATCTTACCCAGCAACAAACCCCTCCCTACTACCGACCACAACAGCTTCTATATCCTCTTCCTTCTCCTCTGACCGGCTCCTACCTTCACCCCCTCTAGTGTCGAACAAAGAACCATCACCTCGCCAAATTACCCACCCGCCGTCGCGCGCCTTTGTTTGTCGGCAGGACGCACAACCGGCAGCGGACACTCAATCTATTCCTCCCCCCTCCTCCGTGCTGCAGAATTCGCATCACCACTCCTCCCGGTATTACATAAACTCTCCTGCGCTAGCACTCGGCAACATCACGTCTTCTCCCACCATGAACGTTCACTCATTGTTGAACTCTGATCCGCCGCCGCAGCCATCGTCTACACCATCAGCTCGGCATCATCACCACAATCACCAGCGACCGGCGCCTCCGCCTCTACAACCTCCACAAACTCCATTCCAGTCTGGAGGATATTCGCATTCGCAATCCCAACCTCACTCACATTATCATCCTTCCCCAACCTCAGCTACTCGGCAGTTTCCCCCCCCTCCACCGCCGTCTCCACACGCGCAGCAGCAGCATCATCACAATCAGCAACAAGGTTATGGTCAATCGCCATCGACTCCTCATCCGCTGAGTGCAACTTCTAGACACAGTGCTACACCAACAAGTTCTGTGTCTTCATCGTCTCAAACCCATTTTCCTCCTCCAGGTCAGCATCAGCAATACAGCCACCCTCAGCAGCAGCAGCTACAACAACAGCAACAGCAAATACCACAACCACATCATCATCATCACCACCATCATCAGCACCAACAGCATCACAACCAAATCCAACCTCCACCATCACCTCACCATTATCATTCCCCACATCAGCAGCAACACCCGCATCCCCACCCAGGATACCCGCATCAGTCTCCTCTAGCCTCACCAATTGGGGGGAGACCACCTCTGGCTCATTCGTTAAGCAACAGTATCAGTGTTAACGAAAGATCTACACCAACGATTCCGCCGCCAGTACCTAGAGATCAACGGGATAAAGAAAGGGAGAGGGAGAGGGCCCGGGAGAATAGGGAAAGAATGGAGAGGATGGAGAGGGAGAGGATTGAAAGAGAGAGGAGCGAAAGGGCTGAGAGGGAACGAGAGCAGTGGGAAAGGGAACAGCGGGATAGGCGAGATAGGGAAAGAGAGCAGGAACGGGAGCGAGAACGAGAGAGAAGAGAGAGGGAGATAGACATAAGTGTTAGCCCAAAGACGAAACTGCCTTCCTATTTGCCAGCGGAAGATCCTACTCCAGATAGCGGTATCACACCGAAGGAGGAACTTGGGTATGTAGGATCAAGGCCTAATTCACAACATCTTCCTGACGGGTCTGGCGGATACGTGAGGCGTGATTCCTCCGTTGTGACGACCCCAGGTCAAGAGCGGAGAAGTGTCGACATGATGGACTTGGACGGAGGTTCAGGCGTGACCGCAGGGCCTGTTTTAGGCCCTGGGCAAAAATGGGGAAGCCCCGTTATGGAACGGGGGAAACCCAATGGTGCCATGGGCGTTGATGGCAGGGATAGCCAAGGCCCACACCACCTGGCACCACAACAACAACCACAACCACCATCTAATTCCAACAACAATAGCAATCTTTCTCAGCAGCCTTTATCCCAACCCTCTTCAGGCGCGTCTTCACAAAGAACATCGACTGTTTCTCCTAGCAATAAAGAACAACCTCATCCACCGCCCTCTTCATTAACACCGCAAACGAAAAAGTCGACCCCGACCCCGACCCCTACGAATATTAACCCCCCTCGGCATCCCCTGCCCCAGCCGTTATCGAATTCAAAAGGTGCGCAACAGCTGGGTCCACCACCCACGCCATCCCACAACCAAGCGATCCTGGAGGGTGGCAACAGCGGCAGCCCCGGGTCGTCCGGGCCTCCTAAGAAAAGGGCCCGAAGGGAAGAAACCCCGATCTGGGCGAGAAAAAAGGATAGCCGAAGTTCTAGCAGTAGCCCCGTAATGGCAAATAGGAGGCAACCCAGCAGCGCAAACCAGCACCAACCCCCTCAGCAACAACCACCGCCCCCGCAGCAGCATCGGAAACCTCCACCGGCAAGCGGATTTACACCTCGTTTTGTTCCATGCTTTGGGTCCTGGGAGCCTTCCATATGCAACACGGAGCCTTATGAAGAGTTGACGAGGGAGATTGCGAATTTCTTGTTCGAACAAGTTGTGTCTCAAAACGATCCAGCACTCACTCCATCAGGGGGAGATGGTCCAGTTGCGATGATTGAGATTGAAGCCAAGATTGGTCATCTGATTGACAAGGAGCGGGGCGAGAGATTGAAACTGCCTGTCATCACAGAAACAGTGCTGAATGTCGATGATCCAGGATGGAAAATCCAGTTCAAGAGTAGCATGACTGAGGCAAGATTATTATTTACTCATTTTATTTTCATCTTCTCCTTTACTTAGTGCAGTTTTGTACTTGCATTTCTATTACTCTGCAGAGATAACTACAGAGACTAACTACATCACAGGCACAGCACAAGCGTCTCAACCAATTCCTCAACCGACAATTCATGGAATCCAAAGGACCCCCACCCCCCGGCATGCCCCCATCTCCATCATCCGAGCACCCGAATGAGAATTCTCGACTGCCTACAGAGCCCCAGCGTATCTCAATGGAGTACGTGCACACCCGTGAGAGGGACACTTTTTTCGAACTCCCACCGGACAAGTTACAAGCACTCCCCAGCATCCTGCACTTACATATGCGACACAAACCCAAAGTACGCGTAACGCTTGACCAGAAGACCGGAAAGGTTATCAACACGATTATCAAGACAAGAATCGCTGATCTCAACGTTTATTCGCCCAAGACCGCGTTCGATTGGCGGGTTAGCGCGAATATCGAAATGCCATATCTTGGCGAGATCGAAGGGTTACAACCTTCGAGCGATAGGGGCGGCGGAGACAGAAACAAGGATAGGCTAAGCTACAGGCATTTAGCCTACCATATCGATCTTACTCAAGTTACGGATGTAAATTTTGAACTCCTTGATCAATGTGGTGTGATGTTTGCTAAAAAGATGTTAGAATACTGCGAAGAAAGAACACGAGCTTGAGGTCGAAGTGTCCGGAGAGGAAATCATAAAACACGGAAACCTAGCAAAGGAGCGTAAACCGAACGCCTATGAATCGCTAGTTCGTGGGTTTGTGGATAACGTCCGGGTCCTTATCAGAGCTATTGATTCATAATGCCACCGAGAGATCCGAGAGGATATCATAATCATATTGGCAGATCGCTTTTTTCCCCCTTTTCCCTGTTCCCCATTCCACCGCCTCAAGTTTGTCGGGGTTTTTTTCACTGTACACAATCTTTTTGTTCATTTCCTTCTCCCCATTCTCCTACTATCTACTCACCATAACTCATAAGGCCTCATTCTTCCTCGTATCTGCTGGTGCAAGCAGCTTGTCTTTTCCAATCCTTCCTCACTCCTTATGCAACGACTTGTATTTTACTATTCCATATGACATTTCTTTGGTGTACAGTACACTGTACTTTTCTCCGCCTATCCGTTCCTGCTCACATAATTCTCTTTTGCAAACACGAAAAAAGAAAACAGTTCTCCACTGTCGCGGTTTAAGGAGGGATACTAGCTTTATGATATCCTTGAGTTTTTTCTTTTCTTCTTTCTTTTTTCCTTTTTATCATACCTTTTTTTTATTATTATTCCATTCTATTCCATTTCCTTGTTTCTGATCGTGTCTATAACCAAGCAAGATGGTGGAATTCTGATTTCTATGATACAGCGCACCTCCTTTTTCTTGGGCGTGCGAAAAGCCCGTTCCCTATTACACTCCCTCCTTCCCATCCGAACGTAATCACGACCCATCACTCATGCCCCTCCTCTTCAGCTCTTCCAACAATACCCTCCCAAATCCCCCTCCAGAGTCCTGCCTTGTGCACCATAGCCAACCCCATGACGACCGGCAAATGCCAAACACTTGCCCAGAACAACCTCTTAGCATTGCTCCCTTCACCACCCTTTCTGTAAAACCTCCAGGCCTCCCGTACCAGCCATCCATTCACGGCACTACTATCCACTAAAAACCCTACATCTGTAACGCCGGTAGCCCACAGCCCGAAGCAGATGGGGAAGAGCAGCAACGAGTAGCGTAAGGCGACACGGGCGTTGAGGGCAGGGTACTTCCAGACCATCATCTGGTATCCCACCCGCCGGTACTCATCCTTGATTCCCCAGGACAGAGAATTAAAGTGTGGGAACTGCCAAGCGAAGAGGAGACCAGCCAGTAGCCAGCCCCCGGGATGCGATAGTGTAGAAACCCATGTCGAATCCACACCCTGAACATTCCCAGCCGCCGCAGCCCATCCCATCAACGGCGGAATCCCACCGACAATCGCCCCAACCCACGTATTCACTACGGAAATGCGCTTGAGTGGGGTATACACGCCGGCGTACAGCACAATATTGATCCCGCCGAGCGCAGCGACAGTGGCGTTCACGCCGACGTACAAGCTTCCGACGCCCAGTGCGCCCGTGATGACGGCAAACAAGAGCGCTTGCCGGGGGGTGAGCAGGCCGCGGACTAGTGGCCGGTTGCGCGTGCGAGACATTTGTCGGTCGTAGGCCGGCTCGAGGTACATATTGAGTGCGTTCGCGCTGGAAGAGCTGAGTGCTGTACCGACGGTTAGGAATGTGAGCGTTAGCGCAGACAAGGTCGGGACGTCAGAGAGAAGTGGGTCTGTGGGGAAGAGGGCGTATGGCGCCATGGCTGATAGTACGATAAGTGTTGTCAGACGGGGTTTCGTCAGCGCGAGGTAGGAGTACAAAGCTCTTTTCCAGGAACTGGTCTGCTGGGAGGATGTGGTGGATAGTAGTGATGATGCGTCGGGCGGGAGCTGCGTTGTTGTGTCTGTGGTGGACCCATTGGCACTTGTTATGACGGTAGAGGGCGATAAAACCCTCCCGTGGAGTTTCCGCTGCCGCTGGCGTCGGCGGTGGGGTAATAGGCCGGATTCCGTCGTCGATTTTGTTGCCCTGTCCCACGAGTGTGCGTGCCCACCACTGTCGGCGGGGGGGGCGTCGTCGGCGTTTGTTAGTAGATAGCCGTTTGAAAAGAAGTATTGGGATTGCCATTTTGGCCGGCCCCGCGGGAGGGGCGAAGTGAGATGTAGGGAGACAGTGTCAATTGACAAGCGTTGGTGGAGTGCTGACGAGAATGGTCGGCGGGTGGTAGCCGCTAGCTTCCGTAGGCAGCGGGAGCAAATTGTTGGCGGGGGTAATGTTTGGGGGAGGAGGAGACGCATTGCGCTGCTGGCTGAGGGATTGTGATTGGTGGAGACGCAGGAGAGAGAGAAAGGGGGTACTTTCCGATACGATAGTAAGTGTCATCCGTGGTGGGGGGGGAATTGCATCAGGATCTGATTAGATAGCCTTTTTTTTTTTTGATAAACTCAAGGCGTGGCTCAAATTACGTCACGTGAGCATGGCATGTACCGGTATGATACGAGCAAAGACGCGACTTCCTTTGTTGAACTCGGATTGCGGGCCAATTGCTCTCTATTAAAAGATCGCGAGCTTAAATCAATCATGGAGGAGCCGATCAGCGAGAGAAGGTCTAAATATACCTATAGGCACCTTACCCAACTTTTGAAACATTCTGTTGATACGCCGTTGAGGGTTATTGCTCATATGTTCGCTTCTTCCTTATTCTCCTGCTGGTACATACGGGAGTAGTATAGCTAATGGTTGTGGAATAGCGATCTCGATGCATTCTATGTGGGTCATGCCGTCGACTGCACTGAGGGCCCTACTAAACCTGAGACCATAGGCGCAATGTGAAATGAAGAGACTCGGAACAGACGAGAACACCCCACTCGCAGTCCAGCAATGGCAGAGTGAGCGATCACCCCCGCTACTTTAACCACAACTAACCCCCCCGCCCCATAGGCCTAATCGCGGTAAACTACCCGGCGAGAGTATTCAACGTCAGCCGTCACGTACGAATGCCTCACCCAACCCACCCCTATCTACCCAAACTTATGCTTACAAATCTCATAGTCAACAGCTGTCGACGCCCTAAAGCTCTGCCCGCAGCTCAGACTCGTGCACGTAGCCACCTGGCGCGCCGGCGATGAGCACTGGGACTACCGTGAGAACCCGGACATTGTCACCTGCAAGGCATGCTTAGACCCATATCGTAACGAGTCGAAGAAAATCATATCCATCTTTCGCGCTGCATGCCCGCGGGTCGAGAAGGCTTCTATTGATGAGTCGTTCTTGGACTTGTCAGCCATGGTGCACGAGCGGTTGTTGAAGCGGTTTCCGGTGCTAGCGCGACCGCCGCCGTATAATGATCCTTCGGCGAATTTGCCATTGCCGCCGGAGGACCTGGAGATTAAGTGGGCTGGGTCGCACCTTCCACAGTTGGCAGAGGACTGGGGTGGGCCACTGGATTGGGGTGATGTCGGGATGGGGGTTGCGGCGGAGATTGTGGAAGAGGTTAGAGGGAATGTGAGGAGAGAGTTGGGATACACATGCTCTGCCGGGATCGCGCAGAATAAGTTGTTAGCGAAACTGGGGAGTGGATATAAAAAGCCGGGCCAACAGGTATGAATGACGTGCTTGGTGAATGAGTGAATCCCCCTGTTGACGATTTAGACTGTTGTCAGAGTTGGGGCTGCACAGCGATTTTTGAACGCCTTCAGGTTTACCAAACGTATGGCACTGTGTCAATGCAATCTCCGCTGCCATTTATGCTGATTCGCTGAGGGCACGCAGTCAGAAACCTGGGGGGCAAATTAGGAGAGAGGATATCTGAGGAATTCGGAACCGAGGAGCTCTCCGCCCTCCTAAGCACTCCTCTACAACAACTACAACTCAAGCTAGATGCTGACACCGCTGCCTGGGTCTACAACGTAATCCGTGGGATCGACAGATCGGAAGTCAACCCCCGAACCCTCATCAAATCCATGCTCTCCGCAAAGTCATTCAGGCCATACATTGCCACTGCCGACGCGGCGTCCAAATGGCTCACCATATTTATTTCCGATATATATTCCCGAATGGAGGAAGAAGGGATCGTAGAGGGTAAACGAAAGCCAAAGACTATGACACTGAATTATCGGAGTTCGAGCGGCGCAAGTAAAGGCCGCTCAGTTCCTATACGGGAAATAACGAAACCAGCCCTAACAGCATTGGCACAAAATCTGTTGAGGAGTGTTGTGGATGATGCTAGGGCTTGGCCATGTGCCATGCTTAGTTTAGCCGTCTCGAGGTTCGAAGAACGTGAGACAGGAAGCGTGGGGATTAGGGGTTTTCTGGTCAGCGATGACGCGGCGAAGGACCAAAATACCCCCAAACCTAAACTTGGCAGTACTATAGAGCGAGGGCCAGAAAGAAGGAAGATAGATGAGGACATTGGACGATTCTTCACGAAAGAGCCAGTGGCCTACGACGAGGCTCCAAACCCAGAAGATCCACTTTCAGAAAACGCTACAGCGGACCCCGAAACAGAGGTTTTCGATAACCCGCTGTCATCCCCACCGCCGCCTGCAACAGCTACAGGAGATCGCCCGATGTTCCTGTGCGACCGCTGTAAAGTCTCCCTTCCCCTCGAAGACCAGGAAGAGCACCAAGACTGGCATTTTGCAAAAGAGCTCGCACAGGAGGATCGAGTAGAGGCTATGAAACGGGCTGCCCCGCCTGTGCCCCCGAGTTCTTCCAAGAAGCCCAAGAAAAGCAGTGGGAGCGGTGGCGGTAAGAAGGGTGTTGGTGGGCCTGAGAAGGGGCAGAGGAAATTGTTTTTCCGAAGGTAATTTCATGGCATATCACTCGGGGTAATGATAACGACGAGTGAGGGTTTGGCATTTGGTCGTGTAATGGCTGGGTTCATGGTGGATAGAAACAACGGCCGCATTTCCTGGGGCTTGGGTTTCTTGCGGGTAGGTGACCTCGCCGAAAGCTGGAGAAATCATCTGGGAGGGCTGTAATCAGTCTGTGCTCATTAGCCGGCCCTATATTTACCCCTGCTCCTTAACCGTTAAGTCTCCTGGCTAGGTCTCTGGCCCCGTGCCAGCCAGACTTTTCTCGGAGTCCATGCATGTATGATACTGTATAATACTGCACTAGCACAGTAGGTCCAAAATTCCAGCGCCCGAGTGACTAGTTGTAGATCATCACGAGGCATTCCCATGGGCAAGGGGTAGCTTGTTCCCCGCCCACAACACATCCCACTCGGGTAAGATGCAGGTATGACACCAGCACCATAAATGCCGGTACGGTATTAGCACCCTCTACGCCTGAATACCAGTACCGGTGCTCATAAAGGTAAAGAGTTGCATGAACTCGCATTACATTTCCCCGATGGAGCTTGGGTAAGCTCACCACCGACACTCGCACATTTAAGCTTTATGGTCTACTAGTACTCGTACTCGAGTACCTCCCGTATCTGTCCTGGATTATGTAACTTGTATCAGGTGGTGAATTACGCCCCGGAGAGTCCCGGTATGGAACTGAACGAGGCTGCGGATGTTGTAGGGCAGGGGTTCGCCTTGAGTTGCTTGGTGAGCGATGCTGATTAGCTAAGATGAGTTGGGCTTAGAGCTTCTCCCCGCATTCACTACCGTTCTCCACACCGCAGGCCCACCACCCTGGGCAAGGAGAATTGAGGAGTAATTGATCCCCGCCTTTCTTGCCCCACTTTGGCAGCTTCCATTCCACCACTCTCGCCATCCCCAGAAACTATACACCACAAACAAACAAGTACCCAAAATGTCTTCACAACAAGTCTTCCCTCTCCTCTCCCTCCCAAACGAACTCATCGTTGCGGTCGCCCAACAACTCACGGAGATCACGGACCTGCACTCCTTCCTGCTGACAAACAGGCGACTATCCGTGCTCCTGCCGACAACCCTGCAAACGCACGCCGCAAATTCCACACTGTCGCTGGCGGCTCTCTACTGGGCAATCTCCACGGGCAACAAGCCCATGACCGCCCTCCTGCTACAAAAGTCCACACAAATCCTCACAGTCCGCACACCGTCACACACACTCCTGCACAGAACCCCACACCCCTGCCCCGCAAAAGCCCTCTCCCTCATCCTCGCGCACAGGGGGGCGATACAAGTCGAGGAGGAAGCAACGGGCCGCACACCCCAGCACTTCGCCTGCAAGCACTCGCGGCCCAACCTGCTCTCTCGCATATTGGCCTTCGGCGCAGCGGTGGAGGCGACCGACCGTGAGGGCTGGACACCATTGCACGTTTCGGTCATATCGCGGCGCGAGGATCAGGCGTGTACGCGGATACTGCTCGCGCGCGGCGCTGACCTATCTGCGCGGGAGCACACCCGGCTGCAGCGCACGCCGCTGCACTTTGCAATGAAGAGCGTGCGCGTGGAGGAGCTGCGGGGGTTTCTGGACCAAGTGGCTGCCGGGAGGGGGGGGCTCGACGTTGACGTTGCTGATGGGAATGGCCAGACGCCATTGCATTGGGCTGCCGGGATGGGGAGGGCCGGGGCCGTGGAGGTTTTACTGAAGAGGGGCGCGAACGTTGGGGCTAGGGATGGGAGGGGCATGACGGCGTTGCACGTTGTCGCTAGGGGCCCGTACGTTTCGAGGCTAAAGGGGAGGTTTGAAGCTGTTGCTTGGCTGCTCATTCGCCGTGGCGCGGATGGGACGATCAGGGATAGGAGTGGGAGCCGGGTTGTGGACATTCTGGAGGGGAAGAGGAGGCAGGCGGCGGGTCTCGAGTGAGGGAGTGTGATTCAATTCCCCCCTCTTTTCGGGCGCGGGTGGGAGATATTGTTGGTTATCTGTTTCTTGCCGACCAAGTACTCGTACGCTCTTGCCCAGTACTCTATTTTGACTATACGTTGGTCGTTTGTGTTAACAGAAAACACCCGCGAGGTGCGTTGACATCATTCAATTAGTACCCTTCAAACCCCCAAGAACCCGTAAACTGATGCCTGACGCCTGAATGTGATCATAAGTGCGTTGAGCATATCAGTTGAGTAGAGCGTGCATCAACCTAGTCCACCAGGCACAAATATGGCCCCACTCCCAACCCGCAAACCCAGAACCGCCCTCCTGACCGGAGCATCGTACAGAAAGTCCCTCGATTCCAATCCAATCTTTCCCTCCCCTTCACCCACGCCTCCATCCACAGCTCACCTCCCAATCTCCAACCCACACAAAAACCAACATCCGAATCCCAGCCTAGTACCCCAACATCCACCATCCCATCCCCAGAAGTAAAAAAAAGTGCCCAGCGAGTGTGTCCCAAACACAGCGTACCAGAGTAAAGGGTTTACATGGGCCCTAAGCGGGAGAGAAAAAGCCGAAATTACCCCAGACGGTAAACAAGATTTCATAAGATATTATTTAAGATGTCGATCTGGGAGGGGGTTCTCACTGGGGTGAATTTTTCCCTTTTTGTTTCCAAGACTTACTCTTGCATTGGTATTCATCTAGTCCTTGGGGGCGGCGTTGGGGCGATTAGCCTTACAGTGTCATATAGCAGCACCGTTCCATGTCATACCCCCATCCAGTGTATCATACTGTGCTATACTAGCCCCCACTCTGGGTCTGTTGGCCTCTCTAGTTCCTTGGTTGGAGATGGGATAGCTAGTCTAGTGGATACACGATCAAAAATACCGAGAATGAAAAAAAATCCTGGTTTCCCAAGAGAAGAGAAGGAAAGAAAGAAAACAGAGATCACCGGGTGGTATTTATATCGTTATGAGATAAATAGAAGGGATCAGAGCAGGAAAGATGGTGCACGAAAATAATGATCATAATAGCACTTTAATCCATAGCTAGCACGATGCTCATAGAAGGCTTATGCCCGCCAGCCCGTATCCCGAAAAGTAGACCGAAGGACATAAGTAGAATGCCTCTAGGGTAGTTTACGTTACTTGACTACTGTAGCTGACTTCCAGTTCGACATCTTTAACACTCAAGTATTCGCTATGGGGCAGGGAATGATGAGGGCCAGATATTGGGCAGCTACAATGGCAGGCTGGGGGGCGAGGAGTGGGCGTGAGGAGGGGACGTGGCCTTGGGAAACCAAAAGTGATTTGCTAATAACGGTCTGGGGTAATCGGAGTACCACTGTACCAGGGGGGGTGCATATATACGTACCAAGCTGCGGGCGCCCACAAGAAAAGAGCCCTAAAGACTCGTGTATGACATCACTAACGCGAACCACAGAGAACTGTCAATAAGCAAACACTGATGAAAATGACAGGAACTAACCACTCCCACACGAGTGAGTGAGGAGGGTCACAAGGAGTATCAGGAGCAAAACTTGTCTCCAAGAAACAAATTCAACGGTATTATTACTCACCCCCTCACCGACACTAACCCCCCCCCCCCCTCCCAAGCGGTAGTTGGGGCAGCAATAAGTTACCAGCAATGATAAATGGTGATCCTCTCTCAATTTAAGGCCTAGAGGGACCCAGAGGGGCTCAGCCTCTCTCATGGTCATCTCCGAGGACCCCATCACACCCGCAGACTATGCCGCTCCAGAAAACAAACCCCTCCTTTACCCCAGCCAGCCTCCTTTTCCTTTTTCAGGGGATTACGTCCTGCCTTCCAATACATTGTAGCGAGTGTTGGTGCGATGTCGAAAATCAATTTTCCAAGGACCTTAGCACGAGTGATTTCCCGTGATAACTAATTCCATGTATCATACTAACAGAAGTGGCTAGGTTCTAGTCGGTGCCTGCTAACACCACGCACAGTACAGTATACATTTCTACTTTTATTTTCACTCCTACCTTTATATCCATCTTCGTCCCTATCTTTATCCCACAAAATTGGAGTAATGTAGTGTGAACGAGGTCCGAAAGGCTGCTATTAGAAAGGAATTGTTTCCCAATCATTATCTGCAAAGGCCAAAGCTAGCGCACCCTTCCGAATAATAGAGACTTTCGGACAATTTGGCTAGAGTTTGAGTGTTGTTCCCACAGATACCGCGATATTGAACGGATCCTATAACTTTTACTAGTAGTACATACTGTAATATTCTTATCTGATACCCCTGCATCCCCACCTCCTAGTTTGCTCGGCTGCCCCCTGGCCCCGATCCGAAATTTGAGGAAAGATATGGCGATACCTTTCAGTGGGGTCTACTTTGCCCTACAATCTCATTAAGGAAAACCAAGCCCTTCAATTTCCCAGCTCCCCATAGGGCGGGGTTTGTTGTTTCTCCTGCTCAATGTGACGGATCCCCCAACAGCAACAAACACATCGCCAGGGCGGAATTGAACCCATGGGTGCTGCTAACCGCCCAGGGGTTAAGCGGCTCTCGACAAGCCAATCACTGTGCCAACCAGGAACTTCACTTAATACTACGATTAGGACAAATGCTCTCCTGTTGCCAGGTGGATTTGAGTCCTTGGCTCAATGTTAACAGCAGTGCAGGCTATCATTCCTTATGTTATAGGAACAGATACGTTCTCAAAGGAAGATAAATTAATAGACGTGTATCGCTAATTGATAACCACCAGATACCTTAATATCTAAGGACATAATCGCCGAGCAGATGTCAATCATGAAAACAGGTAGGTTTGGCTGGGAGCAAGAGAGGATCTGTGCAACACCGTATATTGATAAGCGATAACATGGGAGCACTACAATACCTCTGACTTACGGTAACTTCTTTAAGGGCATTGTTCCCTCCTTTTAAAGTTGGGCACAACCAGTTAGCAACCCCGAGTGTGCTATAGTCTCACCTGCGACATAAGCGATCACTCGATTTGCACACTTGCCTACCCAACCCTTTATGAAGTATCCCGAAGAATCCGAGAACTGAAAAGGGGGAAACACCTGCGCAAAGCCGCAGTAATCATCTATTAACCACTAATCCCCCAGTAGACCCACCGCTACTATCTAATACGAATTCAAGGAAGAAAAAAACCAAGGCAGAGGGAAAATTCCTCAATCAGCCGAGTCTCCCTCTAGCACACAACGGTAACAATATAAGAGAGCATAGTCTACTTGAGCCACCCCTTGACCATTCCCAACCAACCCATCCTCAGCCCAAGTCTATTAACCCCCCACAAACCGCCCATAACGCCCCCGGCCAGCAGGGCAGTAGCAGCAGCATTTAGCCACGTTCTCTGCCGCCTCGCCCTACTGACCACCTCCGTGTACCTGATATTCGAGAAACTAACCATGCTGTACATCGTTCTGATACCCAGCCAAGGCACATATGCGTACAACGCCTCCTCGATAGCTTTTCTAAGAATGTAGGCTTTCGAAGTGACGGCTGCACGCATCTCGATGTGGTTTTGCATCGCAAGCTCGTTGATCGTGTGCCCATCTGGTACCCTATAGGAGGAGTACGAGGCTAAGGCGTCGGTCATGGAGTCCAGGTGTGCATTTACGTGCTCAAAAAGTACGCTTACATCTTCGAGGCCTGCGTTCATGCCTTGGCCGTAGAAGGGGACCATTGCATGGGCTGCGTCGCCGATTATTACGCAGCGGTCTTTGTAGTGATATGGTTTACACTGTGTGGGTTAGCTTGGGCTACAGTATGCGAGAGGAAAGGGGGTCTTGCCTTAATACTGATCAACGGCAGCTTTTGATGGTTTAGGTATTGCTCCACTAAGTCATCCTCTCCCACCAGATCGATCACCTCCTCAAAGTTCTCCCTGAAGAAAGCGAGCAGATTCTCCCTGCTTTCTCCGATGGCGTCAAACCTCCATTGTTCCATGAACAATGTACAAGTAAACGTTTTGTCCTGAACAATTAACTTCCATCATCGCCTGAGATTGGAGGGGGTGGGCACACAATGCTAGGAATGGCAATAAACATAAAGTCCTTCTTTGGCCAAATATGCAAGTGATTGGCATCAATCTTGAAGTCCCCAGTTTCCCTATCCGGCGGAATCTCGTATTCCTGCCATAGCGTCTCGATATAGGTCTGCTCATAATACATACTGCCCCAATAAGCGTCAACCGACCACCATAATCGAACCCAAACCTACCGGACACTCTTCTGCAACAACCTTCGAGTAGCGGAATGAGCACCATCCGCTCCAATGATCAAATCCGCCTGGACCGTAACTCTCTCCCCAGCCCCACTACCCGCAAGTCAGCCATCCAATTCCAAGTTATAAGCAGCAGCAAGAGTTGAAACAAACATCTTCTCAAATTCGGCTGTACCGGCATCGAGGCTAAGCCCCCTCAAGCCGTGGTGGAAAAATAGCTTAACACCTTTCAACGCCAAAGCGTCCAGCAGCTGGACATTAAGTCTCGCCCGGTCTGCAGAACGAATAAACTACAAACACTCACTCCCATTAGCTCCTACCATGCAGCCCCCTCTCGCTGAAAACGGCAGACAAGACAAACCCTTCCATGAACATCATACTTCTGACTCTCCCCCTTCTCACCAGGCACCCCGGTATGTATCATGCGGCCGTACATGGGGATTGTCTCGGATAACACCTCGTCGAGGAGTTTCCCCCCGTCGCCCAAATTCCGAAGGCCATTGATTCCACGCTCGGACAGTGCGAGATTGATGCTCTTGCTAAAGTTCAAGGAGAGGTTTTCCGGGAGACGGAGGTCTGCTCAATCCATCGGTCCATCCATCCATCAGTCAGGGAACCCAAATAATGAGGAATTTAGGAATGGGGAGGGGAAGAACAAACCTCCCCGAAGCTCATAAACCTCCACTTCCCACCCGGCATGCGAAAAGTACAGTGCAGCAAGAGCTCCGACTGGCCCGGCTCCCACCACAATGACTTTCTTCTTTGCAGGAGAGTCCATCTTGTTTTATTTTAGTTTGTCTTGACAAGCGTTAGTTTGTTGTGGGGGAAGAATACAGGAAGGAAGGAAGGAAGGAAGGAAGGAAGGAAGGAAGGAAGAAATCCCGGAAGATGACGACGCGGAATACTCCGTGGACTAACCTTAAAACCCGAGAAGGTGCAATTGTGTCCCAAGCTACCGTAGGTATCGTAGCCTCGGTACCAGTATTTGTGCCATCATAGAAAACCTGAAAGAGAGAGTAGAAGACATCAGTTAGGGGCTCCCCTGTTTAAGCACCCCCTACGAGTAATAACAGTATTATCATACCTTCAACCTCCAATCTGTATAGCCCGCTGCAAATCCGTAATGCTTCTCTCGTTGTTTGCTTCTTTCCTCCATCCCTACAGTTCCATATTATGATACAACCATCAGTTCCCCACGCACCGCATAATACCAGTGATAACCAATCACCGAATTGAACTAGTGGAGCATCGGTTTGAGAGGGGCTCCTGCATTTTCTCCTTCTATATATCCCCTGCCTATCTATATCTCGAAATAGAACGGTAGGAGTATAGGTAAATTGGTTTTTCCGTCCCCGTGCTGTAGACTACAAGTGCAAGTACTCGCCTCTGCCTACGGTACCTACAGTAACTCACTTCTAGACCCCACGACTACCGCCCTCTGCCAGTATGCACCCAGGCACATCATTCGCAAAGCACCACCATTTATCTAGCGGAAGAAAATATTCTCTGCAGTATGACAATAATATTATCATAGGAAAAAAAAGCTGTCAAGAAAAATTGGACCGCCTGATAGGGATTTTCACCTCAACCTCTTGCAGGTTCGGGCTTGGGGAGGAGACAATAAATTTAATGCCTAGCTGCACATTGGAAACGGCAATCCATTGGGGATTCTCACCGGTGAGCACGGAAATATTCGAAAGCATATCAACGTTAGAGTTCATGTCGTGAGCTGCTGCTAACATCCGTCTTCTCAGAATCTGCTAGATCGTTCACTCCCCACTAACTTTAGTCTTGCACTATTTAGACACTATTCCTCTTCAGTAGAAAACAGCTGCCAACATACGACAAATGGGGAAGGCAATCCTTGAATGAGAAGCACTAGCATAAGAAATACTTACTCTTATTACCTAACAACCTATGAAAATTCATGATACTTATGCACATCCCTCGCCAGCACCCCTGGTATTCTCTATCCCCTTCCACCGCCATCTAGCCTCTTTTTTTTTCAGCCCCTCCTAACTTAAGCAGCTCCCCGTACTAGCACTCTATCAGTTAGATGGAGAAAGCCTCCAGGAATCGCCAGTCATAGACCTAAAACTGCCATTTCGAGTAATTGATGGCACCCCAAATGAGTTGGTTTTCACATGAGTGAATTAATACACAGGTCGAATACCTACACCCTTTCCCTTATGATGCCCTGCAGCTTCTCCCGAAATCCCTTGGGCCATCAGCATTAAATTTTGACGAATTCCTTCAAGTTGCTTGCCAATTAAGCAACCCCTGCCAAACCCACTTTCCTAGGTAAATAAACATCGTTCGCCAGATCAGTTACCATGAAGGCTTCAGGTTTGAGCCTGCTGGTTCTGAACCACCTATGAGTGCCACTGGCCTGCAGTAATAACTACTGTCACCTTGGCTGGTGTAACGATGGAAAATTTTATGCCATTCTAAGACATAGAATGACTAACGGGGCCCTCAGTATTTTTCAGTGATAATGTGCGTAGGTATTATCACATAGCTAATATTTGCTATGTTCTGAGGTTCGCACAGCTGCGAATTTGTGATAACCAACAAATGTTAGTTACGTGATAATGCCTACGCACATTATCACTGAAAAATACTGAGGGCCCCGTTAGTCACTCTATGTCTTAGAATGGCATAACATTTTCCATCGTTACACCAGCCAAGGAGATAATAATTAGAGGCAAATAAGACTATCTACGGAGAGATTGGAATTTTAAAGTCTCACCCTCTCCCCACACCATCGACTCCCCCGGTACCTTACTCCACGGGGCATATTTAGTGATAAGACACCTACTATAATTTCCCCTAGGCTTTCTTCACCCTACTGTACCTCTCTTCTCGAGCTAGTTTTCCTCAAATCCCTACACCCCCCAACAGAAAACTCCTACTCTATCCCGCTACACACAAACGAAATCATACCGACAGCTCTTGGGCCGAACTGCTTGTGCTGTGCCTGGCAATTTATAAAAGTATCTGGGAACCAGGGCACGGATTGATACCTTTTTTGGCGCCGAGGCGTCCGGATACTTTAGAAATGATCTAGCACCCGAGTAGTCGGTGACCAGCCAGCCAGAGTGTGATAGAAAGGCCAATAACGTCACAAGTACCATGGGATTGATTTCCGGTGATGCCCAATAGCGCCAGTGACATCTGAGGTAGGTCCCGGCCTAGGCTGCGAGCTGAGCAGAAGCTTTTGTTGACCCTCAAAAACGTGAATGCAGCCAAACTTTTCCGTTCTACAGGGCAAAAACACATTATATAGTGAATCTGGGGGGGGCATGTTATATATATGCTCAATAAGGCAGATAAATGGTTCTACAAAAAGAGTCAGAGATCCACAAGAAGCGAGTAGAAAATGCCAGCAAAGACCGACACTCCACAGAGGGGAACTGGAGAGGGAAGAAATGGTGGAACAAATATAAGGGCACCAACCCCTGGTGGGAAATGATGGGAATGTGATTCATGGGTTTTGAAAGCTTTGAAGTAGTATTGGTATTTTGCTGAACACATTTCTTATCGCACGAAACAAATCTCTGGGCACTCTGAGGGAGCACCACCTGCCTTATCGGCTTGGCGTCACCCGAAGCTGAGGGAACCTTGATACGGCCACCAGTACCTGCTCTCAGAGAGGACTTGAGAGGAAAAAAAAGAGGGCTCCTCATGCGTGAAAGAGCAGAGAGCTTTCACAGTGACTGTGGCAGGGTTCGAACCTGCGGCCTTCTGCGATTTTCACCGTTGTAAAGCAGACGCGCTTCCACTACGCCACACAGTCATTGTTAATTGCCTTCACCCAAGGCAATATGATCCTTTTTGAGAGATCATCACCAACCAAATAGGAAGTAGGTAAAACCTGAATGTATACAACGATTAACCCACAATCCAACTATTTATCACCTTTCAAATAACCCCTCGCTCCATCCGCTCACGCCAAAACACAAAAATGCAAAAGCCAATCCCCCAAACCCCCCCTCGGAGTTTTTCCTTTTGCAAGAAGGTCCAATTGGGGGTCTTGAATGATGCTTATCGAAGTAGTTATGATTTTGTTAACCTGTTATCGTTCATCTATATTGGGCTACCCGAGGTTCCTCCCGCCACGCAGGCCGTTTTCCAGGTCATACTCTAAGGTGTTGCCATGGATTTTCCTGTACGGTATCGCACAAATAAATCTAAGGAACTTGACAAAAAAAATAGCCCCCAAATTCCTTTCATCGCTTAGCACTCGCCCTGTTTCTCCACCCATCACCCATACTTCGTCGGACACCCAAAGTCCTTCTCTTCGGGGCCACAGCGGCTACCGCGGTCATCGCTATAGTATTAGAATTTGTTACTGTAGCCGTATCCCTTGAGCCTGCCGCATTATGTATTATTGTAGTTGACGCCTTAGTGGCGGTAGTTCCCTCAAACACAATGCGTCTCTCCGCTCTTGCTGGCTCTATACGCCTAGAAGGTGGAATGGAAAACACCGGTGGTGGTGGTGAGGAGGGGATTTCTTCTTTCTTTCGCCTTCTCTTGGACGGCGTACGCGCAGGCGACGAGCTCAGTAACATCACGCCGCTATGATGGTCAGGCCGGACGGGAAATTTAGGCTGAGGTAGGGCTTCAATTTGTTCCTTAAGATTCTTGTCCCTAACAGATTTGTCCCTTATGACTTCCGTCGCAGTAGGTGCTTTAGGCGGAATAACCTTTGTTACTGGTTCTGGCGCCATTTGCCCGAAATATCTGAGCAAACTCCCCTGATCCGCCGGTCTTTTATTCGATCCTGATGCGGCAGCCGGAGCTCCCTTGATCAGGCTACCGCCTCTGTTTGGTGGTTCAACCATCACGGGACCCCACCTTTGTTTCTCTTTCGCAACTTGGGCTCTCTCCGCCTCCTGGTCTAATCGAGTTTCCTTGAGCTCTTGCATGTGGCTACCCGCACTTTTAAATCCCACCACTACCCCAGGAGGTGGTTTCTCCATCCTCCCTACAGGCCTCTCTCGAGAAATAATCGGCCTGAACCCTTCTCCTAAAGACCCATTTGCTTTAGAAGCCTGTACATTTTGTAACCTTCTCCTCTTCAATCGCGACCCATCTTCATCAAGACCCTCACCCTCGCTGTCAGACTCCGAGGGATCCTTCTCAGGAAATTGGTCATCCAATGTGGATGCAATCCCACTCTCGTCAACAGCTGTTTGGATCTGAACTTCTGAAGGACACTCTCGGCCAACAATTCTGCTAATAGATTGGACAGAAGAAAACCCGAGTGTAGGTCCACGGGTGTGAAGAAGAGGATGTAAAGAGCGATGTGTGAGGAATTGCGAGAGTTTAGTCTTCTCTAGTTTAACAATGTTAGCCCGTGTTATGCTGGTTCACCGACGAAGCGACAATACCTTTTTGAGAGTTCTTCACAGGACATGACATATATAAGAGTGCCTGTGCCCTAGTCATAGCAACATAGAGTAATCTCCTCTCTTCGTCTGTATCTTCTGCCCTCGAATGCGGAATGCTGCCCTGGTAGACTGCTGGGATAAAAACTATTGGCCATTCCAACCCTACACATTTGTCAATCAAGATTCCAACAGAGCATCTGGTGGATCCTAGTTACCTTTAGAAGCATGAATTGTACTGACTGTAACCTGTCCTTGCTTAACTGGCTCATCATCGTCTTTGACCTCGTTCGCCAGCGCCGTATTAGACAAGAACCGGTCCAACACCAACTGCAACCTACTCTGCTCAATTTGACTTTGCGGCAACCCATCAATATCCGGAAGCATATCCTCATCGTCATCCAACCTTTCCACCTCCTGTGCTTGTGAAAGGAGCTCGCTAACGTTAGACCATCTCGCATCGAAATCTTCGGGATAGCTCCTTCTAAGGTAGTCCTCATAGCCTATTTTCCTCATCAAGAATTCCACAACATCCACCAGACCCTTCCCTTGGTCATCCTCCTCAAGCTGCTTCTGAGTGGATAGGATAATTCCCACAAAGTCACTCAGACCCTTCTCGGCAGCTTTGGCGATCTTGACATCCTTCCAGATGCCACCGAGCCCCGCTCTAACAATTTCCCACATGCTCTTAGCTCGTTTGTCCGCCTCATCAAGCAGTGCTTTAACTGTCGTATCCCCAACCTTCCTCGTGGGAGTATTAACAACCCTAGCCAGTGCATCATTATTGCTTGGATTCTGTATTATTCTTAGATAGTCCAGAAGAGTCTTAATCTCCACACGATCGTAGAACCTCAGCCCCCCTACCATCTTGTATGCCACCCCAGCCTTCACAAAGCTCGTCTCGATATTCCTTGTCAAATTCGCGGATCGCACGAGGACGGCTATATCACCAAGCTCCACCATACTCCCTGTCATAGCTCTAACCCTCCGGATCTCCGAGACTATCCAACTTGCTTCCAAAAAAGCGCTCGGAACCCTTCTCAAAATCGGCCTAGTCCCCACCGCATGTGTAGGAGTAAGGGGCTTCTTCGGGCGATTGGGATCCTGCTCAATCACTTCCAATGCGGCCAGCAAAATACTGGCAGAACTCCTATAATTCTGCTCAAGGTGAATTACAAGTGTCTGTGGGTAAGCCCTAACCATTCTCGACAGGTTACGGATTTCTGCAGCCCGGAACCCATATATGCTCTGGTCTGGATCTCCAACAATCGTAATCCGTTCACGCTTCCAGGCAAGTAGCTTCATCAATTCAAACTGGACCAGATTCGTATCCTGAAACTCGTCGATAAGAACCGCTTCCACGTTACTAACGCATTCTGGATTATGCTTGAGAAGCTCAAGACACCGAAGTAATAGGTCGTCATAATCGAGTAAGTTTGACGCCTCCAACGCCGCCTCGTAGTCCTCGAAAACCTGAACGAAATCCTCGGTAGAAATATCCTTAACTCTAGCCTGTGTGGATTGTGTTGCTGCGGTTGAAGGAGGCGGTAGGACATTCGCCGCCGGGGAGATATTCCGAGCTTTGAAATGGGATATCCGAGATCTAACCTGGCTTGGATCTAGCGGTGATTTCCTCCGTTTGATTATCCTCTGTATGATCCAAACATTAGTACTTGCATTTTCCATGCCCTCCCGAGAAACCATAGCCCACCTTGACAATTCCCAAACTATCACCAGAGTCCGCAATTCCCCACCCCGTCTTGACGTCTACTAGGTGCCCATACTTTACCAAGTACCTCCTAGCTATACTATGGAAAGTACCCAGCACCAGTCGACCTTCCACCCCGTTTCCAACCAGCTTGGATATCCGCTCCTTCATATCCCGGGCAGCTTTAACAGTGAAAGTAGCCACAATCACATTTCGGGGGTCTAACGACTGCGGAGGACATAGCAGCCATGCGACGCGAGACGTTAGTGTTCTGGTTTTACCAGAACCAGCTATTCCTTGGTCAGTCTAGAGTGGCTAAGAAGAAGAGAAAAAGGTATTATACGTGGGGCAAGTATCTGCACCACAGAAGACAGGTTCGTCACAGCTAGTCGTTGGGCATTATTCAGTCCGACAAGTATCGGCTCAAGATCTATCTGTGATGCCCTAAAGGACATGGTATCAAGTTATCCGAACAAATAAATCGAAGGGCGGTCAGAGCGAAAGGAAAAGGAAAAGGAAATTGTCAAGGTTTGCTCAGGTTCAGAACGGCAGCCAGCTCTGGAGGGTCCGGCGTGGACGCGTTCTGCTTGGCAAAAAAGAAGATCACGTGAGTGGCATGTCAATCTTCAATCAAAAACTCCCGATTCTAACCCTCGATATTCAAAAAAAACCCCCCATTTTATCGACATGTAAGAAACGACAAAAAACTGCCAACAGCAGCAAGGGATACTATGGGCCAGCAATAATAGAAAAACACTCAAGCCAAAAGGAAAAGAAAGAAAGCCTTCAACGCCCCGAACAACCTGTGACTACCGCCCACCCAGTTGTTGATATAATGCATCCGGTCTAACCAACCCCCCAGGCACAGGCAGTACACAACCAAGCCAAGCTTCCCCACTTTCATAGTACTATGAAATATTCCGACAACCCAAACACCAAGAGACACCCGAGTCCTAACTCTTCATAGCACAGTCCAAGCAGATTCTCGCACCATCACCAAGAGAGATGGAACAACCGCTCTCACAAACCCTCTTAGAACATGCCTCGCACCTCCCTTCCTCACTCATGCCTGGAAATCCACTCAACTCCATAGGCCGGTCACAATCTTCGCACAAGGCCATTCCTTCGGGAGCCTGCGATGACGCGGCCACCGACGTACAAGGCATTAACTTGGAAAATGCCGCACCATTACTCGATATTGGCTTCGTATGTGCCATCACAGCAAACGGATTAGTCCGTTGAGGAGTGAGGACGCGTTGGCCTCTGCTCACGGGCGCTGGAGAATTGATGTTGTGGCCTGACGATTGAGTATGTGTGATCTTGAAGAGGCTTAATGTAGTAGGCGTAGGAGACGGTTGCGAGCTCTGAGCGGAAAATAGCTTTTGGAGGGTGTACTCTGTTATCGTCGTATCAGCTTAGTTATTCATGCAAGCGGATGATACACACCACAGCAGGTGTGACGATGCTGGGGAATGCTCTAATGCTAGTGCCGGCGGAAGCCCAATTGTAGAAACTCACGGTATACTTCCTCCTCACGAGGCTTTCCATTCCTCCACCTCTTCATCGTCCTGCCAGGTTGTAGCTCCATTATTCCCCGCGAGTGGGGGCAGCCAGAGTCATCGGATGAAAACGATTCATCCGCAGGCCGTTTACGTTTCGAGGTCGCTGGGGCGAACGAAGGTGTGTAGAAGGAAGATGCCATCATCATGCAATCCTGTTAGAGGCTCTGTTAAACAGTAATGACAGTTATTTCAACCTTGGATACGATGTTTGAACCGAGTCAGGCTGGCAAGGAGTGAAGGAGGGGCGGTTCGTAATCTCAACGCGTTTGTGCGAGAGCAAACGACAGAGAACGCGTAAAAAGACCCCAAACTGAGCACCGGACCAACCGCAATCAGCGCGTTGTCAGTCGCAAAATCCTTCCTACCCCTACCGTAATCAGTCCTCCAACTTCCCTTTTAATCCTCCTTGGCAGTCACCATTATTATTTCAATCCCTGCAAGGCGCCAAATAGAGCTCGCATGCCGCCAATTTAAGCTTCGATTACCCGAGTGCAATGAGACCTTTGCTTTCCCCAAACCAATGAATGCGAAAGACAGAAGACGGTTACCCGGCCAAGGCTCCCCCAAACGTCTAGAGGGTCCACCGAAAATACGCCTATGGCGGAGCCGTCTGCTATTGATATCATCGGCGGCAACAAGATCCTGGAACAGTGCATCATATCAGATAAACTTGCCCTTTTTTTCCTTTTTCCTTTCTTTCCCCCAGCCCGTGTCATACCAAAAGCCACATCGCCACACTGAAACAGAGCTCTCCCATGTTCACAATTCCCCCGCTGATGTCTACTCGTAGGCAAGTTTTATGCAAGTTTCCACCCCAATTCTCATGTTTTGAGACTTTTTCGCTTGGCTGCGCGGCGTGCTATGTCATCATTGGTTCATCTGCTTCTGCGACACCTCGGTATCTCCTGAGGTCAGCGATCGAGTGAGGGTGTGTGCCGCACGTTTCTTAGGCCAGCTGAGACTATTATGTTGCACCTTATTGAACTTCGCGGGCTGAACGTCGCCATCATGCGCCGGTACGGTAACCATCTATTCCCGTTTTCAGGCGAGAAATCGTCGCCCTCTTCACAACCGCCTTTTCCTCTCGGACTTATTCCGGGACGGGACAGAGCCCGGAGTATAAAAAAAACTGATACAGAGTCATGTTCGATCACTCGATATATGATTTCCTCTCCGGAGAGAATATTCCTCCGTGGAAAGCTTCCACATCATGGAGGTTACGGGGTGGCTGTCTGCGAACCTCCCTAGGTTTTTGCCCAAGTTACGCCGGGGAGCCCTTGAAGGTACCGGTGTGATTACCAGCCCACTATCCCTACCGCCTGGTGGGGCCCGTGGAAATATCCTCTTATCTGGTCAAGACCAGCTGCTTGTGCTGGAGGGGTGGGGGCATAGGCTCAGACAACTTCTCGCCTCTGGCATGGTTAGAATCGCACAACCCGATCCATTGGTTGAGACAATGAGATTAGGTCGTACGAGTACAATGGAGTTATTCACAAACATCCTGCGAGATCTCAGTAAAAAAAAAGAAAATACATAGTAATATGCATAAAGATATAGAGGTATCATCGTCTTGTGACAGCAGTACGTATGCTTTCTCATTCCTAATCATGCCACAATCAATAGTGCCCCGAATAGGAATTTTTCTCAGTACGCTGGTATCTAGATGTTATCAGCCCGCTTTTGTTTACTGGATACGGGATACGAGACTGGGCTAATACCAGAAAATAGCCTCGATGGGGCCTTGCGTGCACCTCTGACCTTTAGCTAACTTCGCTGCCTTGGATCTCCAACTAGTAGAGTATCGTGACTCTAACACATGCGTGACGTGGCATCTGTACTTGCAGAAGAAGGAGAAGAAAGTAAAATAAAAAATGTAAGCCCCACAGTATCAGATCGCACGGACGCACATTCACCCATCTTACAAATCATAATAAGTGGTGCGTAGCCCCGACCCCACAGCCAGCAAAACTCCGTTTTCAGTCCTCGATGAACGAGTGATACGCCATGACGGCCGCATTTCCAACCGACACCACTGTGATTCGCCACATCATTGTGCTCGAGTACCAGTATTGGTTTGCGCGAGCAAGTGCCCTTCCATGAAATTGGCCTTTCCCTCCTCGATCCATTTAGCATGGCAGGTACGTAATAGAGCTGCCCAGCTCCTTTTTGCCTAGCTTCCCACCCCACTTCCATTCTTCTCCGATTCAAGCAGTGGAGTTGGGGAAGAATCACATGGGGAGGATCGGCGGAATTGACAGCTTTTCTTGGCACGGGTAGGATTCTAAGCACTCCGAATTGATTACTTCCCACCCCTAGCGCCCCGCCTGCCAAGCTAATATTGGTATCAGGTGTGTTTTGGGGTTTTTCTTGATTCTCGTGGAGTATCGGTGCCGATACTATCACTCTGTATGGTATGGTGGCGGGGATTACGGGATGGTATTGTGGAGGCTTGGGATTTTATTTAACTGCGGTACGTACTTTTCAGATTCTTACACTACGATAGGTTGGTTATTACAGCTTGCATCATAGCCCAATCCAGCCCTCACGTGTTCGGGAACTCCGACAGAGTGAGTGAAGGGAAGAAGACAACAGACGAAGTGGAAGGCCTAGGGAAGTTCCTCTATTACACGAGTACTCGGGGGGTCAGTAGGAATCGGAAGATTATCTCTGCCGGTCCCATACAAATATCTACGGGGACAAGGGTTATGTTTTCCGATTTTTAATGACTCCCCCGAGTATTAATGGTGAGTCGGTCTCGTGAGGCCTTTTGGTAAATTCCCATCTGTGTCAGTGATCAGTGCCAAGGATTTACCAGTAATCCTAGAGTCCGTCGGGGATGGTTGTATACGGCGGTCCGTATCACGCAGCACCAGTGGCCCAATTCTGCCTAAATTAACGTCAGGCGGGGCCCATAATACAAGTGTACTTGGAGCTGTGGACTGCACATTTTTTTGGCAGCTAGATTTTGAAGTCGGCGATTTTTCGGCGATGATCATTTGAAATATGATTTTCGCTGCTGTGGTATTGCTGCTGGTACTGTACTACGGCACTGGTACTGTATTAGGATTGATTGCGTGGCTTGTATGTTAGTCTACCCGTCAAGACCGAAAGGGCGATTGCCACGGATGTACGCCGTTTGAGTATGTACTACTGCAGTACTCGTACTGTACGATACCGGTCCTGGTAAGTGTACTACAAGTAGGATTTTGGAGCACGGGAGCGGTCGAAGCTGCCCTGGCTAGACGTGCTCCTGATACAGTACCGGTATTTGGTACGAGCTTCAGGTACGCACTCTGCAACCAAGTACCCTGAAATCCTCATAGGGGTAGACGATGCCGTGAGACTACAGGCGGTTATGTTAAAATTAAGACAAGGCCTTTCAAACATCGACACCGAGAATCGCTTTGCGCCGTCAACGTCGGCCTACTATCTGTGTACAGGAGAAACTTTACGAACACGTAGTGTCACTTCCTTCTTCTCTTAGCATGGTACTATTGTCACAGCGGTCGTCAAAGTCCTCTGGTATTGACAGGCTCCTCAATATTGATGCAGTGCCGTATTCCTCCAATATTCGTACCATGCTCTGGATTAATTGTGGCAATTGTTATATCCGAGATCGGTTACAGTAGAATACGGCAGTTCGTGGTGGTTAAGCGGCATGAACGCGGAAACGGAATTGGGCTACCGGAATTCGGATAGTCAAGCTAGGGTTCCGGCTTAGGTGCGGCCATACGGTATGTTGGACGGGTGATTGCGGATACGAGTACGGTAGAGGTACGGCACGATACGGGGGCGGACAACGGTAGTGGTACAAATAGTGCCGGCAGTCAAGACTCTTTCACGAGTCAAAGGATACTTGTACTCGAATACATGCTGCCTACGGTGGCTTTTCTGTTTTCTCTGAGTTAGTACTTTGGTTGGTAGTTGAGGTGAGTGACCTTCATCGTCATTCAGTGACGAATTTCGCCTTTGTCGTCGGAGTATTTGAGAAAGGCGACAGATTGACTTGTCGGGCTTGAGGCCGATGAACGGGTCTTTTTTTTTCTTGAACTTACGTGGTGGTGGTGGAGGACGGGGAGGTTTTTAGGCGAACAAGTTGTTGATATCAGTGATACTGGAATCCAGAATTTCTATGTGCTGCCCACACAATCAGGGCGCCTGCTCCAGCACCGGCATGGAGGGGAGGACGCGTGGATGAGGCCGAAAGCGGAGATAAGTTTGTGCGTCATGGATGATTTGATTGGATGTTTATGGTGCGGCTACCGGAACCCTTTTATTCCATCCTGGGTCAAGACGTGTTGAAAATTCAACCCATGCCCCAATTGCCCTTTACGGTTGCGAGTTAGCCCGTAAGGGGTGTGTGTTGACCAACCAGGGAAGAAATGGAGAGGTCAAGATTACTAACACATGGCTAAAAGGGGAAGGAGAAGGAACTTTCTGTTCTATTTCGACCCTTGCCGCGCGTAGGATGGTGGTCTTGGGGGGTTGCGTATGCTACCAAAAAAGGGAAAGATCTTGTTGCTCGCAAGGGGAAAAAAAACATTGGATTTCGAGACCCAGGATATAGAAAACAGTTCCTTTGGAAAAGAGAATCGCTAAGTGAATACTACAGACAGTATGCTGTAGAGGCGAATGGAGAAGAGAGAAGACGACGATGAAGGCGTAGCTAATTCGTCTACATAATCTTGTTGCGTTGCTTCATCTGCCTTCTTGGTTTCTCGCCTTCGTTTTTGCTGGGTTCGGTTCGGTCTGGTTGCAGGTTGCGTGTCCTGCCTCAGGTGGCACTGTTCCCCTTCCCAGTTCCCTTCTTATTCTGCTGCTGCCAAACCCAACCCATCCTAGAATTTCCTCACTTTCTCCCATCCCCTTCCCTCCCCACCAGCCAGCAGATCCTAGCATTTCGCATCGCCGCAATTTCACACACCCACCACCACCTCACATCATATTATTCCCTTACCCTCGCACTGCTCTCTCTTCCCCTCCCTTCTCACATTCGCTCACTTGCTCTCTCACACCCACCGAGAAGAGCAGCGAGCGAAGCGAGTGCAAAAAAAAGCCCCCCCCGCCTCGAAACGCTACAGAAATAACTTCGCCCCAGCGACATTCTCTCCCACATTCGCGGTAACCCTTCCTCTTTTTCTTTCCCTTTCAAGCGTTTCTTCTTTTCTCTTCTCCAATTTTTCCATTTTTCCATCCTTTTTTGATCGAGTCTGTAGAAAGAATTATTTTCGAGACTTCTCGCACTCTCTCCTATCGAGGGATAGTCGTGGTCTCGAGCGTCGCGGTTTCGGTAAGCCAGAAAAGCGAGCAAGCAACTCAATCCAGCCCAATCTGGGACGTTGCCAAAAGAAGCCGCGAGTTGTCTGCGTGCGTGCGTAAGCCTCCCGCTAACGCTACGCTCCACCTCGACACACTCGTACTCACACACAGCGAAGGAGCAGACACTCCCAAAACCTTACCGCTCCCTCTTCCATCCTCCATCCAACCTTTTGCTGCCCACGAACTTGCCGCTTGCTGCTCATCAATAGAAACGATACCCCATCTATAATCGTCAACCCTTGCCTGGTCTTCACTGTTCCAGTTGTTCATTCCTTAAACCACCTTTCACCAACTCCACCCTCTTTTACAGCAAGCGACCGATAAAAAACAGTCCTTCTCGAGTGAGCACGATCTTGGTTACCGCTTCGTCCCCTGTCCTTTAAACCGCCCATCACAATGTCGAATCCTCCACCACCTTCTGAGGATCCTGTGGCATGGGCAAAGCACCTGACGGGCGCCTTCACCGACGCTCTTCACAAGAAGCGTGCAGAATGTTTAACAAAGCAGGCCCGTAATCTTTCACTGGGCTCGCCTCCTCCTCCACCATTACGACCACCACCACCCATACCTTCCGATAGTCCATCTTCGTCGAGGCCATATATGCGTCCTACAACATCTTCCTCATCATCACCATCATCATCATCCTCCTCCTCCTCCTCCGCCTCCTCCTCACAACCTGGTCTTCGTAAGGCCAAGTCTAAGTTTACCCTGACTACGTCTTCTTCCCGGTCACAAGAAGTCGGGCTCGATGGATTACCGGCCTATACAAGATCAGGGGCGACAAAAGAATCGCATCCACCAGAAGATGTCGCATCCCTAAAATTTAAGGGGCAGTTGATGCAGCTTGCAAATACCCCGGCGAGATATGAGAATCCGGGGTTGTTGGATGAAGCGCTTACCCTGATTCCGCTAAATAGGATATATGCAGAGGCCGAGGAGGAGAGCCAAATGTATGAAGCAGAGGCTAGGAGTTTGGGAAAGGAGCGTGGAAAGTGGGGCTACCAAGATTGTGTAATCATGGCTTTGTTAAGGTGGGTTCCGAATGCCTTTTGTCCCTCGGTTTTCCTTTGTTGGATTGGGTTTGGTGGTGGGCAACTGGATAGGGTTGCGGGAGCCTACGTTGGTGCTGTTTTGGCGGGTAATGTGCGGAAAACCTCTAGGTTTGGCACTGGCAGGAAGGAATTTGCTGCAGACACACGTGGTGGACGAGACATTTAATTGATGGTGTAGATGGTTGAGCCTTTGCTAATTTTGTGTTTGTGTTTTCATAGATGGTTCAAACGTGATTTCTTCACTTGGATTAACAACCCTCTGTGTCCTATTTGTTATTCAGAAACTTCGCCCGAAGGGATGACACAACCATTGCCCGATGAGACCGCCAGAGGTGCCACCAGGACTGAATTATTCAAATGCACGAATATGAAATGCGGTACTTACGAACGTTTCCCCCGGTATAGTGACGTTTGGGCCTTGCTCAATACTAGAAGAGGAAGGTGTGGTGAATGGGCGAATTGTTTCTCAATGCTGTGTAGAGCTGTTGGGAGTCGTGTCCGTTGGGTATGGAACAGTGAGGATCACGTATGTCGGCCGGAAATCGTGATGAATATACGATTCTAATCTTTTTCCTAGGTCTGGACCGAGGTCTATTCGGAACATGTGAACCGATGGGTTCACATCGACTCGTGCGAAGAGGCATGGGATAAGCCAAGGTTATATGCAGAAGGTATGGCCTTCCCCGTCGGTTGCAGTGTTGGACAGTGGTTTACGTATAATAGGCTGGGGTAAGAAAATGGCCTACTGTATTGCATTCTCCCACGATGGAGTTACGGATGTCACCCGCCGCTACGTCCGACTTCAGAAATATGCACTTCCTCGGACAAAGTGTCCCGAAGCAGTACTGGTGCATATCCTCAATGAAATTAGGACAATGAGAAGGGAACGGTTGAGCCCTTCCGACATCAAGAGGCTGGAGAAGGAGGATTATTTGGAGGAGATTGAGTTTCGGAGATTCGAATGGCAAGCTCTGGAGGCCGAAGCAACAAAGAACGGCGCTCGTAGGACTGCGGCCCCAGGAGAGAAGCGTCCAAGACAGAGCGGTTAGTTGTCTTTGGGTAGTATGGGTGATGGCCAATAAGCTTGACTAACATATGTATCTATAGGTACCACCGACTGGAAGCATCGCAGAGGAGAGAATGGGATAGCACCCGAGACAGTTTCACCACTAGACGCGCCCGATGCGAGGATGATGGAACACGATGGACACTGATTGAGGCCAAAACCTCAGCGACATAATTTCGGAGACTGGTGTTAAAAAAAGGCGGGGGCTAGCATTGATGAGGAGTTTTTTATTTTTGGTTTGATTTACCTTGGTATCCTCCGAGACAACCAACGACCTATGTCTACCGCAGACCTTGTTGCTGCGATGTTTGATTATACGACAGGCACGACAATGGTTGGGTCCAGTCCTGTCAGTTGTGGCAAAGTGAAGGGTACTAGTGCTTGTACGGATGCGCGAGTCATAAGATTAGGGTGCTCGGAGGGTTTTCATGTATGAATTTTCTGTTCCCGGCGTTCTCGACGGTCTGCCTCCCGGATTTTGGGCGGATTGGTTTTTTTATCTTCTATTTTTATTTTATTTTTACTTTTACACGAGCACTGGAAGGGGTAGGTCCGTTGAGGACGTTGATAGGTCCCTGCTTCTATCTGGGTATATTTCTTTGTCGCCGTTGAGATTAGGGAGTGCATTATTCTGTTTGGGTAAACCGGTCCTTGGGGAAAAGGTCTCGCCGGGCGCATTTTCTGGCCGGCGGGACGTTGACACCCCTTTACATAATCCTCTCTTCCCTTTGTTGTCTCCTCTTTTTTTTACTCCTTTTCACTATTTATCACCATTACCCTTACCTCACCTTTACTCCCTTGCCCCGTTCTTAGCACTCTTTGTATCATCTTCATTTTCAAGGAGCAATCACTCCCTCGCTTGGGAACAAAATCAAGTCTCTTTTGTCACGGGTTTGCTTTTTGTTTTTATTCTACTCTTTTCTTACTGGTATATATATAAAGTTCTCCTTTTCCTGCTTCAGCCTGTTTTTCTCTCCGTATTTCTTCCCAATATGATAACGGGTCAGGTACTTGCTTTTCGTAACGTCACGGCTTTCACTTTTACTTTTTTTCTCATGGGGCAATCAATCTAGGGAATATTTGATTTCTTTGACGTCTTTTTCTGTTCCTAGGGGGTGTTTTTTTTTTTAAAGCAAATATATTCTAACTGGTCGGTCATAGTTCTAACTCTTTGCCTTATTTTTCACCGTTTATCCTTCTCCTACAGGCGCTGATCTGAAATTCGGTGTGGGATGCAAATGAAATTTTTGGTGCGTTTAGCTGTAGGTAGAGAATTGGTGTTTCTTTTTGATTTATTTCTTATTTCTTGTTGTTTATTCTTTTTTTTTGCCCGCCATGTCCTTATGCATCGAGGAACGGTGGTGAGTCGGAATGGTGGTGAATTTGAGCTACGTGGGATCCTTACATATACTTTGGTACAATGCGAGTATTATGCGCCATGATGGGCACGATTGGATGAGTGAGTGTCCTCAGCGTTTGCATTGTTGCCTTATGTAGTGGGTAGGCGGCCGTAGGTATCACTCGGACTTGTGCCCGTTGGGTCGTGGAGGTTGTGATTGCTATGTGCGCCATTTATGGGTTAGCCTTTGATAGGGTTTTTTTTAACGGGTGTTTTCGGGCTGAGGGGTGAGTGAGTGAGAGGCTGTGATGTATAGTGTAGCAAACTATGATACCTGCAAAGCGGGGGGGGGGGGGGGGTAGCCACGCGTGGTAGGGCTCAAGGGACTCGGCCCAAGTCCGTGCTGGTAGGGCGTAGGTACCGACGGGCTCTTAGGAGGCCCCTCTGGAGCCGGGATATATTTAGTTGTCTGGGGTGGGGTAGGCGGATAGACCGGTCGGAGTATTGATTCAGGGCTGGTGGGGTACCTGCATCTGACACGAAGTTTGTGAGCTCTGATAAAGGGCCGGGATTTTGAGACCTTTATCCGCTCACGCTAGATTATAAAGCGAGCCTGACTCCGCTGCCGTAATGCGCATCTAATAGGAATGGGAGAGTTCTCAGTTCTTTAAGGCTAAGGCCATCCCTCCGAGCCCAAGATATACCCGTCGTAAGGACCCTCCGTTAGTGCCTTGCTATTTTTGTGGCTCCCTACTTGTATATTTAGTATATCATACTAGCGTTAGACATGACCGAGATCCTCCAGCTCTCCCTGCGAAAAACCAAACTAATGCGGGGCTCCCTGAGGGTTCACGTGCCGTTGTGGGGGGGCGAACCACTCCCTCGAAATTATTCTCCAGTATTGGGGATTTATTCTCGGTTTCCGGAAGCCCTCCTTTTTGAAATGAGTGGCATAAGTGGGGAGCACTGGTAGTGTGCAACCCAGGATGAAAGTCCCCGGTGCTCCATAGACGGCTGGTGGGCCAACGATCTGCATTGTGGTCAGTCTGCCAGTGAGGGAGAGTACCTTTCCCTGCTGCTGCTGCTTAGGAGCGAACATAATCGACAAGTATCTCATATTCATCCCGCGTCTATAGCAATACCTATCGTGCTAGTTTACTTTACTTTGTGTTATACCCCCGATAGCTAGAGGAACGCTGTTATGGTATGTTACAAGGAGATCTTTGACATCAATGGTCCCATGAACCCCCGTGCCGTTATCGCGAGTACAAAGGCTTGTAATAGCACGCAGGAACAGTGTTTGCATCACGAGAACAGGATACCGGATCCTCTAGTGTATAGATATTCCCACGACACGGCACACAAACCCACCGCTTATCTCCCAGCCTAGCAATACGTAATGCCCAGTGGGAGTCGACGGGAATAGGATTAGTCCTACGAGATATACACTGCTCAGTTAACACGCTACCACCCCTTCACGACCGACAGTGATCAAGCATTAGCAGCCATCCCCATCAGCAGCTCTGAACCTATCTA
>Ga0307509_10000553_pt1 | contig 63905 bp, 50 predicted proteins | sample 10_EM_MG_FD_202245 | JGI IMG/M metagenome (GOLD analysis project Ga0307509, IMG submission 202245) | Populus trichocarpa ectomycorrhiza microbial communities from riparian zone in the Pacific Northwest, United States - 10_EM | ecosystem: Host-associated > Plants > Roots > Unclassified | place...
GCTGCCCCTGCGCGCTCCCCAGTTCCCCTCCACGGTGCCACTCGATCAGGTTCACCATCGAGCGGTGTCTCATCGCCGTGCCCTTCGGCCGCCCGGTCGATCCAGAGGTGTAGATCACATACACCAGATTGGTGGCTGTCAGCCTGAGCTCGGAGGACATCAAGTCATCCGAGCGATAACCAGAGATCTCCTTTCGCTTCGTGTCGAATGCGATGACTGCTGCGCGCGTCTCCGGTAGCAGCTCCTTCAATTTCTCCTGCGTCAACACCACACGGGGCGCCGCATCCTGCACCATGTACTGCAGCCGCTCCGGCGGGTAGTTCGGATCCAGCGGCACATATGCTCCCCCGGCCTTCAAGATCCCCAACACCCCCACCACCATATCCAGGCCGCGCTCGAGGTAGATGCCTACGAATTGCTCAGGTCCCACTCCACGCTTGCGCAGGTATCGAGCAAGTTGATTGGACCGCCGGTTCAGTTCGAAATACGTCAGCGCCCGCCCGCCGCATACCGCCGCGACGGCATCCGGCGCACGCCCAGCCTGCTCCTCGAACAACTCATGTACTAATTTCTCTTCAGGAACACTCACCTGCGTTGCATTGAAGTGCTTGAGAAGCAGCTCGCGCCCGCTCTCGCTCAGTAACGGTAGCACCTCGATTCGACACTCCATGTTTGTCTCTAGCCACTCCAACATGACCTCGAACGATCTTCTCCAGGACTCGATGGCCGGCGACCCAACCAGCCCCGCCTCTATCTCGAGACTGATCACGACGCAACCGTCGCCCTCCTGAACCGACAGCAAAGCATCGGGCCTGCCGACGCTCGATGGGTTCAAACGTACTACAGACACGCTTCCAGCGGACTCGCGCAACAGTTGCCCGATCGTCAGTCCTTCCGCGAGACGCACGTTGAACACGGCAGTATCGGGCACGGGGCCGGCGAGAAACCCCATCCGAGTTGATCGCCGCCCGGTCAACCGCCCGCCAATGCATATTTCGCTCCGCCCGGTACATCGCCACAGCAGCACGGAGCTCGCACACAGCAGGACTGTCAGAAGTGGCACATGCTGCTGATCCGCCAGTAACTGCAGGTGCTTCGCAACCTGCGCGGACAAAGGCAGCTCGAAGTGCGTCGGCTTGGGTTGGGCTATGGCCGATGCGTGCGCGAAATCCGGGGCCAAGCCGGGATTCTCGAGCGGCATCTCCGTGCGGAAATCAAATTGACTCTTCGACATTTTCCCTGTCGCTCCTTGAGTTCTTCCTGAAACCCGTGCCTGGCCCGCCCGGCGGCGCTGCGAATACGGCCGTTACTTCCGTCCGGCAGTGACACCGGCGTGACAGAAAGCACAATGACCGATGGGGCCACGAACCCTGAACAGTTGCACACGACCACTCGACCTGAGTACAGAGGTGACATTCGTCTGTCCGGAGCAAAAACCAACGTGATGCCCCCCTCCGCAGGCGTACCTGCCCTCCCGGTCGATTTGTGATCACACAAAGGGCACGGCCCGATGATCGTACACACTCATTCCAAACTAGGGTCCATTCCATTCATAAGACTGTCCGTGTCGCACTCCAATCGGGCGTCATTGCATCTGGAGTTTGTCGCGAGCGCAGATGTACGCTCGCACCATTACGCTGTCAAGCGAGAGAGCGGGACTGAGTCGTTTGAGTCGCCAACGAGGCCATCAACGGAAACCTCCGCAGGCAATGTACATCTGACAAGCTGTGCATGGTCATTGGAATATCTGTTCCAACATCCCACACAGCAGGATCCTTGCAATCACTACCGTACGAACCTGCAATCAGGATGTTGCAGGCATGTGACTCTCAAACCAGAATACGAAGCGCGCTGCGTAGTCAATGAGCGCCGGAAAATTGCGCACGCCATGCCCCTCCTCGGGATACGTAAGGAGCACTGACTCAACGGCACTCTCCCGCAACGCGCTGTGAAACTGAACGGCTTCCTCCGCCGGCGTACAACGGTCCAGGGCGCCGCAGACCACCAGGGTCGGCGTCTTCACCTTGTGAGCATACATGATGGGGCTGCGCTCAAAATACTTCCCGCCACTGTTGCGGTAGTGATCTGTCAGAAACAGAGACACGAAGTGAGGAATATTGGAGATCAGGTGCTCTGTTACGTAGTTGGTGATTGGAGAGACCGGCACGGAGGCCGCGAAGCGCGTATCCTGGGTCGTCAGCCAGGCGCTCATGTAGCCACCGTAACTACCACCGCTGATACCGAGTCGTTTGGGATCGGCGACACCGCACTGAACGAGGTGATCGACACCGGCCAGGCAATCGTGACCGTCAGCTCCACCAATGTCTCCGAGCACCGGTCTGACGAAACTCTGTCCTCGCCCAGAACTACCGCGCGGGTTGGGGAAGAACACCGCATAACCACGCTTCAATAGCATCAGTATCGGCACGGACCGGCGGCCCAGCCAAAAGGGGCGCCAATGCCATACCGGCCCCCCATGCAAACTCATCACCAGCGGATAGGGTGCCTCGCCCTTGGGGCGCAACAACAATCCACAGATTTCGAGACCGTCCCCGGCCACCCAGCTGACTTGCTCCTCGGTCCCAACTAAGTCCTCCAGGTCACTGCCGGCAGGGCCAAAGGATTTGACTGTCTGATAATTTCCATCGCGGATGACCGCGATTTCCGGCGCGCGGAAAAAGCCCTCGCCCACGAGCACACAGTCGCCCGTCTCACCAAACCCCGCTGCCGTCGCGTAGAGCCCTCCGGTAGTTACAGCGTGGCTATGCCACATCTCCACGAATGAATCGCTTGTGGCATCATACAACCCAATTACCGTCTCCAGGTTGCGATGACCGGCCAACAGCAAATGACTGTTCGAGCGCCACTCGGCATAAGTGACATCGACAGCCCGCGTATCCAGACGCCGTACTTCACCCGAGGCGACATCCACGAGCTGTACGTCCCCTGCCACCAGGCCGCGATCGCTGCAGAGGGCCTCGACGACTGCCAGCTTGCTACCAGAAGGCGATGCAGCTGGCCAGCCCATCTGAACTGAGGATGCGTAGACCTCCCGCCTCTGTCCGGTGTCGATCGCAATGATGTCCAATCTGGCGGAATACCAGGCACCTTCCCCAGGGTCCAATGAAACCAACGCAGCGAACGAATCAGCGCCGCACCACGTCGCTTCCCAGAAGTTGAGGCCCACCGGACTGACTTGTCGCACGGAGTCAGCCGCGAGATCGAATACCCAGACACTGCGCCATCCGTCTCCGGTATCGGCGGGCGCTACCTCCGGCATCCAGGAAGGTGCTTCGGAAGCACCCTGCTTGCTCGTGACAGCGCCTTGTGCTCCTGCCACGTCGGCGCCGTGGCACGCTACACCCAATAACACGCGCTTACCGTCTGGTGACCACTGCAAATATTCCACCCAACCGTTCACACGCGCCGCCGGTTGGCTCGCACCGGAGACCGGGTCCAGCAGATACAGTTGGAAGTCTCCCGAGTGGTGGCGGTCAGACAGGAAGGCAATGCGCGCGCCGTCCGGTGAGAGCTTGGGCAGTCGATCGACACCGGGCCCGAACGTGAGGACGCGCGTATCTCCGGTTGTCAGATGCGTTGCGCAAATCCGCGTCGGTGGTGTTCCGGTCAACGTTTCGGCCAGGCTCCCAGCGAAGAAGGCGTGGGTTCCATCGGTGGAAATGTCTGCGACGTCCGATAACAAGCCACTGCCGGGCCGGCGCAGCTTGCGATACAGATCTTCCGCCTCTTTGTACAGTGCGGTCTCGCGAATATCCTTTTGCATCACCGTCCAACTCCGCTCTCAGGTCACTAGCGCCACACCTGAGTGGCCACTCGCAGCCAGTTTTCGCCCAGAACTCCGCGGATCTGCGTATCCGTGAAATGACATTGGGTGAGGCCATCGACGAGTCTGTCCAGTGCCTCCGGCTCGATCATCGCCAGATCGCCCGAGGAACCCTGTGGCAGCGACAACAGATCCGGCTTCATGCGCAGATACTCCTCGAGCTCGGCACGATCGAACACATAGTCGAGGCCCAAACCCACATGCTCTGGACCAACCAGATCGCTCATGTAGCGTACCTGACGAACCAGACGCCCGACCAGTTTGTCATCGCCCCCAAGCATCGGCCCCAGGCCGCTCAACCCGACCACGCCACCTTTGCGAGCACAGGCGCGAATCAGGTCATCCGAAATGTTTCTGGCATGTGGAGTATCGCCGGCGGGATTTGAGTGCGAGAAAATTGGCGGATTTCTCGCGTATTCGAGCGCCTCAGCAGCCGTCCGCGTCCCACAGTGACTCAAACACAACACCATCCCGACGCGCTCCATCTCATCGATAACAGCACGCCCCACGGGAGTGAGGCCCGGATCAACGTCCAGGCAGCCACCACCGGCGCAGTTATTCCGATTGTAAGCAACCAGCATCCACCGTACACCGAGCTCGTAGAATGTTTGTACAAAGCTCAATTCGTCCTGAACGGGATTCATTCCTTCTACATCGAAGGCGATCCCAAGCTTCCCTTCAGCCTTGCAACGGCGCACATCCTCGATAGTGCGCAATAACCGATACTCATCCGGATGAAGAGCGATCCACTGCCTCATGAAGGACAATATCTGAACATGCTCGGCCCACGACATGTCAGCGAAACCGATATTGAGTGATATGACCGTGAAACCAGCTCGCCGATACCTGGAGAGTTGCGGTAGAAAGGTCGCGTCCGCTCGCAGAGGCATACAACCGTGGTTATCCCAAATGACCGCAGAGCTCAGCAGCTTCTCAGTTCGTTGGGAGGCGGTCTTCATGACGATCCGGGCCAGGAGTTGGGATATTCACCCAGAACTGATATCAGCAGGCGAGAAGGATATCGGGCATCGCGGTGGATGGTCTGTCTGGCCGGGATTGAGCGACCGGGGGCTCCGCCAAGATTCGTATTCCTGTCAAAACGCGGAAAATCCGCGGATGAAATATCCAGCCTTAGTCGATGTCCCGCCTTGAAGTGATTGGCAGTGGCCCACATGTCTATCTCATAGCAATAGATGCGCCCCGGCTCCAGTAACTCCGGCGGCCCACCCCGCTTGCGATACCTGGCCCGCAGGAGCCCATTTTGTAGTTGTATGGCGCGCCCATCGGGAAAGACATCGCTGAGCCGTGCACATAAATCGGTATCAGCCGTGCTCGAGCTGGCATACAAGATCAGCCGCAGAGGACCCACCACATCTAGCCCTCGCTGCAGACGTGGCGTCGTATAAGTCAGCACATCCGTACGCCTCTGCGTTTCACTGACATCTACGCTACCGGGCGGATAGACATACGACACAATGCTCCCGCCGAGTGTCGGAGTCGGGTTTTCCGGGTCGTACGTGTAGACATCAGCAGGCTCTTGTTCTCCACCAGGATGCTGCGTCAACGCGCCATCCGCTCCGAGGTACAGCTCTATCTCCTGCGCCTCAGGTGGCGGCCAAGCCGAGGACGTGCACCAACGGTTTGCCCCCATCAGATAATAAATCACGGCCGGCCACGAACCGAGCGCGTTGTGTCTACTTGCCTCGTACCACTGCAGCAGCAGGCCAATGATATTCAGTGTACGGAAATTGCGTTCCAGCTCGGGACTGTCCGCTCTGCCCTCATGGTACCCGGGGGTATTGTGGGCGCTCGGCGTAATCAGCAGACGGCTGCGCGATCTGACGTTCTCGTTGGCCTCACGCATCAGTAATTCCCATGTCGCGAGCGCATCGTTAAGCGTCCAGTCATACCAACCGGTAATCATCAATGCTGGCGCGTGAACGGAACGACAGAGCTCTCTGGGGTCGGCACATGGAAACATGTGTGCATCGTGCGCAATGTGATGGCCAAAGATAGCCGGTAGAGACTCGACACTGCTGATGGTGACGTTGGTCTCATTGAGCGCCTGCTTGATCAACTCGGCCCGTTCGGCTGGCCCGAGTCTGCAGTAGTAGTTCCACAGCCAGTGCTGCGCCCACGGCGGTGACAGCGCCCGCAATTGGGGGTAGCGCTCGAGCAATCCATCCGGAAGGACCTTGTGCAGAGGCTCATTGAAATAACCGCCGGCGAGCGTTTCATCGATCATCTGACGCTCGAGGTCCTGAAAGGCAACGGGAACCTTATCCGCGCCTTTCCCAACGGAGCGCGCATAAGCGTTCAGGAACATATAAAGATGTGCGCTGTGATAGGCGATGCCCAGCCCGCCTACTTCGGGCGCAATGACCGACATCTTTGGATGAAATGCCATGCACCATTGCGTCTGAGCGAGGTAGGAGGAACCACACGCCCCCAGGAAACCATCGAACCAGCTCTGGCGCGTCACCCAATCAACGAAATCAAAGCTATCCTCACGCTCGAAGACATAGTAGTCCCAGCTGTCGGGCTCACTGTCGCCCGTTCCCCGACAGTCTTGCGCGATCACGATGTAGCCACGGGTGACCAACCCCATGAAAGCCTCTACGAACTTTGGCTGCGCGCGTCCATAAGGCGTTCGCACCGCAATTGCAGGCGCGGCAGCGAGTGGTGGAAAGTAGAAATCCGTTGAAAGACGCACATCGTCCCTCATGGGGATCCGGACTGTCTCGCGGCGAATCTCGCTGGCTGCAAAGACGGTGCGCGGGTCGGAGCCCACCGTGAGGGTGCGTTCGAGATCCGGTGCACTTTGCGCAAGGTAGCTCGGTTGCCGTGTGCTCATGCGATTTAACCGGTCAGCCGGACAACGCGCAGGGCCACCGGTGGCATGAGCATCTGCTCCCTGAGAAACTCGATCGTGGCATGGCTGCCTGTTTGTCCATTGTTGATGCGTAACACGACATCCATGCCCTCCACCACGTGTCCGAAAACTGCAAATCCCTGCTTGTCAGAGTTGCGCAGGCCACCCCAGTCGAGCTCGGGAGTATCCCCTATTACGATGAAGAACTCGGAAGCCGCAGTGCCAGGATCCCAGCGAACTGCGGACACTGCGCCGTTTACATGCCTCAGGCCGGTGAGGTGTGTTGACTCGTGCTCGATGACCGGTAGAGGTGGATGCTCGCAGCTGGGGTCGATACCTCCCTGAATAATGCGAATCTTGTGCTCGTGGCAGTCATTGTCGGGGCGGCTCGCGCGGTAAAACGCCGCGCGCTCATACAAACCGTCATCGACGTGGCGCAGAAAATTCCGTGCCGTGATGGGCGCCCGTTCAGTCGATATCTCGGCCACGATCCGCCCGAGAGAGGTGTCGATAGCTACTCTGACCATCAAGCCACGGATGTCTTCGCCGAGGTTTCCGCTCCATGGTGGCCGTTCTCACAGTCCAATTCCACGGCCTGCAAATCACCGCAAATGGTCTTGCTGGCGCGCAGCAGGTGCCAACCTCCCCAGACATATCCGGGGCTCAAGGCCAGCAGCGCATATCGCAGCGACTCCTCCCCCGCAATGGGCTGAAGAAGGTCACTTAACGTCCCCGCGACCAGGGGACCCAGGCCCATGCCAATCAGATTGGCGCACAGGTAAATTAACGCAATCGCCGTGGCCCGCATCCGTTTCGGCACCAAAGTCTGTATGGTGGCGAATAATGGGCCCGTGGCCGCGCTTCCGCCGACGCTCGCTATCGCCATCAACGCAAAAGCGAGGTAGTGATTCGGCGAGAGATACACCATCAGGGAGATGACGCCAAAGCTGGAGTAACCCAAAGCCATTGCCTTGAGTTGCAGGCCTTCGTCGTTGGCCGCGTAGCGGGAGGCCAACTCGCCCCCCCAATAAGTGCCCAGCACCCCACCTAGTCCATAAATGATTGCAAACCACAGGCCCAGCTCTCCTGTTTGCAGGCCATAGCTCCGAATGAAGAACGCGGGTTGCCACTGCAGAATGCCATAGCCAAAGAACGAGACCACCGAGAAGCAGAACAGCAGGTGCCGAAAGGTGTGGTTACTCCATAGAACGACACAAACCTCTTTCAAGCTTACGTCTGAAGAGGGCGAGTCTGGCGTCTCCAAAGGCATCTCAAGCGCGCTGTCACGCGGCTCCCTCAAGGTGAACCACGCCAATGCGGCCAGGCCCAGCCCTGGCAAACCCAACACTGCGAAGGTCGTGCGCCAACCATAGAGCTCGTTGAGCCAGCCCGCTCCAAAGTAGCCGATCACGGTGCTCAACGAGGCTCCCAGCATGTAAATGCCCACAGCCCGTGGCCGCTCCGCCCGCTGGAAATAGTCTGCGATGAGCGATTGAGCGGGCGGTATGCTGCCCGCCTCGCCCACCGCGACACCGACCCGTATCAACAGCAGATGCCAGAACGTCCCTGCAAGTCCGCATAACGCTACAGCAGCACTCCACAGTAGTGTCGTGACGGCTATGATCAACACGCGGTTGCCCTTGTCGGCACGCCGGGCTATTGGTATGCCCATGACCGAATAAAACAAAGCGAACGCAATACCCCCTAGAAACCCGAGTTGAGTATCACTGAGATGCAGATCGGCTTTGATGCTCTGCAGAACCAGCCCCAACGCCAGCCGATCCACGTAGTTGAAGGCAAGAATTACGAGCAGAACACCAAGCAGATACTTCTTGTAACGGGCTTCTTTCATTCAGCAGGGTGGGCTAGTAGTACACGGTGCGTAACACCTTTCGTGTGCCAAATGTCACCTGAACGCCATGAGTGAACGCGATCGGCCAAGCAGTCATGTGCGTCTCTCCCGGGAATATCTCCGCCATCACTTCCAATCCGGGGATAGCCGCATCCTTCATCAGTTTCGCCATGCGCGCCAAACTGCTGGTCAATCGAAAATTCTCAACCGCTGGCTCGAATTCCTCCTCGGCTCCAGCGGACATATAGAGCTTGACCCCCGGCAATTTCGGCCGAGTGGCAATGAATTGACGCGCCATGTCGAGCGCGAACTCGTCGTTCTCGCGGCGGGTTCCGCCCAGACCCACACCGTGATACGTCAGACCCGGACTGCTCACTATGTAGTTGCGAAACAGCTCGGACCGGCTGAACAAGGTGAACAACCCGAAGAAGCCGCCACCCGAATGACCGAAGTAGGTACGATCGCCTTTGCTGGTTGCGTATTTTTCGTCAATGAACGGAATCAACTCATTGCCGATGAAATTGCGGAAGTCTTCGGCTCCGTAGAAATCCTTTGCCCCGTCCTCTGGCATCAGCGCCACATCATCCCAGGGAGTCGGTGTGAATCCACCCCACTGCGGGTATGGCGGGAATGTGAAATCCCTGACCCGCAACTTGATTCCCGCAAGCGGTGAGTCACTCGGATATCCGATGCCGACCAGTATATAGGGAGGTGAATCGAGCTCGGACATCTGCAGCATGTACGAGAGCGCCTTGAACATCTCGAACGAGTAGTTGCCGTCCGTGGCATACACGACCGGAAATCTCTGCGCCGCACCCCTTTTCTGACCGGGTTGCATGACCTGTATCTTGAAAGTCTGCTGCACGTGTCTCGAACGGATCAGATGAGTTTCAATGGCGGGAAACTGCAATGCATCCGGATTCCTCCCTCCCAGGTGTCCTATTCGGTCTTTCATGGCATTCATCGTCACGCCTCTGCAGCTGCTCCCAGCTGAGCCTCAAAACTTCTTCGCGACCGACAGTCCGACAGTGCGAGGTTGAATGTAGGTAAACGCAAACGGCGGCGGGGAGCCCAAGCCACCCGCCGTGGCGCCGCGAATATCCGCAATGTTGTTGATATACAGATTAGCCATCCAGGTGTCGAAGTTGATCCCGGTACGCAGATCGGTTTTTGCGTATCCCGGAAAGTTCTGTCGCCGACTTGGATTCACTGCGAAAGCGGACCCGAACAGACCCTCTCGCTGGCCGACGTAGCTGATAGCGCCACCGACGAATCCGGTCACATCACCCCAGAGCGGGAAAGACTGCTCGACCGAAAAATTGCCCGAGATACGGCTGCTGAACGGTAACCGATCACCTGAACGCCCAAATGCGTAGCTCGTCACCGGGAAGCCATCAGTCAGCTTGGCTTCGCCCCAAGCAATCCATGCGGCAACATTGAGTCCCGTGATTGGCCGGGTGTCGATGGACAGCTCCAGTCCCTGGCTCTTCGCCTTGCTACCATTGCCGAAGTACGACTGAAAGCTCGTCGGATCGAAGAGACTGAGCTGGATGTTCCGCCAATCGATGTAATACAGCGATGCGTCAAAGGAAATCCGCTTGTCCAGAAAGCTGCCTTTGGCGCCGACCTCGTAGTTCTTCGTCTTGTCGGGAGCGTACTCACGCGGTACACCGGGCGCGGCATTGGGTCCGCCGGCGCGATACCCGGACGCTAACCTTGCATACACCATCATGTCCGGGGACACCTTGAATCGGGGTGTCACCAGATAGGTGAATGCATTCGCAGTGGATTTCGTCTCGGGGAAAATGACCGGAGAGGGCATGAACAGAAACAGGGAATCATAGGCCGCACCGGTATCCGTTTCCGAGGATTTTTGCTCGATGTGACTTTCGCGGCCGCCGATCTGGACGTCAAAGCGATCCGTGAAGTGGAACGTCAGGTCGGTAAACCCCGCATATTCCTGGTAGGTGGACGGAAAGGTGATGTTGACCCACTGTCCCACGATCGTACCGGTAGGCGGGTCCTCGGCAAAAATGTTGTCCTCGTAGTGTGATTTCTCGTGAGTATAGAAGGCTCCGAGCAGCCACTCGACACTGTCGCCAAACGGCACCGACAGCCTGAGCTCCTGAGTGAACTTCTTGGTGTTGTTATCCTGAGTGAGAACCGCTCCGGGCGTACCGAACTGGGTTACCGAGCTGGGGCCGAAGCTGAAACTGTAGTCGAGCGAGTCCGTGAAGGCGTTATTGCTGTATCCACTGACCGATGTCAGCGTCGCACCACCGCCGAGGCCCGCGGTGACGGTCGCGCTGTATGCCTGGGCCTTCCGATCGTTCTTGCCCACACCCCTTATGTAATTTTGCTGCAAGTCGCCTAAACCGGCCTGGACGTCGACGTCGTTCGCACCATCGCCCATCGTACGCTCGTAGAGAGCGCTGAGCTTCACGGTGATGTCATCGGTCGGCTTCCACAGCCCTGAGATCCGGCCTCCATTCACCCGCTGCCGGTTAATTCCCGATATGTTCAGCACTGGATTGTCGATGTATCCCGGATCCTGCCGGGTGAAGGCACTCGCGCGGATCGCCAAGCTGTCCGTAATCGGGATGTTGGCAGAGGCTCTGACGTTGTATCCAACCTGGTCTCCGCCGTGAACGCCACTGGCTCCAACCTGGACCCGGCCACTCAGCCGGTCAGTTGAGGGATCGATCGTGACGAACTTGAGCAATCCACCCAGGCTGCTGGCGCCATAGAAAGTTCCCTGCGGCCCACGCAGGACCTCGACCCGTGCGAGATCGCCGGGGTCGATATCGGGAACGAGCAGAGCGCCACCGAGATTCGTAGACGATCCATATGGTATATCATCGACAACAACGCCCACGGTGGGGTTTCCGGGCCCTGTCGAAACACCGCGGATTGTCAACACCTGATACGAGGGTCTGACTGAGGCAACATCCAGACCGGGGATCGTCGAATAGTAGTCCTGAAGCCGCAGCTGATTGTTGTCAGTGAGTCGCTCCGCATTGATCGCGCTCACCGGTACGGGCACATCCTGCAACCGCTCGGAACGTTTCTCCGCAGTGACGATGACTTCATCCTGGTCGCCTTGTTTGTATTCCCTGCCCGTCTGAAGAGTTCGATTCACTCCCGCGCGCGCATCCGAACCACCTGCCTGGGCATGGGATTCATCACCACTGGATACTCCGCCATCGGCGTCACCGGCGCGAAATCCCGCTATCCGGGAATCGAATGCGGAGCCCGCACCTGCATCCTGCGCGGACGCCAGACGCTCGGATTTGATTTTCGACACGATTGTGAGCGTGTGCTCGTTCACGCGCACCGCTCGCAGCTGTGTACCCGAAAACAGAATTGCCAGTGCTTCTTCGGGAGTCAGTTCGGCATGCAGCGCTGGCGCGCGCAGATTGTCCACCAGCTTCGAGTCGAAGAGGATATTCAGATTCGAAAGATTCGCGACCGTGGCCAGCGCGACGGCCATGGGCTGGGAAGGAATGTTAAACCTGATCGCCGCGTCCGCTCGCGCGGGCGAGTAGACGAACAACAGGCAGGCAATGAGCGTCGAAAACCTAAAGGACCGGACTACTTCGGCCATATGACAGACCCCGTAGCAATCCGTTGCTGAAGATGTTTGTGTTCTGGTGCAGATGGGAGAAAACAGTCGGCGGCTGCTACAGTCGCGCAGACCCACCGTAGCGGAACCGCTCCAGCAGAGGCGACTCCGGAACCGTCGAGGCCACTAAATCGAGCTGGCGGCGCTCCGAACGCCACGCGGCTATGCTTGATGGCCTCACACCGAGTGCCGGTTACCTCAACAGAAAGCGGTCCTGCGGCTAGACCCTCTTCAACCATCGCGCCCCTATAGCAGCTATGACGGGAATTTTGGTTCCCTAAGCGTCTAGACGCGCAAAGAGCGAATCTCCGTTAGAGGGAGTCGTATGTCATGTCGCAGTTTCGCGTCTTCACAATTCGCCGCAGGATGGCAAAGTAGAGGCCTGAGTCTGATATGTGTCAAAAGCTGTTTGGTCCGAAACAGCTCGACAGCGGTCAATTACGAGACTATGGGCTCTTGCCTTCTGGCGTGCAGCGTGCATGGGGGACCTCAGCTTCCCAGCTGGGGACCTTGACACAAGCGCAAGTGAGGCCCCTGGGGTAACCGCGGGACTACTGCGCGTTGTCCTTACAAGTCCACCACATTGGTCGCCGTAAGATTCGACGCCGTAGTCCCAAACGTCGCCGTGACAGAGCTCGCCACCGCGGCAATCTCGGTATCCGATACGGGTTTAAGGAGTGTCCAGAATTTTGTGGACACCATATAAGTCGGCAAATCGAAGCCGAGGGTGGGCCAGATGTCCAAGCAGACGCCAACTGGGAAGATTCGCAGTGCATATAAATTTATCAAAGCGCACCGGCGTAAACACAACGTTCGGACGATGTGCCGCCTGCTAGGTGTGGCACCAAGCGGTTACTACGCCTGGTTCTAGGAGGCACTATCGAACCGAGCTCAGGACGACGCACGCCTCCTGGGCTTAATCCGTGCGTCGTTCATCGCCAGTCATGGAATCTACGGATCACCACGGGTGTTCCTCGATCTTCGAGAAGCAGGCGAGACATGCAGCAAGCATGGCGTCGCGCGGCTCATGCGAGTCAACAAGATCCGTGCGCTCCACGGATATCGCACGCGCCACTACTCGGCGAGTAAACCATCGGCGCTCATTCCAAATCTGGTGAAGCGCGACTTTGACGTCAGTCGCCCGAACAAGATCTGGGTGACCGATATCACCTATAGTACGCCTAGACGCTGTCGGTCCCCGCCGCATTAGGGGGAAACAGCGCTTGAGCATGCCTGGAATGCATGGAGTTTATAACATGACCTCCCTCTGCTACGAGAGGGAGTGAGCCGAAGCGGCGGTGACTTGTCGAACACTGACAAGGTGACGAAGTCCGTGGGAAACGGGGCTTGAGGCGAGGTCGTTACGCCAAGATGAGTCTCTAGGCTGAGCATGGGACGGTTGAGGAATACGAACCTATTGAAACGCATCTGAGGGTTGAAATGTCACCCCTGCCTACACGACTTAACAGGCAGGACGCAGGTAACGGCGGGCGAAATGTAAGCGCCGGCTGACGAAGGCAGGATCGACAACTAGGTGATCCGCCCGGCGGTTTGGAGAGAGCGTGGCTAGACCAAACCACCTGCGACGACTTGCGGCAAGCAAGGATAAAGACTGCGATAGGCAACCTCGCCTGTGTGATTGAGTCCAGACGTGTGAACTAGGGAAGGCTTGGAACAGATGTTAAGAGAGTGTGTCCCTCGAGGCTGACCAAGTTGGCGGAGCTCTCGTAGTAGTCGGCGGCAGGGAAAGCCTGTCACAGGGCGAAGGGGAGCAGTCTGAGTGGGCTTGTGCGGCGGATTAGCCGACTGCAATGAGGTGAAGACCTTTGATAATCGGTGAAATGCAGGACAAGCTGGCGAGATGGTCAACGGAGAACAAAGGACGCAAGTTCGATCGACTCCTGCGACTGATTGCGGATAGAACTTGGCTCGCGGAAGCCGCGCGCGTGACCTTGGCCTCACGGGGAGCGCGAACGGCGGGGATAGACGGCATTGGCAAAGAACGCATGGAGGTCAATCTCTCTGCGGAAATGTCGAGTATACGAACTCAGTTGTTGGCGGGCACCTACGAGCCGTCACCAGCGCGGCGAGTATATATTCCCAAAGCGGGCAACAAGACAAAGTTGAGACCTCTGGGTATCCCGAGTCTGCGGGACCGGATCGTGGAGCGAGCAATGCTGATGGTGATGCAGCCGATCTGGGAGAGCGATTTTCATCGTCTTTCCTACGGCTTCAGGCCCGAACGCAGCGTCCACCATGCGATCCGAACGGTGAAGTTTCAGTTGCAAGATGGTGACGAGCAGAGTGTGGTCGGACGCTGGATCATAGAAGGTGATTTGGCCAGTTACTTTGACACCGTCCATCATCGGCTCTTGATGCGAGCCGTTCGCAAGCGCATTGCAGATAAACGCTTTCTGGCATTGTTGTGGAAACTCATCAAGGCTGGTAGCGTCGACCGCGGTCTCTTTCGTGCCGCCAGCGAGGGTGTTCCACAAGGAGGAGTCCTATCACCACTGCTGTCAAACATCATGTTGAATGAGTTTGATCAGTGGATGGAAACGAACTACCTGAGCAAGAAGGTGCGCAAGGATCGGTGGGCGTGGAACTTTGGCATTCTCAAACGGCGACTGATTGCTGTGCGAGAAGGCCGGCAGTGGCGGCCAGCGGTGGCGTACTGTCGCTATGCGGATGATTTTACGTTGGTGGTGAAAGGAACCAAGGCGCATGCACAGGCAGTGCGTGAAGCCTGTCGGGCCTTTCTGGAAGGCAGGCTCAGACTCACGCTCAATATGGCGAAAACCCATATTACCCACGTGAACGACGGCTTTGTCTTCCTCGGCCACCGGATCGTCCGCAAGCGGGGACCGCGCGGCAGCATGCGACCCGTCACAACAATCCCGTGGGCGAAGTACCGGGGTCTTGCACAGAAGCTTGTAAAAGAGCTGTCGGGCAACTATAGCGTTAACAAGATTGACATGGTGGAGCGCCTGAACCGCGTTCTTGCGGGGTGGGCCAACTTCTACCAGTTCACCGACTACACGGCGACTGTGTTCCAGCGACTGGACCGGATCGTCTTCTGGAAACTCGGGCACTGGCTCGCGCGAAAGTATCGAGCTACCCTCAGGGCCCTTTGTCAACATTGGGTGCGTGTTCCAGAGGCCGGACGAGCCAAGACTTGGGTACTTGGTGGCCGTAATAGTCGAGGAATCCCGAGCGGCATCACACTGCGGCGATTGGTGACCAGCCGAAAGTGTCAGTTCAGGTGGCGATTGCCGGAAGGCAACCCGTACATCCTGCGTGAGGAGAAGCGCAACACCTTCGAATCGCGGTACGCTGATCTCGTCTTTGCTTTTAGCAACGCTTAGATGGAGAGCCGGATGCGCTGCAAGGTGCAAGTCCGGTTCGGGGAGGGGAGACCGGAAGATAGCTCGACTACGTCCGGTCTCTCACTCCACTCCGCACATGGGAGGGATGGCTCTACCTTGCCATCGTGATGGACTTGTTCTCCAGGAAGATCGTTGGGTGGTCTACCAGAGCGACTATCCACCGACAACTGGTCTTGGATGCGGTCATGATGGCGATCAGGCGACGTCGACCACATGGAACTGTTATTCACTCCGACCAAGGCTGTCAATACAGCAGCGACGATTGGCGGCGCTTCTGCCGAACCAACCGACTTGAGCCCAGCATGAGCCGACGAGGCAACTGCTGGGACAACGCCGTTGCAGAGTCGTTCTTTAGCAGCCTGAAGAAAGAACGCATCAAGAACGGATCTACAAGAACAGAGATCTAGCCAACGCTGACATTTTCGACTACATCGTTTCGTTCTACAATAGGTCACGCCGTCACAAGCACCTTGGGGGCGTAAGTCCCGAGGAGTTTGAGGCGGCTGCGAAGTACCGTTAGGGACGGTGTCCACAAAATCCTGGGAACTCCACGAGGCCCGGCTCTCAGTCGATAGGAAAGTCAATTCGTCATTCACCGTGGCCCGCAATTCGCATTCTCTTATTCTAGTCAAGCTACCAGTGATCCGTGCACAAGGCTAGGGTCGAAATAGATTGAATCTCAACACAACTCTATGCCAATCCGCTGGGTAGTATCGCTTGCAACGGCTCCCGCACCGAATGCCGCAGCACAGTAAGCGTTAAGCGCGCGACGTTCTTCATCTCTCGCGCGAAGACCAGAACAATGAGCTCCAGATTCACCACACTGGAGTTGAGCGATGGAGAAGATCGGTCGTCAGCGTCGTAGCGAGAGGTCCGTAGCTTTAACGTGGCCGAGGCTGAGTCACCTAACTCGACACTCAATTCAAAGCATTCCCTGCCGTCAGATTTATGCGATCTAAATCAACACAGAGTAGATTCATTGGCATGCTGATTGATAGTCGAAAAGGATAGGCTGATTTCTATGGCACAACATGTGTTGATTCTACTACCGGGCGTAGGAACATTGTCCCTGGAGGAGCACGTGTATCGGCGCGCGCTCGAAGAAGGCGAAATTTCTCGCAACCCCTGAGCCCGAATCAGATCCCAACGAGCGACTTCTTGATCCCCAACAGTTGGCCGAGATTCTGCAGGTCCCGGTCACGTGGATCTAGCAGCAGGCGCGCGAGGGGAACATCCCATAACTGCCCTTCGGCCGCAGACGACGGTACCGCCGATCAGCCGTTGAGGCGGCAACAAAGCATCGAAATACCAACAGCAACTCTCCTTGAGCATGCTAGTCTCAGAAAACACCGTATTACTTCATGGCAGATCCTCCATGATCAAACGCGCTCCACTGAAAAGAGACCGGCCAATGCAGCCGGTGGCATGTTGTCCTCTACAACACGGAAACGAAGAAGTACGACTGGCACACCGTTCGCGGTACGCGGGCGGATGCGCGAGTTCTGAAGCGCAAGTTTGAAGATGCGAAGATAAAGGGCGAATACAGCGGACCAATTGAGCGCAAGTCTTTCGAGGAAGTGGCCGACCTGTTCCTCGATGACCGGCGAGCCAACAATTGCCGCATCAGCGCGCTGGAGGAGTATCAGACGGAGTTGAAGATACGCCTCCTGCACCGGGTCAACGAACAACTGCCTCCGCTTGGGCCGCGTGACATCCGCAACATCAAGCGCGCGAGCATGAAGACGCATTTCAACGCGCTGCGAAATGGCGGCTGCACGGTTTCGCAAGTCAACAAGTCGATCAAGGCCGCGACGGCGATCTTCACTTACGCGTTCGACTTGGAGTACGTCACCTCGAACGTCATGCACCGTTACCCAAAACTGCAGCGCGTGGATGGCGAGCGCACGGCCAATCGGGGTGTCTTCACGGAAGCGGAATTGCAGGCAATCGTTGCGAACGCCGCGGCCTTTGAGTTGGCCTTGTTCGGGACGCTGTCCATCTCCGGGCCACGGCTTGGCGAGATCTCTGCGCTCGACTGGTCGGCGGTCCATTTGGACGCCGAAAAGCGCTACTTCCGCATTGAGCGCACGTGATGTTCGAAGGGCCTGCGCTTCTATGCGCCCAAGACACAAGCCGGCCGACGGACAGTCCCCATCTCGGCGGGGTTTGCGACCGTCCTGCGCGAGCACCGCGCGAGTTCGTGCGGAGTGGGACTGATGTTTCCTAGTTCGGCCGGCACTGCCCTCATTACGGCAAACGTCCGCAACCGCCGCTGGATGCCTCTGCGGAAGCGCGCCGAGGTTCGCTACCGCGATATGTACTCGCTGCGCTGGACCTTCGTGAGTCTGGCGCGCGCGAGCGGAGAGGCCGCCTTCAACAGGTCGCGCGTCATCGGGCATGCGCGCAGCACGATCGTCGATACGCTTCGGGGATTGGCGGGACCCCAGCCGGCGGCTTGGGAGTATCCGGCTCCACGACGACCTTCAATCCGACGCGTTCGGTAACGCTTTCGCTGACTCCCGCGAGCCCGGAATCGACCGTCTGAGCATAGAGGGCATCAGTGGGACATTAGAAAACAACAGAAAGTGCCGCAGACTGGAGCCCGAAGGGAGGCCCAAGTGCTTGATTTAAATAGCGCGCCCGGCGGGACTCGAACCCACGACCACCGGCTTAGAAGGCAGGTGCTCATCGGGTTTCTCTGCGTGGAAGTCCTTGTTAGATAAGTATATTGCGAAGCGCGACTGCGGCCAAGGGTGCGTTGCAAATGGAACTGCAAATAGATTGTATGGCGCGCCCGGCGGGACTCGAACCCACGACCTGCGGCTTAGAAGGCCGCTGCTCTATCCAGCTGAGCTACGGGCGCGAAGCGAATGACGGCCGACATTCTAGGGGCTAGGCCGCGCTGCGCTCAAACGGCGGGGACGGTATCACGAGTTAGCTCGGCTTTCGGGTATTTTACCGCCCCTCCACGAAAAGCCGCCTCGGGCAGTCTGACTGGAACCGCCGGGATTTCGGAGTTCGGGACGTCGGCGTCGCGCTGACAACCAGCTGCCTTTTGAGAAAACGGACTTCCGAAGCCGCGCTCGTCGGGTTGCAAAAAGATGGTGATGATTAGGACTGAGACCATGCGCGACCGACTCATGCAGAAGGGATTACCGCGACGATGATCCGACTGATCGCACTCTTGGAGACTCGACGGCGTGCTTGCGACCGATCACCATTCGGGAATGGCGATAAAGCGATTTAGGACTGAGAAGGAGTTTGGCGAGCATCTGACGCGCGTGCTGTCCCCTGCGAAGCCCGTCGATGCCAGAGAGATGCTATACGGCCGCGACGAACAGCTGACGCGCGTCTCGCGTGCTCTGTATGCGGAAGGGCGGCACGTATTCATTTATGGAGATCGGGGAGTTGGCAAGTCGTCCCTCGCGAAAACAGCCGCTTCCGCGTATCGCGACGGGCAAAAGGACTACCTATTCGTCTCTTGCGAGCACGGCTCTACGTTGTTCTCGGTGATGCACTCTTTGGCGAAGCTCGTCATTGAATCCAACGCAGGCCAGGAGAAGAAGCGGAGTCATGAGATCACCCTCGGCTGGGGGCCGCTGAAATATCGCCTAGAAAGCGACAGCACCACATCAGGCAATGACCTTCCGGCGCCGGGGTCTCTAGACGATTGCATCCAACTGCTGATCGACATTGTCAACCTATATGGCCCGCAGTCGATCGCGGTAATCGATGAGTTTGACGCCATTGACCAGCTCGCGGAACGACAACGCTTCGCTGACCTATTGAAGCGAATGGGTGATCGAAACGTCGGCCTGAAGTTCATTCTGAGCGGCATTGCTGCCTCGCTCGATGATCTGCTGGGCGGACACCTATCCAGCATCCGGCAGCTCGAGACGGTCCCGCTCGAGCCTCTGAATTGGACAGCTCGCTTTGCGATCATTCAAGCGGCAGCGGGCGAATTCGGCATCCAAGTACCCGAATCCATCCGCATCCGCATTGCAGCGATTAGCAATGGGTTTCCGCACTACGTTCACCTATTGACGGAAAAGCTGCTGTGGCAGATGTTCGACGATCCTGGTGTTTGCGAGGAAGCGCGAACGAACCACTTTCGCGCATCACTCGATACGGCGGTGGCCTCAATCTCGCCGCATCTGAAGCGTCCTTACGAGCAAGCCACGCAGAGAGTCAGCGAAGACTACCGAGACAGCGTGTGGGCCGCGGCTGACGCATACGACCTCCAGCGGCACAGCTCCCGAATTTTTGAGTCCTACGTGTGGGTATGCCAGCAGCTGGAAAAGGATCCATTGCCCCGCGGGAAATTTGTGAAGCGGTTGAATGAGCTCAAAAAAAACCGCTATGGGGGGTTACTACGGAATCTGCGTGAGAAAGCCGGGTGGTACGAATTCTCGGAAAACATGGTGAGGGGCTTTGTCCGGCTCAAAGCGGAGCAAAATGGGGTGCAACTGCGCGACCACGAATACGACAAGGAACCGAAGGCACTCACCGCGCGGGCTCCGACAATGAAGTCGCATCAGGCATCACGGAAGGACTACGCGCCACCGGTGAAGTTCCGAGGGGAAGTCAACGATGACGATGACACCACGTAGCAACTGCCCGGCGCGCACGGTGTACCTTGGCCGCACATATTTATCCCGAGCGCGACGCTCCGCGTACTGCCGCCATCGTTTGATTAACCGCAGGAGCTTGTGGGGCACGGTTGCCGGATGCGTCAGCTCGAAGTTTGAAGTAGCCTACACCGACAATCGCTCAAACTCTTGAGGGCGTGGACTGTGGACATATTCATTGGCTGGTCTGGCGCGGCGAGTCTCGTGATGGCCAAGGGCTTGCGCGAGTGGCTTCCGCGAGTCATTCAGGCGTCACGACCTTTTTTGTCGAGCGAGGACATTAGCAAAGGGCGGCGTTGGAACGCTGAACTCTCGGCACAACTGGCGAAAACCAATTTTGCGATCTTGTGTCTTACGCCCGAGAACCTGAGCTCGAATTGGATTCACTTCGAGGCCGGGGCCGTGTCCAAGAAACCCGGCGACTCGCACGTCAGCGCCTTACTGCTGAACGTGAAGGCTAGCGACCTCGTGGACCCCCTCGCCCAATTCCAGCATGCACTGCCGACGAAGGAGGATGTCTGGAAGTTAGTGACTTCAGTAAACGCCGCTATCGAGCCCGACCGTCAGACTCACGCAAGCGTGCGGGAATGGAGCTTCAACCAGGCGTGGCCGGATTTCGAGAAGCTCGTTGCGAACGCGCAGGAGGCACTCAAACACGCAGCTGCGCCGGCGCCTCAACGGCGGAAGCCAGAGGATGTGTTAGAGGAATTGGTTACGCTTGTACGCGACCTGCACCGAGATCGCGCCGAATCCGGTCCGCTCGGACGCTTCGCACAGGTCCTGACACCAGAGCAAGAGGCAAGCGTGCTTTCCAAAGCTTTCCGACCGCTTACCACCCGCCTTAGCCTTCTCGACTCGGTCTCCGAGACACCTCTTACCCTTCGCAGTCCGCCGGCAGATCTAAAGAAATAACGCTATGAAGTTGATTCCGATAGCCGAAAATCCGGAATGGCCCGACGCGGGCAAACTTGGCACTCCTGATCGAATCGATTCAAACTGACGCTGTTGCACGCACCTGGGGTGGTCTTCCGTAAGCATTCGCAGTCCTGACTACCGGCGCGACAGGCCGGTTTGCACGTCAGCGAGCATGACCGAGGAAGAGCGAGCACCACATGAATCAGGACTTTACCTATTTCCACTCGTGCTCGCTCATGCCGGCTTTCGGCGGGACGGTAGAAAATCGGTAGAAAATTGACCCCTCCCGAACGCAGACTGCCAAGTCCCGTTATTTCCCTAGCCATTAGAAGCCTAGCCTCCCTTCCCTGCGCGCCCCGTAAGGCCCATACTCAGTCTAGCCAGCCCACAGTCATGCACTGATTATGAAATAGTCATGACTTGACTAATAATATAGAGGGCGGCATCCTTAAATCATGCCGCCGCCATCTTCCAGATCTGAAGATTCAGCCGTTCTATCTCCCCTACTGGATCGCACGCGAGGGGGGAACCTGAGTCCGAGCGAGTCCATTGCCCTCATCGGCCGACTCGCAGTTTGGGCGCACCTAACCGGTCCCCGCGCCCCCGCGACACCGCAGTTCCGTGAGCTTTTTCCAAGTAGGCAGGAGCTTGGGTCCGTCTTCAGGCGAGATGTTCTTCAAAAGCACCAAGCCGATAACTCGAAAAATCAGAACATCCGCCTAGTCTACGACGAAGGAGTTCAACTCCGTTACGAGCGGCTCGACAGTGTGATGGTCGACAATCTTACATACGAGATTCGTGGTTTGGTTTCTGGCTTGCCTGCCAATGCGTTTGCTGAAGCGTTAGCACTCGAAAAGCTATTTACGACGAATGCTGCACCGGTCACAGCGAGTTTTGAAATTGCAGATCTCATGCTCCACCTGAGTGGTGCCAGTCCGAAGGAGCACGTTCACTGCATCGGCACTGCGGCCGAGTCTCTGGCCATATCATGCATGCGTGCCGGTAACGTGCCAATGTTAGCATCGCCACAGGTTCCGTGGATGGCGTTGGTGTATGCATTGCTAACTGACCACGAATGTGAGTACCAGCGTCGAGATTCCTTGGACTTCCCTGCAGAAGGACTGTTTCCTTCTCCGCTCGGACCCACACTCGCCTTACCACCATTAGGGATGAAGGAGCCCGATAGTCGAGTATCTCGAGACAGTCGATTCAGCGTGCAAACTGGGGAAGCCCTTTACATTGAAAAGATCGCTGAGCGTACAGACACAACTGCCGTCATTCTAACATCGAACCGCGTCCTGTTTACACGTGGCCCGGAAGAACTGTTGCGACGTCACCTCGTCGATAGTGATCGAATTCGTTCTGTGATCTCGTTCCCCTCAGGCCTTCTGAGCTCTAGCCACGTACCATTCACCCTGCTAGTCCTCGGAAAGCCACGACAAACCAATTCCGTGGTTTTCTGCAAAGTTGATGAGCGGCAACACCTGAGTAGGTCGGCCGGTAAGCTCCGTTCCCAGGATCGCCGATTTATTGCGCAGTCGGAAGTGATTCACGCCCTGGATCATCCCGACAAACTCTGGTGCCGAGCGATTTCACACGAGGAGATTCGGCAGCACGACTACGTCCTGGCGGTTGATCGTTATCTCAATTCCACACACAAGACCCTTACTCAGGTTGCGGGCAAACGCCCCGTCGAACAACTCGGATCCCTAGTCGAAATCATCAAGCCGCAAGCCCTGCGTTCCGCTGGAAATGATCAGGGTGTCACCGTGTTCGAAGTTAGCCCCGCCGAATTGCCCGAGTATGACTATCTGGACACCCCGTTGAGGGACCGTCTTGTTGATCAGCACGATGTCGAGCGTCATCGCCAGCAAGCCCTACGTCCATTCGATGTATTGCTCTCGGTCAAGGGCACCATCGGAAAGAGCGCTATCGTAGGCAGGGAGCTGCCCCCCATTAAGATCTTTTCCTCCCAGTCCTCCGTAATCCTGCGGCTTGAGCCCCGTGCCTCACTTTCCGATCCAGTTGCATTGGTCATGGTGCTACGTTCGCCACTATTTCAGAGCCTGCTTAAGTCCATCATCACTGGCACCACCATTCCGAACGTCACGCTCAATGATCTCCGTTCCTTACCGATCGTGATTCCAACCATTAAAGAGCAGCAACTCCTCTGCAAACTTTTCGAAACCCAACGCGAACTACAAAGTCAGATTGCCCTGCTGCGCTTACAGCAAGTCACCGCCACCAATAACGCCTGGAAGAGACTCGATCTGAATGCGCCGGAGAAGATCGCATGAACAACAAACGGGTAACGCGAAAGACTACTTTGCCCAACATCGAGCCTCAGACGAGAGAACTCATCGAGCATGGCCTCACGGCAGTAACTAAGATGAGTTCTACCGGGTGGATCGCGCTCGTCGCAATTCTCGCAATCCTCCTGGCCGGCTACGCCATTCACGCCGTCGTCAGCCTTGCTCATCCGTGACGAAACACTGCGAGGACAGGACGCTTTGCCGCCGGGCAAGTCAGAGCGCGAACGCGGTTATATCTAGGAGAGCGAATGATGTCGCATATACCGCAGCCGAAGCCGGCTGAGATCGTTGACGGGGACGAGGCGACGACGATGCGCTTCTCGCGGGTCGTTGCCGTGGTCGTGGCACTCGAAAACTATCGAAAACCTTCGAACGGTGATGCGCTGCCCTCCGTCGCCTTTGCCCACGCCGATGCGGATGGCATTTGTAGCGCGGTGCGGGAGATTTTTAAGGACATGCCCGCAAGCAACGTCGTGATCGAGTTAATGAAGGACGCCGACGCCAGCCTGACAGCAGTCGACGATCATCTAGCCTGGACGATCCGCAATCTTGCCGAGGACGACCTCTTCATCTTTTACTATGCGGGGCACGGGTTCCACGGCGCCGGCGGAAATCGCCTCAGCACCTATGACACCAACCGGATTAATGTCGGCGACACAACGCTGTCGATGCGCGATGCGCTTTTAGAGCCGCTGGCGGAGAGCGTCTGCAAACAGGCGCTTATCTTCGTAGACGCCTGCGCCGAGGATTTTCGTGACGTCGTGCAGTCGCGCGACGTCATCATGAACCTCGATGCCAATGAGGTCCGGGAATTCCTCGACAGTGGCTGGTATCTAGGCGCCTTCCTGTCGTGCTCTCCGGGCGAAAAATCGTACCCATCGAGCCAGCTCGGGCATGGCATCTGGACTCATTTCCTGCTGGAGGCGCTTCATGGCCGCGCAATAGATGCCCTCACGCGCGACCGCTGGCTGACGGGCGAAGGACTGCAGAACTATCTTCGACAGGAAGTGGCCCGGTACATCACCCGTGAAATGTCGATTAGAGGGACGCAGACGCCACAGGCGATCCTGTCGGCATCCAATAGCTTCCGCATCCATTATGTGCCGCGGCCGGCTGTGGTTCCAGCGAACGCCGCCTTGGCCAGCATCCGTCTGCGTAACAACAGCGAGTATCTTGAGGGTACAGAAACTGGCGCGATCCGCGGTCTGGACGGGTTTCAGCGTGGCTACCACACGGTTCCTGACAGAGTCTCAGAGTCGGCGAACAGCTGGTGCAATCGGCTGCTGGCAGACACCGTAGCGGAGGAACTACAAACTCTCTATCTGCGCGCGCGCGACGCGCTTGGCCTCAAGCGCAGGGACCTCCGGAAGGAGGAGGATACCCTCGACGCGCCAGCCTTCCGCTATGTTGTTGAGACGGGCCAGAACCCGGTCGATCCCACCGAATACTACATCACGCGTCGGCTTGAGTTGCGGCAGGGATGGCCCGCCCATCGCGACTCGCTCGAGCAACTCTTTACCGACGAGTTCAAGCGGCTTGTTGTTGAGTTCGACGGTATGGATTACTCGTTCGACAATCTCGTCGACCGGCTTGAGGACATTTGCGAGGAAGCGGGCGGCGACGTCAATGATGATGATCGCCAGCAACGGGTCTCTTACAGCCGGGACGGCGCGACCTTCACCTTCGATCTGGGGAAACGGCGCTTGGAGATCGAGTTCGGGCGCATGAGCGCGTTCCAACTCATCGATGCCTCGAAGCGGTTCCAGCTTGGAGTTAGTCGTTCAAGTCCGATGTTGGCCGCACCGTCCGCGGACCGCGGCACGTCCGAAGAAGATGACTAAGTCTCGGTAGAAGGCGTAAATGCGCAGGCCGCGGCCTAGGACGGCACTTTTTGCGCCCTGCCGGCCCTGGTTACGCGAGCTCGCCATACTTTTCGAGCAGCTGCATCAGGACTGCGTTCGCGTGCGTGAAATTCTCGCGCTGATCGGCGATCCCATAGGTCCATTTTGAGCCGTGGAACAGATTATTACGCAGTCGCCACACGATCATCAGCAGCGCCAGCATCCTGTCGCGCGGATCATTGTTGGCGCCGCTGATAACGGCCTCCACCAGCTCAGGATGGTCGGCAGCGCGCAGGTTGAGATGGGGGAAATGATAGGTGAGTGCACCGTCGGCGAAATAACGAGCCCGAAAGTAGGCGAGTTCGCCGTCATACAACTCCGCCTCCAAAGTTCCCCCTGCGGTCCATTCGTCGATACGCTCACGGATGCGATCGGCACGCCCGAAATTATCCATCACCCGCGCCTCGAACAGGCTCCACAAGAACGAGAAATGGAAGATCGCACGCCTATCTAGGTCCGGCAGGTCCCGAAATCCCGGCGCGTGCGCTTCTAGCCAAAATTCGCTCATACTTCGCCCCTCAACTATCCAGCTCTTCGCATGTAAGTGGTTGGCGAACACCTGGGTCACGTCGGTTTTATCACCGACACGCTTGCCGATACGCTGCGTCTCGTCAGAAAATTCACCTGGCTGTTGTCGCTTTCTCACCCGATCAAGGCATCCCCTGCGATCCATTGGAGAACCTCATCCTGCGGCTCGGTACCTCAATCCCTTTTCGCTCATACCAGTGAACGGCGCATCACCGCATACCGGGCATTCTCTTTAAGCGAGTCCGCCTCTTCTTCCGTCCCGGAATATACATCGAGTACCGCGAGATGCTTTCGCTCCCCGATGGTCATCAGAATCTCGCAGACCAGTCGAAAAGCATCGATCGTCTGCCTGCGAGACAGCCACCCCGAGACCTGTCCGAAAATCATGTCAGTGTCAGCCCCCGTCCTTCTGAAGTCTTCAAGCCATCGGTCCACCCAATTCAACCGATCGGGCTTCGCCATGCGATCCAGAGCGACATCCGTCGCATCTTCATCAACGAATGGCACACCATCCTTTTGACGCATGAGCGGATCCACAAACTGTTTTCGTGCCTCGAAAAATCCCAACTTGTTGCAGGTGTCCCAAAGGCGACGCACGTCGTGCTCACTCAAAAGATGAAAATACGGTGCAAAAGCGACAATTTGCTCCTCCCGAGAAATGCCTGGGTAGTCCTGCACACCCCCACAGGCATACATGCCGAAGTGCTTTAAAAGCGTAACGGGCGACTCATGGGTCTCCACGGCGTCCCTAACCAACTGCCGTAGCTTCGGCGTCCCCACCATGAGCGCCGCCCGCACACACCCCGGATCATCTCGCATCACCGACCAGTGTTTCACAATCAGGGTTTCGGCAGCCTCCGGCGGCATTTTCAGAAGTAGCGGCGCAAGCTCATCTGACCCCACCAGGGTTTTAGGTCTGCGAGTCAGCTCGTCGTCCATGAACCCAATCAGCTCGTCCGACCAGGCATATTTGGCGCACCACCACCACGCCCATGGCTGGTTTGAGCCGAGAATGTTCTCGCGCAGGAAAGGTATTGCTGTTGTATCCCCTCGAATGAGACGTTCACGAAAGATCTTCTCGTCTAGGCCAGATGACGGAATCGCCTTTTGCAGTATCCCGAGATCTCCTTCCAACTTATTTGCCGCCCAAAGTCGAAAGGCGGCTTTGCGAAGATAAATGTCGGCCCCTGCCGTTTGCCACAAAGTCAGAAGTGACGCGCGCGACGCGGCAGACATCGTGCGAGGCCCGTCCCAGGGGCGCTCCCAGGGAGATGGGGCTTGGTCATAAAACAGCGCAATCCCCTTGCTGCCCTCCGCTTGCCTCAGCGACGCCGCCATTTCTTCGGCGATCAACCGCAGGGATACAGGATCATCTACATACCAGAGCATGAGCGTGATCGGCCAGCGCAGATCACCGCTCGCCCGTGTTACGAGGTACGCCAGCGCGTTAACCGGAGCCTGCCTGCCAAACGCACCGCACATGTCATCATGAGCCAGACGGTCTCGAGCGGGTAATGTCTCCCATAGATCCAATATTGGTTTTAAGAAAGTCTGAGCATCGTTCCCACAGCACTGCGCCGCAGCCCATAGATAATCACGGGCCAGTTTTTCGCGATCGGCATCGTTTTCCCAACATATGGCAATGGCAGCAGCCAGCGCCGGGTCGGCAAGATGCCCCGCTAACCTTAAGGTCAATTGCCTCGAGGCCTCATCAAGGTCTCCACGCTTGAGGAGCTTCTCTAGCTCCGCAATGAGATTGCGACCAAACCGCTGCTTCGCATGTACTACGAGCGCATCGCGCATCGGATCAGTCGTCGCCGGCCGGCTCGCGAGAAACAGCATCAGTCCACCTAAATTGCCGTTGCGAAATTGAGCCTGCCAATACGCCCAGTTGTTCTTCTGCAGGAGGTCAGACAGCGCTTTAACCTCACGCCCGTCCGTGTCGGCAAGGAGCCTCAATGCCTCCCACCGCAAATTTCTGAGATCAGGGTCATTTGAGACGCCGCTCTCAAGCCATGCCGTGATGGTAGTTGCTACGCCGCCTCGTCCGTCCTTTGGGTCGTCGGGCAGCTGTCGATACGCATAGAAAAGCGCTAGTGGATTGTGCGAGCGTAGGGAGGCGACGAACTTGCTATCGGTGGGCCGCAATGCGACCGCACCACCCAACACTTGCGCGTAGTACGGTTCCTGTAAAACTTCCTCGTTTAGAGTCTCCGTTTCTGCCATGCCGGCTATAGCGTCCGATAAAATCCAATCGCGGATTCGGTCATGGCGGTAAGCGATGGCCTGTCGATCAGATGTACCGCCTAAGTACAAGACTTTTCCATCATGGACGAGATGCCCGATGCATTTCAGATCCGTCTCGCTCAGCCCGGACCATCTTCTCAGCTCACTCCAGCGCGGATTGAGCATGCGTCGCTGCAGCATCTGCGCGGCGAGGGCACGCAACGCCATCCGGTAATCTGCAGCCACATGGTGGCCGCCTTCCTTCGCCACGCGTTGCAGGTTGTCGTCAACAAACTGCTCGATGACACGCCCGGCGATGGGGGGTTTTGAAGGGTCCCTATAAATCGCGATTAATAACGGATCGTGGCCAAGTTCGGACGATATCTTGTCGGCGGCCATGTCGCTCAAGGCACGGCCGGACGTTTGAGCTCTGCGCTGAACAGCCGCCCGCCCCTCCAGGGACGAGAAGGGATCCACCTGGATCACGGACGCCGCCGCCGCCTCTTGCACCCCTCGATCAAGCGCCCTCCAGGCGTCGGGCCAAATCGGGCAAATCACTTGCACCGGAAAGCCCGCCTCTTTGTCCTGGGTCTTCAGCCAGGCGAATAGCTTTTCCGCAAGGTCGGCGGCTCGCCCTGATCGGTTAATGTCCTCAACGGTCAAATACAGTGGTTCTGTTGGCGAACACAGACTCAACGCATCTCGCCCTGCGTTGGATACCAGCTCCGGGTGCAGCTCGTGTAAGGCCGCCCCCACAGCATCCGTCAAAGTCGCAGCCCTTACGATGTGCTCATCAGTGAGCACCAATGCGAAACCGCCTTCTCTGACGTGTTGCTGCAGTTTTTTGTGACATGCGACGCTCTTGCCATTTCCCGAGCGTCCGATGAGAAACATCAACCGCCGGCGTATCTTTAATTCCGCATCAAGTTCTCGCGGCACGCGAAGCCCGGCGTCATCCTTTGGCGCATGGACCTCGAGGCTTTTGCCGGACAACTCTAGCAGCAGGGGTTTCGAAATCAGCTCGGGGGCGATCCCAAGGTACTTGCGCCGTATGTACTGGCCGGTCGGATTGAAGTCGAGAAAGTGCGCTAGCCTCCCCCTTCCCCAGATCTGATTGTCCATATCCGCCGCCGCACACTCGGTGCCCACGTCTACAACCAGGTCGCTGTCGGGGTCCTGATTGGTCGCAAGAATCAGCTTCCCAGTCATCTTTGGGGTGCTCTTCTTGGCCTCCGCATATACCTTCGCCGATTTCACGAAATCCCCATCGGGAGCACCCAGCCATTTGCCCCGGAGGTTCTTCTTTGCCGTTGTCGTATGTTGTAGGGAGATCAGGCGCGGCGGATTTATCTCGGTTCGAATAACGATGCCGTCTACCGGACTTGGGACGGTTCTCCCGGTCGGATTGACGCCGGTGTGAATAACCGCGGCACAATCGGCATCCGCCTCGCGCAGCACCGCAGTGGCCAACTTTTCGAAGTAGCCCTCATCGTTGATATCCGCTAGCTTCTGTTCGGTCTGGGTAATGGGCATGGGTCTTCTAGCGCTCGAAGAGATCCTCGAGTCAGATCCTCGGCTCGGCTGGCCGGGGATCATCGGGCAAGACTTCGAAGTCCAATAACACTGACCGAAGCGGGATTGAGGCCATCAGCTCATCGACGTCAACCCTATAGCGTTTCAGCTCGAATCGGGCGCCAGTCGCCCCCATTTGCCAAAACTTGACGGATGAACCCATCCCACCCAGGATCTTGACAATTGAATACTGCAAGGTGCGAGGGCATCGGAGTCCAAAGATAACCGCGGTCAGTGGAATTCGGGACGGCCCTAAGCCGATTCGGCCGAGCATCCTCCATTCCCGTTCATACGCCCACTCCTTCGACTTTCGAAGCAGACACGCTCCTTCAATCGTGCGCCTCGCATCGGCATTGTCATCTAGTAGCCAGGCACGAATTGCGCTCGCGAGTATTTCTCTTGACTCCCCATACTCAACCTTACGAATCTCATCTGTCGCTACCGTCGATACGTCGTACTCCACACACACGCCGCGGTGTTGCTGGCCATAGTGCGACCACATCAGTGGGCTACAAAATCTCTCGCTCAAACACAGAACTCCAACGTCGTAGCTCCTCCGCAGCTCCGTTTGCGTCGCCTGAGTCAGGGCCGCACCGATGTACTCCTGTGGGTCACCCGCGTCAGGGTCCGTCGCCTGATACTCGATATCGCCGATGATTGCCTGCACTTCACTTTCCGTTAGAGCCAGTCTTCGTGCGAGTGTCTTGTCGCCACGGAGCCGCAGCTTCTTCATCGCGAGATCGATCTCTTTACCCGGGCGCCGGAAGACTAATTGTCCCAGAATCTGCTTCAACTCTTCATTGGGGACATCCGCTTTCACCACAGGCTCACAATCGAGCGGATCGTTGAATGTTGCCGGATCCGAGTAATGAACCTCTCCTGCGCACAACTGCTGCAGGAGTCGATCACTGAAGTTGAGATACTTGAAGAGCCGCCTTGGGCGCTTGCGATTCATTGGCACTTCTCTGCTTGGCTATGAGTTGATAGTTTGGTTGGACACCGGTACGTCCAAAGCGCTCACGGCGAGCCGGCCAGCTTGCGCTCCAGAGCAGACGCTTCTGCGACCCCCAACCTAACAAACGCTGCCAGCAAGTGATCTATGCGCGCGCGCGACGCCGGCTCCAATCCAGTCCCGCTCGTCCCCACAGCCCGACCAATCACGCCACAGACCCGCCTCCCCACATCTCTGTCTGACCAGAACACCGTATTCTCAGGGTAGACCTCGAGCCACGCCTCCGCGGCGATAAGCAACAGCGGCAGATGGGATGGACGCGGTGACACTTCAAGCAAGTTGAGCGTGACAAGGGCGACGAACAAACACGGGCTACCGGATGCGATCTGACCAAGAGTCGAAACAAAAGCGTCCAATCGCTCGATCGCCGGCGGGTTTAGATAGCACTGCGGCGGCGCCGCGAAGGGATAGAAGTAGTTAAAGAGCAAGACGGCGATTGCGGGGCCGATATGCATTTCAATACTGTCAGACGGTGTGCCGCGCAATCTTGTCCATCGGTAACTTGCCATGAGCCTTTCGGCCAGTTTTGCCCTGACACTGACGATTTGCGCCGTATCTACGCCCTGAGCGTTGAAGTAGATCTCGTCGAGCGCGCGCAAGAACGTAGGCAAGATATCGAAGAAGGGCTCGTCAGGAAGCCGACTCAGTGAGTCGATCGAGGATTGAGCGAGGGCGCAGAAATTCAGAGACCAGCCCAAGAGCTCAAAGTAAACCTGATTCCATTCATCGGGTGTTGGTTCGACGTCATCTTCTCGCGGCAAGCCAGAACCATTGGCTTCGAACGTCCACGAGCTATACGCCCGAATGACGTCGCAAAACCATTGCGAGCTGATAGGCCGCTGCCTGGTCGCGGCTCGCAACCAGATCGCACCCGCGCGATGATTTACATACTCATTGTCGGGTTTGCGAGGCTTCCGCTCTTCTTCGGTGGAGTCAAATTCACGAATCCGCAGTCCGCGCCGAACCCGCGGCCGTTCGCTCGGAAAAGATGGCCACAAAGGCTCCGTCGCCGAGCCCGAGAGCCACGCTAGCTCCCCATCAACGGTCACGCGAAGCCTCTCCTGATATTGTTCCGCGAGCGCTCTTTGCTCTTCTGCGCCGGAATCCCAGGAGCCTCTCGCTCTAATGGTCGCTGTCAAGGCGCAGCGAAGTACGGCTCTCGGCAGCCGCTCGTCGATTATCGCGAGCACAGAATTGACCGTGGCAAATCCGTGCGCCCCCGCAGGCTCCTCTCGGGCAGCGATTTCAAGGATTGTGCGTAAATCTGCCGGGGCCGTGCGGTCTCGGAGCAGATAGGTCAATCCGACGAACGCAATCGCAATCGGGTTAAAGCGTAACCCCGAGCGGACGGATCGGCCCGGGTCCTCCTCTGTCCGTAGGGCCCGAGCAAAGACCTCCCGTGCCCAGTCTCCATGCTGGGCGCGCAGTTCCGGGCCACCATCTCGCGCCAGAATCAGCGCGGCGGCGAAGACGGCTTGCTCTCGCATCCACGGCGCGTCCTTGTTCTCGTAGTCGTCCTCGCTTGAATGTGGCGGCAAATTTTGGGCCCAGGCGACCCCCTGTGCAGCCAGATCGGCCGATGAACGCTCTGGGCTATCCAGCGCGAGACTCAACGCGGCCTCAAAACCCGCATCCCGCTGTCGACCAGCGGCGGCCTCCTGTTGAGGCCTCAGGTGCTCCGTCTCAGCAGCTGGGGGCACGTAGTCGAACGCAGTCGCTGACTCGCCGTTACGCAACCGAACGGGCACTTCTCTCCAGTTGCTCGGCTCGATGAGATTGAGCGCGTGCAGCACCATGAACTCGGGATCGCCGAGATTTGAATTCAACTTGGGAGGGCCGAGTTGGTCCTTGGCTTGTTCCAACAACGCGCGAAGCCGATCGCGGCCCTCTGTAGCCTCACCGACCGCATATTGACCCAATAAGGTGTCAAGCAGCCGCCGACGGGACGGACGTTCTTTCAGCGTGTCAAGAGTCGCCGCGCCGCGCGGCTCTTTCTTGAGCGCTTTGAGCCCCAAGATGTCAGGCTGCTCCACGCCATCGAATAACGCCCGTTGGCGATCGAGGCATAGCAGCTCGGGGCTAGACAGGAACGGAATTGCAACCTGACTCGTTATTGGCCAATGCGACAGGATTAGATCCACGGCGACCAAGAGATAAGCAGCGGGCGCCTCGCCCAGCCCTAACAGGTCGGCGAGCACGCCCTCCACCGGCGCACCCGATTCGATCTTGGAGTGTGCCCACGCCTCGAGGGCCATCAGGCCGCTGGTTACGCAGCTATGCCCTCCTTCATCTCGAGACCAGTAATAGGATCGGACCCACGGAAATCCGCGCCCGCCATCGGGAAAAACAATGCGAATCACGTCGGAGCCATAAGCGCGATTCTCCGAATAGAACGCAATGGCGTGGTTTACCAGCTGCCTGATGAGCGCGGTTCCAATTTGCGTTGCGTTTTCGAGCAGCTCGTAGAAAGGTCCCTGCGCGGGTGAGGCAGGGAGAAATTGATGATCTGCGAAACCGAAGGGCCGAGAGAGGTCGTAACCTCGGCGCCTTGCTCTCTTTGTTTCGCGCGGAATCAAGGCAGCCGTCGTCAACTGCGCCAGTTCCGTAGGGGCGGCCTGAGCCAACGTACCTCGGAATTTGAGTACGCTTCCGATCGCGGCGTCATGGGGCTCGCGCTGTGCAAGCGACTGGAGGTATTCGGCCGCAAGGTCTGGTACCCGATTCGAGAAGAGCACAAAGGTCGTGCGCAGCGACGCCTCAAGCGCTCGGACTTGGTGCTCCTGAAGCTCTTCACTAAAGACATCTGAGCGTGTTCGCCCACTCCCAGGCTGGCGCGCAGCCTCGATCTCCATGAGCCACCGGTAGATAACTGGTAGCAGGACAGGAGTCAGAGGGTCGCGCCCGAGGGTACCCCAGCACCACTCAGAGTACAGCTCCGCCACTTCCGGCACTCCTGCCGCTGGAAGTTGGTCGCCGAGACTGAGAGTCCACATGATCAAACGGACCCAGGACGGCCCGCTCGGTGTCTTGAGATCGGCGGCAATAGCCGATTTATCGACACCCGCGGCCAGAAGGCTTTCGGCCAGCGGGATGACGTCCACGGCCATGACCGTTCGAATCAATTCGCGGAGTAACTTCGCTTTATCGGCTAGGAGTCGGCTTGCCAGTCGCACGAGTAGGATTGGAGCGACCTCTGACCGAACGCAGGACAGAAGGACCGCGCGGCGCCACGAACCGTGGTTATCGGCTCCACTGACCCGTTCAAGAAGCGAGTTCCACGGAGCGTCATCCGTGGCGCCTTCGAGCGCGATTCTCGCCGCCAATTCCACACCTCGAGCCAGCCACACGGGGGCAACATGACTCAACGACAAGCGATCGAGCGAACTCGATTCGGCGTGGAACAAATTGGCCGTCGCCCATTCCCGCAAGACATCGTGGCGAAAGACGACTCGGTCGGTCCCCAGGTCTCGAAGCGTTTCGCTACGAATCAGGGCGTCAACCGCTGATGAAGGGTGTCCGGTTGCATCGAGCGGCTGCTTCCGATCCAGACTTTGCTCCGCTAACGCGTGCAGCAGCCGTGCGCGGTCTCGGTGTCCGCCATCTCGCCTCCCATCTGCGCTCTCCCACCACTGCCGAGCCATGTCGACCTCGGTCCGCGGCAGCGGCTCACTCGCCGGAAGGCTCGAAAGCCGCGCCAGCCGATAAAGATTACGAACAACATCGCGTGCCGGGTGGTTGCTTGCGAGCAGCGTTGCAAGCGCGGGGGCGGCATCTCTGAGCTCAGCAATCTCCGATTCGGTGAGCTCCCCAATCACGGCAGGAACGCTTCGGCCAAGCCGAGTGAGCGCCTCAGCCGGTAGCCAGCTGGGGTCTTCCTTCGCAAAACCAGGACGCGCCGTAGCCACGACTGAGAACCCAGGAACCCCTGCGGCCTCCCTAACCAGGTCGATAACCGTCTTTTGCTCCCCTTCGGAGAAGTTCTCAAGACTATCCACGAACAGGACAGCCGCGCCGCTGGCGGCCATGTCGACGAGGAGCTGATGCGCTGTTCCGTCGAACCCCAGCGTGGCACGCATCGCAGACCAACCGTTGGGAGTCGTTCGATTTGAGCTCAATACGATGACCTGAGATTCTTGAATTAGCTGATTCGCAAGGTGCTTAAGCACGCCCGACTTTCCAACACCGGCCTCCCCGCGAATCTCGACGTAGCGGCCTTTCGCCAACGCATCACGGACGGGCGCCAAACGTTCGGGGCGCATCAAAGTAACGCTACCGATCCGATCGTCTATTTCACCGAGTGCGTGAAGGGCCGCTTCGCGAAGGTGTGCCCGAGCAGTGGCGAAGTTGCGTGTGCCGGCCAGACGGAATGACCGCCCGCGCAGATCCTCTATCAAGCGCGTCTGTGTTCGGTCACCTCCTGTCGCCGCGATTTGCAGGGCGAGCCCGATCAGATTGCCCCACAGGCTTGCAGCTTGACTGCGATCGTCCGTGTGCAAGGCATCGGCCGAACGTTCTTTGGCCAATTCCTCGGTAGCAGATCCGGTTGCAGTGAAGTCAAAAGTCAAGATCTGAAGCCGGCCGAGCAGCTTCCACACGGTTAGGTCGTCACTTGTGACACCAGCAGAACTCAGGTGGTCTCGGAAGGTTCGGACGAACGCACGCATGTCGTCATTCGCAGAGCCGGGGCGTTCGATTCGGCGCAGGAATGTATCGGCAGAATCTAGCGCGCGAGCCCAGGCGAGCACATCTTGGTAGGAGACCTCGATCTTCTGTGTAGTCCGCGCGATAGCAATTGCAAGCTCATAACGACTCTCCCAAAAGTCGGGACGCTGCATGGTCGCCGCAATCTGCGCCACCACAGCCCGAAACACTGGGTCCGAGGGCGCGAAAGTTATTGTGCGCTTAACTTGGATGGCTAGGACCGCGGAATGCGCTTGTGAGCCGCGAGCGTGAACAATGACGTCATCGAGGGGATGGCCTTCAGAGGCCCGCTGTAGCTCGATTCGCTCGATCGTTGTCCCTGTTAGACCTCGCGGCGGTGCGTCGCTCAGCAGAGCAAGCAGGTAGTACGCGCCAACCTGGCCTTCGAAGAGCGGGCCAGCTGATCCGCTGGAGGCAGGACTACTCGCCGATTGCTCTACCATGACTATCCATTACCAGTTCCGGCTGCTTGCGCTTTGAGGCACATAACCCTTGCATTAAGCTTTAACATAGTATAATACTTACCCTGAGACTTAGCCAATGAACTCCGCACAGATACTCGCCTTGAGAGCGGCCCTTGGACTGTCGCAGGTGCAGTTTGCCCAGCTGTTTGGCGTGCACTTTATGACGGTGAGCAAGTGGGAGCGAGGACTCGTGGCGCCTACGCCCTATCAGCTCGCCCTGATGAATCAGTTCGCCGAGACGGCGGCAGCGAGGCAGCAGCAGGCTAAGGAAGTAGTAAAAAACCTGCTGGTCGGTGCGGGAGTCGTGGCGGCGCTCGCGTGGTTACTTACCAGCGCAAAACGGTAGAAAAACGCTAGATCAGTAGGAAGCAACAGGTCATGCAATTATTCGCCGGTTCGGTAGCGCTCGTTTCCCGTCCGAAGCTTGCCTTGCTGCGGCACATTGGTGTGATGTTGCCCGATGGTCGCGTCGCAGACTGCACGCCAGAACGAGGGGAGCACGTATCAAGCATCGAGGAGTTCGCATCCGGCCGGGACGTCAAGATCGAGCGCGTCATAACACACGAAAGCCAGCTCTCCACGCTGCAACGCGTTGGCGCCGCGATGGCGGCACCCAGTCCGTACCAGCTCTTCACAAACAATTGCGAGAACTTCGCTAACCGTTGTATCGGAGCGCGCGCTGAGAGTCCGCAGCTCGTCGCAGCTGCCATCCTCATCAGCTTAGCCCTGGCGTGCCTCCGGGACGGGGAAAGCCCCTTACATTCATTAGAAGATTGAAATGCCGTGGTGCTCGCCGTGGTGTCGCCATGCGACGATGGCTTCACCGCCCCCTACGCGAGCGAACGAACTTGTCCAGGGCTTTATCGCAGGTCGGCGTCGGGGGAGTACCTCTCGTTCGCCCCGTCAACGAAAGTCACCCTTTTTGGACTCTCTCAAACTACGGCTGGCCGTCATGACCTCAAAAACTCAAGAACGCGCATCATGGCGGCTCTACATCCCGCGTCCCAATCGCCCCGCCCTAAGAGCGTCTCCCATTCGCTTGCCTCTGCATGATGTGTCCACCGCAAATGCGGCTCCCTTTCCCGATAGTCGATTCCCGGATTCTCGCGGCATTTTGCAACTACTTCATCTTGGGTCAGTGGAGCACGGAGAAGAAAGATCAGATACGGATGGAAGTTCTCGAGGCTAAAAGAGCAACCCAGTAATATCACCTCGGGATCGTGTAAGGTCCTCGCGACGATAGGTGAGAGTTCCTCTTCCACCCCCCGCACGACGGTATGGAATGGGTCAAGCCTTCCGTTCACAACATCATGTGTGCGATGCATGCCCTCGGCGATCGAACAGCCAAGTAGCCCTGGATTGACAGATGTCGCGCACCGTCGTCCATAAAGCAAGAGTGTGCACTCCGGTAAGCCCGTCTATTCCCACGTAATCTGAGTCCTCAAGCTGCCTGTCATCGGCGATACGCCGTGATGATGGGAGCGAGCGATGACGACAGAACCATTGACCGAACGCGAGCAGCAAGCGCTGGAGCAGATGCGTGAAGCCCAGGAGCAGGGATCGACGCTGAAGGATTACGCGGCGAAGATCGGCCTGGACGTACGGAAGCTCTACGAACTCAGAAGACGCTTGGTGCGCAAGGGAGCCTTCGGAGCACTCCCGCGTCCCAAGGTCAGGAAGCCCCGCAAGGCGGCCGCATTCGTACCGGTTCGTGTGGTGCCTGCGCCGCCGGTACTGAGTAGCACATCGGTAACGTGCCGTCTTGTACACCCGGGTGGCTGGGTGCTCGAGTGCGATGGATTGCCGCCAGCCTCATGGATCGCAGCGGTGTTGACTGGGGGTGCTCATGCTGCGTCCTAGTGCGCCGGACCTGAAGGTCTATCTCCATCGTGAACCGATTGATATGCGTGCGGGACGTAACAGACTCGCCGCCATTGCGCGTGAAGTGATGCAGAAGGATCCTTTCAGCAACGCCTGCTTCTTGTATACCAACAAGCGGTATACCGCATTGAAGATCCTCGCATGGGATGTCAACGGGTTTGGTCTTTATCACAAGGTGATTGAGAGCCGAGAGAAGTTCCACTGGCCTCGTCTTTTTCAGGAGGATGTGGTCGGGCTCACCAGCGAACAACTGCATTGGCTGATGGATGGCTACGACGTCTGGGCACGCCCGCACAAGGCGGTGACTTTCACTCATGTCAGTTGAGTGTTGATTTAAATCTGACGGCGGGCACGATATACTCAGGTCCGTGCCAAGCCGTCAGAACTCCGCACGAGAGATCCTCAGCCAGAACGCCGCGCTGCTTGCTCGGGCGAAGCTGGCTGAGCGCCTCGCCGCCGAACGCGAGGCCGCGCTCCAAGCGCTTCAGAAGCAGGTCGAGCAGTTAAAGTCCGAACGGACTCACTATGTCGAGCGAGTGGTGCTGCTGGAGGAAGAACTACGCTGGATGAAGGCGCAGTACTTCGGCACCTCCTCCCAGAAGACCGATGCCACCGCGGTCAACCCGGATCAGGCGATGTTGTTCAACGAGGCTGAGGTCCTGGCCGCGATCGAAGCGGCTGAGCAAGCACATCGCCAACGCACTACGAAGGTGGGCGAGCACGAGCGGCAGCATACCGGCGGGCGTAAGGCGATCCCAGCGCATTTTCCGCGTATCGAGATCCCGCACGATCTGCCCGAGGCGCAGAAGATCTGCACGAAGTGCCCGGTGCCGCATCCGCTCAAACGCATCGGCGAAGAGACCCGCGAGTGTTATCGCTTCCAGCCGCCGAAGATCAGCGTCGAGTTGCATGTCCGTTATACGTATGTGTGCAATCAGCGCCAAATGCACTTCAGGGCCGGATCCACAAAAAATGGCGACTACAGTAAATCAGTTCAGTGATGATATCTCAGCTGCTTGTTGTCAAACTCATCCGGATCGCTCCCGCCGCCCTCTCCGGCATACGGATTCGGAGGATTCCCGCGGGGTGAATTTATACCGCTGGGATCCTGCAGTATTATTCCTAAAGCCCTGAAGAAGCCGCTGAGAGCAGTTCGCGCGGCCTGCTGGTCTTGTTCCAAGGCCTGCGCTTTGTGATTTGCACGATCTATTGCACCTTGCTGCTCCGCCTTTTGACGCGCGAGCTCCTGGTCGACCGCGCGTTGGTTTTGCGGGGGGCCGCCGGTTTCATTGCTGCAATCAACACTGTCAGGACAGGGCGGGTTTGTTCCGCCGACTTGCTCGGCTTCGCTTGCTGAGTGGTCTGAGGAATTCTCCTGCGGCCTCTGTTGCTTCGCTTGTCCCTCGTTGCCCGACTGCCCGGCGGAGAGCTCAACTGAGGTGCACCTTGCTGACTCGGCCCCAACCCTACTGCCGCAGCTGCCGCTGTCGTTGCTGAGGGTATCTTTCGGATCGTCCCCCTCCAGCCCAGTGGGGTCCGATCCGTTGATCGGGTCACCGTGCACGTAGGCATAGAGGTTGAAGTCATCCTTCGTACCGACCGGATCTGTCTGCAGGAGCCGACCGAGCAACGGATCATGCACCGCTGAGGTTCTGCTCATTGAAGCGGGTCTGGGAGCGCACCTTGACTTAGACGGTCAACCATTGTGTCGGCGACCAGTTGTGGTGCCGCTAACGCATCAGAGTCGCGCGGATGTAGCCGCTGCCCGTCATACGAGACAAGTCCTGCTGCGTCGCATACAACTCAGCACCGCGATACTCAGGGCAGGACACCTCAATTTGACTTACGGCGCGACGTCAGAACTTCCGTCAATCGCTTTGCGACTCAACTCGTTCCAAATCACATCCACCGCCTCTCGGCCTAGGGATGCCTCAGAATCTCTACACAGAAAAAGATCACGTTGCCCATTTCGCACTTCATCCTCCGCGATTTCGAGGAACTCAAAGATCGCTCTCCGTAACGGTGAAGGAGACGACTGAAGATACTTGTGTCGCAAAGCGGTTAGCTTCTCCTCCGCGTCGTTTAGATGTAGATAATCCGGTCCAGTGGGCAAACGCTGTAGGGCAAGGTCTATACCCTCTCGAAACCCCACATCGATAAATTTCATGGACGAGAAATCATTGCCGCGAAACTCGTTGACGGACCGTGGTGTGTACGTACGGTGGTTCCCAAACACCCTTCCATAGAATACAGAACGACGAAGAACTCCCGAAAATGCGCAATCAATGAATTCGGCCGCGTGACTAAACAGCCCGCTAATATCAACGTTCAGGAACGAGCAGCGCTCGAAACGAGCTTGACCTGGAACCAGATGCTTAAACTTGCTCCCATCGAATCTGCATCGAACATATCGAGTCTGCTCAGTACCGCTTGCGAACGTTATGTCTTGAGGCCGCATGTTGGTGAAGTTGCAGTCCTCAAAAGTGCAGCCCAGGGCTTCAAAACTCCCTTTCTTTTGGCCCGAATAGTCTGCGCCCACAATACGCTCATGGTGCAAAAATATTTCGCGGGTCGTACTCACAGTGGTCCGCCCTTTGGTCTTGGCACCGATTGAAAAAATTTCCATTTCGCGGATGGCTAATACGTCGCGATTGACCCGGCATCCACTCCGTACTTCCACTCCTTGTATGCCTGCTGTGCCTTGGTGGTCAACTCAATAAACTCGCCCGTGGCCTTGTCGAGAAAATCCATTCCACGAGTTGCGAAGTATTGGAATCGGCCCGGAAATTGTTCGCGCAATGCGGCCCAGGTGGCATTGTGTACCGCTGTGCCAATCGCCATTGGCGCCGTTCGTGGATCTTTCAACAATCGTAGTTGTCCGGGGGACATAAAGCCCTTCAGATAGTCCAGGCCCTTCCCGTACTCTTTCCGCGCGACCGCTTCAATGACCTGCTTTCCACCGACCTCCCCTGCTGCCGCGAGATCACCTACACCCGAAAGGGCTGCAGCAGCTGCCAGACCAGCGGTCTTCGCCTCGTCAACTCCTTCCTCGAACGCGTCAGCCTGGCTCTGCGGCATCTGCACCGTAACTGGAACACCCGGCGCACCGATGTTTACTGCGACGGGAGTGTCCTTCTTCCCTCCGCCTTTCTCAACGGTAACAGCGGACGTGCAATTGGCGGCGGCTCCTTTGAGTCGGGTGCCGCAGCTATCCTCTCCATTGTCGAACTTGTCTTCGGTTAGTCCCGTCGGGTCTCCCCCATTGATCGGATCTCCATGGACATACGCATAGAGGTTGAAGTCATCCTTCGTCCCAACGGGATCCGTCTGCAAAAACCTACCCAGCGACGGATCATACACCCGCGCCTTGTAGTGATATAGCTGCGCTTCAGGCAGCGCGATTTGGCCGGTGTAAGCGAATCGAGGACCAGCCCAGGTTGACGGTTCACCGTAGGGCCCATACGAATATTCGGTTGCAACCCCAGCTCCGTCAGTCCTCGCGACAATGGAGCCGCGCTCATCCGCAAGGAGCCAGCGCCGAACCGTGAGGTCTGAACCTTCATACCAGACGATAGGCTCATCAGTACCCGGACCATGAGCATAGCGACGCAAAACGGTTCCAGTGGTTGAGTATTCGCCGATAAGACTGTCCCCGGCGTATAGGAACTGCGTTATCGCACCCGCTGAAACGGTTTGCCAGAGTCGTCCAAGCGGATCATATGAGAGCGTCAGCCCCGGACCTCCGGTCACGGTCAGTAGATGATTCTCGACGTCGTACGCAAAGCCTCTCGTCGTACCATCCGACGTAAGGTTGCCCCGGTCATCGTAATTATACGTTGCAGTACCAGCGCTATTGGTAACAGTGGCATAGCGATTCAGCGCGTCGGGCACGTAGGTCTTCGTGTCCGCCACGGGAATCCACGTGTACAGAGAATTCGAGCTGGAACGCTGCTGCAGCTGACTGGCCAGCGTGTAACTGAAGCTCAGGGTCAGATCTTTTGCGGTTCCATTAACGTCGTGCGCGATGGAATTCAATCGCAAATCGGTGTCGTAGCCGAATCCAGTATTCGCACCATTGTTGCGAGTAATTGACGTCCGATGCGACAGCGGATCGTAGCCGTAGGTTGCAAGCAGACCCGCGCCGGAGGTAGCCCCGTTCTCGCCAACCTGAAAGGCCCGATTTAGACCGTCGAACTGATAAATGATGAAATTCGTATCGGGCCACGTGATCTTGTTGCGGTTATTCGACGGATCATACCCATAGCCCACTGACCGGCTAAACGTCTTTTCGCTCGTGAGGCGCTTTGCAGTGTCGTACCCATATTCCACACCGTTTCCAACGGCATTGGCACTGCCGAACAGAGCGAATGAAGGCCGGCCTGCCAAGTCATACCCGTAGTAGACGTCACCAGAGGTGGTCCCGGGCAGATCTTTCACAACCTCCCGACCAAGCGCGTCATAGGTGAAATTGATGACCTGCCCATCACGCTTACGTATCGAGCTTTGCGTCCCATCGAGGTTGTAAGCGTATTTCTCATAGGTTTGGTGAGCAACACAAGTCGGCGCGACCCCTTCATAACCCGTCGTCGGGGAACTGGCGAAACTGCACACCGTCCCGGCCACCGGATCCGCAAAGAGAGTCAAGCTCAAGCGATCGTGTCCGTCATACGCAAGCTGAGTCACATTGTTGTTCGCGTCTTGGACCTGGATCGGTTTGCCATTCTGAGAATACGTGTACGCGGCGTAGCGAATCCGGCCGGTACCGGTATAGCTGGAGGGATTCCATACCGTCCCGGCCGACGGAAACACGGTATCGCTGTCCCATCCCCGCCATGTGTAGAGAGTCTGACCCGCAAGATCGAAGACCGTTGCAACGCGGCGGCCCACGGGATCCTTGACCATTTGCAGCCGATCCATTGGATCGTAGAAGTATCGGGTTATGTTTTGGGCGGGATCGGCCTGTGTCAACAATTTTCCGGTCAGCGTGTATGTCGACGTACTGAGCGTCTGCCACGTAGTGGTCGTGACTCCGGAGAAGCCGGTACCGCCCTCCTTCTGGGTAATCCGGCCAAGAGTGTCAAATGTGTTCCTTTCGGAGGCCAACAGAACGTCGCCTATGGATCCGTCGTGATGCAATGTCAGTATGTTACGGTCGTCAAGATCATACCGCTGTTCAGTGACATACAGGCGCGGATCGGTCACGGCTTTGACCAGGCCGCCCGGGTAGTAAGTGTAGCTCACAATGGAATTGACTCCGCTCGGATCGACGGCCGTCGACATCAGGTTGCCGGTATTGCCCGGCTCATAGGTATTTAGCGTGACGAGGTTTGTCGGGTCCGTCATCTGAAGCGGTTGCCCGACACCGTTGTAGGTAAATGCGTACACGGGATTCGCCTGGGTCGAATCGGGTTTGCAACGAGTCGCATTTTGTAGAAGTGATTTGCCCGGATTGGCCGTGTTATACGCGAATGTGGTGATGCAGCCCCTCGCATCGGTGATACTCAACGGCTTATTCCAAGTTTGATCCCATGTGGCCGACACGGGGATGTCGGCTATCAATGAACCGGGCTTGGCCTTACGGATGAGGCCCGTCGTGTTGTTATGGTCGTCGTAGGTATAGAGCTCCTGGTTCTTTTCGGGGAATTCATAGGACAGAACCCGACCCCGGCCGTCATGCGTCACCGTAGTCGTATGTTCCAATTCATCTACAAACCAGTGAGGGAGGCGGTAAATGTCATTGACAACAGTATAGTCGGCGCCCGAGGGGTCAATGGAGGGGGCAATGCGATCCGCTCGCGCCCCTTCCGCGAAATAGAAATTATAGATTCGGGTCGGATCGTTGTTCTGCAACCCTGTGGCATCCTGGGCTGTCTGCACGCGCCCCAGCGTGTCATAGGTGTATTGGAGCATCGGTGTCGTCGGTGCCGGAGGCGAAGACATCGGGCCGACCGAGGCAAGGACCTGGGACAGGCGCCAGCCTCCACCCGTCAGGGTGAAGTTGATCTGAGTCTGCACACCCGCCGGGTCGGTGTGGGTCACCGAGGTGGAGGTCACGGCGATCGGGTCGGGAGTCACCTGAACCGAGCGGGCATCGGCTCCGGATAATCCGTTGTTGAAGCCGCCCAGGCCATTGTCGACGAAGTTGATGACTCGCCCAAAGGAATTACTCACCTGCACAAGATCATCGAGCAGGCCCGCCGCCGGGGGCTGATAAGTCAGCGAGACGGTCATTCCATAGGGGAATGTCCACGTGGACATCCTGAATCCATGGAGGAACGCGCAGAATTTCTGGTTTGTATCTTGGTAGGTCGTGTTCCAGAAGGAGAAATTCTGCTGGTCTCCGTGGGTGTTGGTGACGGTATAGGTGACCGGACTGTAGTCCCAGCCTCGGGTTGTCGTGTAACCGGTGGCGCCCGTGCAGTCGGTCTGAACGTACACCGCGCGTTCGCCGGTCTGTTGCAGAGAGGTGAACTCGCCAGCTCCCGGCTTGAACCAGCTCTTGTCGTACCTTCTGAGGAACTGCCGGGTGTCGGCGCCGACATTGACGGTCGCCACGTTGCCCGTGATCTGATGGAGCCACCAAGAGGAGGCGAGCAGTGCCGCCACTTCCCGTTGAGGCATGACGCTCTGGCGATAGATGTCCTGCATGGCCATGAAGGCCGCGACAGTCCCCGCCGTGGCGCGAATATCAGTCTCGCCCATTGCTTCGAGTGCACTGCCGGAGATCGTGAGCGTATTGTTCCAGTTGGTCGTAAAGGGCGTATTGGGTGCAATGTGAGAGACCGGGCCAAAGATATTTTGATTCTGATGCCCCCCGCGCCAGATCAAGCTGGCCGTGAGCGAGAAGGGGAAGTCGCCGTTGCCGACTTTGAGGGAAGCGGGACTGGTGTAGGTAATGGCACCACTGTCCAGGTCCACGCCGATGGCTTTGGACCGGTCGACGAATTGCGACTTCAATATGTCCGCAGCGGTCGAAGGGTCGTACAAGGAGTTGTGGTTGGGCTGCGCGCCGCCACCGCCCCCTTTGATGCCGCTGGTGATGCCATCGGTTTGATTGGGTGAACCCGGGTTAACATTGGCGGCAATGTGTGCGATCTGGACCGGGTCGCCGTTATTGTAAAGGGTTGCAACGAATGCACCGCCCCGTTGTTCGGTGAAATTGTGGGTGTAGGTATTGCCGATGCCAGTGGAATTGAATGCGCCACCGCGCTGTCCCGGTCCCAGGAAGGCTTCTTCCGAGGCCACGACATCCCATCCGGAGAATTGCGCGTAGTTGAAGATGAGCGAGGAAGTAGCTGATTCGCGCGAATTGGTCTCTCCCGATCCAATGATTACCGGATCTGGGTTGGACGAGGTTCCAGCGCCGTGCTGTCCGGAACTGGATGTCGCGTGGACCCCCTCCACGAGTAGCAAAGAATTGATGTTCGCTCCGGCGGTACCGATATTGGTGCTATTGAAGTCGTAGAAGCGCCGTGCGCCATGACCGGATGGATCTTCGGTGGGAGGCGGAGCATTGCCCCATTCAAAGCGGGTTGCAGTGGAGACGGTGTCGGGCAGGTCGGATATCTGCGCGTTGACGCTTCCCTCGAGGGCATCCAGGGTGGCTGCAATCGCGTGGATGGCGGCTCTGCGGTCCGCAGCGTTCTCCGTCAGGCTGGTTACGCTGTATCCGCTCTCGATATCCACACGATCAAAGCTTTCCTGCACGGAATAGTTATAGGTTCGGGTGGGCCCGTTCGGAGTGGTATCGACCGTCGAGATCACCGTATCTCCGGAGACAACCCCGATGGAGTGGTGGTGGGTGTAGATGGAGTTCGCGATGGAGGCGTGCAAACGAGCCGCTTTGGAAGATTGCACCAGCCACGCGGAAGCTAATTGTTGACGGCGTCCGTCTCCGGTGGTGTTGCGGTATGTCGTGGGGCAGATCTCACACCCATTGGGGGGCGGCAGGGGCAGTGCGCTATCCCCCATGCGACCCCACTTGTCGATGAGTCCTTTGTTCGCCTCTCCGAACCCGTAGACGATCGTGAATGGCGTATCGTAGCGGAGGTAGCGGGAGAAGACGGTGTCCATGTAGGTGCCGGTGGCACTGGTGGAGCCTACGATGGCATCAGCCGCATACGGGTGGTTCAGTGTGAGCGTCACTGTCCCAACACTCAAGGTTGGAACACTGGTGGTGTCATTGATCGTCACCAAGTTTTGTCCACCGGCAAACTCGTCCACCACATCCAAGGTGGCGAGGAGCCCGGTGCCGTGCGAGATGAACCTGGGATTAAACAGGAGTCGCCGTCCGTAGATGTCATCTGTGTAAATGTCCTTGTTCACAATCGGCGGACAGGAGATCGTGACATTACCGCCGGCATCAGTGACGGGCACACACTGGGTAATGTTGACATTCAGCTTGGTGCGAAACTGATCGGGGATGCTCCCCGACCAGCTGCGCGGAGTGGACCCCGTGTCCTGGTACGGAAGGCTGGTCTGTCGAAGCCCCGCGATGGGAACTTGGTCATGCCGTATCTCCCGGCCGCCAACTAGATTGATGATTCGCGCGGAGACCAGGGGGGCCGGGGTGGGCTGCCCCAGCACCGGGTTTACAGGCGTGTAGGTTCCCGTTTGAATGAAGTTCTGCAAATTAGTTGCGTATCCCGTGAGCGTCGTGCTCAGGCTGCCTGCATTGAGGTTCTGTACATAGTTGACGCCCGAGGTGGAGGTCGCAGTGAGGCCCGTGGTGGCGGCATTGAAGGCCCCGCCGCTGCTGAGGCCGGCGGCCGCCGCGAGGTTCAACTGAGGCGAGAAGTCGTAGATCTTGTAACTCGGATCAAAGAGATAGTGGGTACCGTCGATGACGACATCGACCCAGATGTGCTCCATCTTGACCGTGGAGATGGCGGTGACGCTGGAGAAAGTCGAGCACTGCGCGCTCGCGCTGCTTCCGTTGATGGAGGCCGGTATGCCCCCGCTGGCCAAAATATCGCACGCCGCCTGGGCATTATTGATGTTGGTCCACGCAGCAAATTGGGTACCAGTCAGGATAATCGTTCCGAACTTATAGCTGGCTGTTGTATAGCCGGCTTGCCGCAGCAGGCTGACCATGAGCTCGGCCTGATCGAAGGGCGTTCCGCTTTTGTCGACTATTGCACCAATAGCCCCCTTCTGCGCACCGAACATGAATACGGTGTCCACGTAGTTGTGAACGAAGTCGTAAATCTCATCGGGATTGTTGCCGAGTGCCCGCGCTAGTTCGATGACTTCGGGTGGCGGTGTGCTGGTACCCAACGTGAAGGTATGGGTTGCATCATTGGTCGTTGGGTATACGGTGGCTACACTGGACGGGTCGATCAGCGCTGCGCGACCGATGATCGCCGCTGGGACCGCGTGCGCTGTCTGGACAATCAGGGAAAGTGCTGCACCGGCTATCACGAAGCATGCCCGCGAAGTGCCGGAGAGAATTGATCTATTCATAGTTCGGTCGATGCTCCTACGGACATCCGGAGGGTGAACACACAAGGATGTGCGACGTGTTTGACATGGCCGAGCAGCCGCTGGTGTTACAGGCCTCGACCTTGTAGAAGTGGTCCCCTGTTCCCATCGTGAGCGTGACTTGAGTTTGTGTCGTCGACTGAAGGAACCCGAACGATCCTGCAGTCCCATCGGGACTGGAGAACAGTTGATAGCTGGTCGCACCCGCGGATGCAGTCCACACGAGCGAGTTACTCGTGGAGGTGGTCTGTCGATTTACCGGCGTGAGGCTCGGCACTCCAGGCACACCCGCCAGGGACGTTCCTGTCGCAATTGCGGAATAGCCGCTCCAATTCAACGCAGCATCTTGGGCTCGGACACGATAGACATAGGTGGTGGATGGAGCCACGGTCGAGTCGACGTATGTCGTTGCTGGAGGACTCGGGGATGTAACCGTCCCGATTGCCTGCCCGAAGTTGGAGCAGCCTGCTCCCAGGCAGCGCTCGATGGAATACAAAGTCACGCCAACGTTATCCGACGAGCCCGTCCAAGTGAGACTGATAGTTGTTGAGGACAAGGCAGTCGGAGTGAGGCCACTTGGTGCTGGAGTAGGTCCAGTGCCGTCGGGAGTGAGTGCCATCTGCGCATTGGAGTAACCGCTGTAGTTGTTGCGCGCATCGTACGCCCTGACCCTGTACCGATAGTTGGTGATGTCCACAACGCCCGTATCGTGATATGTCGTTGCGGGAGGGGATCCCGTCACGGTGAGCGTGGTGCAGGTCGTTCCCACGCAGCGCTCGATGGCATATCCAGTCACCCCCACATCATCGTTCGACTGCGACCAGGACAGATCGACCTCATGGGCGGACACGATCGTTGGCACATTGAGAGTCGGCACGCTCGGAGCATTTCCATCCAGCGTCATAATGGACGCGATGGGTGGGAGCTGGGGATCGGAAATATTCCCGACCGCATCCTGTGCTCGAACCACGTAGTAGTAGGTTGTGGTGCTTGTAAGTCCGGTGTCGGAGGCGGATATCGCGGGCGCTGTCACCGTCACCGCGGTCGTGAAGTTCGGGCAAGACGTGCTCGTGCACGCACACGCGATCACGCCACCCGTACAGCGCGAAACAACGTAACCAGTGACTCCCACGTTGTCGGTCGCGACGGCCCAGGTGAGGTTCACCTGTGAAGGCGATATAGCTGTTAAAGCGAGACTGCCGGGAATGCTCGGTTTGCTCCCATCAGACTCTTTGAGTGTCAGGCGGTTCCCGACAGGATCGAGCGAGTAGTTGCTTGTGATGCCGGTATCACGATCGACGCGACTCAATCGACCCGCATCGTCATAGGTGTATTGCGACCAGGTTGCAGCGGTAGCCGAACTCGTCTGGACAGATGCCGAAGACGAAAAGGCACTGCCATTTCCAGCCGCGTCAGTCGCTTTCAGGTGGTAGGTGTAACTGGTTGACGGCGAGAGGCCCGTGTCGCTGTATGTTGTACCAGTAGAATTTCCCAACAGCTGAAAGTTGCTGCAGGTCGCTCCCGGACAGCGTTCGATAACGTAACTGGTGACTCCGACATTGTCATTTGACGCACTCCAGTTGAGATTGATTTGCGTGCTCGAAGCTGCCGTCACGGTCAATCCGGCGGGCACGGAGGGCGGCGAGATATCACCGCTCGCTGCCTTGAATGCGACCATCTGCATGATCCAGTTGCCACTGGGAGACATGGGTGCAGTGGCCGCATAAGGCCCAACCGCAGTGACAACCTCGTCCTCCAGGATGTTGCCGTTGAATCCGGTGATGATCCGGCTGGTGAATCCCGTGCCCGAACCGGACGTGCCGGTCGAAGTGGCGTTGCTACCCACCAGCAAATCGTTTGCATTGATCGTGGTCACCGAGCCACTACTGGTCAGCGTACCTGATCCCGTGCTCGCGGCCGTGACATCTACCGGGCTGGTCGTGCTCAGCCCGCTGTACTCGGCAATGCGAATATCCACTCCTCCCACACTGGCACTGTAGGTCACGGTGACCGAGTTGGTCCCCGCCGCGGCCGCGACAATATTCTTGGCGTAATAGATTGAGGCGCTGCCAAAACCGGTCAATGCCGTAGGTCCCACGGCGAGCGTGTATGTATTACCCTTGGTATCCGTCACGGAGCTGACACTGACGCTGGTGCCGCCCCAACTGACCGCAACGACGTTCAGATTGCCCGCGGTCTGAGCGAGGGTGTATGGAATCGTCCGGCTGCTCACCGCAGTGGACGGGTCGGCGGAATTACCTTGACGATAGGTAATTGGGGTCGAAACTGAAGTTGTTGCGGTCAGGGTGTTGGAATAGCCGCTGAGATTGCCTGCGGCATCAGCTGCCCTCACACGATAGAGATAGGTTGTCGAGGCGACCAGACCCGTATCGCTGTACGTGGTTCCGGTCGGTTGGGTAAAGGTTGTGCATCCAGCGCCCAGGCAGCGCTCAACCAGATATCCGGTCACACCAACGTTATCGGTGGAGGCGGTCCAGCTCAGATTGACCTGAGTGCTGGTGACCGAGGTGGTTTGAAGCCCGGTGGGCACACTGGGCGCCGTGGTATCGCCGGATCCGGCCGCTTTGAAGGCGACCATCTGCATGATCCAGTTGCCGCTGGGGGACATGGGTGCGGTGGCCGCGTAGGAACCAACCGCACTGACTACCTCGTCTTCCAGGATATTGCCGTTGAATGGAGTAATGATCCGCTGAGTAAAACCCGAGCCCGAACCGGAGGTGCCGGTCGAGGTGGCATTGCTCCCCACCAGCAGATCGTTTGCATTGGTCGTGGTCACCGAGCCACTACTCGTCAGCGCACCCGTTCCAGTGCTCGCAGCCGTGACATCCACCGGGCTGGTCGTGCTCAGCCCGCTGTACTCAGCTATGCGAATGTCCACGCCTCCCACACTGGCACTGTAGATCACGGTGACCGAGTTGGTTCCCGCCGCGGCCGCGACAATATTCTTGGCGTAATAGATTGAGGCGCTGCCAAAACCGGTCAATGCCGTAGGTCCCACGGCGAGCGCGTAGGTATTTCCCTTGGTATCCGTCACGGAACTGACACTGGCGCTGGTGCCGCCCCAACTGACTGCAACCACATTCAGATTGCCCGCGGCCTGAGCGAGGGTGTATGGAATCGTCCGGCTGCTCACCGCAGTGGACGGATCGGCAGAATTTCCTTGAACATAAAGGACAGCCGCGACAGAGGCTCGCTCGCCGCCTAGCAAACCCATGAATAGCACTGCAAGCACCGTGAGCCAGTTCGCACGGGGTGTCCGGGCAGGATTCGGCCTTGGAACGCTGCTTGAGACGATCGCAAATCTGCTGGACACGCGAACTCCCCACGGCTGCATACGAGCAACCGAAGTAGATGAAATATGGAACTTTCGCTGGAGGAGACGCGCTAAGGGCTCATTTCCGGCCCGTGATGTACACAACGAGCAGTTGGGAAATGAGTCGACGCCGACGCCGATTTTAGAACGCCCGCATGAAATGGCGCTCCGCAGGTCAATTTGACATGCACGAAAGACACCCTCCCTGATCCTTTGTCACGCCTGCGGCCCATAGTTGAGTCGACAGGTATCCGCCCGGCCCTGTCGCGCAGTTGGTTATCTGCCGACACTAACGCGGTCGGACGATCGTCTGGGACCTACGCCCGACTGTCAAGCGTTCAGGCCGGCAGATCCCGGACTTAAGTTTGAATCCCTTGAACTGACTCACACTCTCGACAGTGTTGGTCAAGTCCTCCTGCTGTCAATGGCCGAATGCGAACACGATCTCAAGCATGAAACAAATCGACCGACGTTGAAGCAGGCGTCCGCAGAATGCGGTTAGACTCCGGACATAAACATTGCCAGTGCGTGCAAAGGGAAACAAGTCAGTGGATCTCGTCAACCGTGAACACTCCTTCGCGCAGTTTCTGCAGAGCCGCTCCCTCCTGCCCGCGACACTTATCCAACAGGCGACCGAAGTCAGCCGTGATACACGCGATTCGCTCGTACGAACACTGGCGAAACTGGGTTTCATACCCGAGACGGTGCTGGCGGACGCCCTGGCGGAATTCGTTGATTTGCCGCGGCTTGCCGGTCCGGTTCGCCTGGCCGGCTCGCTCGAATCGCTTTCGATCGAATTTCTACGCCACCACACGCTGGCGCCGCTGCGATTTACCGAACGCGAGGTTACGATTGCCCTCGCGAACCCCCTGGATGGGGCCTGTATCCGCGGGGTGGAGTTCGCAACCCAGCGATCGGTGACGGCATCGGTCGCCACGGTGTCGCAAATCGATGCGGCTCTGGGCGAGCTCTGCGATGTCGGTCACGAAGATGACATGTTAAGTGCGCAGGCTCCCGCGGATTCGATGGAATCGCTGCGTGATCTGGCGAGCGACGCACCGGCAATTCGGCTCGTACAACGTCTGATCACATTGGCAGTCGATCGACATGCCTCGGACATCCACGTGGAACCGACCGAGTCGGCCGTGAAAGTCAGGTTTCGGCTGGATGGCGTGCTACAGGACATCGAGTCATTTCCACCCTCCTATGGGAGTCCGGTGGTATCGCGTGTCAAGGTCATGGCGCAATTGGACATCGCCGAACGCCGGCTGCCGCAAGACGGCCGGCTACACATTACCGTCAATGGAAAAGGGATCGACTTCCGAGTTGCCACGGCTCCGACCCTGCATGGTGAAAGCCTGGTATTGCGAATACTCGACCGGCAGGAAGTCGAACTCGACTTCACGCGCCTGGGGTTCGATCCGGACCTCGCGCAACTGATGCGCACGGCTCTGCAGAAGCCCTACGGGATCATTCTGTCAACCGGACCTACGGGTAGCGGCAAGACAACCACTCTCTACACGGCGCTCAAGGAACTGAACCATCCCGATCGCAAGATACTGACAGTCGAAGACCCGATCGAATACATGTTAAATGGGATCAACCAGACCCAGGTGAAACCGCAGATCGGCTATACGTTTGCCAGCGCATTGCGGGCATTTTTGCGCCAGGACCCCGATGTCCTGATGGTCGGAGAGATTCGCGATCGCGAGACCGCAGAAGTGGCCATACAGGCCGCATTGACCGGACACCTGCTGCTGTCAACCCTCCATACCAACACAGCGGCCGCAGCGGTGACCCGGCTGCTGGACATGGGGATCGATGATTTTCTGCTCACCTCCACGTTGAATCTCGTCATCGGGCAACGCCTGGTGCGTCGGCTGTGTCCCGATTGCCGACAATCCTACATGCCGGATGCACAGGTGCTGCAACGGCTTAGCCTGCACAGCGAGAGTCTGCGCCCGTTGCAATTGTTTCGTGCCGCAGGATGTGCGGCTTGCGGTGGCGTGGGTTATGCCGGCCGGACCGGTCTGCTGGAGGTCATGGAGTTGTCAGAGCCGGTGCGGCGCGCAATCCTGGCACGTTCGGATGCGAACACCATCGAAAGAGTCGCAACGGAACTGGGGATGCGCACGATGTTCCGCCATGGAGTCGATCTCGCGTGCCGGGGCGAGACCTCTCTGGAGGAAATCATGCGGGTCACTCGCTCGAGCGATTAGCCGATGGACTTTACCTATAAAGCGATTGATCGCGCTGGACAGATGCAGGCGGGCAGCCTGCAGGCGGTATCGCAGACAGCCGCTTTGAATGAACTGACACGAATGCAACTGGTACCGGTTCGTGTTCAGTTGCAGAACCCGCCGGGTTGGACAGGCGCGCTCAGTCGCCCAATCCGATTCGGACAGGCCTTGTCGACACGGGATCTCGTCGCATTGACACTCGGCCTGGCCTCACTCCTGAAGGCCGGCCTGGTCCTCGACCGGGCATTGAATGTGCTCGGCTCGACCAGCGATCGCACCGGCATCCGCCGGCTCTGCGCGGACCTGGAGCGCCGCGTGCGCTCGGGCAGCACATTCGGAGCCGCGCTCGAGAATCATCAAGGCATCTTCCCCCACTACTACGTCACCATGGCACGGGCAGGCGAAGTCGGTGGCGCACTTGCCGATGGACTCGAGCGCCTGGGTGCTTTCGTCGAACGCGCAGCCTCCATACGCGAGCGGATCATTGCCTCGTTGATCTATCCGGCCATGCTGGCCGGCATGATCCTGCTCACATTGGTGCTGGTATTGACGGTGGTTCTGCCGAAATTCAAGTCGCTGTTCGCGGAATCACAGATCTCGCTGCCACTACCCACGCGCGTCGTGCTCGCGCTTGGCGACTTCGTGAGAGATTACGGCTGGATTTGCGCTGCGATCGTGCTGCTCGGCGTTGCTGCCCTCGCACGGGCCTGGCGCGATCCGACATTGGGACCACATCTGGATCTGCGGCTCTTGCGGGCACGGTGGACATTCAACCTGATAGCCAAAATCCAGACCAGCCGCTTCCTACGGACGATCGGGACGCTTTCTCGCAATGGCGTGCCCTTGCCGCAGGCGACGCAGGTCGCTCTGGGATTGCTGGCCAATCGTGCTCTGCTCACCGCCGCTCGCGACGTGCACGAGCGTTTGAAGCAGGGCCAGGATCTTTCCAAACTTCTCGATCGTGCCGAGGTGTTTCCCAAGGCCGCGGTGCAGCTGGCGCGCGTGGGTGAAGAGACCGGGCGGCTGGCCGACCTGCTCATTGAGGCCGCCGATACGCTCGACCGCGAAGCCCAGGGATCCATCGATCGCATGCTCAGCGTGTTGGTTCCAGGAATCACCATTGCGATGGGTGCCCTCGTGGCAGGCCTCATAGCATCGGTGCTCGTCGGCATATTGAGCTTGAACGACCTGGCGTTCTGAACCCTTGACTACAAAACGATGTTCAACACCCCTACACAAATCCACCGCGGCACAGCTCGCTCCTGCCAGGGATTCACCTTGTTGGAACTGATGGTGGTGCTGCTGATTCTGGCGCTGCTGGCCACCATCGCAGCTCCCCAAGTGATGAAACATCTGGGCAAGGCCAAAACGCAGACGGCAAAGATCCAGGTTGACGCGCTGACAGCCAGCGTCAACTTCTTCCAGATGGACGTCGGCCGCGCGCCGACTGAGCAGGAGGGACTCAAGGTGCTGATTGAGCGCCCCGCGAGCGAGTCCAAATGGGATGGACCCTACATACAGAAGAGCGACAGCCTGATGGATCCCTGGGGGCATCCTTATCTGTACAAGCATCCCGGAGCACATCGGGACATCGAGATCTATTCACTGGGGTCCGATGGCAAGGAAGGCGGCGAAGGCGATGCGCGCGACATCGGCAACTGGTAGCGGCGGCTTCACGTTGCTGGAGCTGTTGGTGGTTCTGACCATCATCGTACTCATGGCCTGCGCGTGGCCGTTGGCCTCTTCGCATGTATTCGTCACTCAACACCTTCGGAATGAGATCCAACAGCTGGCGGGTGCGATTCGCCTGGCGCAAATGACGGCGCGCATCACTGGCGAGGCGCAGGAGCTTGTGATCTCGCGGGCGGCAACGGCTTACCACTTCGGATCAGACACGCACGAGCTGCCGCAGGGACTGACTCTGCAAATACGCGCGGGATCGGAAGACGGGGCAAGTGGCCGATTCCTTCTGTTTCCTGATGGCTCCGCCAGCGGAGGAACCCTGGATCTAGCGCTTCGGGATCACACCGTCTCCCTCCGGATGCTTCCCGTCACCGGTCGCATTGAGATGAGTCTGTGATCGCCAGCTCACACAAAATGCGTGGGTTCACTCTTATCGAGGTGGTGATCGCGTTCGCCATTCTGGGAGTCTCTCTGTCAGTGTTATATGGCGCGTTCGAGGGGGCCCTTTCTCGCACTCGTCGTGACGCTCGCTTCAGCGAGGCAACGCTGATCGCTCAATCGCTCCTTGCGCGCGCCGGCTCCGAGATCCCTTGGGCACAGCAGGATTATTCAGGCGAATGGGAAGGTTATGCATACCAGCTAAGTCAGGAAATACGGACCGCCACCGGTAGCTCCTCATCAATCGTGCCCTCCACGGTGCGAATCGTTGCGACAGTCTCCTGGCCCAGCGGAACAGAAACACGCAACATTCAGCTATCGACGCTCAAGCTCGTCTCGAAGGTCGAGCAATGAGTCATTCCCTTTCCCGGGTTCAGGGCTTTACCTTGATCGAGGTGCTGGTCGCGCTCGCGCTGATGAGCCTGATTGGAACGATCTTGATCGAGTCACTGAGGGTGGGAGGCCACACGTGGCAGCACGTATCCCACCAGGCCGCGAATGTAGATGAGATCTCTCGCGCTCAGCAATTCCTGCGTCAGCGTCTACAGGCGGTCTACCCTCCTCGCCCGGCTTTAGGTATCACCGCCCTTCCGTCATCGTTTGTGGGTGAGAGCAGCACTCTGGAATTCTCGAGTGCCGCCGCCGATCAGACGGGCGCCGCTGTACGGTACTGGCTGGGATTATCGGGATCCGGATCCGCAGATGTTGAGATCCGCTATCAACAGGAACGTGCCAGGTCGGCGCGCTCGGATACGGCCGACGGGTCCAGCGAACCGCTCCTGACGCAGGCGACAGGCCTGTCCATTCAATACTGGGAAGACTCGGCGGGAAGCGTGGGCCATTGGGTAGATCGTTGGGAATCCGGCACGAAACTTCCACGGCTCATCAGGATCGATGTGCACTTTTCAGACACGGATCCGCGCCGCTGGCCACCGCTCTATGTCGAGCCTCGCATCGACACCCGAGCAAGCTGCGTATTCGACGTCGTCAGCCGCCGGTGCCGGACCGAAGTATGAAGCGCCTCGCGACAACCGCCTTTGGATCTGCTTGGAACTTCCTCAATTGGTGGATTGCGGAACTCAACTCTACTTTTGAGGACTTGCGTGCTCACCTCTCGCCACGCTGGCGCCGGAGCCTGACCGTCTATGTGTCCCGGTCGCACCTTCAGTTCAAAGAGTCTGACCTGCACAGGAGCGCGACAGTACTTGAATTGACGCGAACGCAGTGGCCACGCGAGTTACCGAAAAGCCAACAGGCAGCGATCGCTGTTGGACGGCGTGCTCGCCTGGTGTTCAATGCCGAGTTTGCATTCGTACGTTCGGTGCGAATGCCGTCGGCCGCGCTACCGCACCTTGCTTCGGCAATGGAATTGCAGTTACCGAAGTTGCTGCCCATAGATCCCGCTCTGCTGAGAAGCGACTTCGAAATCACCGCTATGGACCCCAATGGGGCATGGGTCGACATTGATCTGGCAGCGGTCCGGCGCAGTGATATCGAACCGATCGAGAATGCGGTCAGGCAGTGGGGATTGCAGCCCGGCTCAGTGCATCTCGGCAATGACTCTGAGCCGCGACCGCGATTCAAGTTTGCCGCGACCGATGCACAGGTCAATCGGCTGGCGGTGACCCGTAACGACTTGCTCCTCGCGGCGGGCGCCGCGACTCTCACTGTATGCGCCATTGCCGTATTTGCAGTGCAGGCGGTTCGAGCCCACAGGGCACTTGAACTGGCGTTGGTACAGACAAGCGCGCAAGCGACCTTGGTGCTGGAACAGCGTCAGCAGCTCATCGCTCGCCTCGAAACACTGTCCCTCATTTCGAAGGCCGAGCGGATGCCAACCGCCGCGGCGATCCTCGCCGAGGTGACGAACCGCCTGAACCGGGATGCGTGGCTCACTACGTTCGAGCTCAAGGGCCGCGACCTGCGCCTGGTTGGGTGGTCTGCCGAGCCGGCGGCGATCGTCAAGGAACTCACCTCGTCGGCGCTGATCACCGAAGTTCAGTTGCGGTCGTCCATGGCCGGAAGCACCCACAGCGGCAAGGATCGCTTTGAGATCACCGCGCAGGTGAAGGCGGGCACATGAAACCCAGTCTTATTCAGAACCTGCGGCGCGGGGCCGCGGTGGGTTTGCTCGGAGCCGTGTTGGCCGTTGCTTGGCTGGGAGGTGTGGAGCCCTCCTTCGCCTACATTGACGTGGCAGCCGAGGCACGCGGCATCTCCTTGCGGGCACTGAAGCGTAACCGCGCGCTGCTGCGCGACAGCTCTGCCATACAAGCCGCCCAATCCAGCGTCGAGCAGAGTCCCCGCTGGCGGAACTTCTATTCGGCACCGCGACCCGAAGCAGCCACGTTGCAGCTGGAAACCGACTTGCGCACTATTTTGAAGGACTCCAACAATCTCACTTCCATGACTGCGGAGGCCCCCTTGTTACACGGCCCGGTAACCCGTATCGCCGTTCGGGTCACCCTGTCGATGCGAGTGGATCAACTGGCCGAGGCGCTCGATCGTATCCAGAAGCAACCGCAGATGATGCGGGTCGAGAGCCTGACCGTCCAAGCGCCGGACTTCCAGGGTGCGCAAGCCAACGCGGTGCTCACAGTGCAGGCGCAGATCACCGCGCTGATGTTGACGCCGGGCGCAGAGCGCACCTGAGCAACCCATGCGATTTCGAGTCACCACCGCACTGCTGACACTCCTCAATGTGGCGTTGGCCTTGTTCGTTGTGTTGCTTTGGAATCGAGGGCAGGCACGCGTGTCGGAACCTGCCATGCTGATCGCGCCAACCCTGCCCCTACCCGACCTCGCTGCATTGAACTCCGTTCCGATGCCCAGCGTCAACGTCGCAACGATTCGCGACCAAGCGGTTTTCTATAGCAACCGCGCGTTCTACCAGCCTCCGCCCGTGCCTACTGAGGTGCCGGCGCCGGAGTACGAGATGGCGGGCAGCCTGCGGCTCGCCAATGGCAAACGAATCGCGTTCGTCACGAGTAAGGCGGATCGAAGCACCCGGACACTCCACGTTGGGGATGATCTAGAAGGTTGGCACGTGCAGGGCATCGATCCCGATCGGATTGTCCTCGACCGTAACGAGCAGAGCACGGAGCTACGCGGGAAGACCGCTACCAGCGCCTCCGGGCTCGTTCGGGGTCCCGGCGCTCCGCGACTAGTGCAAACCGGCGTTCATCTTCTCGGCGCCACCGGGCAGGGGGCACGGCCGGTTGCGGGCCAGTATTCATCGCTCGGACCTCGCGCCTTTCACCCACCCCCGCGCTAGGCAAATGAGAGCTCCATTGAAATCAAATCATCGCCGCGGCGCACTTACGGCCCTTATTGCAGCGCTTACCCTGTCAGGTTGTTTCACTCCGCCCGGGCGCGTCACCGCGCCCGGACACGTCACCGAGAGGGCCAAGGACGATGGCGTACAACCAAACGTCATTCCCGTTCCTGACGTATCGTCGTCAGCACCAACCCGCGCCAACGCGCTATACGCGGGAACAGGACAATTAACCGCGGGCCCCGCAGAAACAACTCAAACGCCTACCCCGGCTCCCGTCACCCCTAACGACAACGGGATTCAGCTGGCCTTTACCGACGTCGACATCAATCAGGTCGTAGGCTCCGTGTTGGGTGAAGCATTGGGACTCAACTACGCGGTCGACCCGGGGGTCAAGGGTACGATGTCCTTACGCTCCAGCCGTGCTTTGAGCCTCGAGGAATTGCTGCCGGCACTCGAAGCGGCGTTGCGCATTCAGGATCTGGCGCTCGTTAAGGTGAAAGACACCTACCATGTCGTTCCTTTGAAGGATGCACCCCGTCGCGTCACCTCGATCAATCCCCCCTCCGACCGTCATGAACCTGGATTCGCCATTGAAATCGTGCCGCTGCAATTCATCAGCGCGGCTGAAATGGACAAGCTGCTGCAACCTTTTGCACCGTCCGGCGGCGTCATGAAAGCAGACGAGGCACGCAATCTCCTGGTATTGGCCGGTACCAGCCAGGAGCTTGCAAATATGCTCGATATCGTGAAGACCTTCGACGTTGACTGGTTGGCGGGCATGTCCTACGGATTCTTCAATCTCAACTATGTCGACGCCAAGACTGTGGAGACGGAGCTGTCGGCCATCTTCGCCGATCCCAAAAGCCCACTGCAGGGGGTGATCCGTCTCATACCATTACCTCGCCTGAATACGATCCTGGTGATCACACCGCAACCAAAGTATCTGCAAAGCGTCGAGACGTGGATCAAGCGGCTGGATATTGGGGGCACAACAGCGGGACGCCGGATCTATGTGTACGACGTCCAGAACGGTCGCGCAGAGGATCTTGCGCGTTCCTTGAACCACATTCTTTCCCTGCCCACCGGCGGCACGGAGGATTTTGGATCCTCAACCCGAGGGTATTCGGCGCGCGGCTCCGGGTCACAATTCAGTGGTGGCGGCGGATCCGGAATTGGATCCGGATCGAATCTGGGCGCCATGTCCAACTTGGGGTCATCCAACACGAACCTGGCTGCATCGGGTGCCGGAGGATTCCCGACCGCATCCGCAAATGCAGGCTCGAACGGATATCAGAACGGAGCCGGCAAGTCAGGCGACCTGCGCATCGTCGCCAACAACGACAGCAATTCGCTCATGATCCTCGCAAACCCGGCTGAGTTCAGCGTCATTGAGACGGCGCTCAAGCGCCTGGATGCACCAAGCCGTCAGGTACTCATCGAAGCTTCCCTGGCCGAGGTTACCCTGACAGACGAGCTGCGTTACGGCGTAAACTGGTCATTCAGCGGCAAAAACGGACCGGTCACCTTAAGCGATACGGGCAAGATCGCACAGAGTTTTCCCGGCCTGTCATTTCTGTTTACCGGCAGTACCAACATCAGCGCGGTCCTGAATGCGCTGGAGTCCGTGACCAAGGTCAGGGTCATCTCCTCGCCCAAGCTGGTCACACTGAATAATCACGAAGCACAGCTGCAAGTGGGTGATCAGGTTCCTGTCGCGACGCAGTCATCGGTCAGTACGTCCACATCCGACGCACCGATCGTGAATTCAGTGGCGATGCGCGACACCGGCGTGATCCTTCAGGTTACCCCCCGGGTTAACAAGAATGGCCTGGTGCAACTGGATATCTCGCAGGAAATGAGCAGCTCGGTGCCCACAACCTCCTCCAACATCGACTCTCCGACGATCCAGGAACGCAAGCTCTCCACGACGGTCGTGGTCAGAAATGGCGATACGGTGGCACTCGGGGGACTGATCACGGAAAACATCACCAAGAGTCGGCAGGGTGTCCCGTACCTGTCCAAGGTTCCGGTGCTGGGAGGCCTGTTCCGCGACACCAATGACACCAAGACACGGACCGAGCTGATTCTGCTCATCACGCCCAGGGTCATGCGTGATGACAATGAGTTTCAGGACGTGATGGATGATCTGCGCAATGAGTTCCAGTCGCTCAAGAAAGTCTTCAAAGAACCTGCGCCCGCCAAACCATAGCGCCGGCATCGCACTCGTCAGCGTGCTTTGGCTGCTGTTGCTGCTCTCGGGCCTTGCAGCAACGGTGGCGTACATCGCACGGGTCGAGGCTTTGTTGACTCGACGCGCCTTCGACTTGGCCCGTGCGCAAGCAGCCGCGGATGCAGCCATCGTCAACACTATCGGCAGGCTCTCAGACGAGCAGCCCAACCGTCGTCCGCACCTGGGCGTACCGCTGAGTTGGCAGTTCGATGGCGTCGACACCAGTGCGGCGGTGACTCTCGAGGCCGGTCGCATCGATCTGAATTTGGCCAACGACGAGTTGCTGCGGGCCTTTCTTGAGAATCAAGGCATCCCCGCAGATGCCGCATCCTCCCTACTTGAAGAACTGCGCCGCTGGCAGGACTTGCAGATGGCCCCGCCCGCAAGCATTTCAGACACCACCCGGGGTGTTACAAATGTCAGCCCCCCGATCCGAATGTATCCGCTCGCGGCAGTAGAGGAATTGGGCCGGCTACCCGGATGGCGGGTTCAAAACCTCAATTGCTGGATGCAATCCCTGACGGTCTACAGCGATCGGCCGGATGTCGCCACCTCTGATGCGATGCCCGGCGCGCTGGCCGCCGTACATTGGATGCACGCTCATTCGTCTGGCGAGACAACCGCATCTCTTTCCGAGGCAATGCCAGGACCCTCGCCTGCTCGTTCCGTTCTGGGCGAGGTGATCCGCATACACACCACTGCGACCGTCGCAGAAGTCAGCACCAGCAGCGAATGGATTGGTCGCCTGACGGGCGACGCCGGCAGGCCCACACTGACAATACGCTGGGATCATGGCTCGCAAGCGGAACCCGCATCTTGCGGCCAGGCGGGCTCTGCCTCGGAACCGTGATTTGTTATGACTCGAGCGCCACTAACCTCAATTGCCGACATTCGCTCCTGACTTGCTCTTCACCAGCAAGGGTCAGACGACCATACTGAAGCGGAAATTCCAAATCAGAACTGTAGGATAGTCCTCGCCGTGTCTCGATCAATCCGGCCTCTGATCGCAGTCAACCATGGTTCACAATCGAGATTGTGCCTCTGCAGTTCGCGAACGCTGCCCGACCTGGAGAGGGCACTGGAACCCTTCGCCCCCTCAAGCGGCGTCATGAAGGTGGATGAGGCTCGAAATCTCCTGGCGCTGGCTGGCACCAGCCAAGAGCTCGCCACCATGCTCGACGTAGTCAAGACTTTCGACGTCGACCGGCTAGCGGGCATGTCCTCGGCAAGCTTGCGAAGGAGGACGCGAGCCGCCGTCCGCCTGTTGGTGCGCCTCGAACCTGTGAATTCGACGGCATACCGATCACTGTTACCGTCAGCGCAGAGGCTGGCCGTATAAACGTAGAGGCAGCCAGCGACGAGTCGCTGCGTGCTTTCTTAAGGCTCAAAGGCTTGGCGAAGACGCCGCGTCCATTCTGATCAAGGAACTACGAAATTGGCAGACAGCAGGAAGTGAAGCGCGCCGTGCCTCGCAGGTCTGCCTGGGCCGGCGGATCCAAGCACAATGACGTATCGACAACGTTCTGGGACCATGTATTACAAAATGATTACGCGGCGTGCAACACCGGTTTGTAATCGACTGCCGACGCCGTAAGGCGTGCCTGAGTGAGTTGAGTTTGCTTCGCACATTATCTCCGCCACGATATGTGCGGCAGCTCGCAAAGGACGCCCGATAAGTTGACCACAGGTGAACGCGCATGATCAAATGAGTTGGATGATCACGGAAGAATACGCCCGCAAGGAGCTGGAGCAACGAGTCTACTGGGACGTCGTCAGCCGTCGCCCCGATTCGCTTCTGAAGTTGCTCGTGAAGATGGTGAAAGAGCCGGCCTACGCCAGGTCGGTGTTTCGCAAACATCTGCACTTCGGCAAGCCCCGCCCGCTGCCTTTGCTGACCACGGACCGGCTCGTTCTCGAGCATCAAATCTTCAAGTACTATCAATCCCATCCTGAGATTCGTGACATATTGTTTGTCGGTTGCGACGCCGACACCGCCACCTATGCACGCTGCTTCAGCAACAAGCGGTTCGTGACTATTGAGCCGAATCCAGATAACCGGCGGTTTGGTGCCACCGAACACGTAGTCGCGCCGCTCGAAGACCTCGACAAGCACTTTCCGGCGGAATCATTCGACCTCGTTCTGTGCAATGGTGTATTTGGATGGGGATTGGACGACTTCCCCAACTGCGAGACCGCATTCGCGCAAGCTCACAGTGCTCTGCGCCCGCGCGGCCATCTGGTGGTTGGCTGGAATGACGTTCCGCGCCGTGCGCCCTTCGCGTTGGAGTCAATCCCCAGTCTGACGCGATTCAAGAAATTTCACTTTCCTTCGTTTAATACCTGGCGATACCTGACCAACACGGTGTATCGCCACACGTTTGACTTTTATTGCAAGTGAGACCGCCCGACCTAGTTGATCTCGCTTTCGACGTTCGTCGTGGCTCTTGAGAGCACCTTCGACTTGGTCAGGAGTGCGATACCTCAATACGAGACGAATCGTGGCCGCGAGACGTACGTGCCGAATCCCGCAGGCGGTTTGGATTCCCTGCGGATCACCAAGAAGGACCTGCCGAAAATCGATCCCTTTGCGATCGATGAAGCAGAAGCAATCATCGCCGCAGTGCACACGGATTGGGGCGAGGCGCAAGGTAACTACGACGAATTTCGATTTTTCACCGGACTTCGCCCGTCCGAGCAAATCGCGCTGTTAGTGAGCGACTGCGACTTCGTCCGGCGAAAGATCAGTGTGTGACCAAGGCTCGCGTGATGGCGCGGGATAAGGATAGAACAAAGACCAGCGAAGATCGGGTAGTGGAGCTATGCCCGCGCGCGTTGGCCCGTTTTGAATCGGCAACTCGCCCTGCGAGCCAGATTGAAGCTCTCCGGCGAAATCGAGCACGAGCACGTCTTCTTCAAAGAGGATGGGAGCGCCATTTCGAACCTCCAGTACCCCTGGGTTCGGTGGCGGCGAACATTACGCCGGCTGAAGGTCCGGTATCGCGATCCGTACACCGCGCGACACTCGTCCGTCAGCTGGCGGCTCATGTGCGGGGGAAATCCCCTGCGCGTCGCCAAAAATCATGGCCACAGCGTACAAACAATGTTGGAGATTTACGCCACTTGGATCGAAGGTGCCGGCGATGAAGAGGTCTCCGCAACCAAGCAGGCGATGGAATCGGGCGCCTTCGCCGCGTCCCGACTTGGTGGGCGCGTAGGCCCGCTCACTCCCCTCCCGTCCCCCGAATTTGCCAGTGGTTTGCCAGTGGACAATCAGGTGTTGGGCTCGGAACAACGCGCAAGTGTCGAATTAGACGGAAAATTCTGGCGGAGAGAGAGGGATTCGAACCCGCGACCCCCGGCGTGACAGGCCGGTTTGGATGCGGTGCGTGTCAAGGTAGTTGCCGCCTGACTTACGCGGCGACTCGCGTTTTATGAGCGGCGTTTTCGGCCGCGGTAATTACTGAGTCGCGCTCGGGATTGAGCGTGACAGCAGTGATCAGATTCCAG
>Ga0307509_10000554_pt1 | contig 63868 bp, 57 predicted proteins | sample 10_EM_MG_FD_202245 | JGI IMG/M metagenome (GOLD analysis project Ga0307509, IMG submission 202245) | Populus trichocarpa ectomycorrhiza microbial communities from riparian zone in the Pacific Northwest, United States - 10_EM | ecosystem: Host-associated > Plants > Roots > Unclassified | place...
GCGCTCATGGGGATGCGGCAACGGAGGTGGAAATCACTACGGCGCGGCTTATCGTTGATTTCATGACAGCGGGCAGCATAGGCAAGTATAGAGGCCGGCCACCGGCGCCTGAGAGCGTCGTTGCGAGAAATTGTTAAATCGGTGCCGCGTCCGCCAGCGCGGCCTGGCCGGTCCTGCAAACGCGCTGGAAGCCGGATTCAATGCTGCTAAGATTGGCCGCGAACGACCGGTCCTGCCCTTAGGCTGTGGGCTCCAGTGTGGGATCGACCATCCAGCTTCAGGTGCGGAAAAAATATACGGGGGTTCTCCAGATGAAGATTCAATTGGTGTCGGGATGGGTGTTGACCGCGCTCATGGGCATCGGTCTCGCCAATGCCGAATGCGTTTATCCGAAGGCGCCCGCTGGCATGCCCGACGGGCAGACTGCCACTGAAGCAGAAATGCTCGATGGCATGAAGGCGGTCAAGGCGTACAACGGTGAAGTCACCGCGTACCTGAACTGCCTCGACCTGGAAATGCAGGCCCGTCTCGACGCCGCCGGCGCCGAAGCCCCCGCCGACCAGGTCGCGCAGATCAAGGCCATCCAGGCCAAGCGCCACAACGCGGCGGTGGAAGAACTCGAAGCCCATGCAGCCCGCTTCAATGAGCAGGTCAAGGCATACAAGGCGCGCGACAAGAGCAAAGACAAGAAGGGCTGATCGCGGCCTTCCGGTCCGGTCCAGGCGCCCGGCGCGCTTCCACGGGGGAGGGCGCCGGGCGTTTCTTTTGGGGCAGCCATTTCGCGCGCCCAAGGCCGGTTCATTGCTCGGGTTGATTGCCCGGGCTTATCGCCCAGGTTTATTGAACCGGGTTTATTGAACTGGTGCGGCTCGTCACAGTTCGAGATTCCAAGTCCTCCTTATGTGAAAACACCAGACCCTGGCTCTTAAGTCGCTAGGTGGCTCGCCGATGCAGCACGTAGTAGCCCTGGCTCGTCCGGCCCGGGCCGCGTCGTTCAGTCAAACAATAGCTGCGAGAGATTTCGGGCCATGAACACCGTTGCGTCGTTGCGTTTCGTTGCATTGCTGTCGCTGGCATTCGCCGTGTCGGCGCAAGCCGAATGCGCCTTCCCCAAAGCACCCGCCGCCATACCGGACGGCAAGACCGCGTCAGAGGCGGACATGGTTGCCGCCATGACGGCGTTCAAGGCTTACAACGAAGAAGTCAATTCATTCGGCTCGTGCCTGGACGCCGAGACCAAGGAGAAATCCTCGGGCAGTGGGCAGTTGATGCAGTTGAAGACCATGCAGGCGAAGAAGCTCAACACCGCCGTCGCGGAGCTGCAGGTCAAGGCCAAGGCATTCAACGAACAGGTGCGCATTTTCAAGAGCCGCTGATTGTTCTAACGGCGCCTCGATAAAGGGCATCTTCCGGCTACAAAACTTCACGCGCTGCAGTGCGACATGTGTCGCACTTGCCCGATCTGCCTGCCGGATCGGCATCAAGACCGCGCGCTCCGCGCCGATGTTCTCCAAGTTGGCTACGGCATGCCCTGCGTGGCACCTCGCTTTTCAATTGGACGTACAGCAATAGTGGAGACGATGCGATGAATTCAATGCAGATCAAGTTGGCCGCGGTCATGGCGTGCGCCGCTCTTTCGTTCCAGGCGCACGCGGATTGCGCCTATCCGAAAGCGCCTGCTGCGATTCCGAACGGCTCGACCGCGAGCGAACAGGAAATGGTCGGTGCGATGCAGGCCTTCAAGGCCTATGACGCCGACGTGAATGCCTACGGCACCTGCCTGGAAGAGGAAACCAAGCAGAAGGCGGCCGGCACGGCGCAGCTGATGCAGCTCAAGACCATGCAGACCAAGAAGCTCAACGCGGCCGTCGCCGAGCTGCAGGTCAAGGCGAAGGAATTCAACGCGCAGGTCAAGGCGTACAAGTCGCGCGGATAGTTCCGTCATTCCGGCACGCCAGAAAAGGCTCGGCTGCGCCGGGCCTTTTCTTTGTTGCGTCGTCACTTGATCGGCAATTCCCTGGACTTTTGCACCGTGCGCAGCGCGAAGCTCGAATGCACGCGCGCGACGCCGGGCAGGCGGGTGAGATGCTTGCTGTGCAAGCGTTCGAAGTCCGCGGTGTCCGCCACGACGACACGCACCGCGTAGTCGTAGGCGCCTGTCATCAGATAGCACTCCATCACTTCCGGAATCTTGCGCACCGCTTCCTCGAACTTGCGCAGGTCGGTTTCGTCCTGCCGGTCCAGCGTGATGTTCACGATCACGTTCACCGGGCAGCCGGCTTTCTGCTGGTTGATGTTCGCGGAGTAACCCTCGATCAAGCCCGACTCTTCCAGCGCCCGCATGCGTCGCAGGCACGCCGACTCGGACAGGTTCACGCGCTCGGCCAGCGTGCTGTTGGGGATGCGCCCATCGACCTGCAGGGCCTGGAGAATGGCGCGATCGAATCGGTCGAGCTTCATGGCGGCGCTCCCCTGACCGGGAATCAACGTGGGCAAGAATCCGTCAAGATTATCTCCCTTGGCGCTGGATTCTGCCAACTATCGTGGTTAATGGGCCGATACGTGCAGTTTCCTGGCCCGCTGCGCTTCTAAAGTAATCGCAACATTCATTCGTTCTGCGGCGTTGCTAACTTAAGAGGTTGCCCATGCGCATCGGTGTCCCGAAGGAACTCAAGAATCACGAATACCGCGTCGGTCTGGTGCCGGCCGGGGTGCGCGAACTTGTCGCCGCCGGTCATGAAGTCGTCGTGCAGAGCACGGCCGGAGCCGGCATCGGCGTGGATGACGCGGCCTATGTGGCGGCAGGCGCGACGATCCTCGCCAGCGTGGCCGAAGTCTTCGCCGCCGCCGACCTGATCGTCAAAGTTAAAGAGCCGCAGCTCGCCGAATGCAAAATGCTGCGCCGGGGCCAGACACTGTTCACGTACCTGCATCTGGCCGCCGACGCTGCGCAGGCGAAAGCATTGCTGGCTTGCGGTGCAACCGCCATCGCCTACGAGACGGTCACCGCGCCCGACGGCTCGCTGCCCTTGCTGACGCCGATGAGCGAAGTCGCGGGCCGCATGTCCATTCAAGTCGGCGCCGCTTCATTGCAGAAAGCCAACGGCGGACTCGGCGTGTTGCTCGGCGGCGTGCCGGGCGTGACACCGGCGAAAGTCGTCGTGCTTGGCGGCGGCGTGTCGGGCACGAACGCCGCGGAAATGGCGGTGGGCATGCGCGCCGATGTGACCGTCGTGGATCGGTCGCTGCCGCGCCTGCGCATGCTCGACGCGATCTTCGCCGGCCGTCTGAAGACTGCCGCTTCCACTGTCGAAGCCATCGAATCGCTGGTCACTCAGGCGGACCTGGTCATCGGCGCCGTGCTCGTCGCCGGCGCGGCCGCACCCAAGCTCGTCACGCGCGACATGGTCCGCAAGATGAAGCCCGGCGCAGTGATGGTGGATATCTCCATCGATCAAGGCGGCTGCTTCGAGACGAGCCGGCCGACTACGCACGACGATCCGACTTATGTCGTCGACGGTGTCGTGCACTACTGTGTAACGAACATGCCCGGCGCCGTGCCGCGCACATCGACGTTCGCGCTGACCAACGCGACGTTGCCCTACGTGAAGGCGCTGGCCAATTACGGCACGCATGCGGCGTTGAGCCGCGACCCGCACCTGGCACGCGGCCTGAACGTATTCGACGGCGCCATCACCCACGAGGCCGTCGCCCGCGCTCTCACACTGCCGTTCCGACCTTACTCAGTCATCGAGGCTCACGCCGCCTGAATCCAGTTTCCCCGTTTGCGCTGTTGCAACTCTCGAGCCCGCTGACGCGGGTTCTTTTTTTGCCTGCGAGTTTGCAATGGGGCGGGCCGCCTTCATACTTGAGCGATGCTCGACCGAATCACGCCCGTCAACAAAGCCATCATTCTCGCCAATATCGGCGTGTTTATCCTGCAAGCGCTGCTGAGCGACGCGGTCACCAGCACGTTCGCGCTGTGGCCGCCGCAGGCTGCGAGCTACAACTATCCGAGCTTCATGCCGTGGCAGTTGCTGACCTACGGCTTCATGCACGGCAGCTTCACGCACCTGTTCTTCAACATGTTCGCGATCTTCATGTTCGGCTCGGAAATCGAGCGGCTGTTCGGCGCGAAGCGCTACTTGATCTACTACTTGTCATGCGTCGTCGGCGCGGCGTTGATGCATCTCATCGTGATCACCGCGGCGCACATGGCGCCGCTGCCCGTCGTCGGCGCATCGGGCGGCGTGTTCGGCCTGCTGCTGGCGTTCGGCATGGCGTATCCGAAACGCATGATCATGATGCTGTTCCCGCCAATTCCGATGCCGGCGTGGCTGTTCGTGACGTTGTACGGCCTGCTCGAGTTGTATCTCGGTATCGCGCAGACGGCGCAAGGCATCGCGCACTTCGCGCACCTCGGCGGCATGGCGACGGGCTTCGTTCTGATCAGGTATTGGACGGCGCGCGGCCGGCGGCGCTGAGAGCGCTACCAGCACCGAAACGCGCTAAGGCCGCGCTCCACGCAATTCCACCACGCGCTGCCGCAGTTCATCGACGTTCGCGTGCGCCGCCAGCACGGGCGCACCGACTTGCAGCGTGATCTTCGCCCATATGCGCCGCGGCCAGCGATTGCGCAGCGGGCCGTACTTGCGCGAGAACATCGAATCCCACAGGCCGCTGATTGCGATCGGGATCACCGGCACCGGGGTTTCGTTGAGGATGCGCATCATGCCGGGACGGAACGTGGCGATCTCGCCGTTCGAAGTCAGCCTGCCTTCGGGGAAGATGCAGACCAGATGCCCTTCGCCGAGTTCGCGCGCGACGATCTGGAACGCGCGTTCGTACACTTCCGGATCTTCCTTCGCGGGCGCGACTGGAATCGCTTTCATGCCTTTGAAGATCGTGCTCAGCACCGGCACCTTGAAGATGCTGGCCTCCATGATGAAGCGGATGGGTCGCGGGCAGGCTGCCGAGATCACGATCGCGTCCGCGAAGCCGACGTGATTGCAGATCAGCAGCGCCGGGCCGTCCTGGGGAATGTTCTCCAGGCCGCGCTTGTCGAGCCGGTAGATGAAGTGCACCAGTAGCCACGCGATGAAGCGCAGCAGGAATTCCGGCACCAGCGTGTAGATGTAGATCGCGACGATGGCATTGAGCAGTCCGGTGGCGAGCAACAATTCGGGAATCGTCAGGCCGAGATTCAGCGCCGCCGCACCGAGGCCCGCAGCGACGACCATGAAGAGGGCGTTCAATATGCTGTTGGCGCCGATGACGCGCGACATCACTTCGCGGCGCGAGCGCTGCTGGATCATCGCGTACAGCGGCACGATGAACAGGCCGCCGAAGATGCCGATGCAGCCCAGGTCGAAGAGAACGCGCCATGAGCCGCTCATGTCGAGGAATGCGGCGGCGCTCAACGGCGCGGCGACGGTCGCGGTGGGAGATGCGAAGTACAGGTCCACCGCGAACGCGGTCAGGCCGATGGAGCCGAACGGCACCAGGCCGATTTCCACTTTGCGTCCCGATAGTCTCTCGCACAGCAGCGAGCCGATGCCGACGCCGCAGGAGAACACGACGAGCAGCAGCGTGACGACTTCCTCGCTGCCGCCAAGGACGTTCTTGGAGTACAGCGGCAACTGCGCGAGCAGGATGGCGCCGTAGAACCAGAACCAGGAGATGCCGAGGATGGACAGGAAGACGGTGCGCGATTCGCGCGCCGCGCGGATGTTGTCCCAGGTGGAGGTCCACGGCCGCCAGTCGATTTTCAGCAACGGCGCCGCGGGTGCGAGCTTGGGAATGGCCAGGCTGATCAGGAAGCCTGCGATGGCGATGGCGAACAGCGCGATCGTGATGACGCCGGTGCCGCCGTGACTCGCGAGCACACCCGCGAACAGCGTGCCGAGCAGGATGGCGACGAACGTACCCATCTCGACCAGCGCGTTGCCGCCGACGAGTTCGGTTTCGTCCAGCACTTCGGGCAGCACGCCGTACTTGGCCGGCGCGAAAAAAGTCGAGTGCATGCCCATCATGAACAGCGCGCCCAGCAGGATCTCGATGCTGGCGTAGGCGAAGCCCAGCGTTGCGACCGCCATGATGAGTATCTCGAACGCCTTCACGGCTTTGAGCACCAGCGACTTGTCGTAGCGATCTGCCAGTTGCCCCGCCATGCCGGAGAACAGCATGAACGGCAGGATGAACAATCCGCCCGCGATGTTGGTGAGCATTTCGGGCGCGAGCGTCGTGTACGTCGATGCGTGATAGGTCGCGAGAATGACCAGCACGTTCTTGTAGACGTTGTCGTTGAATGCGCCCAGCGCCTGCGCGCCGAAGAACGGCAGGAAGCGCCGCTGCGCGAACAGGCTGAACTGGCTGTGGCCGGCTGCTTGCTGCGTCATTTTTTCCGGGTTGTCGTCGCGGCGTCGGGCAATTGCTGCAGAAGTTCGTGAATGTACTGCATCTGGGCCTGCGCATGCGCCAGTTCCGCGCTGCCGCCGTGGGCGTTCCACACCTTTGCTGCATACGCCAGGCCCTGCAGGAAGTTGCGCAGCGTGTGCGTGACCTCGGCGATCAGCTCCTGCCGTTCAGGGAGCGCACGCTGCAGATCCATGTTTGCGCCGAGGAACTGCCGGACCGAATGAACCGTGACTTCGCTGAAGAACTGATGCACCAGCGCCTCGGCCATCGAGTCGGCCGGTTTCTTGAACTGGTCGTCGACGCCGTGGAAGCGGTCGATGACCGTGGCGAGCAAGTGCCGCAGCACATCCAGCTCACGCAGCAGCTCGTCGATCGCGCAACCATTCTGCCATCGGTAGCCGTCCTGCTCGTTCGCATCCGGCAAGTCGGCCGCACCGCGGCGGCCCAGAAAAGAACGCAGCTCGTCGAACAGCACGGGCAGGTGATCGAGCAGTCGCTGGTGCGTAGGCTGGTGAGCGCCGTGGATTTGCGGGTCGCGCCGCACCTTCAGCAACCACTGATCGGTGACTGCATGCTGCTGCGTTACCAGGTAATCCGCCAATCGCAGCAGCACCGCTCGCGCAGCCGCTGCCTGCTCGTGTGAATCCATGATCGTCCCCGTGCTTGCGGCGAACCATGATTGTACGCGGCCTTGGTCGGACTTGAGCCTGCCTGGCGCAGGCGATTCATGTAGCCAGCACCGTCTTTGCGCCATTGGTTGAGATTGGCGACCGCGTTCTTGTCACGATCCGCTGCCGCTGTGTCCGGCGATGAAGATCCTTTGACCCTGGATGAGGGGTTGAGCGGTGGATTTGGCGCTGCCATCGGCGTCGGCATTGGCTACGATGGGAGCGGTGGTCAGCATCGATCCGCAGAACAACGTCTGCGCTGCAGCCGAGGAGAATTTCAAAGTGAAATTGGCGAGCTTCAATGCGGCAGGCCGCGATCGGTTGGGTGTGGCGCTCGACGATGGCGTGCTGATCGATGTGGTCGAAGCGGCATTAGCGGCGAAGGTTCAGCCGGCCGGGTTGCCTATGCTGGCGGACATGATGACGCTCATCGAAGCGGGCGAAGCGGGCCTGCAACTCGTGCGTCGCGCCGTCGAACACGCGCGCGCACAGCCGCAGAGCGTGCCGCGCTACGCAATAGAGACGGTGCGCTGGCATGCGCCGGTACGCAGGCCGTCCAAGATCGTCTGCCTCGCGCTCAACAACAGCGCCAACGCCGACCGCATCATCAAGGGGCCGAAGCACCCGGCGTCGTTCATCAAGGGCGCGAACGCGCTGGTGGGTCACGGCGAACCCATTGTCGTCAAACCCATCTTCGGCCGCTGTCATCCCGAGCCCGAACTTGCGCTGGTGATCGGCAAGCACACCAAGGAAGTGCGTGCTGAAGATGCCTATGCGCACGTCTTCGGCTACACCATCCACAACGACATCACTTCCCCGACCATGCGCGACGAGGATACCTTTCACTACCGTGCCATCCATCCGGGCAAGGACGACCCGACGCAGATCGAGTACGTCGAGACCTGGGTGACTTACCCGGGGCGCTACAAGAACAGCGACACGTTCTCGCCCATGGGTCCGTGGCTGGTGACGCGCGACGCCATTCCCGACCCGCATGCGCTGACGATTTCATGCCTGCACAAGGACGAGCTGGTGACACAGGACAGCACCGCTAACCTGTTCTACAAAGTACCCGAAGTGCTGGCTTTCCTGTCCCGATACATGACGCTGCTGCCGGGGGACATCCTGTCGATGGGCACGGCGATCAAGCGCTCGGGGCCGGGCACGCGAGCCGTGCAGAACGTCGAACTCGACAAGCTGGGTGGGCCGATATCAGTATCCATCGAAGGCATCGGCACGCTGACCAACCCGGTAGAATCACGCCGCTGACCGCCGCCCCCGCAGCCACCAACGACCGCCATGAAACAGTCCGAGCGCGATTTCGCCAATCCCATGCCGGGCACCTACCTGCTCACGGTGTCGCTTGCGCAGCAGGGCTACCGCCTCAGCCAGTTCTGCCGCAAGCTGATGTCGCCCGAGCAACGCGCCGCGTTCAAGGTCGATCCGGAAGCGTGCATGAGCGAACTCGGCCTCAACGACGCGGAAAAGGCCATGGTCCGCGCGCGCGACTGGCTCGCGATGGTGCGTTACGGAGTGAATCATTTCCTGGTGTTCCGCGTCGCCGGCGCTTGCGGTGTCGGGCTCGCCGGCACCGGCGCGCAGATGCGCGGCGAATCGCTCGATGCATTCAGGCAGACGCGCCGCGTCTGGGAAGAACGCTGAAGTGGCGCGCATCATTGCCGGCCTCGGCTCCCCGCACGCCCCTTCCGTGGGCGGCGCCATCGATCGGCACGAGGAGGAGTCGGCGTACTGGAAGCCGCTGTTCGATGGCTACAAACCCATGCGTGCGTGGCTGGAGCGTGAAAAGCCCGACGTCGTGATCCTGTTCGCCAACGACCATTTCACCTCGTTTTTTCTCGACATCATTCCGACGTTCGCGCTCGGCGTCGCGGGCGAGCACGAGATCGCCGACGAAGGCTGGGGCAAGCGGCCGCTGCCGCCGGTGCCGGGCAACACCGAGTTCGCCTCGCACATCGCGCAATCGCTGGTCGAGGACGGCTTCGACCCGGCGATCTGCCATCGCATGCCGCTGGATCACGGGTGCCTCACGCCGCTGTCCGCGCTCTGGAGCTGGGCGCCCAACTGGCCGGGCGCGGTGATTCCCATCCTGGTCAACGTGCTGCATTTTCCCATTCCGACGCCGCTGCGCTGTTTCCAGTTCGGCCAAGCCATCCGCCGCGCCGTCGCCAGTTACGAAGACGACCTGCGCGTGGTCGTGCTCGGCACCGGCGGGCTGTCGCACCAGCTCACCGGCGAGCGCTTCGGCCACATCAATCCGCAATGGGACAGCGAATTCCTGGATCGCCTGGAAAAGGATCCGCGCTCGCTCACCGTGCTCAAGCACCGGGATTTCATCGAACGCGGCGGCACGGAAAGCGTGGAAGTGATCCTGTGGCTGTGCATGCGCGGCGCGCTGTCCGAGCAGGTGCGCTGCGTGCATCGCAACTACTATCACGCGACGCTTACCGGCTACGCGCAGGTGATTTACGAGGACACGGAAAATTTCGTTGCCGCCGCGGCCTGATCGTTCAATATTTCGGTTCAAGTCGACCAACCACACGGACTCGATCTCATGAAACTAAGCACGAGCCACATACTGACGACGCATGTCGGCAGCCTGCCGCGTACCGGCCCCATCACCGAGCTGCTCATCCGCAAGGAAAAGGGCGAGCCGTACGATCAGGCCGAGTTCGACAAGGCCATGCACGACGCCGTCGTGGACGTGGTGAAGAAGCAGGCCGCCACCGGCATCGACGTGGTCAGCGACGGCGAAACTTCCAAGATCGGCTACGCCACCTACATCAAGGATCGCCTTGCCGGCTTCGGCGGCGAGAACCAGGCCAAGCCGCATCTGGACATGCGCGATCATCCCGATTTGCGCAAGCGCATGGTGGCCTTCACCGGCCCACAGACGTTCAAGCGGCTGTGCTGCATAGGCCCGATCTCCATCACGGATCACGAAGCCGTGCACCAGGACATCGCGAATTTCCGCGACGCGCTCAAGCAGGTGAAAGTCGCCGATGCCTTCATGAACGCGGCCTCGCCCGGCATCGTGTCGTCGTTCCAGCCGAACCAGTACTACCCCACGCACGACGCGTACATCGAAGCGATCGCCGCGGTGATGGAGGAGGAATACGAAGCCATTCACGCAGCCGGCTTTCTGCTGCAGGTCGACTGTCCGGACCTGGCCATGTCGCGGCATACGGGTTTCCAGGATCTGAGCGAAGCGGAGTTTCTGCAGCGCGCCGAGCAGCAGGTGGAAATGCTCAATCACGCGCTGCGCAACATTCCGGCCACGGCCATTCGCATGCACATCTGCTGGGGCAACTACGAAGGTCCGCACGATCATGACATCGCGCTGGAGAAGATCATGCGCGTCGTGTTGAAGGCCAAGCCGCAGGCGATCTCCTTCGAGGCGTCCAACCCGCGCCATGCGCACGAGTGGAAAGTGTGGCGCGACGCGAAGATTCCCGACGACAAGGTGCTCATGCCCGGCGTCATCGATTCATCGACGAATTTCGTCGAGCATCCCGAACTGGTGGCGCAGCGCATCGAACGCTTCGCGGAGATCGTCGGCCGCGAGCGCGTGCTGGCCAGCTCGGACTGCGGCTTCGGCACGTTTGCCGGCTACGGCAAGGTCGATCCGGATATCGCGTACAAGAAATTGAAGTCGTTGGTCGACGGTGCGGCGATCGCGACGCGGCGCCTGTGGGGTTGAGCCATGCGTGAAGAAGCAGCGATGTTGATCGAGCGTGCCTGCGAGAAGGTGCTCATGCGGTCGATCCGGACGTTCGACGAGCGTGACTGGCAGGGCTTCGCGGATGTGTTCGCGGCGGACGGTGTGTTCTTTCGCGCCAATCAACCGGCTACGCCGTTGACGGGGCGCGCCGCCATACTCGCGGCGTTGCAGTCGCGGCCGGCGGATCGGCTGACCCGGCATGTGTGCACCAACGTGGAGATCGACGTCATCGATGCGGACCATGCCCGCGGGTTGTGCTACTTGCACTTGTTCAGCGCTACGGCGTCGCCGCCGGAGAAGGCCATGGGCGGGCCTGCCGATCAGCTGCAGCGCATTGGCGAGTATTCCGATGAGTATGTGCGGACGGCTGATGGGTGGAAGATTTCCAAGCGGGTCGGGATCATTGTGTTTCACATGGGGCAGGCTTCTTCTTAAGAATGCCAGGCGCGGCGGCCCGATCGTAAAAGCGCTTTCGCTGGCAGTGGATTATCTGCAGGCGAAATAATCGTCGGGGTCTGCCGCGTCAACCCGCGCCGATTAGCCGGCCCCATTCGCGTTCTCAAAAACCTGCGCCAGCGTCGCGCCGATCCCCGCATTGATCGTCACGTCGGCGATTTCGTCCAGCGGCGTCGCGTCGCGGTTCAATATCACCAGGGCCGCGCCGTTGCGTTTGGCGCGCACCGGGAAGTCCGCTGCCGGGAATACCGTCAGTGACGAGCCCATCACGATGAACAGGTCGCAGAGCATCGTTGCCTCGTATGCGCGGCGCATCGGCAGTTCCGGCATCTGCTGACCGAAGGAAATGGTGGCAGATTTGATGATGCCGCCGCAGTGGCTGCAGGGTGCGATCGTGCCCTGGTCATTGAATTCCTTTTCGAGCTGCGTGAGTTCGATGCGCACGTGGCAGCTCAGGCACGTCGCGTAGGTCGCGTTGCCATGCAGTTCGATGATCCGGTCTTCGGGCACACCCGAGTGTTGATGCAGGTTGTCGACGTTCTGGGTGATGACCGATGCAACCTTGCCGTCGGTCACGAGCTTGGCGACGGCGTAGTGGCCGCTGTTCGGCTGCGCGCCGCTCCAGCCGTCACGGTTGTCGAAGCGGCGGCGCCAGGCTTCGCGGCGTTTGTCCTCCGAGGCGATGAACTCCTGGAAGTAGATTGGCTGCATCCTGGTCCACACGCCGCCGGGGCTGCGGAAATCGGGAATACCGGATTCGGTGCTGATGCCCGCGCCCGTGAAAATCACCGCGCGCTTGCTCGCGGCCAGCAGTTGCCTGAATGCATCGATGGACGAAGCGGTCACGAGAAGAACAGTTAGGCGCCGGCAATGTGCGGCGCCTAACTGTAGCTCTATCGAAGTGAATGTCTAGTCGATGCCACCGCCTGGCCGATGCGACAGCCCGGCGGTGAGCAGCCGTTCCTCTAAGGGCCTTAGCTTCGGGGGGCCTTAGCTTCGGGCCGAATCCACCACCAACTGGCCGTCCTTCACAGGAATGCGCGCGCCGGGATCGTGATCCAGCCGCACGGTGTCGGTCTTGCCGTCCAGCGTGTAGCGCACGTTATAGCCCACGACTTTGTCATGGCTGTCGTACTCGGTGCGGCATTGCTTTTCAGTAGTCGTGTAGGTCTTGCCGTTCTGCACGCGTTGCTGAACTTTGTTGCCCGCGTAGCCACCGGCTGCGGCGCCTGCGGCGGTCGCGACTTTCTTGCCGTCGCCGCTGCCGACCTGATTGCCCAGCACGCCGCCCACGACGGCGCCGATCACGGTGCCGGCAATACGATGCTCATCTTTCGGGGGTTCGGTGTGAGTGACGACCTGGTCCTCGCACACTTCGCGTGGCGTGCTGATCTTCGTGGAGATGGGATCGACCTTCACGACTTCAGCGTAGTCGGATTTGCGGTCGAAGGGGCCGAGGCCGCCGATGGCTGCACCAGCGGTGATGACGAGTGCGCCCACGACCAGTCCGATTATCAGGGATTTGTTCATTGCTACCTCCGGTGTCCGTTACGAGAGTTCCACGCGCCCTTTTGATGCGCATGGGCAGCGTAGGACTGTTCCTATAACGGGGAGGGCAGTGCGATTGTTCCGGCTGCAGGCGCTGGCGCGTCGGCGTTAGCCGACAACTCTTTGCCTACATGGATTCTCTCACTCGTCGTTCTTCGCGACGGCCAGCATCTCCTGGCGCAGCGTGTTTTCCAGCCAATCGTTCATGGTGATCATCGTGTTGCGCGCGGCGAGTGCGCGCGTATTCGCCCCGCTCTGCTGCCATGTCGTGTGAATGCCGATGATCACGCCGCTGCGCTCGTCGATGACGGGAGCGCCGGCGGCGATGCCGCGGGAATCCATGTCGTGCATGAAGCCGGCGAGGTTGGATATGGCAATACCGTTGGCCTTGCGTTCGTACACCATGCCGCGGCGCTTGCTCTTCATCGCGTCCACATCCATGTCCGAGTTGAAGCCGATCATCAGCACCGACGCTGCGGTCCCGGAGAACTTGCCGAGCGGCATCGTGCGCTGCGCATAGCGCGAGGGCTGCGTCAGGCGGATCACAGCGAAATCCTTGGCCGGCTGACCGAATGCGCCGGCCTCCGACTGCCACTGCGCCTTGATGGAGGATACGGGAATGCGTTCGCGGATCTGGCCGAACGAATCGGTGGTCGTGTAGACGCAATTCTCCGGCGCCACCCAGCCGCCATCCTCGGCGAACGTGTGTGCGACGGTGACGCCGATGTCGAACGCGCCGACCAGGAACGCCGTCGACATGCGCTGCTTGCCGTTCACCGAGCACACGACTGCGCCTACGCCGCTGAATGACGTGGACTCCTGATCCGATAGTTCGGTGCGGCCGAGGCCCACGCCGGTGCCCGCGGCCGTGGAAAGCTGCAAGGCTGCGGTGAATTCGAGCAGTTGCTGTTCGGCGTTCGCGGAAGCATCGATGGGCGAGGGCGCGCAGCGCGAGCCGCTGGCGCACAGCGCCGTGCCGGCGTGTGCGTAGCTTGTTGCTAGGGCTGCAATGAACAGCGCGCCGGTGAGCAATGCGATTCTGAAGCGCATTGCGTGCGAAGCGAGCTGCAGGGAGTTGGAGACGATTGTTTGCATGACAGGAACTTACTCGCGCTGACGCCAGTGAATCCGGAAGCCATGACACCCAATGCGGTTGAGACGAAATCTGAATGTGTCCGAACGCGTCTCGACCCATCATCGTCACGGCGCTTCGGCCGAGCTGCCCCGCCGCTGCACGCGGTGAGAGGTTCGGCCCATGCCTAATGATCGGCACCTTGGGGTCCATCATTGACCGGGTGCCGCGCCGAAAAGTGAGACGTTGATCGAGAAATTCGCCTAAGAAGTGGTGGAAGCAGGGAACAACTTACGCTGTGCGCAGCCGCATGCCTTGCGGCAGACGCAGGTCGAGCTAAGAACGCACGTCGGGGCTGAGTTGTAGGTTGGGCTGAGTCTTCGAAGCCCAACATCCTGCGCGACTACATTTTTGGGCTTCGAAGACTCAGCCCAACCTACGCAGAAATAAGAAAGCCGGGACGCTTGCGCATCCCGGCTTAGTCACCGCGAAGTGCCAGTGGCAGTGGAGTTACTTCGCGGCCTGGCGTTCCTTGTCAGTGAGGCGGAATGTCACGGCCACCTGCGTCCAGGCGTCGATCGCATGACTGCCGTCAGTTGCCGCCACGAACCTCCAGCGACGCACCGCTTCCTGGGCGGCCTGGTCGAGGCGTGAGAAGCCGCTCGACGCCAGCACCTGGACCTGCTTCGGACGACCGGCCGTATCGACCAGAATGCGCAGCTTCACCGTGCCTTCCTCGCCCACGCGACGCGACTGTGCCGGGTAAGTGGGCTCGATACGCGTGCTCGTCTTCAGATCCTGCGCCGGTGCACCGCTGGCCGCTGTGGCGGCGATGGCGCTATCCGACGCGGCCATCGGGTTTTCGGCCGGCGGCGCCAGCACTTCATCCAGATTCACTTCGGGCATGGGCTGATCGGTCGGCTCCATCTTCGCGATGTCGGGCTTGACCTCGGGAACCTCGGGCTCCGACTGCACACTCTCGGGAATGAAGACTGCTTGCAGAGGTTGCACGAATTCGGGGGCGCGGATGACACCCATGGTCGTGGCGAGCACATAGAGCACGCCGATATGCAGTGCGACGACGGCAATCGCCGGTCCACTGCGCCTTAGAAAGTTCCCCTCATGAATCGTGGTCGACATAAAAACCGCCTCCTTCTGGCGAGAAGTTTGTGCTTCTGCATCGGTAAACGAACTTCAGGCACAAAAGGTTCAAATGTTTCGCCGGATGCCGCAGGCCTTTGTCGTCGCGCGGCGTCACCGCTAGACTGCGTGCCCCACGGTATGCCCACCAAATGCCCACAAGCCCAATGACTCAACCACTCCTGGCGCAGGCCGCCCGGCGCGTTGCGGAAAGTCGCGAGCAGCACCCGGATGCCTGGGCCGAGGTAGACGCGCACGACGGGGCTGCCGAAGCCAGCGTTGCTGCGTCCATCGAGCGCGTGTGGGCCTGCAGCGAGTTCGTCGCCGGCGTTTGCAGCCGCGATCCGCATATTCTGCAAGCGCTCATCCGAACGGGCGATCTGTTCGGGCGCTGCGCGGATGACTGGATAGCGCAGGATCTCGCGCAGGCCGCGACGGGCGATTCGGAACCGCTGTGGATGGAGTTCCTGCGCCACTTTCGCCGGCGGCACATGGTGCGCATCGCGTGGCGCGACATCGCAGGCTGGGCCGATCTCGATGAAACGCTGCGCGACCTGTCGGCGCTCGCGGATGCGTGCATCGACTTTGCGTATTCGCGCATGTATGCGTCGCTGGTGCTTCGCTACGGCACGCCGCGCGGCGAGACGTCTCGCGCAGCTCAACCGCTGTTGATACTGGGCATGGGCAAGCTGGGCGGCCGCGAGTTGAATTATTCGTCCGACATCGACCTGGTGCTGCTGTATCCGGAAGACGGCAATACCGACGGCGAGCGCGCCATCGACAACGCCGAGTTCTTCATGCGCCTGGGACAGAAGATCACGCAGCTGCTCGCCGCGCCCACCGTGGATGGATTCGTCTATCGCGTCGACCTGCGCCTGCGCCCGTTCGGCGACAGCGGCCGGCTCGCCTTGAGCTTCGATGCGTTCGAGAACTACCTGCAGCAGCATGGCCGCGACTGGGAGCGCTACGCTTACGTCAAGGCGCGCGCGCTTACCGGCACCGAACACTTCGGTGCGCTCTACGAGCAGGTGCTGCGGCCCTTCGTGTATCGGCGCTATCTGGATTTCGGCGTGTTCGAAGCGCTGCGCGACATGAAGGCCATGATCGCGAAAGAAGTGGAGCGCCGCGACCTGCAGGACAACGTCAAGCTCGGCCCCGGCGGCATCCGCGAGATCGAATTCATCGTGCAGGCGTTCCAGTTGATTCGCGGCGGCAGCGACCGGCGGCTGCAAAGCCGCGAGCTGCGTACCGTGCTGCCGCTGTTGAGCGGCCAGCGGTTGCTGCGCGGCGAAAAGGCGGCCGAACTCGACGCCGCGTACCGCTTTCTGCGCCTGGTGGAGAACCGGCTGCAGGAATGGAACGACGAGCAGACGCACAAGCTCCCCGATGACGAAATTGCGTTGGCGCGCCTGGCGCTATCGCTGAAATTCGCGAACGCGCAGGCGTTGCTGGCGCACCTGGCAATGCATCGGGAGCGCGTGGCGCGTTGTTTTGCGCAGACGGTATTCGGCCCCGTTGCCGGTGCTCCAGCGGCGCAGCCCGCGCCCGAATTGAAATTCGAGCTGGAAAGCCCGATGGATGATCGCGCCCGCATGCTGCAGCAGCTGGGCCTTGCCGACACGACACCGCTCAACGACGCGCTCGAGCAACTGCATGCTTCCGCCTACTACCGGCGTCTCGATGAGACGGGCCTGCGCCGCTTGCGCGATGTGTTGCCGCGCATTCTGCGCGCGGTGGCCCGCACCGACGCGCCTCATGTCGCCTTCGAGCGCATTGCCAAAATTCTGGAAATGATCGGCGGGCGCACCGTCTATCTCGCGCTCCTCAACGAGAATGCGAATGCGCTGCAGCGGCTGGTGGAGCTGTGCGCACGCAGCCAATTCCTCGCGGACCAGGTGGCCGCCCATCCGCTGCTGCTCGATGAGTTGCTCGACGAGCACCTGTTCGGCGAGCCGCCCAGCCGCGAGCAGTTCGCGGCGGATCTCGCCGGACTCAGCGCCGCCATGCAGGGCGAGGACGCGGAGCGGCAGGTGGAGATGCTGCGCCAGTTCCAGCGCGCAGCCGTGTTCAAGGTCGCCGTCGCCGATCTCACCGGCCGGCTGCCGCTGATGCACGTCAGCGACCGGCTCACCGACATCGCCGAACTCATCGTCAACGAAACGCTCGTCCTCGCATGGGCTCAGACCACTGCGCGTCACGGCGTCCCGCGCTGCGGCGACGACGCTGCGGCATTGCGGTCGGCGAGCATGATCGTCGTGGGCTACGGCAAGCTGGGCGGGCTGGAGTTGAGCTACAGCTCGGACCTGGACCTGGTATTTCTGCACGACTCGATCGGTGAGATGCAACGCACCGACGGCGCGCAACCCATCGAGAACACCATCTTCTTCCAGCGGCTGGCGCAACGCATGGTGCATTTGCTGACCGTGCACACGTCGGCGGGCCGCTTGTACGAAGTCGACACGCGCCTGCGTCCGGGTGGCAACAAGGGCTTGCTCGTGCAGACGATCCAGAGTTTCAAGGAATACGAGTTCGAAGAAGCCTGGACCTGGGAACATCAATCGCTGCTGCGCGCGCGGGCCATCGCGGGCAACGCGGCGCTGCGCGAAGCGTTCGAGTCGGCGCGCGTGGAAGTCCTGCGCAAAGCCGTGCGCCGCGGCGACCTGAAGGAGGAAGTGAGGAACATGCGCGCCAAGATGCGCGACAACCTGTCGAAGGCGAAGCCAGGGCAGGTGGACCTGAAACAGGATGCGGGCGGCATCGCCGACCTGGAATTCCTGGTGCAGTACTGGATGCTGAAGTGGGCGGACCGCTATCCGCAGATCGTGATTTTTTCGGACAATATCCGCCAGCTGGAAAGTCTGGCGTCGGGCGACCTGGTGCCGCAGTCGCGGGTGGACTTCCTGGTCAGTACTTACCGCCGCTACCGGGAGCACATGCATCACCAGGCGCTGAACGGCGCCGACAGCGTGATCGACGCGGCCGATTTCGCCGCCGAGCGCCGCGGAGTCATGGAGATATGGGCGGAGGTAATGCAATAATCGCCACCGCCGCTCCTCCTGAACCAGATCGAACCATGTCCAGTATTCCCGCACCCGCCGCCAAGCTCATCCAGCCAAACGCGCAGAACCAGTACAACGTCACGCTGGCCGACCTGCCGTTGGCCTGCCCCATGCCGGGCATGCATCTGTGGAACTCGCATCCGCGCGTCTATCTGCCGATCGAGAAGTCCGCCTGGGCGAAGTGCCCTTATTGCAGCGCGGAGTTCATGCTCCAGCGCTGACCGCCCGCGGCTGCGTTTTCCTGGACGCTACTTGTATTTCTTGTAGCTCTTCTCTTCCACGATTCTCGATCCGAGGCGGGTATTGATCTCGCGCTTCACCGCCGCGCGCTCATCGTTGGTGACGTAGACAGCGCGCGCCAGCTCGATGAATTCCTTGTCGAAGGCCGATGCGAGTTCCTTGTCGCGGATGTCGTCTTCGATCACCCACAGCTTCTCGTTGATGCGCTTGAGCGCAGCCCATTGCCCGGCGATGTCGGCGTTCGCATGGCCGCTGTCGCGCCAGGTGTCTTCCAGCAAGTCCAGTTCGATGCGCACGTTCGCCACCTTGGCCGGATCGGTCATGCGCTCCGCTTTGATCTGCAGGATGGTGATCTTGTCGATCAGTTCGCCGGGCGAGATGGGGACTTTGATGTCGGTGGTCATGGCAGGCTCGATCTTGAAGTGAAACGGGTTGCAGCAGTCATGCCGGTCCCCAATAGCCGATGCGCTTGCGGATTTTCAGCTTGCGCCACAGGTTGAGCGGTTTGCGCTTGGGGCTGCGCCCGCCTGCGGCGATGAACGCCTCGACCGCATCGAGCACGCGTTCGCTGGAGCGGCCGTCGCGATAGGGATGGATGCTGTCGGCATACGTGCGAATGTGCTGCATCAAGTCCGCGGGCCGGCTCAGTGCGCGCTCCAGCGCCGGCAGCAATTGCTCCGGGGCGTCGATGTCGATGAGCTGCGGTCCGGGGCGGCGGTTCTTGAACGTCACCACCGGCTTGTACGTCAGCAGGAATTCGTTGAGCGCGGAGGACGTGTCCGAAATCATCATGTCGACCTGCGGGAACAGGTCGAGGATGTTGTCCTCGGTGGCGAAGCGCAGGTGCGCGCTTGCCAGGGCGCGATACTTCGCGACGGTGTCCGCATCGCTCTTCGGATGCAGCGTCACGATCCATTGCCAACGGCCGCTGCGCGACAGGTCGCGAATGGTTTCGTACAGGATGTTGGCCGCGCTCCACGACGGCGAGAACGTCGAGTGATACAGGATCACCGGCCGCTCGCGCAGCGGCGGCGCCTCCGCGCTGCCGTGCTCGCGCATGAACGGATCCAGCTTGGGCCAGCCGGTCTGGCGTACCGTGAAATGCCCCGCTTGGCGCGCGCGAGTTTCGAATGCTTCGGTGTCGCGTGGGCCGGTGGTGCAGTAAAGATCGAAGAAGCCGCGGATGTAGATGTGGCGCGGCTTGCCGGCGTCGAAGCCGTGGAACACTTCGGTCTTCACGCCGGGAAAGAAATGCGGCACGGCATTGCTCGACGTGAGCACCGCGCGCGGCGCGAATGCGCGCACTGCGGCGGTAGTGCGCAGCCAACGCTCGTTGGACTGCAGTTCCTCGCCGCCAGGGCCGTCGAAGAACCAGGCAGCCTCGTCGCCGCGTGCACGGATCGCTGTCTGCAGCGGGCGCAGGATGGCGAGCGCGTAGCGTTCGGAGCCGTAGAGGAGATAGTGCTTGGTCATGCGTTGAGGCTACGTGAGGCCGTGCCCCCTCCCTAACCCTCCCCCGCTTCGCGGGGGAGGGGACCGGACCGAGAAAGTGATGCGAGTTGGATGGTGCGTGCGATCCGTTCCGGCTCCCTCCCCCGCGAAGCGGGGGAGGGTTGGGGAGGGGGCGGGCCATCGCTCCGGCTCCAGGGTCATCGATCCAACTCCAATTGCCGTGCCGCCGCCTCGACCGACGCAGGATTTCTCGTCATCTCGTAATACCGCATGCGCTTGTACACCGCGTATGACGCGGCGATCTGCGCCACGACGTAGCCGCGCCAACCATCCAGGAACGCCAGGCGCAGAAAATAGTCCTTGCAGAACGCCGCGACGAATACGAACGGACACATCCACATCCGCACCGGCCGGCCGCGTTCCAGCCAGTCGCGGGCCTTGAGTTCGGCATACTTCAGCGTCTTGAGCTGCTTGTGCACGAGCGTGGGATTGTGGTGATGCAGGAAGGGCCGCTCGAACGTCACCGTGGGTGCGTCGAAGCGCAGCGATTCGTGCACGCGCACATCCGTCCAGCGCGCGCGCTTGCGGTGATAGATGCGGCCGAGCCGCTCACCCATCATGGGCCGGTACCAGCGCATCGGCGCGCCCATGTACCACGCTTCGCGGCGCAGGATCGCGCCGGCCGCGTCCGATTTCAGCAGGGCCGGCAGGCGTTGCGTGAGCTCGGCGACGAGGTCGGGCGAGAGTGTTTCGTCGGCGTCGAGCGCCAATATCCAGTCGTGGCTCGACTGCGAGGTGGCGAAGTTGCGCTGCGGCCCGAAGCCCAGCCAATCCTGGTGTACGACGCGCGCGCCGTGCGCGGTGGCGATCTGCTGAGTGCCGTCGCTGCTGCCGGCATCGACGACGATCTTCTCCGCCGCCAGAGGCACGCTGTCGAGGCATCGCGCGATGTGGCGGGCTTCGTTGCGGGCGATCACTATCAGTGTGAGCGGAAGTGTGAGCTGCGGCGGGAGCGGGGGAGCGGACATGGCGCCAAGTTTCCCACGACGGCGCCCGGCCGCGCGAGCGCTGAAATGGCGACAGCCGCTATTTCAGCGCCGCCGCGCCTGTGTGAGCAGCAGGCTGTGGAGCTTCTTGGTGACTTCGTCGGGCGTGATCAGGTCCATGACACCGGGACGTTCGATTTTCGTCGTCCACGCAATCTCGCTGGCCGGCTTGCCGAGCAGGCGGCGCGCCGCGACGTCATATTTGTCGACGCACCACTGCCGGCTGAGGTACGGACCGCTGCGGGCAGGATTCGTGGCGGCGTACAGGCCGATGACCGGCGTGCCCACCGCGGTGGCCATGTGTGCGGGGCCGGAATCGGGCGACAGCAGGACGGTGGCCCGCTCCAGCGTTGCCAGCAATTCCGGCAGCGTGTCCTTGCCGATCGCGTTCTCGCACGGTTGTTTCATGCGCGCGACGATGGCCTCGCCCGTGCGCAGTTCGTCGGCGCTGCGGCCGCCGCACAGGATCACCTTCAGGCCCAGCGTCGCGCTGGCGTAGTCGCCGATCTCGGCGTAGTACTCCGGCCGCCAGTTGCGCAGGCGATGGCTGGAGCAGGGGCTGATGACCAGCGTCTTGACGTCGTCGGGAATGAGCCGGCGCGCATAGTCGCGGGCGGCGTCGGGAATGGGAATGTCCCAGCGCAGCACTTTTTCGTAGACGTTGAATTTCTCGGCGAAGCCGAACATGGCATCCATGACGTGCTGGCGCTGCGCCGGGCGCAGGCGGTTCGTCGTGAACAGCCATTGCAATTCGCGCGCGCGGCTGCGGTCGAAGCCGAGCTTGATCTTCGCCGGAATCAGCGTTGACAGCAGGCTGGCGCGAATCGACAGCTGCATGTGCATGAGCACGTCGAAGTGCCGGCCGCGCATCGCTTCGCGCAGCACCTTGTAAGACTGCACGGTGCTCTTCTTGTCGACCACGATGAACTCGATGTCGGGCATATGGCCGAGCAGCTTCGCTTCCAGTCGCCCGATGACCCAAGTGAATTGCGTCTGCGGCCAGGCGCGCTGCAGCGTGCGGATCACCGGCAGCACATGGCAGGTATCGCCGATAGCCGACAACCGCAGGATGCAGACGGATTCGGGCACGATGTCGAAAAGGGAAGCGGGCATGCGGCGTACGCGGGGAATGCAGATTATTGAACGTAAAGCATCGTGTATTCGCTATTCTTCCATGCTCTGCAGCCTGTTGGCGGCTGCGCGCTATCTTAAAGGCCAGTGTCCGAACCCATGTCCGCTGCCGTCGAACAACTCTTGAACTTTGCCGGCGGCAGCATCGTATACGACGCCTCGCGATTGCGTAAGCCGCACCCGCATCTGTTCAGCCGCAGCTTCTGGCGCGACGCCAATGCGCTCCGGGAAGTGGCGGGCGGACGCGGTTCGGTGTGTTTCCTGCGCACGGAACACGGCCCCTGGGTGCTGCGGCACTATCGGCGCGGTGGGCTGATTGCACACATTTCTGCGGACAGCTACCTGTGGCTGGGCGCGGCGCGCACGCGTTCGTTCGCCGAGTGGCGCCTGCTCGCGCAGCTGCGCGAGCTGGGATTGCCGGTGCCCGCGCCGATCGCTGCGGGCTATGCACGCAGCGGACTGACCTATCGCGCCGATCTCATCACCGCAGAATTGGCGGGCGCGCGTACCTTGGCAGACGCCATGAGCGGTTCGTTGCCGGCTGACGTGTGGCGCCGCGTCGGGCGAACCATCGCTGCGTTTCACGCCCAAGGCGTCCAGCATGCCGATCTGAATGCGCACAACATTCTGCTGAGCGGCGCACCGGACGCGCCCGACGTACATCTGATCGATTTCGACCGCGGCCGGATTCGCGCGCGGGGTGCGTGGGAGCGGCGAGTGTTGGATCGACTGCATCGCTCGCTGCAAAAAATCAGCCGGCAGCGCAACGTCGCGTTCGGCATCGCCCAATGGGGCCGGCTGCTGGAGGAGCTTCAATCCCCGCGCGCGTAGTGATCGGTGTGTTCGGCGCCGAGTCCTTTGAAGCGTCGATGAATCCACAGGTATTGCGCCGGTACCTGGCGCGCATGCGCTTCGATCAGCTTGTTGAAGCGCTCCGCGTCCAGCGCGGGACTTTCGCCCGGAAAATTCTCCAGCATGGGCAGGATCACCATCCGATAGCCCTGTGAGCCGGGCAGGCGCTCGGGAAAGTAGGGCAGCACCGCAGCGCCGGTCATGCGCACCAGCCGCGACGTTGCGGTGTTGGTCGCGGCGGGAATGCCGAAGAACGGCACCATCTGCGCGCCTTTCTTGCGATAACTCTGGTCCGGCGCGTACCACACCGGTTCGTTGTTCTTCAGCGCCGCGATCAGTGTGCGGATGTCGTCGCGCGGGATGGCGCGCTTGGCGTGCTTGCTGCGGTTGCTGCTCAGGAAGCGCTCCAGCACCAGGTTGCGGGTGGGGCGGTACATGATGTTGGTGGGAACGCGCGCGGCGATGGCGCGCGCACCTATTTCCAACGTCGTGAAATGCGCGCTCAGCAGGATCGCACCATTGCCCAGCGCCAGCGCGGCGTGCAGATGTGCTTCGCCATCCACTCGCGTGAGCTTGCGGATGCGCTCGTCCGAGCTCCACCAGCTGATCGCGGTTTCGAACAGGCCGATGCCGACACTGCGAAAATGTTCGTGCAGGATGAAGCTGCGCTCGGCGGCGGATTTTTCGGGAAAGCACATTTCCAGGTTGCGCCGCGCGATGCGCACGAACGACAGCGGCAGATGCGCCATCAGCCCGCCGATGCGACGTCCCAGCCACACCAGCACCGCATAGGGCAGCGGTTCGAACAGCCGCAGCGCGCCGAGCGCAAACCACGTTGGCCAATAGCGTGGATGCAGCAGCGCGGGCTTCACGGCCGCGCCCCGGAGGAACTGTATGGATCAAAGCCCGGCCGCCGAAAACGTTTGTAGGCCCACAGATACTGCTCCGGATGGCGGCGCACCTGCGCTTCGATCAGTTCGTGAAAACGGCGCGTGTCGGCGACGGCGTCGTCCGACGGGAAATTCTCGAACGGCGGGTAGATACGTACCAGGTAGCCGCGATTGTCCGCGCGTCGCTCGGGAAAATAGGGCAGCACCGGCGCACGCGAGATCTTCGCCAGCCGCGTCGTCGCGACGTTCGATGCAGCAGGCTGGCCGAACAATGGCACCAGCTCGCTGTTTTTGTCGGTGAAGCGCTGGTCGGGTGCGTACCACACCGGCAGGTTGTTCTTGAGGTTCTGCAGCAGGTCGCGGATCTGGTCGCTCGATATGGCCTGCACGGTGTGGCGCGCCCGCCCGCGGCGCGACAGCTCGGCGATCAGGTCGTTGCTTGGCGTGAGGTACATCGTGCTCATCGGGCCGAGCAGCGTCAGCGCCCGTGCACCCATTTCCAGCGGCGTGAAATGCGCGCTCAGAATCAATGCGCCGCGGCCTTGCGCCAGCGCGGCTTGCAGATGTTCGACGCCTTCGAACCGGATGAGCCGCAGTAGTCGCGCGTTGCTCGCCCACCAGACCAGTCCGGTTTCGAACAGCGCGCAGGCGAGCGATTCGAAATGATGGCGCACCAGCCGGCGCCGTGCGCGCGCGTCCAGTTCCGGCAGACACAGCTTGATGTTGATGTCGGCGATGCGCCGGTCGCGCCGGCCGAACAGCCATGCGACGCGTCCGAGCGCGCGTCCCACCGCCAGTTGCGCGCATAGCGGCAGCACGTTCACGAGCCGCACGACACCGATGCCGAACCACACCGCCCAATAGCGCGGCCCGAGAAAGCGGTACAGCGGCATGCGTTCGTTGCCGCGCGCGGGCGCGGGTGTGGCCGGCGTCTTGTTGGTGAGTCCTTGGGTCATGAGTCCGTTGCGAGTCGACGAGGCGCGAATGTTAGCTCAGAACGCCGCTTCGAACCTGCGGACAGCTACGTCGGCGGCGAGGCTACCGTGCCTGGTCCTCAGCCTGTACGCTTGTAGCGCTCCGCGTCGAGCGGGCGCCCTCACTCAAGGCAGTCATGCTGCGCCTCATCTATACAGCGCTTCTCTATCTCGCCGCGCCCGTGGTTTTCGCATTCACCGCATGGCGCGGCGTGCGCGATCCGCTGTATCGCGACCGCCTGCCGGAGCGCTTCGGCATGACGTCGTTGCGGCCCGTTCAACCCGTCCTATGGGTGCACGCAGTCTCCGTCGGCGAGGTGCAGGCGGCTGCGCCGCTGATCCGCGCACTGCTGCAACGCTATCCGCAGCATTCGTTGGTGGTGACGACGACCACGCCCACCGGCGCGCAACGCGTGCGTTCTCTCTTTGTGAAAGAGATGCAGGCGGACCAGGTGCAGCATGCCTATCTGCCGTATGACCTGCCGGGCTCGGTGCGCCGTTTTCTTGACCGCGTGCGGCCGCGGCAGGCCGTCATCATGGAAACCGAGGTCTGGCCCAATCTGTATCGCGCCTGCGCTGCGCGCAAGATTCCGATTGTGCTGGTCAGCGCGCGGCTGTCGGAGCGATCGGTGCCGCGCTATCGGCGTTTCGCCGGTTTGTTCGGTGCAGTCGTGCGCGACTTGGACATCGGTGCGCAGACGCAGACTGACGCGGAGCGCTTCGTCGCCATCGGCGCGGACGCCGGGCGCGTGCGCGTCACCGGCAACATCAAGTTCGATATGGAAGCGCCGACGCAAGTGCGCGATGAGGGCGCAGCGCTGCGCGACGCCATGTTCGCGGGCCGCAAAGTGTGGGTAGCCGGCAGTACCCATGCGGGAGAAGAGGAGATCGTGCTGGCCGCGCATCAGCGCATTCTGAAGATCCATCGCGATGCATTGCTGATTCTCGTGCCGCGCCATCCGGATCGCTTCGAGCAGGTACGCAACTGGCTCGGCACGCGCTCGGTACGATTCGCACGGCGCTCGCGCAACGAAGCGGCGGGTACGGCGAATGTGCTGCTAGCGGACACGCTCGGCGAATTGCTGATGCTCTACGCGGCCGCCGATGTCGCATTCGTCGGCGGCAGTCTCGTGCCGCATGTCGGCGGGCACAATTTGCTGGAGCCCGCGGCGTTCGCGAAGCCCATCCTGACCGGTCCGTACAATGCCAACGGCAAAGACATCGCGCAGCTATTGATCGACGGCGGCGCGGCGCTGGAGGTGAAGTCCGCGGAGGAACTCGCGGCAGCCGTGGCGAAGCTGTTCGCCGATCCGGCGCGGCGCGACAAAATGGGCGCGGAGGCGCTGCGCATCCTTGCCGCGAACCGCGGTGCGTTGGCGCGCGCGCTGGCGCTCATAGATGCGCAGGGCGGGTAGCAAGATCGTTGGGCTTCGCAGACTCAGCCCAACCTACGTGTCGACTATTTCTTCAGCCAGCCGTTGATCTCTTCGAGATCGGCGCGATTCAGCGTGCCGCTCGCCAATTGCAGCTGCAATACGTTGAGCAGGTAGTCGTAACGGCTGCGCGAATACGTCGTCTGCGCATCGAACAGGCGCCGTCGTGAATCGAGCACGTCGACGGTCGTGCGCGTGCCGACTTCGAAGCCCGCTTCGGTCGCCTGCAACGCCGTCTGGCTCGACGCCACGGCTTGTTTCAGTGCCTGCACGCGCGAGATTTCGCTCAGCACGCCGAGGTAGGCATCGCGGGTCGCGCGCTCGGTTTCGCGCGCTGCGCGCTCCAGGCGTTCGCGCGCTGCGCGATGCAGGTACACGCGCTGCCGCACGGCGGATGACGTGCCGCCGCCGGAGTAGATCGGGAAGGAAAGCTGCAGGCCGATGGTGTCCGTGGTCGAGTTGGAGTCGGCCGGCGCGGTGGCGAGCGCACCGCCGCCGACACGGCTGTCCACTTCCCCGTCGTTGTCGTTGTCCTGGTGGCTGGCTACGAAGTCCAGGGTGGGCAAATGGCCAGCGCGCGCCACGCGCACGTCCTGCTTGGCGATGTCGGTGGCCAGGCGCGCGGAGATCACTCGCAGGTTTTGCTCCAACGCCGTCGTCACCCACTGTTCTTCGTTCTGGGGATCGGGGCTCTTCAGCGGCAGATCGTCAATAGGCGGGGCCAGCGTGTCGAACGGTTCGCCAGTGAGTTCACGCAGCAATTCCTGCGCGGTGGCGAGCGAGCGCTTCGCCTGGATGACCGACGCGGCGGCTTGGTCGTGGGCGGCGCGCGTTTCCTGCACGTCGGTGATGGCGATCAGGCCCACTTCGAAGCGCTTGTCGGCCTGTTCGAGCTGGCGGCTGAACGCTTCCAGCGTCGCCTGCGCGCTGTCCACCGTATCGCGCGCGGCAAGCACGTCGAAGTAGCGCTGCGCGGTGCGCTGGATCAGATCCTGCTGCGCGGCGTGGTAGTCCGCTTCGGCCTGCGCGACCTGCGCGTCGGCGCGCTTCAGGGTCATCCACTGGTCCCAGCGGAAGATCGTCTGGCGCAGGTTGAGCTGCCATGACGTGCCGTCGACGCTGCTGGTGCTCACCACGGAGCGCTGGATCTGCGGACTGTTAGGCGGCTGGGTGGGATCGGGAACGAGCGTGATGCGACCGCTGTCCGCGTCGCTTTGCGTGTAGCTGCCGGCGGCGTCGACCTGCGGCAGCAGGTTGGCCAGCGCCTGCGGCTTGGATTCGCGGCTGGCGAGGCGGTTGGCGTCGGCTTCGCGGATCTGCGGATCGTTCTGCAGTGCCCGTTCGTAAACCTGGATGAGATCGGCGCTTAGCGCGGGGGGCGCGGCGAGCCCAGGAATCAGGGAGGCGATCAGGGAAGCGATCAGCGACGTGCCGCCGCCGCTCAGAACTCGCGCACGCAATTTCATTTGTTGAATTCCCATCTGCGCGCTCGCGGGCGCAGTCGTTCGTTACACATCGGACGGTTCAGACGTTCAATAGGTCGGAATCGTTGCATCCAATTCCCGCGACCAGGCCAGAATCCCGCCCGCCAGGTTGGCTGTGCGGAAGCCATTCTGCTGCAGCAGCTTCGCGACCTCGAGGCTGCGGCGTCCCGAGCGGCACAACACGACGATCTCCTGGCCGCGATCCAGCTCGCCGAGCCGGTCGGCCACGCTGCCCATCGGGATGTGGACAACGTCCGGCACGCTGGCGACGCCGAGCTCCCAATCCTCGCGCACATCCAGCAGCGTCAGGGCTTCGCCGCGCTGGCGGCGGGCGACGAATTCGGTGGGGGTAATTTCAGGGATGCTCATGGCGAATGGAAGCGTATGACGGTGAAAGCCGGGTAAAGATCGGTGAATGGCGCAGCTGACTTCTGAGGCGTGAGCGGTGAGCGAATCGAATCAATGAGCGCTAAAACACGAACTGAGGGGGACGCGGTGCGTTGACCAGCGGCTCGATGACGGTTTCGAACAGGCCCTCGCGCAGCCACTCGCGCTCGCCCATCCGGGTGATCTTCCAGGCTTCCATCGCAGGCGCCGGGCCGGTGACGATGAACAGCCGGCCACCGGGCTTGAGGGCGCGTTGGAAGCGTTCGTCGTACAGCGGCAATGAACCTGTGACGGCGATGGCATCGTACTGCCCTACCTCGTCCAGCAGCATGGCGTCCGCGGTTTCCACCGCGACGTTGTTGATCGCGGCGTCCAGCAGGTGCCGGGTCGCGCTCGCGGCCAGCTCGGGGAAGATTTCCATCGATCGCACGCGTGAGGCAAGCCGGCCCATGCAGGCGGCGAGATAGCCGCTGCCGGTGCCCACTTCCAGCACGATGTGGTCGGGGGCGATGTCCAGCGCTTGCAGTATGCGGCCCTGGATTTTCGGCGGCAGCATGAACTGCCCATGCGGCAGCGGGATCGGGCCGTCGGCGAAGGCGGTGCCGCGCCACTGCTGCGGCACGAATTGCTCGCGCTTCACCTCACGCATGGCCGCCAGAACGCGCTCGTCGAACACGTCCCAGGTATGGATCTGCTGTTCGATCATCTGCAGGCGGGCGGCTTCGAGGTTCATGCGGCGCGAGGGTGACGTGGCGTTAATGTCGGGCGGACGGCGCTTTGTGCGGCTACCTGCTGCGAGCAGCGGGTAGGCAAAAGGCCGGGCGGCAAAGGGTACGGACTTTGATTCCGCCAGACAAGGTTATGGTGAACCAGTGACTTTAGTACGTACCGTAACGCCGGTGAGTGTGCTCGCGCGCGCAGCGCGTGGCGCGCCGTCGAATCCGCTTGACCATTATGGTCAATCCATGCGGCATAAATCCTGCGGTCCGATATGCTCGCTCACGTATCGCATGAAGATGATTGAATAAAGGCGCGCCCGCCCCAAGTCGGACGGAGGCGCTAACCGCATGGCTTGAAGGGTCGCAATGGCGTGTCTTAAGTGAGCGTCCCTGTTACATGATAGGGGCTCTGAGCATTTCTCTTTCGATTGCAGTCATCGCTCTGCTGGGCGTGCTTGTCTGGCGGGAGCGCCGCGCTGCCGTGTTGTCGCGCGCGGCCGCCCAGCTCGACGGCATCGTGCGCAGCGGACGCTTCGCGCAGCGTGTCAGCACCGCCGGCGCCGCCGCGCCGCTTGCCGCCAACGCCAACCTGCTGCTGGAACAGATCGCGATCAAGGAACTGCTGATCAGCGAGCGCGAGCGTTCGCTCGTCGGCTTGCTCGGCGGCCTGCACGAAGCGGTCGCCGTGCATCGCGAAGGGATCGTGTTCGCCAATGAACGCTTCGCATCGCTGGCAGGGCAGGGTGATCCGCGGCAACTGGTGAGCAAGTCCATGGCCGAGCTGGTTCATCCGGACTACAAGGACATGGTCACAGATCACCTGCAGCGCGTGCTCAACGCGACGCCCGGTCTCGACCGGCTCGAAATCGAACTGCAGCCGCAGCGCGACCAGACCGCGCGCATCGAACTGTCCGCCGTGCGTATCGATTACCAGGGCGGTCCGGCTTTGCTGCTGACCATGGTGGAGATGGGTCCGCGCGCCGCGTCGACGACTTCCCCGGCGCAGCATCGTGGCCGGCCGACCGCCTGGGAAACCCTCGACTCGCTCGGCGAAGGCATCGTCACCACCGACGTGAACGGGCGCATCGACTACATGAACCGCGCCGGCGAAGCCATCGTCGGCGTGCCGGCAGTGGACGCGCTCGGCAAGACCATCACGGACATCATCTCGCTGGTGGACGAAGGCGACCGGCGTTCGCTCGGCGACCCGGTGCGCCAATGCCTGAACACCCAGGCGCGCGTGACGGTGGGCCGGCGCGGCCTGATGATTTCCCGCGACGGCCGCGACGAACGCTCGGTGGAGCTGACGGTGACGCCGCTGAAGGGCCACAAGGGCGATCTCGCCGGCGCCGTGATCGTGGTACGCGATGTCAGCGAATTGCGCGGCATCGCGCGGCAGATGTCCTACCAGGCCAGCCACGACGCGCTCACCGGCCTGGTCAACCGCCGCGAGTTCGAGCGGCGTCTGGAAGAATCGCTCGAAACGGCGCACGCCAACACGGCGCGCCACGTGCTGTGCTATCTCGACCTCGACCGCTTCAAGGTGGTGAACGACACCTGCGGCCACATGGCGGGCGACAGCATGCTGCGCGAAGTGGCGGCGCTGATCAAAGAGACCGTGCGCGACTCGGACACCGTCGGGCGCCTGGGTGGCGACGAATTCGGCCTGCTGCTGGTGGGCTGTCCGCTGGAGAAGGCGCGCCAGATCGCGGATGACGTGGTGCGCAAGACCGCCGACTACCGCTTCGTGTGGAAGGACAAGATCTTCAACATCGGCGTCAGTGTCGGCCTGATCGAGATCTCCCGCGAAAGCGGCGCGCCCGAAGAACTGATGAGCGCGGCGGACTCGGCCTGCTACGTAGCCAAGAAGCAGGGCAATCATGTGCACGTGTACTCGGCGCGCGATGAAGCCGTGGCGCGGCATCGCGGCGAAATCCACTGGCTGCAGCGGCTGCAGACGGCGCTCAAGGAGAACCGCTTCGAACTGATGGCGCAGCCCATCGTCGCCATGGACCCGACCAAGAGCGACGGCCCGGCGCTGGAAATCCTGCTGCGCTTGCAGGACGACAGCGTGCCCGGCGGCATTTCACCGGTCGAATTCCTGCGCGCCGCGGAGCGCTATCGCCTGATGTCCGACGTCGATCGCTGGGTAGTGCAGGCCGCGCTCACCGCCTTGGGCCGCGGCGCGATCCGCCTGCCCGCGGGCCGCAGCCTCGCCATCAACCTGTCCGGCCAGACGCTAGGTGATCCGCAGTTCCTGGAATACGTCGTCGACGTGCTGGACCGCACCGGCGTCGCGCCCGATCAGCTGTGCTTCGAGGTGACCGAGAACTCGGTCATCACCAACATCGAACATGCCGAACGTTTCATCGGCGTGCTGCACGGCATGGGTTGTCATTTCGCGCTGGACGATTTCGGCCGCGGCCTGTCCTCGTTCGGCAATCTGAAGAACCTGTCGCTGGACTACCTGAAGATCGACGGATCCTTCATCCGCAACCTCGCCACCGATCCGGTGAACCAGGCCATGGTGGCCGCCATGATCAAACTGGCGCGCACCTTGAAGTTCCAGATCATCGCGGAGCAGGTGGAAGACGCCGGCGCCCTGGAGTCCGCGCGCCGCATGGGTGTCGACTTCGTGCAGGGCTATCACCTCGCCCGTCCCGAGCCTCTCGTCAAAGCTCGCACTCCTTAGCTTTTTACTTACGGCCTGACGGCCTGCTTGCGCGTGCGCCTTCGGCCGGTGGCTGGCGAGGCCAGGGGGAGAGTCTCGGCGGACCCTTCGGTTGGGTCACTCCAGCTTCGTTCAGAGGGTGCCCGCATGATTGAATCCGTGGCGAGTGAGTGATCGCAGCACCGCGCCACCGATCGCTATCCTGATTTAAGAGTGATTTCGAAGTTTCGTCTCTGCCAGCACGGCGCCAGTCGCCAAGCCTCTCCCCCTGTCCTTCCAGCCACGAGAGCGCGCTGATTTCCAGAAGATTCTCTCACCCTCCCCCGCTCCTCGCGGGGGAGGGCAGGGAGGGGGCGCGCCGTCAAATTGCCGCACCCGGGAAGTTCGCTATCTCCTCGCGTCGATGCGTTTGCGCACCGAGGCTTCGCCGCGCCCCCACCCCAACCCTCCCCCGCTTCGCAGGGGAGGGGGCCGGACGAATGAGCGCGCGGTGGGAATCTGCCAACCATGCTCCACAAAGCGCGCTCTTCGTGACTGGAAGGATGGGGTGGGGCGTTTGGCGATCAGTCCAAAGCTGTAATCAACGAAACTTCGAAATCACTCTTAAATCAGGATAGCGAATTCGCGAAGCGGTGCTACGCGCAGCCTCGCGCCACAGTTTCAATCATGCGGGGCAACCTCCGAACGAAGCTGGAGTGACTTAACCGAAGGGTCCGCCAAGCGCCCCACCCCAGCCTCGCCGGTCACGCGGCCGAAGGCGCGCGCGACAAGCCACAGCGGCGTCAACCACCCAAAGCGACAGCGCAAAAAAAAGGCGCAGCCAAAGCCGCGCCTTTCAGTGTCGCCAATGCAGCAGAGTGACGCTTAGAGCAGCGGCACCAACAGCAGCGCGACGATGTTGATGATCTTGATCAACGGGTTGATGGCGGGGCCGGCCGTGTCTTTGTAGGGATCGCCGACCGTGTCGCCGGTGACGGCGGCCTTGTGGGTGTCCGAGCCCTTGCCGCCGTAGTTGCCTTCCTCGATGTACTTCTTCGCGTTGTCCCATGCGCCGCCGCCCGTGCACATGGAGATCGCGACGAACAGGCCGGTGACGATGGTGCCGATCAGCAGGCCGCCCAGTGCGCGGATGCCGGCGCCGGGGCCCATCAGGAAGTTCATGCCGAAGGCAACGACGACCGGTACCAGGATCGGCAGCAGCGACGGGACGATCATTTCCTTGATCGCCGCCTTGGTCAGCAGGTCGACGGCGCGCGAGTAGTCCGGCTTCGCCGTGCCTTCCATGATGCCCTTGATCTCGCGGAACTGGCGCCGTACTTCGACGACCACCGAGCCGGCCGCGCGGCCCACGGCTTCCATCGCCATCGCGCCGAACAGGTACGGCACCAGGCCGCCGATGAACAGGCCGATGATCACGGCTGGATCGGACAGCGAGAACTGGACCATTTCGCGGCCCGTCGCCAGCAGGTGCGTTTCGAGGTTGTGCGTGTAGTCGGCGAACAGCACCAGTGCGGCGAGACCGGCGGAGCCGATCGCGTAGCCCTTGGTGACGGCCTTCGTCGTGTTGCCGACGGCGTCGAGCGCGTCGGTGATCGTGCGCACGTTCTTCGGCAGGCCGGCCATTTCGGCGATGCCGCCGCCGTTGTCGGTGATCGGACCGTAGGCGTCGAGCGCGACGATCATGCCCGTCATCGACAGCATGGCCGTGGCCGCGATCGCGATACCGTACAGGCCCGCGCCGGTGACCGGAATCGTGGCAGTGCCGATGTGGTACGAGCCCCAGATGGCGGCGCAAACGGCGAGCACCGGCCAGGCGGTGGAGCGCATCGAGACCGCGAGGCCGGCGATCACGTTCGTGCCGTGACCGGTCTGCGATGCCGCGGCGACGCCGCGCACCGGGCCGTATTCAGTCGCGGTGTAGTACTCGGTGATCCAGATCAGCGCGCCGGTGAGCACGAGGCCGATGATGGCGCACTGGAACATGCCGCTGGCCGCGTCGCCCATCATCTTCTGCGCGACGAAGTAGAACGCGATCAGCGCCAGCACGCCCGACACCGCGGTGCCGCGGTACAGCGCGTTCATGATCTTGCCGCCCGCGCGCGCCTTCACGAAGAAGGTGCCGACGATGGAAGCGATGATGGACACCGCGCCGAGCATCAGCGGGAACAGGATGTATTTCATGTCCAGTCCACCTTCGGCGGAATGGAACAGCAGGCCGCCCAGCACCATCGTGGCGACCACGGTCACGGCGTAGGTTTCAAACAGGTCGGCTGCCATGCCGGCGCAGTCGCCGACGTTGTCGCCGACGTTGTCCGCGATGACGGCCGGGTTGCGCGGGTCGTCTTCCGGGATGCCGGCTTCGACCTTGCCCACCAGGTCGGCGCCGACGTCCGCGCCCTTGGTGAAGATGCCGCCGCCGAGACGCGCGAAGATGGAGATCAGCGAACCGCCGAACGCCAGACCGATCAGCGAGTGCAGTGCCGCCTCGTCGCCGACGTGGCCGCGCAGCAGCGCGAAGTAGCCGGCGACGCCGATCAGGCCGAGCCCCACGACCAGCATGCCGGTGATGGCGCCGCCGCGGAACGCGACCGCGAGGGCCGGGTTCAGGCCGACGCTGGCGGCCTGCGCCGTGCGTACGTTGGCGCGCACCGAAACGTTCATGCCGATGAAGCCGGCGAGGCCCGACAGCACCGCGCCGACCGCGAAGCCGCCTGCGGTCGCCCAGTTGAGCGCGAAGCCCAGCACGACGAACAGCACGACGCCGACGATGGCGATGGTGGAGTACTGGCGGTTGAGGTACGCCTTGGCGCCGGCCTGGATGGCCGCGGCGATTTCCTGCATGCGGGCATTGCCGGCCGGCTGCTTGTTGATCCAGCCGAACGCGAATACTCCGTAGAGCACCGCGAGCACGCCAGCGGCGATCGCCACCCAGAGCGCGACATCTGTGGACATCAGTATTCCCTCCCCGTACGGGCTGTCATTGGTCTTTGATCTTGTGAACGCACCGCCGCGCTCTTTGACGAGTCGTCCGCGGTGCGAGAACCCATGCGCTGCAGCGTTACCAACCAAGGTCTGGCCGCGGCGCAGGCACCCAAAAAAGGCGGCGGACTATACCACAAAGGTATTTTTTAGCTGCCTGCGCACCGGGATGTTTTTCAGGGTTACGTATTGCGGCAGCCCGTTCTTGTAGGGCGGATAATCCTCGCCCTTGATCAGAGGCTGCAGGTAGCGGCGCGCCTTGGCGGTAATGAAAAAACCGTCGGCGCTGATGTAGTCCTTGGGCAGCATCTTTTCCTGGTTGGCGACGTCGCTCAGCTGGGCGATGCCGAGCTTCCATTTGTAGGGCTTGTCGGAGGTGCGCACAATGGTGGGCATCACCGAGTTCTGGCCTTGCAAAGCCAGTTCCACCGCGGCTTTGCCCAGCGCGTAAGCCTGTTCGACATCCACCTTCGAGGCGATGTGCCGGGCGGCTCGCTGCAGGTAGTCCGCGACCGCCCAGTGATACTTGTAGTTGAGCCTGGCCTTGACGATCTGTGCGATCACCGGCGCGACGCCACCCAATTGCGCATGGCCGAACGCGTCGCGGATGCCCGCGTCGGACAGGAACTTGCCCTCGGAGTTCTTCACGCCTTCGGACACGACGATGGCGCAATAGCCGTATTTCTCCACGCATTCCTTGACCCGCGCGAGGAAGCGTTCTTCGTCGAAAGTCACTTCCGGGAACAGGATGATGTGCGGTGCATCGCCCTCCTTTTCCGCCGCCAGCCCGCCCGCCGCCGCGATCCAGCCCGCGTGCCGGCCCATCACTTCCATGATGAAGACCTTGGTGGATGTCTTCGCCATCGAGGCCACGTCGAAGCCGGCTTCGCGGATGGACACCGCGACATACTTGGCCACCGAGCCGAAACCCGGGCAGCAGTCGGTGATGGGCAGGTCGTTGTCCACTGTCTTGGGAACGTGGATGGCCTGGATGGGATAGCCGAGCGTGCCGGCGAGCTGCGACACCTTCAGGCAGGTGTCGGCCGAGTCGCCGCCGCCGTTGTAGAAAAAGTAGCCGATATCGTGCGCCTTGAAGACTTCGATCAGGCGCTGGTACTGCGCCGGATTGTCTTCCAGCTTCTTGAGCTTGTAGCGTGCGGAGCCGAATGCGCCTGAAGGGGTGTGGCGCAGCGCCCGGATGGCCGCAGCCGATTCCTTGCCGGTGTCGATCAGATCCTCGGTCAAGGCGCCGACGATGCCGTGCCGGCCCGCGTAAATCTTGCCGATCTTGTTCTTGTGCTTGCGTGCCGTTTCGATCACGCCGCAGGCGGACGCGTTGATGACGGCGGTGACGCCGCCGGACTGGGCATAGAAGGCATTGCGGGGTTTGGCTGCGGGCATGGGCACACCGAGGTGATGGAAGGTTGCTACGCGGTCAGGTCAGGGTAACGGGACGAGAGGATAGCAAGCCTTTTCGTATTTCCCTCGCCGCGGTCTTTTCGGTAGGGTAGCGCCTCTTTTGGGGAGGCTCAGGGTCGAATAATGCGTATCGTTCTATTGGGAGCGCCCGGTTCGGGCAAGGGCACGCAAGCCGCGCGGCTGCAGGCGAAGCATGGAGTCCCGCAGGTTTCTTCCGGCGATTTGCTGCGCGACGCCGTTGCCCGCAAGACTGATCTCGGCCTGCAAGCCAAAGCGGTGATGGAATCCGGTCAGCTCGTGTCGGACGACATCGTGCTCGGCCTGATCCGCGATCGCCTCAGCCGGCCCGATGCCGCCAACGGTTTCATCCTTGACGGCTTTCCCCGCAATATCGACCAGGCCAATTCGCTGGCCGCATTGTTGAACGACATCGGCCAGCCGCTCGAAGCGGTCTTGCTGCTCGACGTGCGCAAGGATCTGCTGCTGCAGCGCCTTGCCGGACGCCGCATCTGCCCGAAGTGCGGCGCGGTCTACAACGTGATGTCGATGGCGTCGGGCGCGACCGGCTGCACCAACGACGGTGCCGAGCTGTATCAGCGGCCGGACGACAAGGAAGAAGTGATCGGCAAGCGCCTGGAAGTGTACGAAGCGCAAACGCGTCCGCTGGTCGAGCATTACACCAAGTTGGGACTGCTGCGCGCCGTCGCGGGCGAAGGCGAGTTGGACGACGTGTTCGAGCGCATGGAAGCCGCGGCGCTGGCCAAGCCCGTGCCCGCAGGCAAAGTAACGGTGCGCGCGACGCAGGCGAAGCGGGCGCCGCTGAAGACGGTCGCGAAAGCCGCCCAGAAATCGATCAAGAAATCGGTCAAGAAGGGCGCGAAGAAAGTCGCGGCGAAGGCGGCCAAGCCAGCCAAGAAAGCCGCCAAGAAAGCCGCCAAGAAAAAAGTCGTGCGCGCCAAGTCAACCAAGAAAGCATCGAAGAAAACTTCCAAGCCAGTGGCCGCCAAGAAGAAAAAAAGCAAGCCGGTCGCGCGCAAGAAGTAATCGGACCTACGCAAACTCATGCGGCGAGCGCCACTAGGCGCTCGCCGATCAACTCGCGCCGCCAGCCGCTCATCAGCCGCTCGGCGCGGCTTGCGAACACGAGCTGTTCGATGTCGCGGCGCGTCGCCAGCAACTCCGACGCAATGCCCAGGCGTTCCGCTTCCGCGCGCACGAAGCTCATCAGCTTGCTCACGCGCGCCAGCAGCTCGGCTTCCGGCCGGTCGGGCACGAAGCTCGGTGGCTCGTTGCCCGCGTTCGCCCGACCCGCGGCGATCAGCGCGATGAGCTCCTCCCCGCGATTGCGGATGACGGCGGACGGCAGACCCCGCACCTGTTCCAGTGCGTGCATATCTGCCGGCAGGCGGTCGGCGATTTCGCGCAGGGTCTCGTCCGCCAATATCCAGCCGCGCGGCTTGTCGCTTTGCATGGCGCGCGTTTCGCGCCATTGCGCCAGCAGCTTCGCCGTCGCGCGCTGCTCGGGGTGCAGCCGGTCCAGGCCCTTCAGCCGGCGCCATGCCTCTTCCGGCTCGGTGCGATACAGTCCCGGGTCTTCCAGTTCGCGTGCTTCGGCATTCAACCATTCCAGCCGGCCGGCTTTGGCCAGCGCGTCGCGCAGATTGAGATACAACGGCGCGAGATAGCGCACGTCATCAGCGGCGTAGGCGAGTTGATCCGCCGTCAGCGGCCGCTTGCTCCAGTCGGCGCGCGCGTGACCTTTGGCAAGCACGTGACCCATGCGCTGTTCGACCAGTCCGCCGTAACCGACCTGGCCCGCGTGGCCCAGCAGGCCGGCGGCGATCTGCGTATCGAAGATGGGAACGGGGATCGGCAGGCCAAACGGCTGCATGGCCTGCGACATCACCTCTATGTCCTGCCGCGCCGCGTGCAGCACCTTCAGGCGCGCGCGGTCCTGCAGAAACTCCCACAGCGGCCTGAGGTCGGAGATTGCAAGTGGATCGATGACAACGCAGTGCTCTGCGGTCGCCGCCTGCACCAGGCACAGCGCCGGGTAGTAAGTGCTCTCGCGCATGAATTCGGTGTCGAGCGCGACGAATTCGCTGCGGGACAGCAGATCCAGCCCTGCGGCGAGTTGGTCGGCGGTGGAGGCGCTGAGGATGGGTTGCATGGCGTGTACAATTATGGAATCAAATGCTGAAACTGCTGCAAACATTCGTCGACATCGCCCTGTGGCGTAAAGGGCCGCAGGATCTGCCGGCGTCGGGTTTTCTCGCGTGGCTCACCCTCGCGGCCTACGTTGCCACCAGCATTGTCCAGGTGGAACTTGCGCACCCGCGCATGAGCGAAGCCATCCTGGTCATTGCCGTCGATGTGGTCATGCTACTGGGATGGCTGTGGGTCGTGCTCGCCTTTTTCGGCCGCCGCGAACGGTTCGTGCAGACGGCCGCGGCGGTGCTGGGCGCGGGCACGGTGATGAGCCTGCTCGACACCGCTGTGCAAGCGTTGGCGTTGTCGATGGGCCCCGGCAATTCAACGGGCAACGCGCTGGGAGACGTTTGGAATTACGTGCGGTTCTTTGGCTATGCGCTGGTCTTCGGCCGCATCTTCATGCACGCGCTGGAGCGCGGCATGTTCACCGGTATCGCGCTCACCTTCGGCATCATCTATTCCACGTTCGCCGTCACGCACTTGACGCTGCTTCAATTACGCGGTCATTGAGAATCAACACGATGCACGTTCACATCCTCGGCGTCTGCGGCACCTTCATGGGCGGCGTCGCCGCACTGGCGCGCGCATCCGGGCATCGCGTCACAGGTTCCGACCAGAACGTCTATCCGCCGATGTCGGACCAGCTGTCCGCCATGGGGATCGAGCTGATCGAGGGTTACGATCCTGTGCAGCTCAAGCTGCACCCCGACGTGGTCGTGGTCGGCAACGTGATGAGCCGCGGCAACACGCTGATCGAGAGCCTGCTGGAAAGCGGCATTCCGTACACTTCGGGACCGGAATGGCTGTCGCGCCATGTGCTGGCGAATCGCTGGACGCTCGCTGTCGCGGGCACGCACGGCAAGACGACGACGTCGAGCATTCTCGCCTGGATTCTGGACTTCGCCGGGCTCGATCCGGGGTTTCTCATCGGCGGCGTGCCGGGCAACTTCAACGTCACCGCGCGCCTCGGCGGCGGCAAGCATTTCGTCGTCGAGGCGGATGAGTACGACACGGCGTTCTTCGACAAGCGCGCCAAGTTCGTCCACTACCGCCCGCACACCGCCGTGCTCAACAACCTCGAACACGACCACGCCGACATCTATCCCGATGTCGCGTCGATTCAGTGGCAGTTCCACCAGCTCATGCGCATGGTGCCGCGCAACGGTCTGGTCGTTGCCAACGCGGCCGATGCGAACGTCATGCACGTGATCGACATGGGCTGCTGGACGCCGGTCGAGCGCTTCTCCGGCGGCACGGGCGGCGATGCGGCGTGGTACGTCGCGGTCGAACCGGGCAGCGACTATTCCTCGTTCGCAGTGATGGAAGGCGACCGCAAGGAAGCCGAAGTGAAGTGGTCGATGGTGGGGCGGCACAACGCGCAGAACGCATTGGCCGCGATGCTCGCCGCGCGCCATGCCGGCGTGGAGATGCAGACGGCGGCGGATGCGCTGCGCGAATTCAAGGGCGTGCGCCGCCGCATGGAAGTGCGCGGCGTCGTCAACGGCATCACCGTCTATGACGACTTCGCACATCACCCCACTGCCATCGAAACGACCATCGACGGCCTGCGCCGCCACATCGGCGCGGCGCGCCTGATTGCCGTGCTGGAGCCGCGGTCCAACACGATGAAGCTGGGCACGCATCGCGAAGCGATGGCCAAGTCGCTCATGCACGCCGACGAGGTGTGGATGTACCAGGGGCCGGGCGTGACGTGGGACGTCGCCGGCTCGGTCGCCTCGCTCGGCGCCAAGGCGCGCGTCGAAAACGATATCGATACGCTGGTGAGCGAACTCGGCGACACGCTGCAACCCGGCGATCATGTGCTCATCATGTCGAACGGCGGCTTCGGCGGCGTACACGCCAAATTGCTCGCGGCGTTGCAGAAGCGCACCTGACGATGCCCGACATGCCGACGACGCTGCCGCTGTTTCCCCTCAACGCCGTGCTGTTTCCGGGCGGGCCGCTGAAGCTGCGCATCTTCGAGCCGCGCTACGTCGACATGATCGGCCGCTGCATGCGCGAGAATACGAGCTTCGGCGTCGCGATGCTCGTCGAAGGCTCGGAGGCGGGCCGGCGCGCACGCACGGCGGAGATGGGTACGTCGGCGCGCATCGTCGATTTCGAGAAACTGCGGGACGGCCTGCTCGGCATCACCGCGATCGGCGAGCGCCGCTTCGGCATCGTCTCGCTGGCGCAGCAGGCCGACGCGCTGAACGTCGCGCAGGTGAACTGGCTGGAACCGGAGCCGGCGCAGCCGGTGCCGGAAAACTGCGGCTACCTCGTCATGCTGCTGCAGCAGGCATTGCCGCGGCTCGCGCCGCTCTACGATTTCACGCCGGTAGACTACGACAATGCAGCGTGGGTGGGCGCGCGGCTGGTGGAGATACTGCCGCTGCCGCTCAGCGAGAAGCAGCGCTGCCTGGAAATGCTCGATCCGCTGCAGCGGCTGGAATATCTGCGCGTGCGCGTCAAGGTCGAGACGGACAACGGCACCAACCTGCAATAGCCCGCGTCAGGGCTTGCGCCGCGCCGCCAGCGCATAGCGCACAGCCCAGAACGCCGCGCCGATTGCCAAGATATAACCAACCGCGCCCCAGCCGAGCACGCCGTCGTAAGAGCCCACCAGCCAGCTCGTCGACGCCCCGGCATTCACGCGCGACGTGCCGCGTGTGAATGCAATCGAGCTCACCCACGCCGCGTGCATGCCGATCGACGCCGCGATCGCGCCGGTGCGCAGGCGCGCCAATGCCAGCAGCACGCCGACGCAGAACAGGGACAGGAACGAATCGACGAGTTCCATGGGCGCCGCATATTTATCGAACATCTCCCCGAGCACGGCGAAGCCCGCGCTCCAGCCGATCTGGTCGGCGGGGATCTGCAGCCGCCCGCCGAGAAAATGCACTGATGCATACAACAGGCTTGGCAGCGCCACAGCGAGCAGCGCACCCGATTCACGCTGTATCGCTGTGAACAGTCCGCCGCGAAAGAACGTTTCTTCGATGAGCGCGACCACCAGGCCGGACGCGAGCCCGCCAAACACCAGCTGCAGCAGCAACGGCGCATTCTGATACGCGCCTTCGATCGGAATACGCGCACCGCTCACGAACAGCAGGGCCACGAGCGGCGCGATGATCGCGATGCCGATACCCAGTCCGAGCAGCAACTGGCGAATGAATTCGCGGCGCGGCAGGGCATAACCCAGCGAAGATTTGTTGGCGAGTGAGTAGCGCCGCCACAGGTAGAAGAAGCCGACCAGCGCGGCGAGCATGGCCAAGCGATGCACGACCCGATGGATGGGCTGATCGTCGATGAGCCCGACCAGCACCCAGGCCGGATAGGCCAGCACCGCCGCAGCCAGCAAGGCGCCGGCCATCACCAGCAGGAACAGTCCGAATGCGCGCATGGCCTAGCGCTCTCTCACCCTCCCCCGTCTTGACGGGGGAGGGCAGGGAGGGGGCGCGATCCAATTGCGCACGAACGACGGACGAAAAGCTGCCGGCGTGCTTTTCAATAGTATTTCCCGGAGGCGCATTTCTCGATGAACGGGCAGTAATTCGCCGCCCGCCGCGCGCTGGGAATGCTTCAATGCCGGTGCCTCTTGCAATCGTTTCAAGTCGTCGTTCGCCCAACACAGGAATCTGCCGCAGCACGCGCTGCGTACCCAGGAGCATCTTCATGGATGAAGCCAAAGCCCTCACTATCGTCGCAGCGCTGGCCGACGGGATCAACCCGCTCACCGGCGAAGTGTTCCCCCTCGACAGCCCCTACCAGTCTCCCGACATCGTGCGCGCACTGTTCCTGGCCCGCGCCGCGCTGGACACCAAAGGCCGCGCACGCCCCCGCAGCGGCCTGCCCGACAACGCCGGCAAGCCCTGGAACGCGGCAGAAGACAGCAAGCTGCTCGCCGATTTCGAGCGGGGCCTGTCCCTGGTCGAACTGGCGCGCTCGCACGCTCGTACTGCCGCCGGCATCCAGGCGCGGCTGGAAAAGCATGGACGATTGCAGCCGCAGCCATTGTCGCGCGCATCGGGTTACGCACGCCGCAATCCGTCCAACGGCGCCGCGGCCTCTGGCGCGTCGCCACCGTAGTGTTGCTAGGCGCGATGCATGGTGTAATGAACTGTGTAACAGCCACTGTGACATCGATAGCTACGAGCAGGTTCGCATGGCGTCGGATTACACTATGTCCATGAAGAGTCTGCGTAGAGTCGCGTTGGAGAAACTGGTCGCCCGCCGTCCTGCTGCCGCGTTGCGGTTGAGCTGCGAGAAGTTGGGCATCTTCGGGGTGCATATGCGAGTGCCTCCGGGCAGTCCGCTGTTCCTGTCGCCCGGAGGCGAGACTATCGAACTGCCGTTGGATGACGTCATCGCTCCATTCGTGCTCAAACACGGGCACTGGCAGATGGAAGAGCTTGATTTCCTCGGTGCCCACCTGCCGCCGCAGCGCTGCGTGCTCATCGATGTGGGTGCTAACATCGGCCTGATTACACGCCAGCTTGTGCAACGCCTGCCGGGCATCGCTGCGGCCGTATGCTTCGAGCCGCAGCCACTGAATTTCCAGATGCTGTCGCGCAACCTCGCGCATCTGCATCAATGCTATTTGGTGCAGGCGGCGATCGGGGAGAGCGCTGGCGAACTACGCTTTTACGAGGAGTCGGACAACGCAGGCAACTACTCGCTGAACTTGGATGCGATGCGCGGCAAGCGCTATCGCACTAGTGTCGTCCAATGCCTGCAGGCCAGCGAGTCGCAGGTTCTTGCGCCGTTGCCGGAGGCAATTCGCGATTACCCGCTGGTGTGGAAGTCCGACACGCAGGGTTTCGATGAAGTCATCGTCACTGCGCTGCCCGACAGCTTCTGGCGCCGCGTGCACTGCGGCGTCATGGAAATCTGGTGTATCGAGCGGCCGGCGTTCGATCGTGAACGCTTGGCGCAGATACTTGCCGGCTTCCCAATCAGGCGCTTCGGGCCGGAGCCACATCGCAACCTCGAGGTCGAAGAAATCCTGCGATTCTCCGCCGCTACGGACTTCCGCCACAGCGACTTGTTCTTCGCGCGGAGCTAAGCTTGCAGCAGCTGCGTGCCAAGGCCGACTTGCTGATCGTGGGGTTGGCGCGCAATCGCCGCAAAACTCTGCAGCGCGACATCGGCATCCTGGCCGCGTCCGTGCGCGGAGCGGCGATTTCCAATTCTAGTCAGCCCTGCAAGTCCCCGACGCGCAGGGCTTCGCCGGAAATGACATCGATAAGCGGCATTTGCGCGATGACCTGCCGGCGCGCCGGCCCTTCGCTGAAGGTGAAGCGCTTCTTTGCATCCTTCGCTTCGCGAAAACGCGACTCGCGAAAACCCTCTGCCAAAGTGGTTTCTCTCACCATGTCGTTGAGCAGCTCCCGGCGCACAAAAAAAGCGTTGTTGCCCGCGTTGTTGGCGCCGACGAAAGCGTAGCCGCGTGTATTGGCAAGATGCATGAAGGCCGGCAGGCTCGCCCCGAAGTACAAATTCGAAGTGTGTTTGGCAGTGCGATGGAAGCTCGGATCGTAAGGCACGCTGACCGCGCGCTCGCATCCGAAAACCGCGTTGTACTCGACGATCAGCACACTGGGCTGCCACGCACCCAATGCTTGCAATACGTGATAGTCCACCCCGTCGAGATCCACCGATAGCAGACCGACTTCCTTGTCGAAGCCGGATTCCTCAAGAAGCGCGTTGGCGTTATCGCGCGTGAAGAACGCGGCCTTGCTGCGCAGCGTGTGGCGCCAGTAGAAATATGCCGCCTGCAATCGCTCGATTTGTCGGGGCGAGCCGTCGAGCACGAAGCCTTTCCAATTGTCCTTCATCATCAAGAAGCGGCAGTTGGACTCGGAGAAATCCTCCACGCCGAACTCGATGAAAGTGCGGTTCTTGATGCGCAGATTCGCGACCAGGAATTGAATGATGCCGTCCTCGCCCCACTGGGAAAACACTTTAAACTCATAGGCGTTCAACGGCGCAGCGGGCTTGCAGGCATGCAACTCGCAAAGAATCCGGCCTTGGTTGATTTTAATGTCGTCCAGTTCGCGAGCGATTTTCCCCCGCGTGACCTTCGCGCGCCTTTGCCAGATTTTCAGCACCGCTTAGAGTCTCCAAGGTAGTGGCCCGCGCCGGAGGGCGGGCGCAAGCCCCTTCGCGGGGCGGCAGTCTATACTATGCGATGCAGGGTTCACTACGAAGTGCCTCGCGCACCAGCCGTGCGATCTGACAGGAATGCATCGAGGACGGTGCTGCCGCGGGTGCGCATCGCGCGTGGCGGTATGCTAACCTTCGCGAATCACAGACGTAGTTCGAATGTCAGAGACACGAGTCAACATCATCGGCAAGTCCAACGGAGTGGGTCTGTCGCGCGATCTGAACTTGCTCTGCGCAGCGCTGCAGCGCTGCGGATGCGAAGTAAATATCATGACTATCGACGGCGCCGACGCGAAACGTCGGCGTTCGCCGCTGCGGCAGCTTGTTACGCGCCTCGGTCTGAAGCTGAGTGGACGCACAGGCGGTGCGAGATCGGATGTCAGCCTGATGCTCGAGCACATCTGGTCTCAGTACCTGGACCGCGCGCGCCACAATATCGCGATTCCGAATCCCGAGTGGTTCGATCGGCACGATCGCCGGCATCTAGCCGCCATGGATTGCGTTTGGGCGAAGACTAGTTGCACGCAGGCGACGTTTGCCGCGCTCGGCTGCAACACCGGCTTCATCGGTTTTGACAGCGAGGATCGCTTCGAGCCCGGCATCGTCAAGCAGCGCACGTTCTTTCATCTCGCCGGCAAGAGCACCATGAAGGGCACGCAGGATCTGTTGCGCATCTGGGCCAGGCATCCTGAGTGGCCGCTCCTGATCGTCGTGTGCCATAAGGTCGAAGCGGTAGGGTTGCAGGCTGCGCCAGCCAACGTGGCAGTCAAAGTTGGCTACCTGAGTGATGGGGAGCTGAAGACGCTGCAGAATGAAAGCGCCTTTCATCTGTGCCTGTCGCGCACCGAAGGCTGGGGACACTATATCGTGGAAGCTCTCAGCGTCCGCGCGGTCACGATCACGGTAGATGCGCCGCCGATGAACGAGCTTGTCACGCCCGAGCGCGGCTTGCTCGTGGCCTATGCGGGCACAGGCAAGCAGCAGCTGGCGACCACATATTTTTTCGACGAACGTGCACTCGAGGTGGCTGTGGAAGGCGCGATGGCCATGGACGACGCCGCATGGGCGCGCAAGGCGGACGGCGCCCGCGAGTGGTTCATCCAGAACAAGCTCGGCTTTCCAGGGCGTTTGGATGCCGCGTTGCGCGAGCTGTTGCCAAATTGAGCGCTCCCAAGAAAGTATCGATACGAATGCGGCAATCTCGTTACATTTTCAGGAATTTGCGGCTTGCGATAACGTGCATGCTCTGGGGCACGTTCATGTCGGTTGCGCAACAGGCGGTCGCGCGCGGTGTCACGCCTTATCTGCCACTCAACCTTTCACCCGAGATCGAGCGCCAGGTCGAGCGGGTTCTCGCGCTGGGCGGACGTCCGGTGCTCAAGCGTCCAATAGCTGCGGCGACCGTGCTGGAGGCTCTGCCACGCGCGTGCAAGGTCGACCCAGTGCTGTGCAAGAGCGTGCGCCGGTATTTGGGTGCCTACATGGAGAAGTATGGTGTCGTGCATGCCAGCGTGGAGGTTGCGGCGACGAACGATTCCGACAAAACCATTCCGAATCGGCGCGGTCTGGGCATGGACGATGCCTGGGCAGCCTCGATGAGCGCGCTCTACCGGCTCGGCGATTACGTGCTGCTGAATGCCGGTGGTGTGGCTTATCCGGACAGCGCGACGCCCACCGGCTCGTGGGTGAGCATTGGCTCCGAATATGCGCAGCTCGACGTGGGCTTTCGCGATCACTGGTGGTCGCCGCTGACGGATAGCGGCATGCTGATCAGTACCCAGGCCGAAACGATGGCCAGCATCACGCTCTCCAATTACACGCCGATCACTCACCTGCGCTTGCAATACGAGTTGTTCGCGGCTCGCATGGCCTACACCGACGACATTTTGTATCAAGGCGGCACCACGAGAGGTAATCCGCGTATCGGCGGCGTGCACGTATCGATGGAGCCCGCCTCGGGCTGGGCGTTGGGCGCGAGCAGGGTGCTGCAATTCGGCGGCGGCGCGCGGCAAGCGTCCTTCGGCGATTTTACGCGGGCGTTTTTTCAGCCCACTCGCTTCGATAACGTCAGTTCCGTCAGTGACGAGCAGTTCGGCAATCAAGTGGCCGCCTTCACCAGTAGCATCCTTTTTCCCGGCGCGCGACCCTTTTCCGTCTATTTCGAATACGCCGGCGAAGACGGCTCGCGCGCCGAAGGCTGGCGCTTGGGTAACGTTTCATTGTCGGCGGGTCTGGACATACCACGTCTCTGGAAGCGGTTCGATCTCACCTACGAAATATCGGAGTGGCAGAACTCGTGGTACGTGAACGGTGTCTATCCTCACGGCACGTCCAATGACGGGCATGTCATCGGGCATTGGGGTGGTGACGCGCGCGCGCTCGGCGACGCGATTGGAGCGCAGAGCCACAGTCTGCGGTTGGGTTGGTCGCCGCCGTTCGGTGGCATCGCTGAGCTGCGCTACCGCACGCTGGCCAACGAAAGTTATTCGACAGTCGACTACGAGCGAGAACACGAACTGGGTTTGCGCTATACGCGCAGCTATGGAGTGCTCACGTATGGTGGCGAAGCGCAGATAGGCCGGGATGTCTTCGGCGAAGATTTTCGACGCATCGGGCTGTTCGTGCGTCTCGTTCCCGGCCAGATCGCGCTGAACGGCGGCGACCTCGACCTAGACGCAACGGCAGACACAGAAGCGGCCGGGGACACTCAGATCTTCGTTGACGCCGGCATGAACGCGAGCCGGCTTGAATACGACCCTTCCGACAAGGGCGCGACGCCGGTGCGCAAGGTATCGACCCTAGGTCCGCATGTCGGTATGGGAGCGCGCCGCGCTGTTTCCCAATCGGTGGATCTTGGTGTGCGACTGGAGCTCGATACCGTGGACAGTCGCTCGATGATCGGCGTGAGGGCGATAGATTATCGCTACCGATTCAACGACAAATGGGCCGTTACCGCCTTCGCTGGTGCCACGCGTTACGCAGGGCCGACGCCTGCTTATGGGTATTACGGCGGTGTGGGAGTTCAGCTGCGGGAACTGCTGCCCCGTCTGGATCTGAACCTGGACGTCCGCGGCACCGACAAGGTAGATCGGGACGCTCTGCTCCCCAGCGATCCGCCCAGTGTATGGGGCGATATGGTGTATCAGATCTATAGCGCGAACCTGTATCTCAGCTACCGCTTGCGCTGAGCGCCGTTCACAGCAAGGATCAACTACGCAGATTCTCCGGCGGGGTGTCGTCGCAACGTGCAACAACACGATCCCGCACACTGCTATTCAAGAATCGCACTAGTATTCCGTCAGAGGCGCGCGAAGACGCTGCGTGCCGCCGCCAGCGTCGCTTCGATTTCCGCATCCCCATGCGCAGCGGATATGAAGCCCGCCTCGAATGCCGACGGCGCGAGGTACACGCCTGCGTCCAGCATGCCGTGGAAAAAGCGCTTGAAGCGTTCCACGTCGCACGCCATCACTTCGCTGAAGCGGCTGACCGAGCGCGCCGCGGTGAAGAACAGGCCGAACATGCCGCAGACGTGATTGGTCACGAGCGGCACGCCCGCGGCACGCGCCGCGGCGTTGAGACCCTGCATCAACTGATCGGTGCGCTTGGCGATGTTGGCGTGAAAGCCAGGTGCGCTGATGGCGTCGAGCGTTGCGAGACCCGCGGCCATCGCGACCGGGTTGCCGGAGAGCGTGCCCGCCTGGTACACAGGGCCGAGCGGCGCGATGTGCTCCATGATGTCGCGCCGCCCTCCGAATGCGCCGACGGGCATGCCGCCGCCGACGATCTTGCCGAGCGTGGTGAGATCGGGCTTGATCCTGTAGAGCGCCTGCGCGCCGCCGAGCGCGACGCGAAAGCCGGTCATCACTTCGTCGAAGATCAATACGCTGCCGTACTTGTCGCACACCGCGCGCAGCGCTTCGAGAAAGCCGGGCGCGGGCGGCACGCAATTCATGTTGCCGGCGACCGGCTCGACGATGATGCACGCGATGTCCCTGCCGATCTCGGCGAAGGTTTGTTCGAGCTGCGCGATGTCGTTGTAAGACAGCGTGGTGGTGAGCGCCGCGAGTTCCGCGGGCACGCCCGGCGACGTCGGTACGCCGAGCGTCAGTGCGCCGGAGCCGGCCTTCACCAGCAGCGAATCGGAATGGCCGTGATAGCAGCCTTCGAACTTCACGATGCGGCTGCGGCCGGTGAAGCCGCGCGCCAGCCGGATCGCGCTCATCGTCGCCTCGGTGCCCGAACTCACCATGCGCACCAGTTCGATGGACGGCATCAGCGCGCAGATCTTCGCTGCCACCTGCGTTTCGATGCGCGTCGGCGCGCCGAACGACAGCCCGAGCGCGGCGCGCTCCTGCACGACACGGATCACGTCAGGATGTGCGTGGCCCAGGATCATCGGACCCCACGAGCCTACGTAGTCGACATAACGGCGCCCATCCTGGCCCACGACATAGGCGCCGCTTGCGCTCTCGACGAACACGGGCTCGCCGCCGACTGAGCGAAAAGCGCGCACCGGAGAATTCACGCCGCCGGGAATGTAGCGGCTGGCATCGGTGAACAGGGACACGGCAGCTCCAGTTGACTCGAAACGGTATTCAATGCGCTGCGAAAAATGCCGCCGCCGCGGCCGCTACATGAGCGCGGGTGGAATTGTAAGGGAAGCGCATTGCCATTGCTTCCCCGCGTGCTTCCCGCTTTAATCGCGCGTCCCCATCATCGAGCGATTCCGCGGCTAATGAAAGCTTACATGTGCGTGATTTGTGGTTACGTCTACGAGGAGGAAAAAGGAGAACCCGCCTCGGGTCTCGCCCCCGGCACCCGCTGGGACGACGTGCCGCTCTCCTGGCGTTGTCCCGACTGCGGCGCCGGCAAGGAAGATTTCGAGATGGTGGAGGTCTGAGCATCGATGTACGCGTACCTGCTCGTCGCTCTCGGCAGCGCGCTCGGCGGAGCAGGTCGATACTGGTGCTCGATGTTCGTGGCGCAGCGCATCGGTGAATCGTTCCCCTGGGGCACGCTGCTCGTCAACGTCAGCGGCTCATTCCTGATCGGCCTGCTCGGCGCGCTCGGCGATCCGCAAGCGGCATGGCATGTAACGCCGGGCGCGCGGCAGTTTCTGATGATCGGCGTGCTGGGCGGGTTCACCACGTTCTCGTCTTTCAGCTTGCAGACGCTGGCGCTGATGCGGGAGGGGGAATGGCTCTACGCTGCTGCCAACATCATCGCTTCGGTTGTCGCTTGCCTGGTCGCGGTGTGGCTTGGGTTTGCCTTTGCTAGCGGCTTGAGTCGCTCGGCTTAAGAGCTTGCGGGCCGTGCGAACGGAAGCGTTGAGATACTCACTCGTAGAACGCGCAGGGTGATTGCCTCCACTCGAGTGCTTTCAGCTTCACCTTAATCAGGCGCCATCGCAGTTGGCGCGGGCAAGTTACGTTCGACACGCAACGATTCGCTGTCCCGGCAGTCTCGGTGCGCATCAGAGTAAAGAATTGGCACGGTGTAGTGAGATCGCGCATAAGACGGCAAAAACTTAGCACTCGCAGAGCCGGCACATGGCTTGGTGGCCTTAGCCATTTGAGGCCTAATCGTGCATGCCAGTCTCGTCTGCACGATTGCCGTCGCAACTGCCTGCTTTACTTGAAACGTCGATTGCTCCTGGGCTAGCATCATCGATACGCCGGCAGGAAGCAAAGGCGCTTATGTGACACGCTGGCGTTCGTTCCATCGTTGCCAACCAAGGAAGTGAGGCTAAAAATGATATCTCCATTCAGTAATCGCAATTGGCGAAACACCGTGTTCGTCGGCTTGGCGTTATGCGGAGGCTTGGTATCGCCGGCCAACGCTCAACTCAGCGGGGGCGGACAGGGGCTCGGAGCGATCGCGCAGGCCAGTGGTGCCGTGAATCCAATCGCGTTCGCAAACAAGTCGGGAGCATTGTGGACACACCACTGGAGCGGCTCACGCTGGTATTGGACCAATCACGGGAATCCAGCCCCGTCGGATAGCATCGCATTCGCGATCGGTGCCTCGAGCTGGAACTACATCAACAACGAGCGCTGGCCGTTCACCTGGCTGGTCGGTGCCAACAACGTTCTCTATTCTCGAGACTATGGGTTCTCCACTGGCGCCGCGTGGACTTGGGTGAATCATGGAAGCGTGGGCTCGGTGCTTCCCGTGGGTTCAACGAACGGCTATTACCCGGGTGCCGGCAACCGCCCCCATGCATTTTTCATCAACGCTTCCGGATCGCTTTTCTCGCGCGACTGGACGGGCTCGGTCTGGCAGTCGACGGATCATGGCTATCCGCCGGGCACCGCCGGCAACATTCTGGGCATCGGCACGCTCGCGGTCGCGGTAGGAAACACCGAGTTTCCTTATGCTTTTGTGATCGCCAACGACGGTAATCTCTGGTCTCGCCGCTGGGACGGCAGCAGCTGGTTGTGGGAAAACCTTGGCGCGCCTGCCTCGGGAGTCGCCGCCGGTCTCGGCACGACTGTCACTGCCGGAGGCACACATCCGTTTGTATTCGTGAAAGGTAACGACGACACAGTGCATTCCAGGAGCTGGAATGGATCGGCGTGGGTCTGGACCAGTCACGGCGCCCCCCCCGGTTTGAGCATTTCTTCCTCGCTGGGCGCTACGTGCGGCGACAATTGCGGCACCGCGCATGTCTTTGTGACCGCGTCGGATGGAAACGTCTGGTCGCTCGGGACGAGTGGATCCGCCGGGACATGGTTCAATCACGGCACACCCACTGGCGTGAGTATTGTCGGCTCGGCTGGGGCCACTGCTGTCAGCAACACGCGGCCTTACGTCTTCGTCGTGGGTAGCGACGGAAACTTGTGGTTGCGCTGGTGGAGCGGCTCCGCGTGGGGGTGGTCAAACCGGGGGCAACCTTGAGCAGGATGAGGGAATTGCTCCAGGGTCGAACGGGGTAAATGCGTTCGGCAGAAGAACAGAGGCGCGGTCGCGCCTCTGTTCTCACACGTAGCCTCGATCGGACACCCCGCCCCCGCCCCCGTTTACTGCTGCCGAACCGAATAACCCTTAGCCTGCAGCAACTCGACGACACTGCCTTTGCCGACGAGGTGCAACGCACCGACAACAATCAAGTAGTCGTCGTGCTCCTTGAGCAACTGTTCGATGTTTTGAATCCACTTGCGGTTGCGATCGACGGTGAGTGGGCCGTAGATGTCGGGGTAGCGGTCGAAGCCTTCCTGCAGCAATGCGGCCAGCGATTTGATGTCGCCGCTGCGCCATGCGGTGATCAGGTCGTCGATCTCTTTCGCGGCGCGCTCGGTGTCCTCGACGCTGTACAGCAGAAACTCGCGCTGCTGCTTGGCCGACAGGTTTGCGAGCATGCTCAGTTGCTGCCGCATCGTTTCCAGGCCTTGGATTTCCTTGCCGTCGGCGCCGGCGCGCGCGGTCAGTTTCTGTTCGACGCCCGAGTTCGGGTCGAGGCCGAGTTGTCTGAGCTGCAGTTGCACCAGCGTCATCGCGGCGAGCCAGGGGCGGAAGCGATTCAGCGTCGCGGCGTCCATGCCGAGCTCGTTCGCGTAGGCCGCTACTTTCTTATAGGCATCGGCGCCGATCTCGGATTCCAGCGTCGCGCCTTCGGGCAGCAGACCCAGTTCGATGACGGTCTGCTGCGTCGCGAGGGGATCCAGATCGTCCATGTCGATTTCCATCACCAGCCTTTCGGCGTCGCGATAGGCGTCGTCCATGACGTCGGGCAGGCGCTCGGCCGGACTCAGGAAATGCACCGAGCCAAGCAGGTAGACGGTGTTGGTTTTTCCTTTGATCGACCACAGTGTGTGCTGCGCTTCGGCGACTGGACTGGCTGTGTTTACGGCAAGAGTCGCCGGACTCGAGACCAGGAGGGCGGCAAGTCCCGCGGCGAGATGCGACCGGCACTTCCTGATGCGAGCCATGGGGATGCGGAACCGGGCGACGCGGCAAAGGAAGGTAGGCATCGGGCAAGGATGGACCTGCCCGGCGGAGCGCTCAAGCGCCGACGGCTTGATTGCGTTCGGCGTAGGTTTCCAGCCATACGACTTCTGTCGCGATGGCGCCGTCGGGCATCAGCTCCAGCACGCGATAGCCCGGCGGGCGGCTGTCGAGCGCGAAGTCGTCGCTGCCCGGCATGAATTGTGCGCACGTCGAGGGGCTCGCCATGAAGCGCACGCCGTTCACGAAGCGGTCGAGCGATTGATGCACGTGGCCCCACAGCACGCCGCGCACATTGGCGTTCTGGCGCACGACCTGCAGAAACTGCTCTGCGTCTTCCAGGCCGACCCGATCGAGCCATTCACTGCGCATGTCGATGGGGTGATGGTGCAGGCATAGCAGCACGTGGTGGTTGCGGTGCGCCTGCAGCACTTTGCTCAGGTGTGCGAGCTGGCGCGGACCAATGCGTCCGCCAGCGCTGTTTTCCACCCAGGTGTCGAGCAGCACGATCAGCCAGCGGCCGAACAGCGCCTCGCCACCGACCTGGAACGGTGCGCCGCGCAGCGCATCGCGCATGTGATCGGGAAGATCGTGATTGCCGGCCAGGCACAGCACCGGGATGCGGGACTCGCCGAACAGGCGGCGTATCCAGCCATAGCCGCGCGGATCGTCCTGCACCAAGTCGCCGGTCAGCAGAATGCCGTCGGCGCGCGGGAAGTGCCGGTCCGCGTCCGCCATCGCGGCCCGCAACGCCGGCAGGCTGGCGATACCGCGCAGGCGCGCGTCCGTCTCACCGGAGAGGTGCGTGTCGCTGAACTGGATGAGGCGGAACGATTGCATCGCGACTTACGGAGAAAATTCACCTGGCCAAGTAAGCTGATTCACTGCCCGATTCGCGGGCGCTGCATCGATAGGGCCCTGATTCTGGGCAACATAATCCACCATTGGACAATGTGGGGCTCATGCTAGCAACGCACCCACGCTGAAAAAGTGACCGGGGTCTAATCCAATCGCTCGGCCGCGTCATTGCGGCGCGCCAGCACGCGATTATCGGCATCCCGTCTCATTGCGCGTGTCGCTGGACGGTCGCAGTGCGGCCCCCACACCCATCGGCGCCGGCCGGCACGCCGGCGTCGTGCGTGTCGAGCGGGCGGATTTCACATTGCCGGCCCCGTCCCCTTGGTCCAAAATGCGCGGCTCTCAACATCCGGGTGGAAAGGGTAGGTCTCAATGTCGTTGCATCGCAGGCAGCTTGCCAATGCCATCCGCGCCTTGTCGATGGATGCCGTCCAGCAAGCCAACTCCGGCCATCCTGGCATGCCCATGGGCATGGCCGACATCGCCGAAGTGTTGTGGAACGATCATCTGAAACACAATCCCGGCAACCCGCAATGGCCGGATCGCGACCGGTTCGTGGTGTCCAACGGCCACGGCTCGATGCTGTTGTACTCGCTGCTGCATCTGAGCGGCTATCCGCTCACGATCGACGACTTGAAGCACTTCCGCCAGCTCGGCTCGCACACTGCGGGCCATCCCGAGCACGACACGCACCTGGGCATCGAGACGACGACGGGGCCGCTGGGGCAGGGCCTGGCCAATGGCGTCGGCATGGCGCTCGCGGAAAAAATCCTGGCGGCGAACTTCAATCGCCCGGGGCATGCCATCGTCGATCATTGCACCTGGGTGTTCCTCGGCGACGGGTGCCTGATGGAGGGTGTTTCGCACGAAGCCTGTTCGCTCGCCGGCACGCTCAAGCTCGGCAAGCTGATCTGCTTCTATGACGACAACGGCATCTCCATCGACGGCGAAGTGCACGGCTGGTTCACCGACGACACGCCGAAGCGGTTTGAATCGTACGGCTGGCATGTGGTGCCGAACGTCGACGGGCACGACGCCCGCGCGGTCGAAGTCGCGATCGCCGCCGCGAAAGCGCGCACCGATCGCCCCACGCTGATCTGCTGCAAGACCGTCATCGGTTACGGCGCTCCGAACAAGCAGGGTACCGAAGCCACACACGGCGCTGCGCTCGGCGCGGACGAAGTGGCCGCGGCGCGCAAGCATCTGGCGTGGACCGACGAACCTTTCGTGATTCCGCCGGAGATCGGTGCGGCGTGGGACGCGCGGGCGCGCGGCGCCCAGGCTGAATCGAAATGGCGCGATCGCTTCAGCGCGTACCAGCAAGCCTTCCCCGAACTCGCGGCCGAATATGAGCGGCGCACTGCCGGCGACTTACCGGCGACATGGGGCGACTTGGTGGGCAAGTACGTTGCGCAGACAGTGCAAGCGGGCGGCAATCTCGCGACGCGTCAGTCATCGCAGCAGGCGCTCAACGCGCTTGGACCCACGCTGCCCGAATTGCTCGGTGGTTCCGCGGATCTCACCGGCTCTAACAATACCAATCGGAAGGATTCCAAACCGGTGACGGGCGCCGATGCGTCCGGCAATTACGTGCACTACGGCGTGCGCGAGTTCGGCATGGCCGCGATCATGAACGGCATCGCGTTGCATGCCGGCCTGATTCCCTATGGCGGCACGTTCCTGGTGTTCTCCGATTACGCGCGCAACGGCATGCGCATGTCGGCGCTGATGAAGCAGCGCGTGATCTACGTGATGACGCACGATTCCATCGGCCTCGGCGAAGACGGTCCGACGCACCAGCCGGTCGAGCATCTGCCGAGCCTGCGACTCATTCCGAACATGACGGTATGGCGGCCGTGCGACACCGTCGAAACGGCGCAAGCCTGGGCCGACGCCATCGAACGCCGCAACGGGCCGAGCTGCCTCGCGCTGACGCGCCAAGGCCTGCCTGCGCAGACGCGCAACGACGCGCAGGTCGCTGACATCCGCCGCGGCGGCTACGTGTTGAAGGATAGCGCAGGCGCGCCCGACATCATTCTCATCGCCACGGGCTCGGAAGTCGCGCTGGCGATGGATGCCGCGAAGGCACTGGAGCAGAAGAACCGCCGCGTGCGCGTCGTGTCGATGCCGAGCACCAACGTGTTCGAGGCGCAGGACGCCGCATATCGCGAACAAGTGTTGCCGCGCGCCGTCGAACGCCGCGTGGCCATCGAAGCTGCCGCGACCGAAGGCTGGTATCGCTATGTCGGCCTGCGCGGTGCGGTCGTCGGCATGCACAGCTTCGGCGCGTCCGGCGTCGCCAAGGATCTGTTCAAGCATTTCGGCTTCACCGTGGACAACGTGGTCCAGACCGCGGAGCGCGTCTTGTCGAATTGAGTTTTGCTTAGCGAGCCTAATAGTGGGCCCAATATTGGCCTGGTGGATTGGAGAGAGGTCTTTTCATGACGATCAAAGTCGGAATCAACGGTTACGGCCGCATCGGCCGCAACGTGCTGCGCGCCCTGTACGAATCGGGTCGCAAGGACATCCAGATCGTGGCCTTGAACGATCTGGGCGATGCACAGACCAACGCCTATCTCACGCGCAATGACACCGTCCACGGCAAGTTCCGCGGCGAAGTGAAGGTCGACGGCGATCACCTGGTCGTGAACGGCGACCGCATCAAGGTGCTGGCCGAGCGTGACCCCGCCAAGCTGCCGTGGGGTCAGCTGGGCGTGGACTTCGTGTTCGAATCCACCGGCTTGTTCACCAGCAAGGCCAAGGCCGGGCTGCATCTGGCGGGCGGCGCCAAGAAAGTGGTGATCTCGGCGCCGGGCGAAAAGGACGTGGACGCGACCATCGTCTACGGCGTGAATCACAACGTGCTGAAGTCCTCGCACACCGTTATCTCCAACGCTTCCTGCACGACCAATTGCCTGGCGCCTGTCGTGAAGGTGATTCACGACAAGATCGGGGTGGTGCATGGCGTGATGAACACCATCCATTCGTACACCAACGACCAGGTGCTGACCGACGTGTTCCACAAGGATCTGCGCCGTGCGCGCTCGGCCACGCACAACATGATTCCCACCAAGACCGGCGCTGCCGCCGCCGTCGGCCTGGTGCTGCCGGAATTGAACGGCAAGCTCGACGGCTTCTCCGTGCGGGTGCCCACCATCAACGTCTCGCTGGTCGACCTGAGCTTCGTCGCCAAGCGCGCCACCACGATCGAAGAGATCAACACCGCCATGAAGGAAGCGGCCAACGGCTTCCTGAAGGGCGTGCTGGCGTACACGGACGAGCCGCTGGTTTCCAGCGACTTCAACCACGACCCGCATTCCTCCACCTACGACTCCACCATGACCAAGGTCATCGACGGCACGCTGGTGAAGGTCTGCGCCTGGTACGACAACGAATGGGGCTTCTCCAATCGCATGCTGGACACCACTGCTGCCTGGGCTCAGGCGAAATAGGGCGTCGCAAGACGCCTCGGCCAGTCGGCTCGCCGCCCCATTTCGGAGTCTCCCATGTCCATTCTTCGCATGACCGATCTCGACCTGCGCGGCCTGCGGGTGCTGATCCGCGAGGATCTCAACGTGCCCATCCACGATGGCGTGGTGACCAGCGACGCACGCATCCGTGCCTCGCTGCCGACCATTCAAGCCGCGAAAGACAAGGGCGCGCGGGTGCTGGTCATGTCGCATCTCGGACGGCCGGAAGAAGGCAAGTACGACCCGGAGTTTTCGCTCGCCCCGGTGGCGCAGCGGCTCGCCGAGCTGCTGGGTTATAAAGTACGGTTCGTGAAGGACTGGCTGAATGGCGTGGAGTGCGCGGCCGGCGAAGTGGTCGTGCTGGAGAACGTGCGCTTCAACAAGGGTGAGAAGAAGGACAAGGAAGACCTGGCAAAGCAGATGGCCGCGCTCTGCGACGTCTTCGTCATGGATGCTTTCGGCACCGCACACCGCGCCGAGGCAAGCACGCACGGCGTGGCGCGGTTCGCGAAGGTGGCCTGCGCCGGGCCGCTGCTCATGAGCGAACTCGTGGCGCTGGAGACGGCGCTGCAGAAGCCGAAGCGGCCGCTGATCGCCATCGTCGCCGGCTCCAAGGTGTCCACGAAGCTCACCGTGCTGGAAACGCTGCTGAAGAAGGTCGACAAGCTCATCGTCGGCGGCGGCATCGCGAACACATTCCTCGCCGCGTCCGGCTACAGCGTGGGCAAGTCGCTCGTGGAAGCCGAGATGATCGACATCGCGAAGGCATTGCTGAAGCAGTCGCGCGAGTTGAAGGTCGACATCCCGCTGCCCACCGACGTCGTGGTCGCGAAGGAGTTCTCCGCGAACGCCGAAGCCGACGTGAAGAAAGTCGACAAGGTCGCCGCGGATGAAATGATCCTGGACATCGGTCCGGACACGGCGGAGAGCTTCGCACGCATGTTCGCCAATGCCGGCACCATCGTCTGGAACGGCCCGGTCGGCGTGTTCGAGTTCGACCAGTTCGGCGAAGGCACGCGCACACTTGCGCAGGCCATTGCGCGCTCCTCGGCGTTTTCCATCGCCGGCGGCGGCGACACGCTCGCGGCCATCGAGAAATACCGTGTGGAAGACGACATTTCGTACATCTCCACCGGCGGCGGCGCGTTCCTGGAATTCCTGGAAGGCAAGCAGCTGCCCGCGGTCGCGGCGCTGGAAGAGCGCGGCGCCGCGAAATAACCTGACGCACGGAATGTTGGGCTTCGCGGTCACAGCCCAACCTACGGGATCAACGTATTGAGTCGCGTGCGGCGTGGCGCGCGCATTACACTACGGCCATCGACGTTACCCGATGACCTCCCATGCTCCGCCGCACCAAAATTCTCACGACGCTCGGGCCCGCGACCGACAACCCCAAAGTACTTGCCGATCTGGTGCGGGCCGGCGCCGACGTCGTGCGGGTCAATTTCTCGCACGGCGAACCCGAGGCGCACGCCAAACGCGTGCAGATGGTGCGCGAGGTCGGCGAGCAGGTCGGTAAATGGGTCGCGGTGCTGGGCGACTTGCAGGGTCCGAAGATCCGCATCGAACGCTTCGCCAACGGCCCGGTGCACCTCGTTGAAGGTGCCGACTTCACGCTCGACGTGTCGCTGGCGGTCAAGGCTGGCACCATCGAGAGCGTCGGCGTGGCGTACAAGACGTTGCCGAACGACGTCCGCAAGGGCGACGTGCTGCTGCTCAATGACGGGCAGATCGTCCTGGAAGTCACCGGCGTCGACGGGCCGCGTATCAAGACCGGCGTCGTCGTCGGTGGTGAATTGTCCGACAACAAGGGTATCAACAAGCAGGGTGGCGGCTTGTCCGCGGGCGCGCTCACCGACAAGGATCGCATCGACATCAAGCTCGCCGCCGAGCTGAAAGTCGACTACATGGCCGTGTCGTTCGCGCGCGATGGCAGCGACATGGACGAGGCGCGCACCTTGCTGCGCCGCGAAGGCGGCCATGGCAACCTCGTCGCCAAGATCGAGCGCAGCGAAGCCATCGTCAATCTCGATCGCATCATCCAGGCCAGCGACGCCGTCATGGTGGCGCGCGGCGACCTGGGCGTCGAAGTGGGCTACGCCGAACTGACGGGCCTGCAGAAGCACATCATTTCCGCGACCCGCCGCCGCAACCGCGTCGTCATCACCGCGACGCAGATGATGGAGTCGATGATCCACAACCCGTCGCCGACGCGTGCGGAAGTGTCCGACGTCGCAAACGCGGTGCTCGACGGCACGGACGCGGTGATGCTCTCGGGCGAGAGCGCCGTGGGCAAATACCCGGTCAAGGCCGTGGAGGCCATGTCGCAGGTCATCCTGGGCGCGGAGAAATACGAGTCATCGCATTCGCCCACGCGCCATCGCAGCGACAGCGGCATCTTCGAGAAGACCGACGAGGCCATCGCGATGGCGGTGATGTACACGGCGAATCATCTCAAGGTGAAAGCCATCGTCGCGTTGACCGAGTCCGGCTCCACGCCGCTGTGGATGTCGCGCATCCGCGCCGACATTCCCATCTACGCCTTCACCCGCCACGAAATCACGCGCCGCCGCGTAATGCTGTATCGCGGCGTCTATCCGGTGACATTCGACGTCATGCATGGACAGACCCCGGAAGACGTCTACGCCGACATCTTCCAGCTGCTGCTGGAGCAGAAGATGGTGGACGCCGGCGATCGCATCATCGTCACCAAGGGCGAGCTGTCGGGCGTCTCGGGCAAGACCAATTCGATGGTGATTCTCGAAGTCAGGGCTTGAGGGCCAAGTGCGTGTCCTGCGCTGGTCGGGGGCTGCTCTCGCGTTGCTCGTCGTCGCGGCGGCGCTGACAGCCTACTTCGCGCTGCGTGCGAGCTTGCCGCAACTGGACGGCGAGGTCGCGGCGCAGCAGCTCGGCGCTGCGGCTACGATCGAACGCGACGCCTCCGGCACGCCGACCATCAAGGGCGCATCGCGGCGCGACCTCGCTTACGCGACCGGCTTCGCGCACGCGCAGGATCGCTTTTTCCAGATGGACCTGATGCGCCGCGCCGCCGCGGGCGAACTGGCCGAGCTGCTCGGTGCGGCGGCGCTCGACACCGACAAGCAGATTCGCATCCACGATTTTCGCCACACGGCGCAGCAGGTCATTGCGCAGGCGCCCGCCGCGGATCGCTCGATACTCGATGCGTACGTGGCGGGAGTGAATGATGCTCTGGCGCACGCGAACGCGCGGCCGTGGGAATATTTGCTGCTGCGGTCGACGCCGCGCCGCTGGTTGCCTGAGGATTCCATCCTGGCGGCGTTTTCCATGTATCTCAGCTTGAACGATGCATCGGGTGCGACGGAGCTGGCGCGCGCCGAACTGCACGACACGCTGCCGCCGCAGCTCTTCGCATTCATGCATCCGCTCGGGACGGAATGGGATGCACCCATCGTCGGTGGTACGTGGCGGCCGGCGCCGATTCCAGGGCCGCAGGTTTTCGATCTGCGTCGACCCGAGTCGCGCGCCGTCGCGTTGGCCCAGCTGCATTCAACGCCGCCGCGTGCGCCGCTGCAGCCTGAAGAAATGCCGGTCGCCGGCAGCAACAGCTGGGTAGTGGCTGGCAATCGCGCTGCGAATGGCAGTGCGCTGCTCGCCAACGACATGCATCTGCCCCTGCGCCTGCCGCACACCTGGTATCGAGCGCGCCTGATCGTGACAGGCGGCCCGGAAGCGCGCGACCTGATCGGTGTGACGCTGCCCGGACTGCCCATGCTGGTCGTAGGCAGCAACGGCAAGGTCGCGTGGGGGTACACCAACAGTCATGGCGACTGGACAGATCTGGTCGTCGTCGAAACCGACGCGGCGCAGCCCGATCGCTACTGGGTTGGCGACGTGTCCGAGCCGTTCACCCATCGTCATGAAAAAATACTGGTGCGCGAAGCCGCGCCGGTGCAGTTGACCGTCAAAGCGACGCGCTGGGGGCCGATCGTGAATCACGACGCTGCCGGCCGGCCGCTGTCGCTGGCGTGGACCGCGCACGATCCGGTCGCTACGAACATGGGCATGCTGGCCTTCGAGAGTGCAACGACGGTGGAGCAGTTGCTCGACGCCGCCAATCGTGCCGGTGGACCCGTGCAGAACGTCGTGGCTGCGGATGCGCAGGGCCACATCGGCTGGTCGCTGATGGGACGAGTACCGCTGCGCTCGAATTACGATTCGACGCTGCCGACGTCGTGGCGTAATTCGGGCACGGGCTGGACGGGTTGGCGCAAGCCCGAAGAATATCCGCGCGTGCTCGATCCCCCGTCGGGCCGCATCTGGACCGCGAACACGCGCACGATCGATGCGCAGACCTGGCTCGCGTTCGCCGGCGACGGCGGCTATGACCTCGGCGCGCGCGCCGCGCAGATCCGCGATGGGTTGTTCGCGCTCGACAACGCCGGCGCCACGGACATGGTGAAAATTCAACTGGACGATCGCGCACTATTTCTGGCGCGCTGGCGCGATCTGCTGCTGCAGCTGCTGGATCGCAACTCCGTCAACGATCACGCCATCCGGATGCAGGCACGCAGTCGCGTGGAGATGTGGTCGGCGCACGCTGCTACGAATGACGTGGGCTACCGGATCGTGCGGGCTTTCAGGTTGCAGGTGCGCAAGGACGTGTTCAATACGCTGATCGCGCCCGCGCGCGCGCGCTTTCCGCAGACTTCGTTCGCACCGTCGCCGCAGTTCGAAGGTGCGTTGTGGCAACTGGTCACACAACGGCCGGCGCATCTACTCGACCCGCACTACGCGACATGGGAAGACGCCTTGCTTGCATCGTTCGATACCGTGCTCGGCCAACTGCTGCGGGAATGCGGCGACATCGCGAGCTGTACCTGGGGACGGCAGAACACTTTGAGCATGCGGCATCCGTTGTCGTCGGCATTGCCTTTTGCGGCGCACTGGCTCGACATGCCAGCCGCGCAGATTCCCGGCGATTCCGGCATGCCGCGCGTCGCCGCGCCGCAGTTCGGCGCATCACAGCGGCTCGTCGTCGCGCCGGGCAAGGAAGCGCAAGGGTTGTTTCAGATGCCCGGCGGTCCGGTGGATCATCCATTGTCGCCATTTTACGGCGCGGGCCACGCCGCATGGGTGCGGGGCGAGCCACAGCCTCTGTTACCCGGCGTGCCGCGACATGCGCTACGCTTGGCACCCTGATTGTTTCGAACCCGCGTTTTTCCAACCGGTCCCTTATAACCCTGGGCCGCGCAGCGATTCACCTGGCCGCGCAGCGATTCATTGGAGCCATTAATGTCCGCACGCTTTGCAGGTACCGAGAGTTATGTCGTCACCGAAGATCTGATGACGGCGGTCAATGCGTCCGTCACGCTTGGACGGCCGCTGCTGGTCAAGGGTGAGCCGGGTACCGGTAAGACGCAGCTTGCGGAAGAAGTGGCGCAATCGCTGCAGCGCCCGCTGTATCGCTGGCACATCAAGTCCACGACCAAGGCGCAGCAGGGCCTGTACGAATATGACGCGGTATCGCGCCTGCGCGATTCGCAGCTCGGCGACGCGAAGGTGCAGGACATCGGCAACTACATTCTGAAAGGCCGCATGTGGGAAGCCTTCGACAGCGATGTGCAACCGGTGCTGCTGGTCGACGAGATCGACAAGGCCGACATCGAGTTTCCGAATGACCTGCTGCACGAGATCGATCGCATGGAATTCCATGTGTATGAAACGCGCCAGTGGGTAAAGGCCCGCCACCGGCCCATCATCATCATCACCAGCAACAACGAAAAGGAGCTGCCCGACGCGTTCCTGCGCCGCTGCTTCTTCCACTACATCCGCTTCCCCGATGTGGCGACGATGGAGCGGATCGTCGCGGTCCACTATCCGAATCTGAAGAAGGATTTGTTGTCCGAAGCATTGGCGTCGTTCTTCAAGCTGCGCGAAATGCCGGGGCTGAAGAAGAAGCCATCGACGTCGGAGCTGCTGGACTGGATCAAGCTGCTGGTGGCCGAAGACATTCCGCCCGAAGCGTTGCGTTCGGACGATCCGAAGAAGGCGATTCCGCCGCTGTACGGCGCGCTGCTCAAGAACGAACAGGACGTGCACCTGTTCGAGCAGCTCGTGTTCATGCATCGGCGCCAAAGTCGCTGAGTCAGGGTCATTCAGCCACGGTCATTCAGCCACGGTCACTGAGCCACGGTTGCTGAGCCATGGTCACTGAACAAGAGCCGCGTCCATGTTGATTCCATTCTTTTTCAAGCTGCGCGATGCAGGCGTGCCGGTATCGATCACCGAGTTCCTGACGCTGCTCGAAGCGTTGGAGGCGCGGGTGGTCGACGCCAGCGCGGAGGATTTCTTCTACCTGTCGCGCGCCTGCCTCGTCAAAGACGAACGGCATTTCGACCGCTTCGACCGCGCGTTCGCGGCGCACTTCAAGGGCGTGGAAGAACTGTTCGAGTCGCTGCTGGGCAAGATCCCCGAAGAATGGCTCAAGCGCATGGGCGAACGCACCTTCTCGGCGGAAGACAAAGCCAAGATCGAGGCGCTGGGCGGCTGGGACAAATTGATCGAGACGCTGAAGAAGCGTCTGGAAGAACAGAAGGAGCGCCACCAGGGCGGCAACAAGTGGATCGGCACGGGCGGCACGTCGCCGTTCGGCGCGTATGGCTACAACCCCGAAGGCATTCGCATCGGCCAGGACGAATCGCGCAATCGGCGCGCGGTGAAGGTGTGGGACGAACGCGAGTTCCGCAACTTCGCCGACAACGTCGAGCTGGGCACGCGCAACATCAAGATCGCGCTGCGCAAGCTGCGGCGCTTTGCGCGCGAAGGCGCGGCCGACCAGCTCGATCTGGACGGCACCATCGATTCGACGGCGCGCAATGCGGGGCTGCTCGACCTGAAGTTCGTGCCGGAACGGCACAACGCGATCAAGATCCTGCTGTTCCTGGATGTGGGGGGCTCGATGGAAGATCACGTGCGCGTGTGCGAGGAGCTGTTCTCGGCGGCGCGCACGGAGTTCAAGCACCTGGAGTATTTCTACTTCCACAACTTCATCTATGAATCGGTGTGGAAGGACAACCGGCGCCGGCACCTGGAGAAGATCTCCACTCACGAACTGATGCGCACCTACGGGCACGACTACAAGCTGATCTTCGTCGGCGATGCGACGATGAGTCCTTACGAGATCGTGCAGCCGGGAGGAAGCATCGAGCACTGGAACGAAGAAGCCGGTGCGACCTGGCTGCAGCGCATGATGCGTACCTGGCCGCATCATGCCTGGCTTAACCCTGAGCCGGAAAGCCGGTGGGAGCACACGCAGTCGGTGCAGCTGACTCGGGAGCTCATGGAGGACCGGATGTTTCCGCTGACGCTTGGCGGGCTGGACCTTGCGATCAAGGCGCTGCACTAGCTCGTCCAGGCTCAGGATGTGTGTTCCCCGAAACGACAGACACTTCTGCGGCGCTCG